>Ga0070741_10012764_pt1 | contig 15071 bp, 11 predicted proteins | sample Coa_R1_4_FD_66440 | JGI IMG/M metagenome (GOLD analysis project Ga0070741, IMG submission 66440) | Surface soil microbial communities from Centralia Pennsylvania, which are recovering from an underground coalmine fire - Coalmine... | ecosystem: Environmental > Terrestrial > Soil > Unclassified ... | reverse complement strand
TATGCTGGGGCGGCCGAGGCGCCGCCCTCGGGCCCGCGACGCGAGAAGACCGAGGCATAACGACGTTGGGCGCCCCTTGGCGCGCTGGCGGGCACGGCGTCCTCTCGCGGACCGCCAGCGACCGGTCGACGATGGACACGCCTAGGTCGTGTTGCGGAGAGGGAAGAGTTGGAGGGAGGTTCAGCCATGGCTAGCGTCGCGATCGAGCGCACGGAATCGTCCGTTCCCTGGTGGCTCATCCTGTTGCAGGGCATCGCCAGCTTGATTCTAGGCATCCTGCTCCTGACCTCGCCCGCACTCACGGTTGTCGTGCTGGTGCAGTTCCTCGGCGCCTACTGGCTGGTGACGGGAGTCTTTGAGATCGTCGCCATCTTCGTGAATCCTCGCAACTGGTTCTGGAAGCTTATCGGGGGCGTCCTCGCCGTGATTGCGGGGCTGGTCGTCCTCCAGCACCCTCTTTGGAGCGCCATTCTGGTGCCGCTGACACTCGTATGGGTTCTCGGTATCCTGGCGCTCGGCAGCGGCCTCGTCATGCTCATCGTGGGGATCCGCGACCGTAGTTGGGGCGTCATCATTGTCGGGGTTCTGAATATCCTGCTGGGCATCTTCCTGCTGGGCAACCCTATCCTGGGTATCATCACGCTAAAGTGGCTGGTAGCCGGGGTCGCGATCATCGGCGGCGTCAGCGCAATCGGGGCGTCTTTCTACGCCCGCGCGCACCCGGGTACTTTGTGACCCTGTGGCTGGCGCACCCACGGGTTCGCCCTTGCCTCGCGCGTGAGCCGTGAGCGGCGTCGGCGAGGCGGCGGCGCCGCCGGCCGCCCGGGTGCTGTTCGCGCAACACGGCTGGGCCGACACGAACGGGGCGATGCTCCGCTTCGGCCGCGCGCTCGCCGAGCCGTGCGACGTGGTCGTGGCGCCGAACCTGGGCTACGTGCGCACTTGGCAGCGTCTGGCGCCGCTCGTGGACCACGTGGAGGCCGAGGCCGCGCGCGTGCTCGGCCAGCACCCGGCGGCGCCCGTCCTCATCGTCGGCCACTCGCTCGGGGGGCTCATCTGGCTCGAGGTGCTCGCTCGCCATCCGGACTGGTGGTCGCGCGTCCACGGGCTGGCACTCATCGCGTCGCCGGTGGGCGGCACCCGCCTCGGCCGTTACCTGGACCCGACCGGGTTGTCGATCGGCCGCGACCTGCATGCGAACCGGCGGACCCTCGCCGAGCGTATCGCCGCGGCCATTCCGTGTTTGACCATCGCCGGCGATCTCTTCCTGGGGCGCGATGGCACGGTGAGCGTCGCCTCGACCCGTTTCGCGCACGCGCGGGCGATCGTCCTGCCGCACGTCTCCCACGCGGGCCTGGTGCGCAGCGAGCCGGTCCGGCGTCTCGTGCGGGCCTTCTTTCGCACGCCGCGCCCGCCGGACACCGACGCAGCCGCCATCGCCGCCCGGCTCGCGGCGCTGCCCGGTACGGGCGCGAGCGACCCGCGCGGCTGCTGGTGGGCACGCGCCGCGCTGCTGTTCCAAGACGGCTACTCCGTCCGCTTGCTCGCGGGGCCGATCGGGGCGCAGCACGTGTTCGTCGCCGACAACCTGGGCCGATGCCTCTACGCCGGCACCGTCGACCGCTTCGGCGTCGCCGCGCTGCAGCGGACACTTCGCGACTTGCGGCACGAGCTGGCCGCGCAATTGGTCTAGCAGGTGCCGCGCCTATTGCTGCGGCGACTCGGCGGTGATCAGGTCGGCGACGAGCGCGACCGTGTACTCGATGCGCGGCGTGCCATCCGGCAGGGGGTCCGAGCCGTAGTAGCCGCGAGCGCCCGTGTGGCCCATCGGCCCCGTGGAGATGAACGTCAGGCAGCCCTTGGCGATCGCGGTGTTCCACTCCGATTTCTTCAGCAGCGGCCAGCGGCCCGCGAACGCGACGTTGCTGATCTTGTCGATCGGGTCGTCGTCGCCGCAGAGGTGGGTCGTGTGCTCGGCCCAGAGCAGGCCGGGATCGGAGGCGATCGAGCCGCCGATCGAGATGACGCGCACCGGCGCGTTGAGCAGTTGCGTAAGAAACGTGGTGGCTGCCACGACCATCTGCCCCCCGCCGCTGTAGCCGATCAGCGTCACCCGCTGGCCGCTGCCCAGCTCGTAGCCGTGCGCCAGCAGCGCCTCGCGGATCGTCTCGGCGTTGGATAGGTTGAAGAACGGCCCGTAGCGGTGGTCCACCGAGACGCCCATGCGGAAGGCGTTGCGGGCCATGATCAGCCAGCCCAGCATCGTGTCGGGGTTGGTCAACCGGGCCGCCTGCACCGCCCGCCAGAGGCGGTGAAACAGCCGCGCCTCGCCCAGGTCGCGAATGGTCACGGCGTAGGCGAACACGTCGTCGATGACGACCGCCCGACCCAGCCGCTCCTGCAGCCGATCGGCGAACGCCGCCTCCTCCGGGAAGCGCCACTCCTTGGAGGCGCTGCCGAGGCCGGACAGGTACACCACGAAGTGCTCGGGCCGCTCCACGGGCGCCGCGTCCCCCGGCGCTTCGGGCGGCCGATTGCGGACGGGCGCGTAGGCCTCGCGGCCCCACCAGCCGGCCCACCAGCCAAGCGCTTCGAGGGGCGCCATGGCCGCCATCACGAGCACCGCGATCAGCCCGATGGCTAGCAGCGTACTCGTCGAGTCGAGGAGCCAGCCCACGAGCGTCATGGGCGCCCCCCTGGCGCACGGTCGCGCGGCGGCCGCACCGCCAGCTCCGGCAGCGCATCGGCGAGGTCGATGCGTGTAGACTGGCCCGACGCCGCCCGCCACAGCCAGAGCTGCACGCCGCCGAGCGGCCGCTCCAGCAGCGTCGTGAGCAGCGCGCGCAGCGCCCAGCCCAGCCCGGCCGCCAGCAGCGCCTCCCAGAGCCGCACGCCCATGAGCGCGCTGAGGGCCACGACCACCACCAGCAGCGAATACACGTCGAGGATGCGGTGGATGCCCGTGCCCAAGTAGGGGAGCAGGACGAGCACGCCGAACAGCATCGGCGCCTCTCCCACGCAGACGGCAAAGAGCACCGCCTCGAGCGACACAGGCTGGCGCAGTCCGTAAGTGGCGACCAGCCAGATCGTCGCGCCCCAGACGACGAGCCCGAGGACGTACGCCAGGGCCCCCCCGAACAGCAGCAGCGCGAAGCGTCGCGGCGTCACCTGGTTGGCGAAGAGCACCGCGCTCTGCCCCAGCGTCAGCGAGACGCCACCGAGAAAGGCTATCAGCAGCGCGCTGCGCATCACGTAGGGGGCATCGTAGGCGGCCGGCAGGGCGCCGCGATTGAGCGACAGCGCGGCGCCGATCAGGCTGAACAGCTCTTGCAACGTGCCCTCCCGGTCGGCCGCCGACCACTTCCCGGGTCACCCCGGCTTTGCCCGTCAGTGCGGCCCCTGGTTAGCGAAGAGTTCCTGCGCCCCAGTGGAGCGGCCACTTCATCCATCCCCTAGAGCGTCAGCGCATCCCCGCGTGAGAGTATATTCTGCTCACCCGCGCCGTGGCTCGCCCATCGTGCGCGGCGCTGCACTGCACGCGCCGCCACCCTGCGGTCCGCCCCGCGCCCCGAAACCCGAGACAAGCGCAGACCGCATCCGCCATATTTACCCCGGCGGGTGTTCCAGCTTGACCATACTCCCTGCGAGGCATGACGCCATGCTCGATTCCGGGCGCAAACGGCTGAAAACGGTCCATTCTCTCGCGCTGTTGACCGTCGTGGCGATGACGCTGTGGCCCGCCGGCGCGGCCGGCGCAAGCGCCCTTGGGGCGCCGCTGCCGTCCGACGATAGCTGCACGTCGGGGACGCGAGGAGCCGACCCCGGCGCTGTGCGCCTCGTCGTGGTGCTGCTGCGTGGTGTGCTCAGCAGCAGCGAGGACCATTCCCTGAGCGAGATGCGGGAAACGCTCTGCGCCGTGGACCCCGTGGCCACGCGGGTCACCTACTTCTCGTACCGGTACCCCGAGAGCGCGGCGTATACGGCCTGCGATACACAGCAGTCGGTGCAGGCGAGCGCGGACCGGCTGAACAGGCAGCTCGGGGATCTCACGAGCCAGTATCCTCGGGCGCGGCTGCTGCTGGTGGGGCACTCGCTGGGCGGCGTGGTGGCCAGCGCCTGGGCGGCGACGGCGGCAGACGATGTGCTCCTGAGGCGCACTGCCGTCGTCACGTTCGACAGTCCGCTGCTCGGCGTGCCGTGGCTGGCGCCGGTCAGCCAGTTGGCGGCGCGCTTGCCTGCCCAGTGGCTCCTGTTCGGCGAGTCGTCGGCCTGCCTCAGCGGCCCACTCGCGCGCGAGCTAGCCGAGACGGCGGGGGATAGCTCGTCCGGGACGCTCGCCAGGCTGCGGAGCGCGCCCGAGCGCCTGGCCGCCTACGGCGGCGCGATGTTCAACGTGGCGTCCTGCGACGATGGGATCATCTGGTGCGCTACCAGCCTGCTACCGGGCGCCGAGCACCGCGTCTTCCATTCGGGCAAGTGCGACGACGACGCGCTGACGGCGCTCCGGGCACGCTGGCCGGTGCTCGACACGTTTGATGGTCAGCAGGGATGGGACGAGCTGTGGAGCCAGGTGGCGCCCGACGGACGCCTGCCCAGCATCTCCCTCAATGATGTGCGGCTGAGCCTCTCCTGCCTCCGCGAGTCGCACGGCCGGGTGGTCCGCGACCCGGCAGCGCTGGAATGGCTCGGCAGCCTGGGCCGCGGCGCGACGCTGGCCGCGCCGCCTTTCAGGACACCCTGACGGCTGCTAGCCCCTCGTCACGGGTGGACACCGGCACTCTTGATCGCGCCGCCACGCGATCGGCGCCCGCGACCACAGCCGAACGTTAGCTCTGGCCCGCTGACGGTCGCGAGCCATGGTCCTGAGCGGTCGCCGGCTCTCCCGTCGCGCGCGCGGTGGGGACGGCGAAGCACTCCACGATCTTCCAGTAGCCCGCGACGATCAAGAGCGCCGCGCTCAGGCCGCACAGCCAGTACCCGGCCTGAGGGAGCACTTCCGGGTCGGCGGCCAAGCGCAGGATCGTGTCGCGCAGGCGGTCGATCTCGGCCGTGGGTAGGCGGGCCAGCCCAGCCAGCCGGCTGACCGTCTGGGCCAGGTCGGTCGCCTCCTGCCACGGGAGCCGCGCGAGCAACGCGTTGAGGGCGAGCACGGCTCCCCCCACGGTCAGAAGGCTGCCCAGCAGCAAGCACCCACTGGCCAATGGCACGAGCGCGAGCCAGCGCGTGTAGGGCCAGCGGCCCGCCACGCTTACCGCGATCAGCAGCACGGCGAACACGCCAACGGGTCCCCAGAAGCCGAGGTAATCAGCGGGCCGAATGGTGAAGCCCGCGTAGCTCAGCCACGGCAAGGCGAGACTCAGGGCGAGCAGGCCGGCGGTGCCCAGCACAGCCCAGTCCGGTACGCTGAGGCCCCAGAAGCGACGAATGCGCACATGACCCTCCTTGGCCGCAAAGCGAGCCGGCATCGGGAGTTTCCCGTATCGAGATTCTTCTGCATTAAGTCTATGGTGTGATAGGGGCTGGTGCGATCCTCCGCGCTGGGGCCTCCGGCCGTTGGCAACGCCGGCCCTGGTGGCGCTGGAAGGACTCGTGGCGCTGGTCGAGCAGGCGCGGTCACGGATCGAGGCGTGGCGGGGTAGTGGTCTCGGCCGCTTCCTCGCCAAGTACGACTCGGACCGGGCCGACGACCAGGCAGCATTGATCGCCTACACGGCGCTGTTCTCGGTCTTCCCGATGATCGGCGGGCTGCTGACGGTGCTAGGACTCGTCATTCGCGATCCGGCGCGGTACGCCGCGGTTGTCGAGGCGTTGGTCCGGCGGTTCCCAGCCGAGTTAATGGGGCTGCTGGATTTCCTCACCGAGACGCGTCAAATCGCGGGGCTGCTGGGGATCGTCAGCTTCCTGGGGTTGCTGTGGAGCGCGACTTTCGTCTGGGGCAGAATGGCCACCGCCTTCAACGTGTTCTACCGCCTGGAGCAGCGCGGCCTGGTCGGCCAGACGCTGACCTCGTTTGCCATGGTGTTCGTCACCGGCATCCTGTTTACCATCTCCATCGGGGCGGCGGGCGCGGCCTTGTTCGTGGTGGAGCTCGCGGCCCGCTACGCGCTGTTACCGGCGCCTCACTTGGGATCGGCGGCGAGCTTGATCGGACGGGCCGTGTCCCTGGGCGCGGGGTTCCTGCTATTCCTCGTAACCTATCGCGCCGTGCCCAATGGTCCGGTGAGACTGGCCGAGGTCTGGCCTGGGGCGCTCTTGGCCGTGGTGCTCTTCAGCCTGGTCAACCAGCTCTGGCCGCTCTACATGCAGTTCTTCGGCGATGGTTTCGCCTTCTACAAGACCCTCGGCCTCTTTCTCCTGCTCATGACATGGTTGCATCTATTGGCTCGAATTCTCGTGCTTGGCTGCGTGCTCAACGCCTTCCTGTACCCGGTGAACCGCGGCGTCCACAACGCATCCGAGGTTGTCTCGGCCGTGGAACAGTGATCGCGTGGGCGGTGATGGGGGTAGTGCAGGGGGCGGCTCATGGGCTAGTACGGCGCCGGAGCGCCACGTCGTATTACACGCAACGATGGGAGGATACCCATGGCCACGGCTAACCAGGCATCAGCTAACCCAGTCCTCAACGACCGCACCTTCGAGCGAGCCGCCCAGGAGAGCGCCGATAAGGCGAGGATGAGCGCGGGCGGCACCTACCTCCGCACCGCGCTTCTACTGGTGCTGCTGGCGATCGCGGGCATTTTCGGCTGGGGGCAGGTCGAGATGGTGACGGTGACCGCGCCCGGTGGCGGGGCCGGCCCACGCGTCGTGCCCGTCGCGCCCGACTGGGTGGGGCTGGTGGCGTTGCTGGCCTTCATCGTCGCCCTGGTGGCGGCATTCACCCCGCGCGCCGCGATGATCACGGGGCCGCTGTACGCGCTCGGCCAGGGCGCCGTAGTGGGGGTCGCCTCGCGCTATTACGACGCCGCCTTCGATGGCATCGTGCTACAGGCCGTGCTGGCTACCCTCGGCGTGTTCCTGTTCATGCTGGTCCTCTATGCGACGCGCATCGTGAAAGTCACGCCGCGATTCGCGATGGGGGTCGTCGCGGCCATGGGCGGCCTGATGCTGTTGTACGCCACGCTCTGGCTCTTCGCGTTGTTCGGCGTCAACTTCGCCTTCCTGCACGGTCCGACACCCGTCGGCATCGCGCTGAGCCTCGTCATCGTGGTCCTCGGGGCGTTGAATCTTCCGCTCAACTTCGATTTCATCGAGCGGGCGGCCGCCGGGGGCGCACCGCGGTACCTGGAGTGGTACGGCGCGTTCGGGCTGATGCTAGCTCTGATCTGGCTTTACGTCTCGATCCTGCGCTTGCTAGCCCTGACGCGCGCCCGCCGCTAGCGCTCGTTCCCGCGCGGGCAAGGGGCGACCCAGCCGACGGCCGGCCAGGCCGCGAGCCTCAGCTTGCGGCCTCGCTGGGCGCAGGGGAGTCCAGAAACGCCGCGAGCAGACGGTGGTGCTCCGCGACGGCATCGGCCGTCCAGCCGTGGCCCAGGTTCGCCTGCACCACCACCCGCGCGTGCGGCATGAGCGCTGCGAGCTTCTCCACCTCGCGTGGGAAGACGAATTGGTCCGCCGCGGCGACGATCGCCAGCGTCGGCGTCGCGACGCCGCGCAACAACGGCCGAAAGTCGGCGCGCACGATGTCGCGTGCCAGGCCGCGCAAGACGGGCAGGCTCGCGCGCTCGAAGTCTTCGCGGAGCACTTGCGCCTCCGCGGGCGCCACGTCAGGGCCTTCGACCATCTGCTGGAGATACCATGCCCGGAAGCGCGGGTGCTCGAGCAGGCCGCGAACGAGCGGAAACACCGGCCCCGCGCCAAGCGCGCGCACGCCATAGCGAAACACGGGGCGGATGGCGCCCGGATAGTAGGCCGGCGTGTGCAGCACCAGGTGGGTGAGTGGCGGTTCGGCGGCCCCGCTCGGCGACTCAACTGCGAGATACGCCATGCCCACGCTGGCGCCGAAGCCGAGGCCAATCAGGATACGCGGCGGCTGGGCTAGCTCGGCCATCAGCGCATGAAGCAGGCGGGCCCAGGTCCGCAGGCGGGGCCGGACGGCTGGCGCGGGCGATTCTCCGAAGCCCGGCAGGTCGGGGATTACGAGCTGGGCCCGCGGGAGCAGGACCGGCAACCAGGCCTGGAAATTCCGCCACGAGCCCGCGGTCCCATGGATGAGCAAGGCGGTCGGCCCCTCGCCGCCGCGCACGCCGTGGATCACGGCGCCGTACGGCGTCGCGGTGAAGGGCACCAGCTCCGTAGCCAGCGGCTGCTCAGGCATGGCGGGATCGTAGCAGCCGGCCGCCCGGCGCTGCAACCACCGGGAGCACCCGTTCGGCCTGCCACCCAAGGCGGGCGCGCAGGCCGAGGTGGTTCATGAGCCCCCCGCCCAGGCCGGCACGAGCCTGGGGTTGGGCAGACGCCCCCGTGGCCTGGGCGACACCCAGGCCGGCGGGCGGACCTGAAATTGGCTGCCAACACCGACGGCGACAGCTAGCTTTTGGCGGAATTACTGGGGAAGTGGTCGCAGGAAGGGAGTAAGCCAGATTCTGTTCTAGATGGCCATCTGTCTCGGGCGCTGTCGCGCCCGGCCGCCTCGCGGCGGCTGCCCCGTACCCTGGCCTCGGCGAGCAGCGTCAACGGCCATGCTTCGGGTTGCAGCGGGGAGGATTACCGCTTTTCACTCCGGTCGAGCCGGCTTTGGTCTCTGTGGCTCTAACTATCGGTTGCCCGACCCCGGCTTGCGCCGGGCACCCTGCTCTGCGCTGTCTGGACTTTCCTCCGCGGCATCGCCGCGGCGGCCATCCTTCTTCCTGCGACCAGGACAAGTATACCAGAATACCCAAAACTGCTGTCGGCGCCGGGGCCCTGCGGCATAATGCTTGCACAGGGCCATGGGCGGCAGGCGGCCCGCCCGTGGCGCCTCGCGCTCGGGCCGCGAATTGGCCACGAGGTCAGGGCTGTGACCGTCGCCGCAGCGAACGCCCCTCGCGCGCTGCTCGCCTCCATCTGGGGCGGCTATCGTCCCTCGGGCCCGCGTGACCTGCGCTACGACTTCTTGCGCGGCTTCGCCGTGCTCGCGATGGTCGTGGACCACATCGGCGGGCCGTCCTGGCTCTATGCGATCACGGGCGGTAACCGCTTCTATACCTCGGCCGCCGAGGGCTTCATCTTCCTCTCTGGCTTGCTGGTCGGGATCGTCTACGGCCGCATCGTCCAACGCGACGGGCTCGCGGTCGGCATGCGCAAGGCGCTCGAGCGCGCCGTGGTGCTCTATCTTCTTACGGTCGGCGTGACGTTCCCGCTGCTCCTCGTATCGGAGATGCTTGATCTGCCCTGGGCCACCGGCGTGTTCCTCACCGACCCGATGGCGGTGGTCGTCGGCGTACTGACGCTGCACCGAACGTACTACCTCATCGACGTCATGGTGCTCTACACCCTGCTCCTCGCGCTCGCCCCCGGCGCCCTCTACCTGCTCTTACAGGGCCAGACGCGCTTGCTCTTAGGCCTCTCGTGGGCGCTCTGGCTGGCCTTCCAGATCGCGCCGGACCAGGCAGAGGTGCCCTGGACCATTGCCGGCAATTATCTCTTCCATTTCTCCGCCTGGCAGGTGTTCTTCTTCACCGCCATGGCGCTTGGCTACCACCGCCACCGCGTCGCCCGCTGGTTCCCGCCGGCGCGCCAGCGCGTTCTCCTCGGGCTCAGCGGTCTCGCCTTCGCCGGCCTGCTCGTGCTGTACCGGCTCGGCGATAACGTATGGCAGTGGCTCGCGGGCAAGAACCCCGCCCTGGCGGATCCCAGCGACCTGCTCGTGCTCTTGTTCGGCAAGGGCGACGTGCGGCCCGGGCGGGTGCTCGCCTCGATCGTGGTGTTCGGCTTCCTGTTTCTGCTCACGACGGTGGCCTGGCGGCCGCTGTCCCGCGCGCTAGGCTGGCTGCTCTTGCCGCTCGGCCAGAACGCGCTCTATGCCTACACCGCGCACATCGTGATCGTCGGCCTGCTCGCCATGGCGTTTCAGCCGCTCGGTCAGACCGACCGCCAGGTGCGTGCGCTCAACACGGCGCTGCAGCTCGGCGCCATCCTGCTGATCTGGCTGCTCGTCCGCTACCGCGTGTTCTTCCCCAGCCCCGCGCACCGCGCGCGCTGGGCGCTCGTCCCGGCCACGCTCGGCATCGTCGCGCTCGTTGTCATGCCGCTCGACCCGTCGCCCACCCAGCCGGGCTGGGACGCGCCGGCCGCCCAGGCCGGGGCTAGCGTCCGCCGCGGGGCGAATGCCTTCGGCACGCCGATCCCCCGCGGCGCGGGCGCCCCGCCCCCACCCCTCTTCACCACGGCCCAGCCGCTCCCGGCGCCCCGCCACGTGGACAGCGCTCGCGCCGGCACCGGCGCAAACGTGCTGCCCGAGTACGTAGGGGCGATCCGGGGCCGCTTCGTGGACCAGGTGTTTTACAGTCGCGCGCTCAATCGCGACATGAGCTACTTCGTCTATTTGCCGCCGGACTACGATGAGGCCGGTCGCTCCTATCCCGTGCTGTACCTGCTCCACGGCGCCAGCGGCTCGGCCGAGGAATGGCCGGCCTACGGCGTCGTCGACGCGCTAGACCGCGCCATCACCGGCCACGAGGTCGAGCCGTACGTGGTGGTCCTGCCGGAGGGCGAGTGGGGCTACTGGATCAACCACGCCGACGGCGGGGAGCGCTGGGGTGACTACCTGACACGTGACTTGGTGACCCACGTCGACACGACGTATCGCACCCTGCGCCGCCCCTACCGTCGCGCGGTCGGCGGCCTCTCGATGGGCGGCAGCGGCGCGTTGGTGCAGGCGCTCTCCCACCCCGACGTGTTCGGGGTTGCCGGGGCCCACAGCCCGTCGCTGCGGGAAGATAACGCGGTCGTGCCGATCCTCGGCGAGGGCGCGGAGTTCGCCGCGCGCGACCCGCTGAGCCTGGCCTCCACCGCGTCGGGGATCGACCGCCTGCAGATCTGGCTCGACGCCGGCGAGGAGGATCCCTGGTATGCACGCGTGGTCGAGCTGCACGAGGCGCTCATCGTACGCGGCATCGACCACGAGCTGCACCTGTGGCCGGGCGAGCATGACGGCGATTACTGGATCAGCCACATCCCCGACTACCTGCGCTTCTACAGCCATGCGCTTACCAACCGCTAATGGCGGCCTGCCCGGGAAGCGCTGCGTGGCGTCGCCGCCCTGGCGCCCCTGTGTCCCTCTCCAGCCGATGAAACCTCGAACCAGCGCCGACGGGGTGTCGCGACGACGGCGAGCGGTCTAGCAGCCGCGTCACAATCAGCCAGACGTTTCCAGCGCTCAACGCGTAGCCCCGCTGCCATTTTTCCTTCGCCCGCACGTCCGCGCAGTAGGTGACCATCACACTGGACAGGTGTAACGCCTGCCCATTTAGGCCGTTTGATAACATAGGGACATCCTTGCGGGAGTCTGCGAGCCGGAGAGAGAGTTGCGGGCAGCACCGTTACCGTTGCTTCGCCGGTGGCTGGCGCTCGCCGTCCTCGTGCTGCTCGTCTCACCGGCCCTCTTGTGGGCACAGGCGCTCGAAGCCACCTTCGCCGATCTAAAAGGCGAGGTCGAATACTCGGTTGCGGGCAGCTCCCAGTACGAGCGTGCCAGTGGCAATACTGTCCTCCACACGGGTGACCGCGTCCGCACCCTGGCGAATAGCTCGGTACGCTTAGCCTTCTACGAGGGCTCGACCACCGACCTGGCGGCTTCCACCGGGGTCCGCATCGACGAGCTCTCGGCCAGCGAGGGCCAGGCCACGATCAGAATCCTGCAGTCCGAGGGCATCACCCAGGCCGAGGTGCAGCAGGCCCCGGAGCGGCCGACCACCTATCAAGTAGAGAGCCCGGCCTCGGTCATGACCGCGCCGCCGACGACCTGCCCGTGGGTGCGTGTTGGGGCGGATGGCACCGCCCTCGTCCGAAACTACACCACTGGCCGCCCCCTGGCCGTGGCGCCGCAACCGGTGCAGGAGGTCGTCTACCAGACGGTGTTCGTGCCAGGCTTCGCCGGCCCGGTGCCGGTCCGCGTACCGCAGCTCGTCACGGTACTGAAGCAGATGCCGGCCAGCACCGCGGCGGAGGAGCAGCCTCTGCGGGACTGTCGTTTCGGGGCGCAGGCGGGCGGCGCCCTGGAGCTGGATGCGCTGGCCGGGGCCGAGCCTGCCCCAGCCGGCGGCGAGGCGATGGCAGGGCCGCCCGAGGTCCCGCTGGCCGGCGCCGCTGGCCGCCGGGAGGCGCTGCTGGGCGAGCCGCCGCGGGCGCTCCGGCTGGCGAGCCGTGCACGGGCGGAGACCGGCCCGGGGGCGTTGCTCGGCGCCGCGATGCAGCAGCAGACTGGCGCGCTGGCTACCCTGGAAACCCGTCAGCCCGAGGTCCAGTGGTCGCCGGCGGGCGCAAGCGCCTGGCAGAGCGTTCCCGAGCGCCAGACCGTGGGCGAGGCCGACCGGGTGCGCACGGGGCCTGGCGCGCGCGCGCGGCTCGTCTACTTCGAGGGCACTGCTACCGAGATCGGCCCCGACACGGGGCTGCTGATCCAGCGCCTCGAGCAAAGCCCCGGGGGCAACGTGGTGGCGCGGCTATTCCAGACGGTGGGGACCACGGTCAACCGCGTTGTGCGGCTGACAGACCCCGCGGCCAGCTTCGAGATCGAAACGCCAGCGGCCACCGCCTTGGTGCGTGGGACGACCCCTCGCGTGCAGGTTGCCCCGTGCCCGTCCCCGACTCCTACGCCGCGTCCCGCCGGCGCCCCGTCGCCGGACACGGGCTGCGGCGTCACCCGGGTGGCCAATCTGCCCGACGGAACGGGTGGCACGGTGAACGTGGTGGGCAAAGACTCGGGGGCGACGCAGGTGACCCTGCAGCCGGGCCAGGAGACCACTATCATCCCGGGCCAGCCGCCCGGCGCGCCCACGACGATCAGCGGCGGCAGCAGTCTTAGCGTGAGCAACAGCTCCGGCGCGCAGATCCAGACCGTGACCGTGGGGCCCGGCGAGGAGACCCGTGTGCGGCCGGGCCAGGTGCCCGAGCAGTCCGTGCCCATCGGAACGTATACGGCGCAGGACGCGGCGCAGGCGGCCTCGGCGGCGGCCGCGCAGGAGGCCGCGGCGGCGAGCGCTCAGGCGGCTGCGGCTGGCAACGCCGCCGCAACCGGCGCGGGCATGGCGGCCAGCCAGGCCGCCGCCGCCGCGGCCTTCGCTCAGGCTGCCGCGCAGGCGGCCGCGCAGCAGGGCCAGGCGGGCGCGAGCACCGCCATCGCGGTCTTTTCTACTACCGGCGGGCGCGAGACTATCACGTGCGGGACGCTCACCGCGGGGCAGACGACGATCACCTGCACCGGCACTACCAGCGGCAACGCGCTCCAGGGATCCCTGGTCTCGGTGGTGTTCGCACCCGGCCTCACCGCGCAGCAGGCGCTCGCGCAGGTGCAGGCCAGCGGCCAGGGAACAGCCGCGTGCGCGAGCGGCATCGGCCAGAGCTGTACTGTGAGCGGCCAGGTCTCCGGGACGGGCCGAGTGATCGGCAGCATGTCCTGGACTCTGAGCGCGGTCGTGCCGACCGGTGGCCTCGGGGTCGTGACCAGTGGAACCGGCGTGGTGACCGGCACGGTGAGCGGCGTGCCGCCGACCACGACGGCAACGGCGACGCGGACGGGCACCCCAGTGCCAGCCGCGACCGCGACACCTACCGGCACGCCGCCGCCTGTCGCTACCAGCACCGCGACGCCGACGACAACCGCTACCGCGGCGCTGACCGCGACGCCTACGCCAACCGCGACCGCCACGAACACGGCGACGCCGACGACCACCCCGACGCCGACCCCGCCCCCTGCGGCCGACCTGGCCATCACCAAGACGGATTCGCCTGATCCAGTGGCCGCGCTCAGCGTGCTCACCTATACGCTAACGGCGACGAATAACGGCACCTCGCCGGCCACGGGCGTGATCGTAACGGATACGCTGCCGCCTAATGTGGCGCTCGGCCCGGTCACGACGACTCAAGGAACTTGCACCCCCTCAGGCAGCACTGTCACCTGCGCGCTCGGCACCCTTAACGTGGGCTCGAGCGTCACCATAACAATACTGGTAGCGCCGAATTGCGCGGCGACCGCCACGATCGCGAACACGGCGACCGTGAGCAGCAGCCTGCCGGACCCGAACCCGGCAAACAACACCGCCATCGCCACGACGACCGTCGATTTCACCCCATGCTTTGGCGGCTAGGCGGCCATCCAATTTCTGGTGGTGGCGTCGCGCATGAGCTGGTGGCGCCGCGCCGCCGCGCCCGGACAGCCTCCAGGCGGGCGCACGTGTCGGGTACGGCCAGCGCTTAGCGGTTGCCGTACCCGCCGACCGGCTGGTTCTGGGTGGGGCTGCCTACCGGGCTGGGCGCCGCGCTTGCGCTCCCACCGCTGCCGGAGCCGCAGAGGTCGCGGTAGTAGCTCAGCCAGGCCTGGGCGAGGGTGCTGTACGCTTCCTGCCAGTCGAGGGCGGTGGTCTGGTAGCTGGACGAGAGCTGGTAGAGGCTATTGAGGTAGAGCCCCTGCTGCTGCTGGAGCAGCGCCTGCTGCTGCTGGCGCGCCTGCTCGGTCTGCTGCAGGTTCGCCAGCGCGATCAAGAGGCTCGGGTTCGCGGCCTGCGGGTTGGTGAGGTTGAGCTGCCCGCCGGCCTGCAGGAACTGGGCGATGGCGGCCGAGTTGAGCCCCTGGCCGGGGGGCGGGGCAAAGGGCCCGACCGGCGGGCCGAGCGCGGGGCCGCCCGGGGGCGGCAGGCCGGCGAGGCCGGTGTAGCCGGCGGAGGCGTTGTAGGCGGCGGTGGGGGGCGGCAGCCCGGGGGCGGCGGGATAGTAGCCGGTGAGCGAGCCGTAGGTGGGTGGGGCGAAGGGCTGGGCGAGCGGGGCAAACCCCTGGCCGCGGACGCCCTGCGGGCTGAACTGGGAGGCCTGCTCCAGGAGCGGGCGCACCGTCGCGCTCATCTGCGCGAGACAGCTCCCCTGGTCGTCCTGCGCGT
>Ga0070741_10012763_pt1 | contig 15071 bp, 10 predicted proteins | sample Coa_R1_4_FD_66440 | JGI IMG/M metagenome (GOLD analysis project Ga0070741, IMG submission 66440) | Surface soil microbial communities from Centralia Pennsylvania, which are recovering from an underground coalmine fire - Coalmine... | ecosystem: Environmental > Terrestrial > Soil > Unclassified ... | reverse complement strand
CCGCCAGCATTTACCAACATTGCCGATGATCCACCAGCTCATTTGGGCTGATGGCGGCATATCCGGCAATGACGCCATGCCTCAGTGCGGACGCCGGATGTCCCGGACACCGCAGAGATCACCGAGCTAGACTCGTCTGAATCTGCTGGAAAACCGTCAGGACCGCCGGCGGCGGGCATGTCAGGAAGGTTCGAAACGCGTCCACGACGGGGAGCCAATTCTTTCCCCCGCAACGACTCCGGCCCACCCGTTAACGCCTTTCTCCGCCCGCAACGCGCGCAACTGGCCGTGTTTTCGGCACTTCCGCGTCTCTCCCTTTCGGGCCGAGTCTCGCTTGAATCGCCATCGTATTCCCCGTTCCCGCCGTGCATCTTGACACGGTGGTCTCGTCCCCATAGGAATCGGAATACGTGGTCGGGCCACCCAGTGCCTCGGCCCAGTAGGCAGCGAGTCGCTCGACATGTCGGGAGTGGAAGCCGTGGCTGAACGCATGGGCGACCACCTCGTCGGCCATCACCCGACGATGCCAGGCGTCAGCAAGACGGCGTAGGCCGTCGTTGCCACCCGCCGCCCTCGAAGACAGTTTGCATGCAGTCATTCTGACAATCCTCCCGTGTCTATCGAAGACGATGGCCCCGGCGAGTTCAACTGCGCCGCGCCATCCGACGGGACCTCTCGGGTACGGCTCCCGGCCTATCGCCAAAAGCCCAGTTCCCGGCAAATGCAGCAACGCGCGCTACTCGTCAGGTTGCCCCAACTCGCGCAACCTTTTGGCGGCCGGCCAACAACGCAGCGCCTGCCGGAGTTCGCCTCTAACGCCAGCCCTCCCGGATCTCACCGCTGAGGGAGCGAAGAAAAGAGGCCAATGCGCGCTTCTCCTCGGCGCTCAGGTCGAGACGCCGAATCTGCGAGTCGAGTCCCGGGTTTGGACGACCTCCGGCGGAGTAGTGGTCGATCACTTCCTCGAGCGTTCCGAGGCTGCCATCATGCATGTAGGGCGCCGTCCGCGCGATCTCTCGCAGAGTGGGCGTTTTAAAAGCACCGCGGTCTTGCTCCCGGCCGGTGACAGCGAACCTCCCTTCATCGGTGAAGGCAGTCTTGCGCCAGGCGATTCCTGTATTGTGAAACTGTTCGTCCGTGAAGTTCGGCCCAACGTGACAGACCACGCAGTTGGCCGTGCCGCGAAATAGAGCGAGCCCGGCTTGCTCAAGAGGCGTAAGCGCGTTGGACTCGCCGGCGAGGTAGCGGTCGTAACGTGATCCGCCCGTCCGGATTGTACGGATATAGCTGGCGAGCGCTGTCGCCACGGTGCGTGCCGATATTCCGGTACGGTGCTCCAGTTCACTCGCGGCGGCCAGCCCCAGCTCCTTCGGATTGAGAATTGGTTCGAGAACCTGCTGTTCGAGCGTGGCCGCGCGGCCGTCCCAAAAAAATGAGATGCCGTAGCCGCGGTTGAGAATAGCAGGTGAATTGCGCGTGCCGCGCGCCCCGCTTATCCCGTGCGCCACCGGCCGGCCATCGGAAAAGGCCCGCTCCGGATCGTGGCAAGTCGCGCAGCTCAGCGAGCCATCCCGCGAGAGCCGCCGGTCGAAGAACAGCCGCCGGCCCAGCGCCACGTTCTCCGGCGTCAGCGGGTTTTCTTCTGGCACGGGCATGAACAGATCCAGCCCGAGCGGAGGCTCGGGAAACCGAGCCTCCGCCGCGGGCGCCAGCAGCAGCGCGAGAACCGCCGCCGCGATCATCGCGAAGCCTTCAGCACAGGCAGCAGATTATCCAGCCTCCACAGTTCCGCCTGTTTCGGCAATCCGTCGGTGTATGTGAGCATTCCGTTCGGACCGCTTTGGATCTCCCGTACGAGCGGCCCGCGAATCCCTGTGGCAGAAGGCTCTCCGCCACTCACCGGCATGCGCCACAACGTGGTGCCCGTTGCCGGCAGCACGGGCCATTCCGTGCCGGGCCTGTGCGACTCCCCTTGGTGAACGAATAGGACCTGCTTGCCGTCAGAAGACCACGTGACCCCGGAGAACACCCTCAGATCCCCGTGCGCTTTGTAAAGCGTGCGAACGCCGCTGCCATCTGTGCCCATCAGCACCACGGCGGCGAATAGCTCCGGCGGCGGGTTATTCGTCATCACCGCGAGCGTCCGGCCATCCGGGCTCAATGCCAAAGCATACAACTGCGGAGGATATTGCGGACCAGCCTTGGTCTGGTAAAGCGTTTTGACTTGTCCCGTGGCGAGGCTCACTGCCAGCACGCTCTGCACACCCGTATCTCTGTCTCCCCCGATCGTGTACAGCGTATCGCCGTCGCTCGAGAACGCCATCCCCCGTCCCATGCAGCATTTCCCTGGATCAAAGGCGAGCGTGACGCGCCCCGAATGCAGGTCCAGCTTATGAAAAGCACGTCCCATCCCCCCTGCCGGGCGTTGTGCGTTGAGCAGCAATGCGCGTCCGTCTGGAAACCAGACGGGCGCTTCGCGCAAATCCAGGTCGGTGGGAAATGCTTTTTCGATGCCGCTCTCCAACGATTTCACAACGACGCTGGAGGCGCCAGGGCCGCCTCCACCTCCCACAAGAGCGGGCGGCACGGCTAACGTACTGGTAGACAGATAGGCTACCTGCTTGCCGTCGGGCGACAGAGCCGGCATACCGTTCATGGCTGCGTATGTGCTCGCAAGCGGCACGGGCGCGCTACGCACGTTGCCTGTGGCGAGGTCCAACTCAGCGAGGTAGACGTTCTGTTCGCCTGTGAGTTGAAGGTAATAGAGCGCGCCCGTGCGCACAAATCCGCGCAACAGGATCCGGCCCACATCGGGCTTGAGCAGCTTGGGCGCGCCCTCGGTTTTCCCGCTCCGCACAGCTAGAGCATACAGCCCGAAGTTGCGGGATCGGTTGCTCCTAAAGATCAGATGGCTGCCGTCGGGCGTCCATACGGGATTGTCATCAATCCCCGGACTTTTGACGGCGGCCGTCTCGCCGCTTCCATCCGCGGCAAGAATAAAGATATCGCGATCGCTACTGTCCTTGCGCTCCAAGGCATCGTAGGCAATGTATCGCCCATCCGGTGACAGGCTGACCAACTCCGGTTGACGCCATTCCAGAGACTTCAGTGTCTTGGTGCTTCCGTCGGCGGCCGAGACCCACGCGATCTGCGTCGTTCCGTCTTTTTTCCAGATCAGCGTCAGAATCGACTTGCCATCAGACGACCAAGCAAACGGCTTGAAGTATATCAATTCGGGATGCTTGATCAGCTCGCGCGGCTTCGCTCCCGGCGCGGTCGAGATTACCCGGAAGTCATAGTACTGTCCGTCATCGGCAGCATGCCAGGTGTATGCGATCTGTCGCTGATCGGGCGAGTACAGCGCGAACTGAGCGAATTCCCCAGACTCGGCCCAGGACTTCTTGAATCCGAGCCGCTTGATTTCGCCAGTGCCCATGTCGCGGAGCCCGACATCGCCCGAATGCCAGTCGATGAACAGCAGCGAGCGGCCATCCGAAGCCGGGGCAATTTCGAAAGGAACGGTGCCGCCGATATCCTTGCCGGTCCATAGCTGGCGGGCCGTTAGCGCCGTCTTTCCCGCCGCCGGCCCGTCCAACGCCGCCAACCGCCCGCGCGCTTGCGCGGCGATTTCACGCTGATCGCCGAAGTCGCGCGCGATCCGCTCGTATGTGACGCGTGCCTTTTCCTTCCGCTGCCGCTCCTGCGCGCCAGCTAAGTACAACAGCGCCCGCGCCGCCACCGCGCGGTCCGGACTCTTGGCCGCATCCTCAAATCCCGCAATCGCCCCCGCCAGATCACCCTTCGTTTCCATCAGGTCGATCGCCTTCTGCAACTTCTGCTCGCGAGCGGCGTCCGCGCCGTACAGCGCCGCCGCGAGGCCGATTACCGCAATCAAGTAACGCATGGAATTTCCTCCTCGCGCTGATTCTGCGGCAATCGCGCCTGGTAAGTCGTCACGTGGAAGTAAAGCTTTGTCATGAATTGTCACCCACGAATTTGTAGCCCTCCCCGTAAATCGAGAGGATGTGCCGCGGGTTGGCCGGGTCGTTTTCGAGTTTCTGGCGAAGGCGCAGAATGTGATTGTCCACCGTGCGCGTGGTGGGATACGTTTCGTAGCCCCACACCTCGTTCAGCAACCGGTCTCGTGTGACGATTTCGCCCGCGTGCCGCGCCAGCAGCCTCAACACTTCGAATTCCTTGCCCGTCAGTTCGACACGCTTGCCGTCCCGCAAAGCTTCCTGGCGGTCGAAATCCACTTCGACCGACCCGAACCGCAAGACGTCGGTTCCGGCGCCGGGTACGCGCCTTCGAAGGCGAACCCGGATGCGCGCCAACAGCTCACGCAGGCCAAATGGCTTTGTCACGTAATCGTCAGCGCCGATTTCCAGCCCGACCACGCGGTCGATCTCCTCGGCCTTGGCCGTCAGCATGATGATGGGCGCTTCGAAGCCCTTGCGCCGCAGCTCGCGGCAGACGTCGAAACCGTTCAAGCCGGGCAGCATCACATCCAGCAAAACGAGGTCCGGTCTTTCGCCCAGCGCCTGCTTCACACCGACATCGCCGGTTGCGGCCGTCAATACGCTGAATCCTTCTGCTTTCAGATTTATTTCCAGCCCGTGGCGCAGATCCGGCTCATCCTCGATGATGAGAATCCGCTGCTGGCTCATGCGGTCACCCAGGCAGCACCAGCCGGAAACGCGAGCCGCGGCCAGGCTCACTCTCTAGTTCGACCTTTCCGCCGTGCGCCTCCATGACGTGCCGCACCAGGTGCAGTCCCAGCCCATATCCACCTTTTCCCCGGCCGTTCGGCACGCGGTAGAAGCGCTCGAAAATGCGGCTCTGTTCGGCACGCGAGATTCCGATGCCGTGATCTTCCACTTCGATCAACACGGTCCCATCGCGCGCAAAGAGCCGCACGCCGATTTCCCGGCGCTCGGGGGAATACTTCACAGCATTGTCGAGTAGATTCACCAACGCCTGCGATACCGCCGCCGGATCGAAGCGCACCTGCGGGGCCGTGGGCGGAATCGAGCTTTCCAGCCGGAAGCCCGCACGCTCGATGTACTCGCGGTAGTCTTCTACCGTTCTGGCGATCACCGGCGCGGGATCGGCCTCCTCGAAATTGTAGACGCGTTCGCCTCGCTCGATCCGAGAGAAAGTAAGCACCGCATTGACCAGCCTTGTGAGACGCTCGCTTTCGCGCATGATAACGCGGTACGAGTCCAGGCGCTCCGCTCCCTCCAGCCCGCGGCGCGCAAGCAGGGTCTCGGCATAGAGGCGGATGTTGGTAATCGGCGTCTTCAGCTCGTGCGAGACGCTGCTCACGAAATCTGAACGCAGTCGATTGGTTCGCGCCTCTCGTGAGACATCCCGCAGGAGAACGAACATGCCTGCGCCCAGCACAGCCAGCACCAGGGCGATCGCGCCGCCATAGAGCGCGAGTCCGTCTGGTGCGGCGAGATTCAGCTCGCGTTGGACCTGGGCCCGCAATGCGCGATTCACCCAATCCTGATTCACCGAAAAACCGCTGATCCGATCGTTATCCACAGCCGTGTAGAGCACGCGGTACGGACCGAACCCGTACGAGTAAATCTCGCCCTCGCGAAGCGGTCCCTGATGCCGGAAATGGTCGCGTAGTTCGCGCGCGAAGGTGTACGACGGATGCTCATGACCGCCCAATTCGGCCGCGAAATATTCCGCTTGGTCCGCAGGCAGATTCCACCTTCCACTATTGATTTTTTCCAGCAGTCCGGCGGTATCCCCCGCCTCGATGGCCGCCACGATTCCGAACGGCCGCTGCGCCAAGTCACGCTCATCGGGCCACTTCGCGGCGATCTCCCGCCAAACGGCGCGCGCCTCCTTAGCGCGGCCGAGCTTTGCCAGGCAACGGGCAACGCGGCTCCGCGCAAGCGCCTTCCACCGGCTGGTCCGCGCCAGCTCCTGATACAAAACCAGCGCACTCTCCGGCCGATTCAACACCAGTTCTTCGTCCTCTGCGGCGGCGAATTCCGCCGGCGCGGCCGCTGGCGGGAGCGATTTTAGCGCGGGCTTCACCACTTCACCGTGGTCGATGATAAAGGGATACTGTGCGACGGGATGCTGCTTGCCCGCAAAAACCGACTCCGCCGCACCGCGCAGCCGGGTTTCGACCGTCGCTGCCAATTTGTCCGCCGCGAGCGTTTCCAGGGCACGCCGCTGCCTCTCGAAAGATTGGATTCCAAGCCACAGCATTACCGCGGCCGGTACAACAATCGTGGCGGTATAGATCAGCAGCGCCCGGCGATACACGTCAGCGGTCCTTCAGCCGTTCCATCGGAAATCTAGCATATCTGCGGCTGAGGAATGTCAACAATTGTCACGGGGATTGAAAGGCTCGTTAGGGTGCGGCCTTGGTGCCTCGGATGGTCGGTCATTCAGAACCAAGCCACAGCGCGTATAGTCGCCGAATGCTGAGACTGGCCGAGCGGTGGAGGAATTACCCCTGCCTGGTTCCTACGGTTCGATCGCCGGGTCCAACACTTTCCACCCGAAATGAACTTCCCGCGCGGCGGCTGTCGTGTGTCGATTCGACGGGTCCTTGTTTCCTGAACATGCCCAAACTTGCAGTGCGATCTCGTTTACGTGTAGAACTCGCCACTCAGGACGCTGCAAACGCACGAAATCGCTCCAGAACACGATCGTCTCCGCCTGCATCTGGGGCAGCTTCATCATCTGGCTGACCCTGGCCCGGCTGACGTAGCCCAGCGAGCCAGGGATGGGAGATTCGCGGGATACGGCCTTGGGCAGTCACCGGTACGCGCCTGGGTGGAGGCCCCACCAGCCGCCTCCGGCCGCGCGCCGGGGCGAGGGTGAACCCGACCGTCACCGCCGGCTCCGTCTTTATCTTGTCTGCCTGCTCGTGTTGCCTGTGCCGTTGCATAGTTCTTTGACACCTGCCGAGCGGAAGCTCACGGTGACTTTGCCCATGCGGCCGTCGCAGCCGACCTTCTCGATCAGGAGCCGGGCCAGCCTGCCCCGACAGCCCCGAATTCAAGGCGTTCGCCGTCGAGCAGGAGCGCGTCGCGCTCAAACGCAGCGTCGCATTGTGCAAAGCGCTGCTGAGGGTGGTGTGATACGGCTGCTCCCCTGGCGGTCGGGCTCTTAAAAGGCGATCGGCCTCCTATGGCCCCAGCCGCATGCGCCGCAAGAGATGCTGGAAGCGCAAATCGGAGCGCAGGCCGTCCAGTCGCGGCTCCACCTTCAGGTAAACCAGCTCGCTCGAGCGTTCTTCGTAGGCCCTTTCCAACCAGGCGAAGGCCTGCTCCTTATCTCCAAGGGCGGCGTAGACCTCGGCAAGGCCGTAGGCAGGGACATACTCACGCCCGGCTAAAAGTTTCAGGCGGCCCACGAGTCGCATGGCGTCGTTCCGCTTTCCCGCCGCGGCGTAGCCCGCCGCCAGGGAGGCCAGCGCCGCGCCGCCTTCCTGTGATGTAGCTACGGCCTTCTCGAACTCCGCGAGAGCCTGCGCGTGCTGGCGTTTCTGTTCATACGCCCGTCCCAAACGGTCGTGCGCCCGATAACGACTCGCGTCCATCTCAATCGACTTGAGCAATTGTTCTATCGCTCGGTCATATTGACGCGCGTAGAAGTAATGCTCGCCCAAATGAACGGCCATGGCGGGATCGAGCGGATCAAGCTCGAGGCACCGCCTGCTCTCGCGAAGGGACTCTTCAGTCCGGCCCATGGCGATGAGGAAGTGCGAGTACCAGTGGTGGGCATTCGTGTAGCTGGGGTTCAGCTCAACGGCCCGGCGAAACCCGCGCTCCGCGTCGGCCCACTGCCAGTCGTAATAGAGCGCGGCAAAGGCGGGCGCGGTGTGCGCCTCTGCCAGTGTGTTGTCCAGCGAGAGGGCCTGGATCGCTGCTGTCTTGGCGCGGCTATAGGCCTCCTTCGGCGGCAGGAAGCCGCGAGATCCCAGAAGAACATACGTGTCGGCCAATCCGGAATAGGCCTGGGCGTAATGGGGCTCCTTAGCGAGGGCCTGCTGGAAAAACACGATGGCCTTTTCGAGGCCCTCCTTCGTTTTTTTGGTGTTCCAGTAGTAGCGCCCCCGGAAATACGCATCCTGGGCTTCCGCATCGACGGGCCTGCGGCTCGCGAGCCGGGCCTCATCCTGGGGGGTGACCTGCACCTGGATCTTCCGAGCAATGGACAGGGCCGCCTCCGCCTGGAAGGTCAGAATCTCCCCCAGTTCACCCTCGTAAGTCTCGGCCCACAGAATCCGGTCCGAGCCGGCGTGGACGAACTGCGCGGCGATGCGCAACCGAGACCCGGAGCGAAGCACCGATCCTTCGACGACGGCGTCCACCTTTAGATCCCTGCTGATCTCCCGCAGGGGTTTGTGCGTCCCTTTGTAGCGCATCACGGAGCTCCGGGAGATCACCCGCAGTGCCCGGATGCCCGCCAGACCCGTGATGAGCTGGTCGGTCATGCTGTCGGCGAGGTACTCTTGGGCTGGGTCGCCTGAGAGATTCTCCAGGGGCAGCACGGCCAGCGATTGGAGGGAGCCGAAATCGCCTCGGCCCCGCAGTTTGTTTCGCCATTCGGCGGGATTCCAGACAGCCAGCGCTGCCACTAACCCGATCACGGTACTGGCAATGGCTAGAAACCATCGCGGCGCCCTCCCGCGCGAGACAGCGCCCGCCGGCGGTTCGGGCCGAGCGCCAGAAGTTTGCTCCGCTATGGGGCCCGGTGCGGCCATCGGCTCAACCGCCGCGATGAACCGGTAGCCGCGGCGGGCCAGCGTCTCGATGAAGCGCGGGCTGTCGGCCGAGTCGCCCAGCGTATGCCGCAGCTTGTTGATGGAGTTGTTCAGGCTGTGGTCGAAATCAACAACCGTATTTTCAGGCCACAGCCGCCGGCGAAGGTCCTCGCGTGTGACGATCTTCCCGGCGTTCTCCAGGAGCGCGGCCAGGACCTGAAAAGCTTGCTCCTGAAGCCGGACCCTCAGGCCCTGTTTGCGCAGTTCCCCGGCCCGCAGATCCAACTCAAAGACGCCGAATCGTAGCACGCCTGAGGTTGTGGGTGGATCCTGCATGGCGTTCCTCGCGGGGTCTGGCACCTCACCCTGTGATGGACTTGCAGCCCTAGCCTCTTTCCCTTCAAGAAGTTACTCGATGACCGACATTTTATCAAAAAAGGACTCACGGAGGATTGCAGTCTCGCCCAACCTGTTGCGATTCTAACCAGAAAAAAATCAGGAGGGAGACGATGCATCGCGGAAGAGGGCTTTTCGAAGCAGCGCTCGGCATCGCTACTTTCGGCTGCGCCGCGCTCGGACAGGGGCCAGCGGTCATTCTGGATATGAGAATTGAGAACCGGGTGGTCTACGTGGCCGACACAGCCGAGGTATCCAAGTTCGCCTCTGATCCCAAGAGCACGACTCCCGTCGCACTCCGGACGTTCGCGAACTTCGTCAGCATTGCGGACATCGTGGAGATCAACGGGCGGCCGGTGAAGGGCACGTGGACGATCCGCGGAGTGCAGTTGAATATGAGCCCCACGGCCTCGCCCGGTCAAGCGATGTCCGACACGAACCGCCACAACCAGGTGGATGCGGTCTTTGAACTATTACAACCGGACGGCACGCCAATCGGAACACTGTTCGCGGTGGGTGTTTCATCCGGCAATCCGCCGCCGGGTGCACCTCTAATTGCGAACAACACGAACTTCGCCATCGTGGGTGGAACCGGGGCGTTTCTGGGGGCTCGCGGACAGCAGTCGCTGGTGGAACTGATCAGGACGGAGCACCAGGCGTCGATTACAGAAGACCCGTCGAACCGCCGCATTCACGGCGGCGGCGCAGGAATCCGGCGGTTGGTGCTTCATGTGATTCCCATCACTTGGCCGGAAGTGGTGGCCACGACGAACGGACCGGCCATCGTCCACGCGAACGATTTCGCCCTGGTCACGGCCGGCAATCCGGCGCGGCCTGGAGAGACATTGACCCTCTTTGCTACGGGCCTGGGGCCGACTCGCCCTGGCGTGGATCCGGGCAAGCCGTTTCCGGCTGGACCGCTGGCATTGGTCAACTCGCCCGTAGACCTGACGGTGAACGGTGCGCCGACAGCAGTCCTGTACGCGGGAGGATACCCGGGAGCCACGAACGCATATCAGGTGAACTTCAGGTTGCCGCCCGATATCAGGCCAGGCCCGGCGTCGGTACAACTGAAAGTCGCCTGGATCCCCAGTCCCGAGACAACCATTTCCGTTCGCTGAGGTGGCGGCGCAGTGCGAAGAAGCCACCTTCTGCCGCCCGGTTCTCCAATGTACCGGGAGAGATGCGGCTCGGTTAACAGGCTCAGTTTCGCAAGCCCAGCCGGAGCGGATCCACGAAGGCGTACGGAGACTCAGCTCGCTGCTGGCAAGCGATCAATCGTGGTTCCCTATCAATGGGCCGTATGAACGCGACCGTTCGCGACCGATTTTGTAGTCTGCCTAACAGCTTCGGCCGCACGCCGGCGAAAGACCGACCGGGCTTGCTCAAACTGTTCGAGCACATGTGCGCGCTCCTTGGCCGACCGCCACGACCCCGCCGCGTCCGTCATCCTCCAGAGCTTATCCAGCCAGGCCAGGAAGTATTCGGCCGATTCGCGGCTGCGGATCTTCTGATCGCCCACATACACGCGGATCGGATTCGCGATCGCCTGGGGAAAGGATGGATCCGCTGACCCCGCTTTTTTTTCTCCCTCGGCCACAACCGCGTACCAAGCGCTTTCTGTCACAGGCGCGCTCGTGTTGAGGCTTCCGGCCTTCCGATCAGGCGAGAGAGCAATCTCTTTCCAGACCTGGCCGTTTCGATAAATGACCGCGCGGGTAAGGGGCAGTGTCGACCACACCCGTGCTTCGATGTGGAGATCGCCGCCGCCGGGAGGGAGATGGATGGCTTCGCCTTCGATGTGCTGGTTAATTCGGAACTCGATAAGCGGCCCATTACTTGCAAAGCTGTGGCCCTGGCCGACTGCATCGATCCAACCGCGGGCGGTCAGGCGCGGTCCCACATACGCGTAGGTTCGGAAGCTCCCGAGCAGGGTGTGGCGGTGCAGGCTCGTATTGGCGTCCTCGCCGCCCGTCGCCGCAATCGGAAAGTCATTATTAAGTGCGTGGCTCCAGACAGTGAGCCCGGCGTGCGAGGATTGCGACCATTCCAGGCAATCAACAGTACCAAGCGCAACATCGATCGGGAATCCTTTGGCCCCGCCCAGCGATGCTGTTAGCGGATCTCTATTCCCGCCGTAGGGGTGTACATATCCGGTGATGGCGCCCTGCGCCTTGGCCTTGCGAAACATGTCCGTGTTGCTGGGGTAAAGACTTTCAAGTGCGGTTCCTTCATAGCCCGTCAGGAACGGTGAAATCAAATGGTCCCGGAGGCCGATCATAAATACGTGGCCCCAGAAGGGCGGCCGGTATTCCTCACCCACCATAAGCAAAACGTCAGAGCTGCGCTTTGAAACCGGATGCGCCCCGCCGCCCGGGACGAAATGTTCCCAGTCCATGATGCGGTTGTCTTTGTTCGCGACCAAAGCGTTCACGACGTCGAGGTTTTCGGCGCGGCCCATCATCATCATGTTTTCGACCGTATTGCGCAGATTGCCGCCGTAATTCATGTGCGCATGCGTCGAGCCGCTGAACCAGCCCTTTGCGCGCATGCTTACCAGCGGTTTCAATGCAAGCACGACATCTGCTGTTGCGTCCGCCTTCACATCGATATCGGTGGAGGCGGGCCAGTATTCAAAGCCTTTGACCGCTTCGAGTTTCAATCTGCCTGGCGGCGCTTCAAGCGTGAACTCGCCTTCCGAATGGAAAACGTGATCCCCGGACCGGTATGTCATGCGCGTAGTCGCGATGCGGGAGTATGCGTCAGGCGGCGCATACGTTTTTCCGTCGGATGCAACCGCATAAATTCGCGCTGCCGTGCGTTGCCCGTCAGATTCGTCCACAACACGGACATGCACCCGGCCCATGGGACGCCTCCATCGCCGCGATGCAATCGCAATCTTCCGCCGCTCGCCGCCGTATGTTTCGAGCATATAAAGCTGCGGCAATCCGCCTTCGTTGGATATATATGCGATGGACTCACCGTCGGGCGACCAGCGCGGATGAAAATCGTCAAACGCTCCGAACGTCAGTTTATAGGCTTCGCCGCCGGCGACCGGCAACACATAGAGGTGGTTAAACTCGTCCGCCGCGCCACCGCTCGAACTATAGATGATCCGCTTGCCGTCGATGGAGACGTCCGGACGGGTGCGATAGAGGGTTTGCTCCCGAAGCACCGGTTTCGCTTTCAAAATTCCATCCGGCTCGACCGGCATGCGGAGGACATCGCCTGAGCCGAAGGCAACATTGCGGTTGGACACGAAGATCAGCTCTTTGCCATCGGGCATCCAGACCGGCTGCGTAGCCATGTCCCATGGTCCGAAGTAAAGCCGATACTTGCCAAAGCTGTGATCGCGCGTCAGCGCGATCTCATCGCCGACCCACTGCCCGTCTCGAATCGGACGGACGTAGATGTTGAAATAGCCGTTCGGTTTACTCGATACGTAAGCCAGCCGTGAACCGTCTGGCGAGAAGACCGGGTCCGTATACAACTGCTTATCGTTCGTCAGCGCATGCGACTCGCCTGTATCCAGGTTGACAATTTCGAGCTGGATACTGGTCCCGTCATCGTCGGCCGTGTAGACGATCCACTTGCCATCGGGCGACCAAGACGGCGATGAGTGATACGTACGGTTATAAGTCAGTTCATAGGCGACGCCAGTCTTCGGGTCGACTCTCCAAATCGACCCGTACATGGCAATGGCTATCCATTTCGCGTCCGGCGACCACGTGGGGGCCCAGGGCGTCGTGCTCGGAGCAGGCGGCAGGTAATAATTGAACATATATGTGCCGCCGTGTTTCGATGCGGGATACTCCGCCCTCTGGGCGAGCGCACTTTGCGCGAGCAGGACCGCGGCGGCGCCGGTGCTTACCAAGCGTACCAGCATAATTGATATAAAGAAGTCATCTTTGAAATTCGTGTTCATCTGCGGCTTTCCATCGCGCTGCGCCGCTCAGAAGTGATAACGTAGCGCAAACTGCAAAACGCGTGGATCAGCGGCCGTTTGGATGCGCCCGAAGGTCTGGTTGATCAGATTGCCGTCAGGTTGGCCAAAGTTCGCGCGGTTGAACGCGTTGAAGAACTCGGAGCGAAACTGTACGGCGCCGAATTTCTCGCCGATCGGAAAGCGTTTCACGAGCGACAGGTCGGTATTAAAGACACCCGGCCCGCTGAACAGGTTCCGCCCTGCGCTGCCGTAATGGCCAGGCTGGTTCGCGACGAAAGCGGCGGTATTGAAATACCGCGCTAGCATATCGGCCTTATTCGCGTGCGACACGACCACATTCCCGATCAGATCGGGACGGTCGAAGCCGACGCCGGTGAGCGAAAAATCGCGTCCGCTGATGACATATACCGGCAGGCCGCTAGCCGCGGTGATCAGTCCCGATACGGACCATCCACCCACAGTCGTGGACAGCATCCGGTTAGCGCGCCTAAACAAGGGAAGCTCATAAACGAACGACGCGCTGAATACATGATTGCGGTCCTCGTCGGAACGGGCACGGTCCGCGCGCTCGTTGTAGGGATCCTGCGGCGTCTGTCCGAGATTTTGCGCCGAATAGTAGTCAAGGAGCTTGCCGAACGTGTAGGCGGCCAGGAATGTGAGTCCGTTCGAAAAGCGGCGCGTTAGGGAGAGTTCGAGTGAGTGATAAGCGGCGTTGGAATTGGTATCGATTTCGCGGAAGCTGGTATAGATACCGGGCAGCAGGATTCTGCGCTGATCGGTGTTTGCCAGCGTGGACTGGCCCGGAATGTAAGCCGCGGGATTCCTCTGCAACATTTGCAGCAAGTTGTGCTCGAGTTTTCCGACATACGACGCTTTCAGGACCATGTTGGCGGGAAGGGCTCTTTCAACGGTAAAGTTCAGCTCGTGGGAGTATGGCGAGTTCAAGGTCGGACCCGGTACAGTGAATAGTCCCATCGGGAAGCTGAACTTTGCCGTGGACGGCGAGTATACGTATGGAAAAGGATCAATGAGTCCGTGATACGGGTCGGAAAACGAGTACGGCGTGTTGACCGTGTTACTGATGACGAACGGTTGATTCACCGCCGGGTAGGTCCACACATCCGACCGCATGTCCTCGTAATACAGTCCATACCCTGCGCGTACGCTCAGCCGTCCGTCTCCTCGAACGTCCCATGCAAGGCCTACGCGCGGGCCGAAGTTGTTTTTATCCGTCGGTACCAGGCCGGGAGGGATCCCGAGGTCGCCTGGAAAAACCATTCCCGGAGGGGCGTCCGGCTTTACCACGCTTTGCTGTCCCGCGCGGTATGTATTCGTCCGGTCATAGACGGCGTGGTATGGTTGAAACCACTGATAACGCAGACCGAGGTTCAGCGTAAGGCGTCCCGATGCGCGAATATCGTCCTGCACGAACGCGTACCAATCCCAGCCTTTGACCAGGCGCTCATACGGGCTGTTTTGGGTCAGCTTGACAGGCTTGCCGATCAGGAAGTCGGCGAACGCAACCCCGGTTTGTGAACCGTCGAATGAGAACGTGCCCTGATTACCAGAAGATCCGCGGTTGAACATTTCGGTGCGCTCCCATTCGCCGCCGACGCTGATCGAGTGTTTGCCACGAAACCACCGCACGGTGTCGCCGATCTGATAGATATTCGGGTGCTCCTGAAAGATGTCTGTTGTGGCCAGGTTGAAATAACCGTTTATGGTGATGTTCGGCAATTGCGGCGTGATCACGCCCGGGTAGATTGCGCCGAGTGCTTCCAGCGTCGTGCTGTCTACCACGTTGACGAATGAGTTCAGGCGGTTAACTCCGAGCCGCAATTCATTCAGGAGCGACGGGCTGAACGTATGTCACTCTTGTCCAAATTAGCTTTGAACCCGGAACGGCAGCGGGAAGGGTAGCAGGTTGAGCCTCTGGTAGCCTGGATTGGGTTCCGAGAAGAACCAATACCAAGTTTCAGGAGGCTCAAC
>Ga0070741_10012762_pt1 | contig 15072 bp, 15 predicted proteins | sample Coa_R1_4_FD_66440 | JGI IMG/M metagenome (GOLD analysis project Ga0070741, IMG submission 66440) | Surface soil microbial communities from Centralia Pennsylvania, which are recovering from an underground coalmine fire - Coalmine... | ecosystem: Environmental > Terrestrial > Soil > Unclassified ... | reverse complement strand
TCTCCGGCAGCGTTTCGGGCTCCGGCTCGCCGGCCTCGTGCCGCCAGATCGCCGTCTGCGTCAGGCCCCTGATCAGGCCGGCCAGCATGACGGTCTCCTCGACGCGCAGCTGCACGTCCGCGGCGCGCACCTCGACCGTCGAGTAGCGTTCGGACAGCCGCGCCTGCCAGTAGACCTGGTGCACGTCGCGGATCACTCCCCCGGTCACCAGGCCGCGTACGCGCCGCTCGTAGTCGGCGGCGTCGGCGAAGGCCGGGGGCGGCCCGCTGACCGGCCAGCGGCCGAAGACCACGGTGCGCCAGCTGGCGAAGCCGGTGTCGCGGCCGCCCCAGAACGGGGAGTTGCCGGACAGCGCGACCAGCACCGGCAGCCAGCGCCGCAACCGGTTGAGCACCGCGACGCCGGTGACCCGGTCCGGGACGCCCACGTGCACGTGCATACCGTTGATCAGCTGTTCGTCGACGAGCTGCGGCGCATCCTCGTAAAGGCCGCGGTAGCGCGGCGTGTCGGTGATGACGGCCGGCCCCTCCTGCCGGAACGGGGCCGCGGCGGTGGCCGCCAGCAGGCAGCCGACCTGGCTCGCGGCCTCGCCGAGCGAATGCCGCAGGCGCAGCAGGTGGCCGCCGACCTCGTCCAGGGTCTCGCACACCGGAGTGGCCACCTCGAGCTGGGCGAGCAGCAGTTCGTGCTGCACCTCGGCACTCGCGAGCGCGGGTTGCATCCCGGCCGCCCGGCACACCTCGTCGGCCGCCGGCGCGGGGTAGCCGCTGGCCTCATCGAGCAGCAGGTACTCCTCCTCGACCCCGAGCGTGATCACCCCGACCGTGTACCCTCCCACCGCGCTTACAACCGGTCCGCATGAGTGGATCACGCCGCACCGCATGAGTGGTTCACTCCGCGCCGCGTAGGCGGTCACCTGCGGTCAAGGCCCGGCAAGGGCCCGGCCAAGCCGGCCGCGATCCGGGTGCGCGACCGCCGACAGGGGCCTGCGTTTCCCGTACCGTAAGCAGCGCCGCGCGTGTCGAGCGCGCGCAGAGCGCTGTGACGACCCGGGGAGGGCCGGATGACGGCATTGATGTGGATCTGCTCGGTGCTGCTGATCGCCGAGTTCGTGATGGCGCCCATCAACCTGTGGACCGGCCGGACGATGCCGAACTTCACCCGGTTCACCGGACTGTCGCCGCAGCTCGCGACGACGGTCTTCGCGCCGGTGAAGCTGCTCGCCGCGCTGCTGGTCGCGATCGGGCTCGCGGTGCATCCGCTCGGGGTGGCCGGCGCGGTGGTGCTGGCGGCGGTGTGCGCGGTCTACCTCATCCGTCTGGCGGCTCCCGGACGCCGTGACCCGGCGGGGATCGCCGCCTTCGGCTTAGGGTTGATCTTGGCCGTGGTGCTGGCGGTGGTCCAGGCGGGCCGCTGACGGGGAGTCAAGCCGTGGGCGGTCGGCGGGACATAACGACTCGGCGCTAATTGCGGACGGGCGCTTGCCAAGCGGCTGAGTTGAACGTGCCATGCGACATGGGCACCTCAGACCGGGGTGCCCGCTCGATGCCCGTCCGAAGGAGTTCGACTTGCGACACACCCGCAAGCGCAGATCGATCCTGGTGCTCGAGGCCGGCGCGGCGGCGCTGCTCATCGCCCTCGCGCAGTCCTCCGCGGCCGCGGCGGCGCAGACCGCGCCCCGGGCCGGCGGTTCCGCCACAGCCACCCTCGCGGCCCATCCGGTCAAACCGGTGCCGGCCGTCACCGACCACGTCGATGCCAGGACCCTGACCAGCCCGCTGCCCACCTCGCAGTGCCTGACGCAGCTCCATATCCACTGCTACTCGCCAGTTCAGTACCACACCGCGTACGGGCTCGACAGCCTGTACCGCTTCCACATCAACGGAGCCGGCCGCACCATCGTGCTCGTCGACTCCTTCGGCTCGCCGACCATCCAGCACGACCTGCAGGTCTTCGACGCGCAGTGGGGCCTGCCGGACACCACCGTGCAGATCGTGCAGGCCGGCACCATCCCGCCCTTCGACCCGAGCAACCCGGACATGACCGGCTGGGCCGCGGAGAGCACCCTCGACGTCGAATACGCGCACGCGATCGCGCCCGGCGCGCACATCGTCCTGGTCGAGACGCCGGTCGCGGAGACCGAGGGCGTCACCGGCTTCCCGGAGATGATGACCGCCGAGAAGCAGCTGATCGACTCGGGGGTCGGCGACGTCATATCGCAGAGCTTCGGCGCCACCGAGAACACCTTCCCCGGCTTCGACAAGGGCGATTTCAGCAGCCTGCTGAACCTGCGCTACGCGTTCAAGGCCGCGGCCAGGCACCACGTGACCGTGCTGGCATCCTCCGGCGACGACGGCGCGACCAACGCGACGCTGGACGGCTCCGGCCTGTACCCCATGCCGGTCAACTCCTGGCCGTCCTCGGACCCGCTGGTCACCTCGATCGGCGGAACGCAGCTGACCCTCGACGACTCCGGCAAGCGGCTCTCCCCCGACGTGGTGTGGAACGACGGCTACGGCGCGGGCGGCGGCGGCCTGTCGGCCGTGTTCAGCCGGCCCGATTTCCAGCACGGCGTCCGCGGCGTGGTGGGAACCCACCGCGGCACCCCGGACATCTCGGCGAGCGCGGCGGTCAACGGCGGCGCGTGGGTGTACTTCAGCTACCAGCCCACCCGCGTCGGCTGGCACATCATCGGCGGCACCAGCGAGGCCTCGCCGATCTTCGCGGGCGTCGTGGCGCTGGCCGACCAGGTGGCCGGGCACCGGCTCGGCAACATCAACGACGCGCTGTACGAGCTCGGCGCCGGCCGGCACTCGGCCTTCGCCGGGGTCGTCGACGTGACCAGCGGCGACAACTCCTTCGGCGGAGTCACCGGCTACACCGCCGGACCGGGTTACGACCTGGCCAGCGGCGTGGGCACGTTCAACGCCAACCTGGTCTGGTCGCTGGCGTTCACATCCCGGTAGTCACCGCCCCGCCAGTCACCCCCGGCAGCCGCCTCCCACCGACACCGGCCGCGCGACCAGCGCGGCACGTCTAAGGCGCGCTCGTCCGGGATCGGCGCAACCGTCAGAGGTTGCCGCTATCCCTGGACGAGCGCGCCGAGCGGTTTGTGGGTCGGCGCCACATAGGCGAGCAGCGGCACCGGGCGCAGACCGTACCTGCGCTTGAAATCCCCGTTGCGCCGGCCGCATTCGAACCTTGCCAGGCCGAGCCGCGCGGCGTACTCGAGCGCCTCGTAGAACAGCAGGTAGAAGGGGCTGAAGTCCTCCGCGCCGCGCTCCACCCCGCAGGTCCACAGGTGCAGCCGCACGCCGTCGAGCAGGCAGAAGCCGAGGCCGACGACCCGGCCGTCGACGCAGACCTCGATGATGCGCGCGGCCTGCCCGAGCAGCCGCCGGAAGTGCTGGAAGCCGCCGGGGGCGAACCGGCCGGGCACGCTGTGCTCGGACTCGATCATCCGCTCGATCCGGGCGAGCCGGTCCGGTTCGGCCGACCCCGGTTCCAGCACGCGGGTCACCGCTCCGGCGCGCTCGGCGCGGCGCTGGTGCATGCGTAGGGTGTTGCGCTGGTGTGCGGGCAGGCCGGCGAGGTAGTCGGCGGCGGCGAAGCCCGGCGACAGGTCCAGGACGTAGCGCTGGTCGATCGGCAGGCCGTGGGCGCCGAGGGCGGTGAGGGCGGCGGCCAGCGGTCCGGTCGCGTCGACGTTGACCAGGCTGTACCAGGGCGCTGCGAAGTCGGCGGCCAGCTGCTGGAAGGCGGCGAGCACGGCGCGGATCGCGTCCAGGTCGCCCGGCCCGCCGCGCGAGGGCAGCCAGGTGTCGTAGCAGTGCCAGTTGTGGCTGATCAGCCCGCGCGGTTCGGCAGCGATGGAGGGTTCGTATACGGCCAGCGAACCGACCGGGTCCATCTGCGGCAGCAGGGTGACCGGCAGGCAGGCGCGGGCCGTCTGATCCGCGTCGCGCAGCATGAGGTAGGCGAATGCGTCGGCCGGCAGCAGCTCCGACTTGCGGTACGCGGTGAGGAAGGCGCTGCTGTAGAAGACCGGGGCCCCGCTGTCCGCGGCCAGCTCGTCCCAGTCGGGGATGGCCGCGACGTCGTCGTATGCCTCGACCGTTGCGGTCACGCAGCGTCCATGTGGCGCTCCACGCGCGCCAAGGGCGGTGGTGCGCCTTCAGTCAACTGTTCGAACTCTGCGTCCACTCGGCGGTCCCTTGGCAGGCGGCGACGGCGGTAGCTCGGACGCTAAAACAGTGTTCGAAGACTGTCAAGGTTGAAGATTCATACGCCTCGGCGCGCCGCAGGGGCGCCTGGAACCCGACACCGGCCGCGCCGGAGCAAGAGCTCTGCGACGCGGCCGGTTCGGATTCGGATCAGCGCACGCCGAGCAGGTGGTCCATCGCCAGCTGGTCGAGCTGCTCGAAGGCCATGCCGCGCTCGGCGGCGGCGTTCGCGTCGAAGTCCTCGAACGCGCTGCGGTCGGCCAGCAGGTCGGTGATCGTCTCGCCCTCGGCCAGGGTGCCCTGCGCGAGCTGGTCGAGCCTGGAGGCGCGCAGCGCCGCCTGGACCTCGGGGTCGGCGCGGAAGGCCGCGGCCCGCTGCTTGAGGATCAGGTAGTTGCGCATGCAGCCGGCCGCCGAGGCCCAGACCCCGGCGTAGTCCTCGGTGCGCGGCGGCTTGAAGTCGAAGTGCCGCGGTCCCTCGTACCCGGCCGACTCCAGCAGGTCGACCAGCCAGAACGCGGCGCGCAGGTCGCCGGCGCCGAAGCGCAGGTCCTGGTCGTACTTGATGCCGGACTGGCCGTTGAGGTCGATGTGGAACAGCTTGCCGTGCCACAGCGCCTGGGCGATGCCGTGCGGGAAGTTGAGCCCGGCCATCTGCTCGTGGCCGACCTCGGGGTTCAGGCCGACCAGCTCGGGGTGCGCCAGCCGCTCGATGAAGGCCAGGCCGTGGCCGACCGTGGGCAGCAGGATGTCGCCGCGCGGCTCGTTCGGCTTGGGCTCGATCGCGAAGCGCAGGTCGTAGCCCTGGTCCAGGACGTACTGCCCGAGCAGGTCGAAGGCCTCCTTCAGCCGGTCGAGCGCGACGCGCACGTCTTTGGCCGCCCCGGACTCGGCGCCCTCGCGCCCGCCCCAGGCGACGTAGATCTTGGCGCCGAGCTCGACGGCCAGATCGATGTTGCGGATGGTCTTGCGCAGCGCGTAGCGGCGCACGTCCCGGTCGTTCGCGGTGAACGCGCCGTCCTTGAAGACCGGGTGGGTGAACAGGTTCGTGGTGGCCATCGGGACCTTCATCCCGGTCTCGTCGAGGGCGGCCCGGAAGCGCTTGACGTGCGCCTCGCGGTCGCCGTCCGAGGAGCCGAACGGGATCAGGTCGTCGTCGTGGAAGGTGACGCCATAGGCGCCGAGCTCGGCGAGCCGGTGCACGGACTCCACCGGGTCGAGCGGCTTGCGGGTGGCGTCGCCGAACGGGTCGCGGCCCAGCCAGCCGACCGTCCACAGGCCGAAGGTGAACTTGTCGTCCGGTGTGGGCGTAAGGGACTGCGTCATTGCTTGCTCCCGGAGGTCTCGGAGGGCTAGCCTCATTCGTAAACGCGGAATACAAATTCCGCAACCCAACCTACTCCTTCGCGGCCCCGGGCGGTATCCACCCCCGTCGGAAGCCTCCCGCGCCGCGAACCGACCGAGGGGACGAGGATGTCGCCGACCACAGCGCGCATTGTCATCGGCGTGGACAGCTCCACCCAGTCGACCAAGGCCCTCGCGGTCGACGTCGACTCCGGCGCGGTGGTCGGGCAGGGCAGGGCGGCGCACACGGTGAGCGGCGGCGCCGGGCGGGAGAGCGATCCGGAGCAGTGGTGGGAGGCGCTGGTCACCGCGCTGGAGCAGACGGGTTACGCGGACACGGCGCAGGCCGTCGCGATCGGCGGGCAGCAGCACGGGCTCGTGGCGCTCGACGAGAAGGGCGTGCCGGTGCGGCCGGCCCTGCTGTGGAACGACGTGCGCAGCGCAGCGCAGGCGGCGGCGCTGGTGGAGCGGTTCGGCGCGCAGTGGTGGGCGCAGCGGATCGGGAGCGTGCCGACCGCGTCATTCACGATCGCGAAGTGGGCCTGGCTCAGGGAAAGCGAGCCGGAGGCCGCCGAGCGGGCGGCCGCGATCAGGCTGCCGCACGACTATCTGACCGAGCGGCTGACCGGAAGCGCGACGACGGACCGCGGCGACGCGTCCGGCACCGGCTGGTGGACGCCGGAGGGTTACGACACGGACCTGCTTGACCAAATGGGCCTTTCCCCGTCGCTGCTGCCGCAGGTCGTGCAGCCGGGGCAGCCTGCCGGGCAGGTGCGCGCGGCCGGAAGCGGCACAGGTCGCGGCAGCGCGGTGCCGCTGCGCGAGGGGACGCTGGTCGGCGCGGGTACCGGCGACAACATGGCGGCCGCGCTCGGGCTCGGCCTTGAGACCGGCGCGCCGGTGCTGAGCCTGGGAACCTCAGGGACCGTGTACGCGGTGACGCGCGGCCGCCCCGCCGACCCGAGCGGCACGGTGGCCGGGTTCGCGGACGCGCTGGGCGCCTGGCTGCCGCTCGCCTGCACGCTCAACTGCACGCTCGCGGTCGACCGGATCGCGGCGCTGCTCGGCCTGGACCGCGAGGCGGTGCAGCCTGGCGCAAGCGCGGTGGTGCTGCCGTACTTCGACGGCGAGCGCACGCCGAACCTGCCGTTCGCGTCGGGCCTGCTGACCGGGCTCCGGCACGACACGACTCCGGGCCAACTGCTGCAGGCCGCGTACGACGGAGCGGCGTACTCGCTGCTCGCGGCGCTCGACGACGTGCTGCGGGCAGGCGGTGAGGAGCTGGCGCCGGACACGCCGCTGCTGCTGATCGGCGGCGGCGCGCGCGGGAAGGCCTGGCAGGACACGGTGCGGAGGCTGTCCGGGCGCGCGGTGCAGATCCCGGCGGCGGAGGAGATCGTCGCGCTGGGTGCCGCTGCGCAGGCGGCCGGACTGTTGACCGGCGAGGCGGCCGACGCGGTGGCGCGACGGTGGGGTACCGCGGCCGGACCCGTGTTCGAACCGTTGCCTCGCGACGACGCCGCTCGTGTCCTTATCGCGGCTACTCTGCAACGAGCCGAACGCGGCGGGCTGTTCGCACAGGGTGACGGACTCGGAAACGATTCCGCGTCGACGTGAAACCGGCTGCTGAGACGCGCGAGGAGGGGCAGCGTGAGCGACTCGACCGGCGATCGTGATGAGACCGGGAATCCTGCGACGAAAGCCGGTGATTCGGCCGGCGGGAGCGAGCATGCCGGAGTGGATGACGGCCGTCCGATAACCCGGCGGGACGCGCGCGCTCACCGAGCCCCGACGCACCGAACCGCCGGACCGGCTTCGCAGCAAGGCATGCGCCGGCAGAACCTCGCGCTCGTGATGGCCGCCCTGGCGGCACACGGCCCGAGCTCGCGCGCGGAGGTCGCCGAGCGCACCGGCCTCACCCGCGCGGCGGTCGGCAGCCTGATCAACGAGCTGGCCGCGGCCGGGCTGACCACGGACCTCGGCCTCGCCCCGAGCGGCCGGGTCGGCAGGCCGGGTACCGCGCTGGCGCTCAGCGAGCAGGGCCCGGCCGGCCTCGGCCTCGAGATCGGGGTCGACCACCTGGGCGCCTGCGTTCTCGACCTGCACGGAACCGTGCGCACCTGGGTCGAGATCGAGGCGCCTAACCGGGGCCGCGCGCCGCGCGACGTGCTCGCCGAACTCGGCGACGTGGCCGCCGCCGCGCTCCAGCACGCCGCCGCCCAAGGACTGCATCCGGTCGGCGCGGTGGTCGCGGTGCCCGGCCTTGTGGACGCCGCGCACGGCACCGTCGAGCAGGCGCCCAACCTCGGCTGGCGCGCCGTGCCTGTCGCCAAGGCGCTGGCCGAATGGCTGCCCGCGCCGCTGCGGCCGGTCCCGCTCGAGGTGGAGAACGAGGCCAATCTCGGCGCGCTGGCCGAACTCTGGCACGCGGCCTCCCGGCCCACCGACTTCATTCACGTCTCGGCCGAGGCGGGCATCGGCGCGGCCGTGGTGATCGACGGCCGGCTCTTCCGCGGCGCGCGCGGATTCGCGGGCGAACTCGGGCACGTGCCGGTGCACCCGGACGGCCCGCAGTGCGGCTGCGGCGCCCGGGGCTGCCTGGAGCAGTACGCGGGCGAGCAGACCGTGCTGCGTGCCTCCGGCCTTTCCGACGCGGGCGGCGACCGGATCAAGGCGCTGACCGACAAGGCCCTCGGCGGCGATCCGCGCGTGCTCGAAGCACTGGAGGAGGCTGGCCGCGCGCTCGGCACCGCCCTCGCCGGCGCGGTGAACCTGCTGGATCCGTCCGCGCTCGTCCTCGGCGGCGCATACGCCGAGCTGGGCGAATGGCTGCTGCCCGGGATGCGCAAGGAGCTGGCGGAGCGGGTCACGGTGCGGCCGTGGAGTCCCGAGGCGTTGCAGCTGTCGGAGCTCGGCCGCCGCGGCCCGCTGCTCGGCGCGGCCACAGTCACGATCCGGCGCATCATCGAGAACCCGGCGCGGTATGCCGACTGGCGTAATACACATGAGCGCAACGTCGGTCGTTAGTGTCCGGAGGTATGCAGGCAGAAGCGCAGAGGGCAGGCGGTTACGACTCAGCCGGTCACGAGTCAGGCGGCCACGAGTCGAGCGGCTATGACCTGGCCGCCGTGAAGCTGTCCGGATCGATCGTCACCTTGCGCCCGGCGCACGAGGGTGACATACCGGCGCTGGCTGTGATCCGCGCCGATCCCGAGGTGTACCGGTGGTGGCGCGGCGGCCCGGATCTGCAGGCCGCGGTCGCCGAGGAGCTGGCCACCGAGGACGAGCACGGTTTCGTCATCGAGTACGAAGATCGGACCGTCGGCTTCATTCAGTGGTGGGCTGAGGAGGAACCGGAATACCGGCACGCCGGGATCGACATCTACCTCGACGCGTCAATGCACGGACGCGGCATCGGCACCGATGCGGTACGGATCCTCGCCACGCATCTGATCCATGACCACGGGCACCATCGGATCACCATCGATCCGGCCGCGGACAACGAGGCGGCGATCCGCTGCTACGCCAAGGTCGGTTTCCGGCCGGTCGGCGTCATGCGGCAGTACGAGCGCGGCCCGGACGGCACGTGGCACGACGGTCTGCTGATGGACCTGCTCGCGAGCGAACTGATCGGCTGATTGACTCGTGGACTTAGCCTGAACTGATGGATGCGACGCTAGAGATTGGAGTCCGCCATGACAGTGCGTGCGACGTGGAACGGCCAGGTGCTGGCCGAGAGCGACCACACGGTCGTCGTCGAGGGCAACCACTACTTCCCGCCCGAGGCGGTGAACCGCGAGTTCTTCGCACCGAGCGCGACCCACACGACCTGCCCGTGGAAGGGCTTGGCCAGCTACTACACGGTAAACGTGAACGGAGAGAGCAACCCCGACGCGGCCTGGTACTACCCCGAGCCGAAGGACGCCGCCGCGAAGATCCGCGACTACGTGGCGTTCTGGCACGGCGTCGCCGTGGAGAAGGTGGACGACTAAGCCTGAGCGGTGAAAGGAGCACGTCCGCGGGCTGCGTTGGAAGGGGCTGACGCGTGAGGATCATCGTCCTGTCGGATACGCACGCGCCTCGGCGGTGGCACGGTTGCCCGCCGAAAGTCGCCGAGTATCTGCGTGACGCGGACCTGATCCTCCACGCCGGCGACGTGTGCACTGCGGACGTGCTCGATGAACTGGCGGCCTATGCACCGGTCCGTGCGGTACTCGGCAACAACGATGGACCGGATGTCGCGGCCTGGGGTGCGCCGGTGGAAGCCAGGTTCGAGCTCGACGGGCTCCGCGTCGGGATGATCCACGACGCCGGAGCGGCGGTCGGCCGTACCGCGCGGATGCACCGGCGCTTCCCGGACGCTGAGCTGGTCGTCTTCGGCCATTCGCACATCCCGCTCGACCAGAGCGGCGACGGTGTGCGGATCTTCAATCCGGGATCGCCGACCGACCGTCGGCGCCAACCGCAGGGCACCATCGGAGTCCTGGAGATCGCGGACGGCCGCCTGCTAGTTACGCAGATCGTGCCCGTGACTTGAGATCGGCTCCGCGGTTGAGATCGACTCCGCGGCGAGGCCGAGCAGGGCGTCGAGCGTGTCATCCACGAGTCGGTACCGCATGATCCGGCCGTCCTTGCGCGCCGCGACGGCGCCGGCCACGCGCAGCAGGCGCAGTGCCTGGGAGACGGCCGTGTCGTTCATGCCCGCGGCGATCGCGAGGTCCGAGACGCTGATGTCGGGCACGGCCCGGATCGCGCGCAGCAGGGTAAGCCGGCCGGGATCGGCCAGCAGCGCGAAACGGTCCGCCCAGGCGCGGACCGCGGCCTGGTCACCGATGCCTTCGATCGCCTCGCACACCAGGTGCTCGTCGATGGTGCGGCGATGGGCGTGTTCGGCGGGCACGAGATGCATGGGCCCATTCTCTCCCCGGCGCGCGACCGGCGTACAACACCTGCATACCTGATGAGACTTGCAGCGCGCCTCGTCCGCCAGTACGTTGAGCGGGCCGTGGTGATCGGGAAGACCGGTGAGCGGCGGGCGCGCGGATACCATCCGGCGCCCGCTTCGAGTCCGGAGCGGCCCTCGCCACTGTGATCGGGAAGTCCCTGCTCCTTCGCCCGCGAGGGCGAGCCACTGGACGCGCGCGTCCGGGAAGGCGGAGCCGGGACGTCGGACCCGTCAGCCAGGAGACCGGCCACGGCACGTTACTCGACCATCCACGAGGTGCTGGAGGCGGTCGCGCGTGAGCGTGCCGGAGCAGTCCGCGAACAGAGCAGTCCCCCGACCCGGAACGCCGGGTCCCCCGACCGGCGGCGCCGGGCGGCCCGCGCCGTGGCAGCGCGCGGACACCTACCGCGTCGCGGCCCTCGCCTTCATCATCCTGTTGATGCACGTGCTGGCGTTCGGCGTGCTCGCGCTGCTCGTCGCGCCGCGCCACTTCGCCATGGGCAAGCAGGTCTTCGGGCTCGGCCTCGGCGTCACCGCGTACACCCTGGGCATGCGGCACGCCTTCGACGCCGACCACATCGCCGCGATCGACAACACCACGCGCAAGCTGATGGCCGACGGCAAGCGGCCGGTGTCGGTCGGGTTCTGGTTCGCGCTCGGGCACTCGACCGTCGTGGTCCTGCTCGCCGCGCTCATCGCGGCCGGGGCGCGCGAGGCCGCCGCGCTCACCGGCGACGCGTCGCACACGCACCGGATGCTCGAAGTGGTCGGCACCGGGGCCTCCGGCCTGTTCCTGTACCTGATCGGACTGCTCAACCTGGTCGCGCTGGTCGGCATCGCCAAGCTGTACCGGGCCGCCCGAGCCGGCAATCACGACGAGGCGCTGCTGGAGAGCCAGCTGGCCAAGCGCGGCCTGCTCAACCGGCTGCTCGGCCGGCTGACCCGCTCGATCAGCCGGCCGGGGCAGATGTACCCGATCGGATTACTGTTCGGCGTCGGCTTCGACACCGCCTCCGAGGGGCTGCTGCTCGGCATGGCCGCGGGCTCGGCAGCGGCCGGGCTGCCGTGGTACGCGATCCTGTGCCTGCCGCTGCTGTTCGCCGCCGGGATGTCGCTGTTCGACACGCTCGACGGCACCTTCATGAACTTCGCCTACCACTGGGCCTTCGCCAACCCGGTGCGCAAGATCTACTACAACCTGGCCATCACCGGGCTGTCGGTCGCGGTCGCGCTGATCATCGGCACCATCGAGCTCGTGGGCGTCGCCCACGACCGGTTCGGGCTGCGCGATCCGATCACCGGCTGGATCGCCGGGCTCGACCTCAACAACGTCGGGTTCGTGATCGTCGGAGCGTTCGCGGCGGTCTGGGCGGTCGCGCTGGCCTACTGGAAGCTGGCCAGAGTCGAGCACCGCTGGGCCGGCGTGGCGGGCGATCAGTGACGCCCGCTCGCGTCGATGACGCGTCGGTGATTCAGTGACGCCGGGAGTCGGGGACGCAGCGATTCAGTGACGCAGCCCGGCAGCGTCCAGGGCGGCCTGCAGGGAGCTCATGTAGGCGTGCGAGGTGTACGTCGCGCCGGACACTATCTGAACGTCGGCGCTCTGCTTTGCGAGCACCTCGCTGCGCAGCCTCGGCGCGGCGTAGGTGCCGCCCGCCCAGGAGTGCGGATTGTCGTGCGGCAGGGAGAGGGCCTTCACATCCACGATCCGGCCGCTGACGATCTTCGCCTGCACCTGCACGATGCCGTGTGCCAGCACCACCTGCGGACCGGTGACGGTCATGGCGTCGTTGCTGCGCACCACGCTCGCGGCGACGCCGGAACGCACCCCCTCCTTCATGCCGAGGAGCGCCAGCATGGCGAGCACGGTAGCGACGATGAAGACGGCGGTTCGGCGCACGGTCCCGGTTCCTCTTTCCACTAGGCGGGCAGGCGGCGCCAGACTCCGGATCGTGGGGCGCGCCCGACGCCGGTGCACACGTGGATGAGGCCGCAGCCGCTCGCCCGGCGCGGAAATCTTGACCGAGTCTTTGCGGTTCGCGCGCAACCCGGCCGGCCCGCAGGGTCGGCGCCGGGCGCTCAGGACTGGGCTATCGGCGCGTCGAAGTCGAGGCCGGAGAGCAGTTCGCGGTGGTGCGGCAGCCAGCGGCGGCGGCGCACCTCGATCGCCATCTGCGGGCCCGGCACGATCAGCACCGGGCAGTGCGCCTTGCGCAGGCACTCGCGGCTGATCGACCGGGACCACAGCCCGTGCCAGCGGCCGGCCCCGTCGGTGCCCACGATCAGGACGTCCTCGGGGTTGCGGGCTCGCCTGGCCAGCGTGTCGGCGACCGCGCCGACCAGCAGCTCGCGGTGCACGGTCACATCCGCGGGAAACCCGCCCAGGGCCTCGTCGAACGCCGCGTCGATCTCCTTGGTCTCAGTGAGCGTTAACACGCTGGCTACGCGGACCGCGTGCAAATCCGTGCCGCGGCGCCTGGCCTCGGCGACCGCGAAACGCAGGGCGGCCAGTCCGGGAATCGAGCGGTCTACCCCCACGAAAACCCGCGGGCCGGGACCGATGTCCATTGCCGCTCTCCTTCCCCGGCGCAGCGCGTGCGCATGCGGCTCCCGCTTTCCACGGTAGCGGCCGCCCTGCCTGCTCGTGGCCGCTTTCCCCGGATTCAGCATTATGCGATTGCACGTGCAATCGACTCTTGCGGCGCGTTCGTTCATGGGTGCGAGGCCCCTCCGAGTCCAGTGTCTGCCACCGCGGCCCCGAGCGCATCAGCGGCCGGGTTCGTGGAGGACCGGATGTACACGGCGCACTGCAAAGGGGCAGACTGACGGCCATGGACACCAGTGACCAGCTGCCGACGCTGACCCCGGCGGACATCGAGCGGCCGAGTCCCGCCCGCATCTACGACTACTGGCTGGGCGGCAGCAACAACTTCGCCGCCGATCGGGAGGTCGCCGAGCGTGCCGCGGCGGCGATGCCGACGCTGAAGGCGGCGATCTGGGCCAACCGGGCGTTCCTGCGCCGCGTGGTCAAGACCCTGGTCACCGAGTACGGCGTGACGCAATTCCTCGACCTGGGCTCGGGGGTGCCGACGGTCGGCAACGTGCACGAGATCGCGCAGGCCACGGATCCGTCGTCCCGGGTGCTCTATGTGGACATCGATCCCGTCGCCGTCGCGCACGGGCACTCGCTGCTGAGCGACAACCCGCAGGCCTCGGTCATCCACGCGGACCTCCGGCACCCCGCCACGGTGCTCGAGCACCGGAAGACGGCCGAGCTGATCGACTTCGCCAAGCCGGTGGCCGTGCTGATGATCGCGGTGCTGCACTTCATCCCGGACGACGAGCAGCCCGACCGGATCGTGCGGTCGTACCGCGACGCGCTGTCGCCCGGCAGCTTCCTTGCGCTCTCGCACGCCGCGCCGGACCTGGAGCACCCGGCGGAGCAGGCGGGCATGATCGACGACTATCAGCGCTCGACGAGGGTGTCCTTCATCCACCGCACCCCCGAGCAGCTGCAGGCGTGGCTGGGCGACTTCTCGGTACAGCCGCCGGGCGTCGTGCAGGTCAACGAGTGGCGGCCGGAGGCCGAGAGCAAGCAGCACATCCTGCGCACGTACGGGCTGCTGGCCCGCAAGGACGGCTGAGGGTTCCGCGCGGCACCGTGGCTCAGGCGGCACCGTGGCTCAGGCGGCACCGTGGCTCAGTCGAGCTGGAAGCCGGTCACCCAGCCGTGCATTCGCGCCGTGAACCCAAGGGATTCGTAGACGCGGATGGCGCCCGCGTTCGCCGAGAGAACGTTGAGGAACGCGCGGTCGCCGCGTTCGTTGATTCCCGCGACCACCGCGCGCACCAGCCGGGCGGCCAGTCCCTGCCCTCGGAACGCCGGATCGGTGCACACCGCGCTGACCTCGGTCCATCCGGGCGGCTGCTGCCGCTCGCCGGCGATCGCGGCGAGCGTGCCGCCGCGCCGGATGCCGAGGTAGGCGCCGAGTTCGATGGTGCGCGGCAGGAACGGGCCCGGTTTGGTGCGCGCGACAAGGTCGAGGATCTCGGGCAGGTCATCCGGGCCGAGCAGGACCGCCTCGGGGTCCGGCTTCGCGTCGGCGGACGTCGCGACGAACTGAGAGCACTGCTCGCCGAAGACCTGGCTCCAGCCGGCGGGCGCTCGGGTGGGTCCGGGCAGCAGGACCACGGTGCCCTTCGGGCCGACCAGTTCGGCCGCGTCGGCCCAGCACTGCTCGTCGGCCGGGTCCTCGAGCGCGGCGAACGGTGAGACGTCCGGCCGGTACCGGACGGCGCGGCCGTGCCGTTCCGCGAAGCGCGCGTGCGGGCCGGTCAGCGCCGCCCAGGTCACGCTGTCCAGCACGTGCCGCGCGTCCGCAGTGCTGTCCGGATCCGTCGGCCTTTCCGCATCCGCAGCGCCGTCCAGGCCCGTCGGCCTGCCCGGGTCCACAGTGCCGTCCGGGTCCGTCGGCCTGCTGATTTCCTCGACGGCCAACGCGCCTCCCGGACGGTCTCGATCGTTGCCTGGTGGCACCAACCGTAACCGCGAGCCCTCCG
>Ga0070741_10012761_pt1 | contig 15074 bp, 15 predicted proteins | sample Coa_R1_4_FD_66440 | JGI IMG/M metagenome (GOLD analysis project Ga0070741, IMG submission 66440) | Surface soil microbial communities from Centralia Pennsylvania, which are recovering from an underground coalmine fire - Coalmine... | ecosystem: Environmental > Terrestrial > Soil > Unclassified ... | reverse complement strand
ATTTAAGACGTGTCGCGTCTCATTCGTGCGGTATTTTTCCCACTAGCGCTGACAAGTTCTCTGGCTTGGGGCCAGTTCGGAGGCGCCGGCGCGCAGCGATCCACGCCGGCCAGGCAACTGCCCCAGTCGGGACGCGAGACGCCCGGCTCGGCCAGCACCCAGCAGCAAGCGGCGCCCGGCCCTGGGGGGAACGTAGTCAACACCTCCATTCAGATTGGGGGAGATTTCTCGGGCAGCGTTGCAAGCGGCAAGATTCCGCCCGGTCCGTTCACGCTCACACTCGCCGATGCAGTGAAACTCGGCCTGGCCGCCAACCTTGGCGTGCTCACCGCCGACAACACCGCGCGCGCATCGCGAGCGCAGCGGTTGCGCGCCCTCAGCGATTTGCTGCCTTCGGTCTCCATTGATGCCAGCGAGACCAGCACACAGATTAACCTGGCGGCGTTTGGTTTCAAGTTCAGCGTTCCGCCCGGATTTGGGTTTTCAATTCCAACGGTGGTGGGTCCGTTTCAATATTCGCAATTGGCCGGGAATGTGAGCCAATCGGTTTGGGATCCGGTGGCGCGGCGCAACTGGCACGCCAGCAAGCTGAGCGAGCAGGCGTCGAACCTTTCGGCTCGCGACGCGCGCGAGATTGTCGTTCTGGCCGTGGCTGGCGATTATTTGCAGACCATCGCGACCGCCGCGCGGGTTGAATCGCAGCGCGCGCAGGTGGAGAATGCGCGGGCCGTCAATCGTCAAGCCGAGGTACGCAAGGAGGCCGGCACCAACGCGCGCATCGACGTTACCCGGACGCTGGTGGAACTGCAGAGCCAGCAGCAGCGATTAAACGCGCTTGAATCCGATCTGAAAAAGCAGAAGCTCGCTCTGGCCCGGCTCATGGGGCTTCCTCTGGATCGCGAGCTGATTCTGAGCGAGCCGCTGGCATTCAACGCCCCAGCCGTTCCCGATGTCAATGCATCCATCAAGCAGGCGTTCGACAAACGCTGGGATTTGCAGGCTGCCGAAACACAGGTGAAGGCTGCGGAAATGGTGGTTTCCGCGGCACACGCGGAGCGGCTGCCTTCGGCCAGCATCAACGGCGATTACGGTGTTCTGGGTCCCACTCCGTGGTCCAATCACGGCGTGTACTCGGTGGTTGGCGCCGTGAATGTACCGGTGTTTCAAGGCGGGCGCGTCAAGGCCGATATTGAAGCCGCCGAAGCCACCCTGCATCAGCGGCAAGCCGAGCTGGCCGATCAGCGCAGCCAGGTGGAACAGGAAGTCCGCACTGCCATCATCGAGCTGGAAACGGCTATCGGCGAAGTGCGGCTGGCGGAAAACAATCGCGGCTTTGCGAACGAGACATTGCGCGAAGCGCGCGATCGATTTAACGCAGGCGTTGCAACCACGGTGGAAGTAGTACAAGCGCAGGAACAAGTGGCAAGCGCCGAGAGTGACTACATTTCAGCACTGTTTGCTTTCGACGTGGCCCGTATCTCTTTGTCGCGCGCGCTAGGGCAGGCGGAAACGGATCTTCCGACGCTGTTGGCCGGAGGCGGCCGATGAGTACCCAAAGCACTCCTACTCCCGCCCCGCCGCAGGTGACGGAGAAAAGGGCTGTGGAACCGGTTACCAAAGGGCGCAGTAAGGCGTTTCTGATCTTTTTTATTTTTCTTTTGATTGCGGCGGGGGTGGGCGTCTACTTTTGGCTGCAGTCGCGCGCATTCGAATCCACCGATGACGCCCAGGTGGAAGTTCACATGAACTCCATCAGCTCGCGCGTGGACGGCACAATCATCCGTGTGTACGTGGACAATAATCAATTCGTCAAAGCGGGAGATCCATTGGTGGATCTGGATCCGCGCGACTTTGAGGTTGCAGTGGATCAGGCTAAAGCGCAAGTGGCGCAAGCTCGCTCGCAGGTAACGGCGCAGCGTCCGAACGTCCCGATTACCCAGATCGAGACCACTACGAATATCACGTCCGGGGAGGCTGATGTCGCGAATGCCGAGGCGGCGGTGGGGGTCGCCGAGCGGGATCGGGAATCGGCTGCCGCGCGTCTGGCGGAAGCGCAGGCCAACGCAGCCAAGGCGCACTCGGACCTGGAGCGCTACACGCTGCTCATCAAGAACGAAGAGGTCTCGCAGCAGGAATTCGATCAGGTGGCGGCCACGGCCAAAGCGCAGGACGCCAGCGTCGCGGCCAATCGCGCGGCGGTTGAATCCGCGGGGCGCACCGTGGAGCAGCGGGAGGCCCAGCTTGCGCAGGCTAAGTCCCGTCTGTCGCAATATCAGCGCAACGCACCGGCACAGCTTGCCATTCGGGAGGCGAACGTGCAATCCCAGCAGGCCAACGAGCAGACCGCGCAAGCCATGCTGGAGCAGGCGCAGTTGAAGCTGAGCTACACCAAAATTGTGGCGCCGGCGGCGGGTATTGTCTTGAGGCGATCCGCCGAGGTGGGCGAGCGCATCAACGCCGGACAGCAGCTGCTGATGATCGCGCAACTTGGCGACCTGTGGGTCACCGCAAATTTCAAAGAGACCCAGTTGCGCAATATCCGTCCCGGCCAATCGGCGCGCATCCATGTGGACGCCCTGCGGCAGGATTTCGATGGCTATGTCGAGAATATTGGCGGGAGCACGGGCGCTATGGCCAGCGTCCTGCCTCCCGAGAACGCCACCGGGAATTACGTGAAGATCGTGCAGCGCATTCCCGTGCGCTTGCGTTTTAAGCCCAATCAGAACGGGCTGGACCGGTTACGACCCGGCATGTCGGTCGAGCCCGATGTCCGCATCGGTAGTTAACGATGAACCCGGCAGGCTCACATCAGGACTGGAAGCCGTCGCATAATCCCTGGGCAGTGGCGATGACCGTCACTATGGCGACGTTCATGGAAGTGCTGGACTCTTCGATCGCGAACGTCTCGCTGCCCCACATCGCCGGTTCGCTCGGCAGTACGTACAACGAGGCGGTCTGGATCCTTACCAGCTATCTTGTTTCGGCCGCCATTGTGCTTCCGGCGGCGGGCTGGCTTTCCACTATATTCGGCCGCAAGCGCTTCTACATGACGTGCGTGGTGTTGTTCACCGTGTCATCGTTTTTGTGTGGGATTGCGCCCAATCTTCCGTTCCTGATCGTTGCGCGTATCTTGCAAGGCGCGGGCGGCGGCGGGCTGCAGCCGTCCGAACAGGCCATCCTGGCCGATACATTTCCAACCGAAAAACGCGGCCAGGCGTTCGCCGTTTATGGCATGGCAGTGGTGGCGGCGCCCGCTATTGGTCCCACGCTGGGCGGCTGGATCACGGACAATCTCAACTGGCACTGGATCTTCTTCATCAATCTTCCGGTAGGGTTGATGTCGCTGTTCTTCACCAGCCGCCTAGTGGAAGATCCACCTTGGCTCAAGCAGCGGAAGAATGCCGGCATCTCCATCGATTACATCGGCCTGAGCCTCCTGATTCTCGGCGTGGCCTGTTTCCAGTTCGTTCTGGACAAAGGCGAAGAAAGCGACTGGTTCGCTTCACGCATAATCACAGCGCTGACCTGCGTCGGTGTTCCCACGCTGATCGCGTTCTTCTTGTGGGAGTGGTACCATCCCAACCCCATTGTCGATATCCGGCTGCTGAAGAATCGGAATTTCGGAACGGCAGTTTCTTTCTCGTTCGTATTGGGAATGGTGCTGTTCGGCTCCACGGTGCTGATTCCCGAATTCCTGCAGAGCAGTCTAGGCTACACGGCTGAGTTGGCGGGGCTGGCACTTTCGCCCGCTGGGTTCGTACTGATGTTCATGATGCTGGTGGCGGGGCGGCTTACAGCCACAAAGATCGATCCGCGCCTGCTCATATGCATTGGATTTCTGGGGACATCGTTCGCGCTGCGGCTGATGACGAATATCTATCTCGACATCGACTTTAGGACCATCGTCCTACTGCGCTGCTTCCAAGTCATCTTCATGCCGCTAATTTTCATTCCCATCAGCACCCTGAATTATGTCGGGGTGCCGCGCGAGAAGAACAATCAAGTCTCCGGCATCTCCAGCTTCATGCGCAATATCGGCGGCAGCATTGGCACTTCCGGACTCAGTGTTTTCCTGGCGCACCAGAACCAGGCGCATCAGGTCACGCTGGCGGCGCACACCAACATGGGGAATACGAACTTCCGCCAGTTCCTGAATGGCCTCACCGCGATGTTCGTGTCGCAAGGCTTCGACGCCGCTACGGCCGCAAAGAAGGCTCTGAGCATGGCTTACTTCACCGTGCAAAACCAGGCCAACGCATTGAGTTTCAAGAACAGCTTCTACGTGATGTCGGTGATTATCGCGTGCTTGAGCCCTCTGCCTTTCATCATGCGCAAGCCCAAACCTGGGGAGCGCCAGCCGTCGGCCGCGCACTGACTCAGGCCCAGATCCCGGCCCAAAAGACAGTTTGGCCTTGGGGCTTGCCGTAGGAGGCGACATTGTGTCCCTAATCCACGCAACTGTATTGAAAATAGGAGCCTTATCGTTTGGCAGCAGGCCTGCTTTTAGAAGGGCATGACATCGGAAAAGAAGTCCTTCTTACTCGGCGAGCTCCAGAAAGCGATCGACGAGGCGGTCTCTGAGTCCGGACGCGTCAGCCACATCGTGGAGGAGATGCGCCGTGGCGGTTTTGATTTGTACCTGATGCTGGAGTCGACCGTGACGATTAGCCCAATAGAGGCTTCGGCCGATCGCGCAGAAGGGCCGGCCGAAGATCACGTGGAACTGACTGCTGAGGACCTGGCATTCCTTCAGGAGCTCAACATTGCAGTCTAATACTGCGCGGTCCAGTGCCCTAGCGTCCGCTCAAAGCTTCACGGACCATCGGCTCTGGCTTGGTCTCGAAAAGGGCGTAAACGGCGCCGGCGATGGCGGCTCCCACAATCGGCGCCACCCAGAACAGCCACAGTTGGCTGAGCGCCCAGCCTCCGACGAAAATCGCGGGAGCAGTGCTGCGCGCGGGATTCACTGAGAGGTTGGTCACGGGAATGCCGATCAAATGGATCAACGTGAGTCCCAATCCGATGGCGATGGGGGCGAAGCCCTGGTGTGCACGCCGGTCCGTAGCTCCGAGAATGATCATGAGGAACATGAAGGTTAGGGCGATCTCGGCCGCCAGACACGCGCTGAGCGCATATCCGCCCGGCGAATGATCTCCATAGCCGTTCGCCGCGAAACCGCCGCTCAAGCTGAATCCTTCCTTTCCGCTCGCGATCAGATACAACAATCCTGAACCCGCGATTCCTCCCAGCACCTGAGCCAGGATGTACGCAGGCAATTCCCCGGCCGGGAAGCGGCGCGCGACTGCCAACCCAACACTCACCGCCGGATTCAAATGACATCCGGAGATGTGGCCGATGGCGTAAGCCATGGTCAGAACGGTCAGACCAAAGGCTAGTGCGACGCCGGCGAACCCGATTCCCAGCCCCGGAAATGCGGCCGCGAGCACGGCAGATCCGCATCCGCCAAACACCAGCCAAAATGTTCCGATAAACTCCGCAAACGATCTCTTGGAAAGTGGCATGCTATCGTCCTCCTTACTGACGACAGATGCTACCATACGGCACATGAAACGGCGCGAGTTCCTGGCCGGATGCGCCGCTGCGGCCGCGGCGGCACAGAGCGCTTGTGAATATGTGCCTGCATCGTCGTCTGCCGCGTCCGCGCCGCCGGCCTTTGAGCTGGATGAACTGAGCATCACCGAGCTTGGCTCGGGGCTCGCAAAGGGACGCTGGACGTCGGAGCGGCTCGTAAATCTGTATCTCGCCCGCATCGACGCAATCGATCGCAACGGGCCGCAGCTTGGCGCCGTGCTGGCACTGAATCCCGATGCTGCGTCCATCGCACGTAAACTGGACGAAGAACGCAAGAGCGGCCGCGTGCGGGGGCCTTTACATGGCGCCCCGATTCTGATCAAGGACAACATCGAAACGCGCGATCCTGTGGCGACCACCGGCGGGTCGCTGGCGCTCGCGGATTGGAAAGCTCCTCAAGATGCATTTGTGGCGGCCCGCCTGCGCGCTGCCGGCGCCATCGTGTTAGGCAAGACAAATTTGAGCGAATGGGCCAATTTTCGTTCCACGCATTCCACCAGCGGGTGGAGCGGCCGCGGCGGGCAAACGAAAAATCCCTACGCGCTGGATCGCAATCCGTCGGGGTCCAGTTCGGGATCGGGTGCGGCCGTTTCGGCCAATTTGTGCGCGGGCGCGATCGGCAGCGAGACGGATGGATCGGTCACCGCGCCGGCATCCGTCAATGGACTCTGCGGACTGAAACCGACCGTCGGCCTAGTGAGCCGCTCCGGCATCATTCCGATATCGGCCAGCCAGGATACGGCGGGACCGATGGCGCGCACGGTTCGTGACGTGGCGATTTTACTGACCGCGATGACGGGGATCGACTCGGGAGATCCGGGCACAGCCGCATCGCAGGGAAAAGCCGCTGGGGATTACACGAAATTCCTGGATCCCCATGGGTTGCGCGGGGCGCGGCTGGGGATCGCGCGCAAATTCTTCGCGAACAATGCGGAGATGGATGCGTTTCTGAATGGCTGCGTGGATGCGTTGAAGAAGGCGGGAGCGGAGGTGATCGATCCGGCCGATCTCGCTACGCACGGGCAGTTGGATGCCCCCGAAGGATTGGTACTGCGATACGAGTTCAAAGACGGAATCAACCGGTATCTGGCGCGCACTCCGGCCTCAATGCCCGCTCGTACGTTACAGGACCTGATCGCGTTCAACGAAAAGAATCGTGAGCGCGAGATGCCTTTCTTCGGCCAGGAGTTGTTTATTCAATCGCAAGCCACGGGCACGCTCAGCGATACAGCGTACATTAAGGCACGCGCCGATTGCGTACGCCTGGCGAGGCAGGAAGGTATCGATGCGCTTCTCGCGCAGTACAAGCTGGACGCGATCGTGTCGCTGACATCCGGCCCGGCATGTTTCATCGACCACGTCAATGGCGATCAGGACACCGGCGGCTGCACCACGCCCGCAGCCGTCGCAGGCTATCCGCACATCACCGTTCCCGCCGGATTTTACAAGGGACTGCCGATCGGGCTGTCGTTTTTTGGTCCGGCCTGGAGCGAGCCGACGCTCTTCAAACTGGCCTTTGCCTGGGAACAGCAAATGAACGCGCGGCGTAAACCTGGGTTCGCGGCGAGCCTTCCGGCCTGAAACATGACACCCGATTCGGATTCCGGCGCACTGGACCGCCAGCTCGCATTCCTGGTCTTTCGCCTGACCTTGGGGATCAACATTCTGGTGCATGGCGCGGGACGGATTTTCGGACCCGGGGCAGAGTCCTACGCCACCACTACGGCCGCGGAGTTCACCAAGACGGCGCTGCCGGCCGGACTGGTGCATGCCTTCCTGTTGGTCTTGCCATTCGTCGAGGCAGTGCTGGGTGCGCTGACCACGCTTGGGCTGTTCACGCGCTGGGCGCTCGCGTTGGGCGCACTGATGATTGCGGTTCTGGTATTCGGCACGGCCATGCGCAGCGACTGGAATACTGTGGGAGTGCAGATGATCTATGCGATCACGTATTATCTGCTGCTGGCGAACAGGTGGCAGAATCGGTTTTCGCTGGATGCGGTCGTCGGCAAGAATCGCGCCCACGCCGAATTTCACTTGTAAGAAGCCGTGAGCTGATCGCGGAGCTTGTTCTTTACGGAATCGTCGACGAAGGCCGCGTCAATAGCGGCTTGATTGCAGGCCTGGAGATCGGCATCGGTCCAGCCGAAATGTTCTTCGAGATTCCGGTACTCTGCGGTGAGGGTGATGTTGGTGATGGTGCGGGTATCGGTACTGATGCTAAGCGGAACGCCTGCGCGATATAGGTCATCGACGGCGTGTTCCGCATATTCTAGCGAGACGCCGGTCTGGAGATTGCTGGTGGGGCAAACTTCGAGGTGAATGCGCTTTGCGATCAGGTGCTCCACCAGAGCTCGGTCTTCGATGCTGCGCACGCCATGGCCGATGCGCGAAGGCTGGAACCCGCGCAGGGTCTCCCACACGCTGTCCGGGCCTCGGGCTTCGCCGGCATGGGCGGTGCGGTGGAGGCCACGATCGATCGCGTAGCGGAACGCGGGAACGTGTGCATGGATGGGATAACCGGCTTCATCGCCAGCGATATCGAGCGCGGCGACGCGGCTGCCGCGAAACTGTTCTACCAGACCCGCGGTCTGAAGGCTCTGCTCGGGACCGAAATGGCGCAGCGTGCAGAGGATCAGCCGCGCATCGATGCCGCTCGCGCGAATGGATGTCTCGGTGGCGCGATCTACGGCAGCCACAACTTGCTCCGGTGTTAGTCCGCGCTCCAGATGCAGTAGCGGCGCGAAGCGAATTTCGGCGTAAACCACGCCATCGGCCGCTAGTTGCTCGAACAGATCTTCCACCACTAACTCGAGCGCCGGTTCATCCTGCATCAGTTGAAAGCCGCGCGGCGCGCGCGTCAGGAAATCTGCCAGGCTGGTGCAGCGGCGCGGCGCGATGAATTCGCTCCGATATTCTTCGAGCGAAACTGATTCATCCAGCTTCGAGACAGCCTTGAAGCTGAGAGAACAATCGAGATGTAGGTGCAATTCAACTTTAGGAAGCACCGGCTCCCTCACGGTCGCTGCTCAGTTTAGCATCGCGCCGGTTATTCGATGCCGAAGGCGAGCAGGACGTTCCCGGTGTTGCCGCCGATGACGCCGTAGCCTGAACCAATAAACAGCATCCCGTTCACGATGCTGGGCCCAATGGAAGCAATGGATCCGCCCTTGGCGTCCACTTTGTTGACCGTGTCGAAGGACCGATTCGTGTCGTAGGACCAGATCTCGGTTCCATCTGCGCTTTTGAGAGCGTGCAGCTTGCCGTCGGTTCCGGCGATGAACACCACTCCGGGCATTACGGTGGCGGCCGCTCCGTTGTTCACGTGCTTGGATGGATCGGCCAGATCTTTATGCCACAGCTTTTCTCCGGTGGTCAATTGGATAGCCGTAATTCCGCCGCCGGTCTGGCCGTAGTAGGCCGCCTTTTCGTCGAACGCCCCGCCCCAAACGATGCCGCTCAAGCGGAATAGCGGCGTTCCCGGCGGATTGTCGGCCACCTTGGTCTGCCATACCACGGCGCCTTTTTTATCTGGATCCAGAGCAAACAATTTCCCGTCTTTTGTTCCGGCGACGACGATGCTCTTGCCGCCCGGAAGATCGCGCAACACGGGCGAGTTGCCGATATCGAGATCCGGGCCGTTCTCGCTGGGACAATTGTCGGTCTTCTGCGGGCCGGTGCAGCCGCCCAGGAAAGCATCGCCGGCCTGGGCCTGATAATGCCAAAGCACTTTGCCCGACTTCATATCCACTGCCATTACGGAATCCGACATCTCGGCGGCGGGTTCCGTTTCCGAATCGCCCGTACCGAAGTAGATGGCGTGGCGCTTCTCGTCGACCGTTGGCGAGTTCCACACCGATGCGCCGGCGGGCGCGTATTGCTGCACGCCGCGCGAATTCTTGCGGGTGGGCTTGGGCGTCTCGGGCACTACGTAAGTCTTCCAGATGACTTCGCCGGTGCTGGCATTCATCTTTACTACACTGCCTCGGGATGTACAGCAGGGATAATCGAGATTCGCGGCGGCGAACTCTTCGGAAGACGAGACCGGCACGTAGAGATAGCCGTCATAGAGTTTCGGCGATGCGGTAATGCGCGCGACAAAATGATCGTCCACTTTGCGGGTCCATAATTCCTTGCCGGTTTGCGCGTCGACGCCATAGATGTTCGCATGCGCGTCGCCGAAGAAAATTCCATACTTGACGCCTTCGTGCCCCTTCACCGGTCCGATGCTGGGGCCGCCGCGCACATTGCCTTTGGCTTGGTAGGACCAATACACGCAGCCGGTTTTGGCATCCAGCGAATAGACGTAGCCGATATCGGTGCCGACAAATACGCGGCCTGACGCGACGGCGGGCTGGCCGAAAGCCGAAACGCCGGTGGGGTAACCGAAGGCCCATTTCAGCTTCAGGCGCGGCACTTGATCGGCGGTAATGCCGGCGCCTTTCGCCGTCTGATAGCGGCTGTTGGTAACGTCGGGACTCTAGCCGTTCCAGCGGGGGCTCTCGGCCGGATCAGCCATGGGCGGATTCGCTTCACAGCGATTGGGCATGGTTTTTGCGTCGCCCTGCTCGGCCGCGCCGAAGGTTTTGCCGCTCATAAAGACGGCCACCATGCGCCGCTGCTCTTCCGACAGGGACGATCCCTGCACCTTCATCGGCCCGTCGGTGAGCGCTCCATAAATTTTTTCCGGCGTCATTTCACGGAGTGTCGCGGGGCTAGGAGCACGATCGGCCATCGCGGGATTGCCGTGACATCCCATGCACTTGGTCTGAAAGACCGCGAATCCGGATTCCGTTCCGGCCGTCGACACATTGGGCCGTTGTTGTTGCGCCTGCGCGGCCCAAGCGAGGACGGAGAGGCTTGCGACCGCGGGCAGGCCGAGCGAAATACATCGTTTCATAGGTGGTTTTCAGCATATCGAACGTTGCATGCAGGCCGCAACGCTTGGAGAACTAGGGTGTAGCGCTAGCGTGCGAGTGTCATCGGGAGTGGCGCAACAATGAGAGGCGTGCTGGTGGGCTGATCCGCACCGGCTTGATTTTCGACAGTAACCGCGACGGCCGCGGTGGACGCGATGTCCACGGTTCCCGGCCGCACGTGCATTGCGTTGCCATCCTGCTGCGATTGGAACAGGCCGGCGGGGACGGGCTTCGCGCCTTTAGGAATCAGCCACATTTCATAAATCTTGTCGCCAGGCGTTTGCGGAAGATTGGCGGCGATCAGAAGCACGCCGCGCGAAGGGTTGACGAACACCTTCCCTTGCGGCGGACGTGGCTGCGCGCCTCCGAACGACGCTTCAATTGTGCTGGGTGCGTACAGAATCGACAGAGCCTCGCGCGAACGGAGCGCTTCCTGCACGTATGGGGAGCGCTCGCGGAGAACAAACACAAGCGCGAGCACCAGGATGCTGCATGCCGCCGCCATGATCCAAAGCGCGCCCCAACCCGGACGTTGCTCCACTCCGACAGATGCCAGCACTCGTCGGCGCAGCTTTTTGGATGGCTCGGCTGCGGGCGCCGATGCTCCAATGAGCGCGGCCGTTTCGAGCGCCCGTCTCACACCGGCCGTACAAACCTCGCAATCGCGTTGGAGATGGGCGCGAATTTCGCCGCGTTCCGGTTCTTCGGCGATGTCCAACGCGTAGAGGTCATAATGATCGCGGAGCAATTCGCAATTCATGACGACACCGCCACGTCGAGATCATCGCGAAGGCTCTGCAACGCCGTGCGTACCCAGGTTTTGATGGTGCCGAGCGGCTGGCCCATTTTGGCGGCCATCTCCGATTGTGAGAGACCCTCGAAATAGGCCAGCTCCATCACAGTGCGGTAATTCGGCGCGAGTTTCTCCATGGCTTGCTTTACACGGCGCGCTTGATCGGAGAGGAGCAGCTCGGATTCCATGCCGCGATAGGGCGATGGATGCTCGCTCTCATTTAATTCCACGGTATTACGTTCGCGGCCCGCCACCGAACGCAGATAATCGATGGCGCGGTTGCGCGCGATGGCCAGGAGCCACGGCCCCAGGGAGCCCTTCTCCGAATCGATGGAGTGGACGCGATTCCAGACGCGAAGGAAGGTTTCCTGCACCAGGTCCTCCGCGATAGCGCTATCCCGGACGGCGCGCACAACCAAAGAATAAGCCATTTTGCCGTAGCGATCGTAGAGTTCGGCGAGCGCTTGGGGATCGCGCTGTTTCAAACGCTCCACCAGCGCCCGCTCGCCAGCGCCTCCGAAAACCGACATGAGGAAGGGCAGAATCATCCCGGTACCCATGTGTGTATGTGAAGAATCATAGCGCGGTCCCTGTTAGAACAAAGAAGCGGCGCGCCACTTGTGGCAGCGCGCCAGAGGGAAGACACCTACAGGAACCGGTCTATTTTTCTACGATGTCTTTCTTCATGGGGCCGAGCACGCCCAACAGCGCCTGCTTGTCGGCGTCTTTGACCATGAATTTGTCGAGGGTTGCTACCAGATCGTGCACCAGGGCGTCAAAATCGGCGCTCGATATCCCCATGCCCGCGTGCGCTGTCTTCATGTCCTTGCCTTTGTACTTGCAAGGACCGCCGGCGGCTTCGCAAATCTGGTCCACCAGATTCTTTTTGAACATGTCGAGCCGTTTGGGATCTGAGGCGGTAGCCTTAAAGAATCCGTTGATCCGGTCATCCGCCGCGACGCGGCCGACGAAATCGTCTACCACCAGGACGATCGCTTTCTTACCTCCCAGGCTCCGGTAGAGGGCGTCATGATTGAAGGCTTGTGAGATCGGCGCGAGCGCCAGAAAGCCCGCCGCAAGGGCAATCAAACGATATTTCCGCATATTCTCCCCTTGGATCGCGCCTGTTTGCCAGGCGCGTCCAACGGGTATTACGGAATCGCGGACGATTCGGATTTAGGGCCGAAACTACGCCGTAGCGGCTACTGCGACGCCGTTAATAGTCTGCAAGATCCTCGAGATGATCTGGTAGGGGTCGCCTTCCGAGTTCGGGCGCCGATCTTCCAGATAGCCCTTGTAGCCGTTCCGGATGAAGTTGACCGGCATGCGGATGGATGCGCCGCGATCGGACAAACCATAGCTGAATTTGTCGATGGCCTGTGTTTCGTGCAGGCCGGTTAAGCGCAGGTGGTTGTCGGGACCGTAAACTTCGATGTGCGCGGCGATGTTCTCTTCGAATGCCTTCATCAGGGCCTCAAAGTAGTCCTTGCCGCCCACTTCGCGCAGGTACTTGTTGGAGAAGTTGGTGTGCATGCCCGAGCCGTTCCAATCGCCGCGAATGGGCTTGCAGTGCAGTTCCATATCGACTTCGTATTTCTCGCACAGGCGCATCATGAGATAGCGGGCGATCCAAAGATCGTCACCGGCTTTCTTCGAGCCTTTAGCGAAAATCTGGAATTCCCACTGTCCTTTTGCCACTTCGGCGTTGATGCCTTCATGATTGATACCGGCGGCCAGGCAAAGATCGAGGTGCTCGTCAACGATCTGGCGGGCGATGTTCCCCATGGTTTTGTAGCCGACGCCGCAATAATACGGGCCTTGAGGCGTGCTGGGATGGCCCTGCGCCGGAAAGCCGAGCGGGCGGCCGTCTTTGAACAGGAAATATTCCTGCTCGAATCCGATCCAAAGATCCGGATCGTCTTCAATGGTGGCGCGCATGTTGGTGGAATGCGGAGTTCCATCCGGGTGCATCACTTCGCTGAGGACGATGTAGCCGTTCTTGCGCGCGGCATCGGGGTAGAGGGCCACGGGCTTCAGGATGCAATCCGAGCTTTTGCCCTCCGCCTGCATGGTGGAGCTGCCGTCGAAACCCCAGTTGGGAAGATCCGCTAACGTGGGCGGATGATCGAAGGCCTTGATTTGCGTTTTGCCGCGCAGGCCCGGGACGGGTGTTTTGCCGTCCAACCAGACATATTCGAGTTTGTATTTTGTTGACATAACGTTTGAGACCTCAGGGCGATCGCCAGCCGCGAGTTTGTGAATTTTGGATTTAACGATTGCCGAATTTCATTGTCGGCGAGCGGACGGTGCGATTCAAGAGTTTCGCCGATCAATTGTGTTTATCGGGAATACTCAAGAAATCCGGAATTATGCACTTGACATACCCACTCTAAAATGGCATGATTAGGCATGGCCACGATACAGGCAAAGCAGTATCATGATGAAAATTCAGCTAGAAAGCACCTGGAAGCAATTCGATGGCCGGATGGCCCTGTTTGCCCGCATTGTGGGGTGATTGACGAAGCCTACAAACTGAAGGGTAAAAGTACGCGCGATGGCCTGTATAAGTGCGCCGGTTGCCGTAAGCCGTTTACTGTGACGGTCGGCACAATTTTCGAAGATAGCCATATCCCGCTTCACAAATGGCTCCTAGCAATTCACCTGATATGCTCCTCCAAGAAAGGCATTAGCGCTCATCAACTGTGGCGCAACCTTTGGGATGTCGATCCGACGACGGGAAAGCAGAAAGGCTCCTACCGTACCGCGTGGTTCATGGGGCATCGCATCCGCTGGGCCTTGCAGCAAGAACCACTGGCGAGCAAGTTGGCCGGAATCGTAGAGGTCGATGAGGCATTCATCGGTGGCAAGAAACGTGGCGACAGTACGAGGTATGACTGGAGTCCGAGCGGACGCCCGAAGCCGCGTCCGGTGCGTAGCCACACGACGGATAAAGCCCCGGTCGTGTCAATTCTTCAGCGCGACGGCCAAGTGAGGTCGAAGCATTTTGAGCGTGTCACTGCCGACAACCTCAGGTCCATGGTGCGAGATGTCGTCGATCCCTCCGCTCACATTATGACGGACAGTTCCAACGTGCTAGACGCCGCGCCAATGGGCCACAAGCATAGCAAGGTCAACCACACGATCAAGGAATACGCACGTCACGAGGACGGCATCTGCGTCACGACCAATACCGTCGAAGGATACTTCGCTACGTTGAAGCGCGGCATCAATGGGATCTATCATCACGTTGGCAAGGCGTACCTGGATCAATATCTCCGCGAATTCGACTTTCGCTACAACGTACGCGACATGAACGATACGGAGCGTTTTAAGTTGGCCGCAAAGAAAACGGAAGGCAAGCGTCTGACGCTGAGAAATCCAAAGGGTGCTGGTGCCTAGGAGCGATCATGTTAAAATCGGACTGGAGCAGACATTCAATGACTAGCGGCGGCGGCGAGATTTAATTTCCACGCGAGACACTCGTTCTAGGACTCCGGCAGTGTTCCTTCATGCTTGTCTCGCCACTTCTTCGCTATCATCTCAAGATTGCACCAATATTCAGGTGCTCTTCGATCCGTTCGGTGTTGGTCAATCCACGGTTTGTAATCGAAAAACGTTCGCGGCATTAGATATCCGAAGAAGGTGTTGAGAATTTCTTCGTCCGCCGTGTTGAGGATGATTGCTATTGCAATCTCTTCAAACAAATTTAACTGCTCTACAGCGAGGCTACGGGCTTTCACATTTTCCTGAAGGAACTGAACCAACTTGCTTTT
>Ga0070741_10012760_pt1 | contig 15075 bp, 18 predicted proteins | sample Coa_R1_4_FD_66440 | JGI IMG/M metagenome (GOLD analysis project Ga0070741, IMG submission 66440) | Surface soil microbial communities from Centralia Pennsylvania, which are recovering from an underground coalmine fire - Coalmine... | ecosystem: Environmental > Terrestrial > Soil > Unclassified ... | reverse complement strand
GAAGCGAAGGCGGCGACTCCCGAGTCATCATGACGCGCATGTAGATAGCCTCCGTCAGCAGACTTCACTTCACCTTGCCGCAGCTGCCTTCAAGCCGCTGGATCCCCGTCACTTTGAACGTGCCCGTCAGCCCGGAAGACTTGCTCCCTCGAACTCGCACCATGCGCCCCACGTGCTTGGCAAACACTTCTCTATCCGAGCCCGCGGACTCCAGGTTAGTGATCTTCACCATATGATCGTCGAGCAGCACGTAACGTCCATCCTGTTCGTCGATGCATCCAGTCAAGGATCCTTGCGCCATCGCGGCGGATTGATCCATGGATGGGGCGTCGACCTGGCTCGGCTTGTCGCCGGCTCCCGACGCCAGGCAGAATAGAACTCCCGGCAATACCACTTGGAACTTCATGTTTGCTCCTCTTCTGGCGGGAGGCCTGGCAAAACTACATCGACCTGCCTTTGCGCGAGTTCCCGCACGAGTGCGTGAACTGGCTGATGGCGCATCCGGCAAAGAGGCCGATTGCGGTTGCAATCACCACAGAACGTGCCGGATACCGGCTAATCACGCGCCGCAAACCGGTAATAGCGTCTCTTGGGTCATAATTTTCGACGCACGATGCAGTCGCGTCGAGCTTGTCTGCCGCGTTGTTCGCGAGGTTGTCGATTGCCTTGGAACCCTGGCGTCCCGTGGCTCGAACCGAAGAGGCGGCCGCGTGAAGCCCACCCGCCGTCTCGTTGTGCGCCTCTTGCAGTTTCTTGCCGGCGCTACGCACCAGGTCTTCCGCTTGATCCCGGACTTCAGATGCTTTATCGCCGATCGTCGCTGCGGCGTCCGTTAAGTTTGTCATTGTGGCCCTTCCTCTCAGAAGATCGTTAAGTGCAAGCGCAGCGCCAACTTCATCCTTAGGTAAATGGCTGGCTTGGTCGCTATTTCACGAGCCTTATAGCTCTGACAAGACGCCCGGCGGGAAAGGCGTGCAGGATTTGTAACTACGAGTGCAAGGTTTGCCGTTATTCGTACCGGAGAGCCCCAATTCGGATCCAGGTACGCCTCTTTGCGCGCTGGATACTAGTGTGCTGTCCCAGCTAATTCTTTACAACGGCGTACCTTGTCGAGGATGACGTCGGCGGTGGCCTTCCAGACGAACGCTTTGGGTGTATCGTTCCAGCTTGCAAGCCATGCGTATATGGCCCGCTCCAGTTCTTCCACCGTGTGGAATGTGCCGCGCCGGATCATTTTGTCAGTGATGAGCCCAAACCACCGTTCCACTTGATTGAGCCAAGAACTACTGGTGGGGGTGAAATGGAAGTGAAAACGCTGGCGTTTCCGAGGCTTGAGCCAACGCTGGACGGCGGCGCTCTAGTGAGTGCTGTATTTGTCCAGGATGAGATGGACATCGAGGTTCGCAGGCACTTCCTTCTCCAGTTGATTAAGAAACTTGATGAACTCCTTGCCACGATGCCGCGGCAGACAGCTACCGATGACCTTACCATTGAGGATGTTGAAGGCAGCAAACAGCGTTGTCGTTCCGTGCCGTTTATAGTCATGCGTCTGGCGTTCCGGCAATCCCGGTCTGAGCGGCAGAATGGGAGCGGTTCGGTCCAAGGCCTGAATCTGGCTCTTTTCATCGACGCAGAGCACCAATGCCCGATCAGGCGGATCGAGATATAGGCCGACGACGTCCCGCACCTTATCCTCAAACTTCGGATCGTTGGAAATTTTGAACTTCTCCACACGGTGAGGCTGGATGTCGTAACGCTGCCAGACGCGCTGCACCAGCATCCGAGAAACACCCAATTTCGAGGCCAGTACGCGGACGCTCCAGTGTGTGGCGTTGGCTGGTCTGGTCTTCAGGGTGGTGTCCAGAATCTTCTGCTCTACTTCGGGTGTGAGCGCCCGGCGTGACCGTTTCCGCGTTTTCGATTTGCGAATGCCTTCAATCCCGCGCTCGGTAAAGACGGCTCGCGTCGACAGAATGGTCGGCCGGGACAAGCCTGTTTGCTGAGCGATCGAGTGGTTCGACAAACCCTGGCTCGCCAGCAGGATCACCTGACATTTACGGGCCGTCTTTTGCGGTGTAGTGCCCGCCCGGGCCAGGGACTCCAATTGACGTTTCTGTACTTCATCGATCGCCAAAGCACTGGCTCGGTCAAACATGTCCCCATTGGATCACGAATTCGGCCGATTGTAAATATTTAAATGGGACGGGACACTAGCCAAAGAACACGCCCACCAGGGCAGAGAATACAACGCCATCAGGACCGACAGCGGGCTCACCTGCGTAGACCCACGATCATGGTGATCCCCTCCTCGCGGTTCAGCCGCTGGAAGATCGCCATGATCCCGATACTGATCCTCGAGTTCAGCGCTCCGGTCGGCTCCTCCGCCAGGATGATTTTGGGATCACCAATGACCGCACGATGGCCACGCGTTGGTGCTGGCCGCCGGAAAGCTGACCGCGTGATTGTCGCAGCGCTGGCCAAGTCGGCTCCCGGTTGGCCGCCAGTTGCGTGTTCGCCACCTTCAGTTCGGCTTGGGAGACCTTCATGTTATCCTCTGCCGCACTTTGCTGCGCGACGACGGCGTCGCGGGCGGCGGCGGCGGTATCGTAAGTCGCTTGGGCGGTGTCCACGTCTTCCTTGGACAACACGCCCTGTTTCGCCAGTTGCGCGTGGCGTCCGGCCTTGACCTTGGCATCATGTACCGCCACCTGCGTTTTGAATACGTTCGCCCCCGCCGCTCCCACCGAGGCGTTAGAGGCTTGGATTCCCGCCTTGGCCCTCTTTTCGCCGGGTTCGGCATTGGCTACGCCGGCCTGAGCCGCGTCGAGGTTTGCCTGATCCTGACCGACCCTGGCCTGAAAGGCCGCCGGATTGATCCGCGCGATCAACTGGCCCTTGGCGACCTTGGTGTTGAAGTCCGTTTACAGGGCCAGGATTGTGCCCGATACCTGGGAGCCGACCTGCGCGGTTACGACAGCGTTTGGGTTGTCGGCAGCCGAAACGGCCACGTTAATGTCACCGTGTTCCACAGTCGCCGTTCGGTATGGAATGCCGGCTTGACGCGGAGCAGCAACCAGGTCACCATGCCCACCGCGCAGCACGATATGACGATGTTAAGGATGGTCGCTTTCCGTTCCATACTCACCGGTTGGAAGAGCAATGGAGCCACCGTAATCCACCCGAGCACGGGGGCTGAAACGTCTTTGCGCTCGCCACTAATGCGACGGATCTTTTCCCCGCGTGGCTTGGACGCCTTTCAGAATCGCAAGCCCAGGAGTACAATTGCACCCTCTGCGATCCAATGCCGGCGACGTGCAGTATGGCGGCTCCGTAGACCAGACCGCCGATCAGTATCAGGAAGCCGACAATATAGATTCCGAATGATATGAGTGACCAGGTTTCGTCTAAACCGAAAAGAGACGCTCGAAGAACGACCGATACCGGTGCAGGGCAAGCCGGAGATTCTCGGTCGACACATTCTCGTCGCGATCCCAGTGCCACTCGAGTTTAGCTCGTTCGTCCGCAAATACTTCTGCCAGGCGCTTCATCGCTTTAGCGACCAGGCTGTCGGCCTGCTCCACGGCACGGCGGGGTTCGGCCATCAAGCTCTCCTCGATTGCATCCCAGCGGACACGAAACTCCTTCGCCTCGTCGGAAGCCAGCAGCGGCGCCGATGGTTCTTCAGTTGCTCCGATTGCGGCGGAACCGGGGAGCACCTTCCGCTCCAATACCGTCCCCCGTGGCGCCGTCGTCAGTCCCCCATATCGTGTCCGATCATCTTCTCTCCTTTGTTCTTCGGTCATAAGAATATCCTCCTTTTCGTTCCGGTGAGCCTCAAACGCCCGTTTGTATAGCTCTTTTATCCAGTGCAGTGCAGATTGGGGACCGAAGTTTAATGGATGCGAACAAGATGCACAAATCGAAGTTCCGCAGCTTGTGGGGTGCAACTCCTGCTGTCCATCAGGCAAGATCTACTGCAGCGGGTGTCTGGCTCATTTCAGGCAGGCTGTCGCGTGGCTTTTGCGGCGCGGCATTGCGAAGGACCTTCGCGTGCTTCTACCTCGCAGGAGTAACGATGAACAAAACGCTTGGAATCATCCTGATTGCGATTGGTCTGGTCGGTCTTGCGTGGGGAGGTTTCACCTACACCACGCGGGAAAAGGTCGTTGACATCGGACCGATTCACGCGACCCGTGAGAAGACACATAACGTACCGCTGCCTCCCATCGCAGGCGCAGTGTCGCTCATTGGCGGCATCGTGCTCCTCGCGGCCGGCCGAAGAGCATGAGTCACAGGCAGGCCGCCAACTTAGATTTCGGGAAAAGGAAGGTTCACAATGTTGATACTACTGGTTATTCTCTTGTTAGTCATAGGCGGCGGCGGAGGGTATTATGGCCGTAACCGCTGGGGAACGGGTGGGGGAGCGGGCATTGGGCTGGGCGCCATATTAGTAGTGCTTCTGATCGCCTACATGCTGGGCATATTCCACTAAATCCAGGCTCCCCACTTACCCGGTTCATCACAGCCATTCATGTCGCATAACATCTCTTTCTTTCAGATTAAGAATTAAACGAGCTACGAGAGCATTCGCCTGGCGGATTTCCGGGAAAGTAATGGTGATTCGAAGCCCTTTAGTCCGGTTATCGGCGGACGTTCTGCGAGCGCATTTCGGACCGCGGCAGAGTGTGCGGGGACACGGGCTGACAGATCGGGCAACTGGACACGAATGCAATTACTGCATTTCAAAAGGCAAAAGTTGCCATTCGAAGGGCCTGCTTGTTCAACCACAGACTGGAGCAGACTGGGGGATATCATTCAGGCCGAGCGATCGATAATCCTTGCCGAAATGGAACACTTCTTCGCGTGCCCATATTGCTGTCAACAGATCTCCATGCTGTTGGATACGTCGGTGAGAGCGCAGATCTATGTGGAAGACTGCGAGGTCTGCTGCCATCCGATCGGGGTGCAGTACACGGCGCAGGATGGCGCGGTGTGTGACTTTGAAGCCACAACGTTGGAGTAGCAGACTACAAATGGTTGGCGAGTCGATACCAGTGCCGCCAAACGGCTCTCGTTACCGTGGCAACTCCTCCTGGCGTCTGCTCAAAATGCTGCCGCGACTGTGCCGGCAGGCATCGAGTGAATGGGTCAAGGACAATGCCCCCCGGCTCGGCGCCTCCGTCGCCTTTTATACCCTGCTCTCCCTGGCTCCCGTGATTGTAATAGCCGTCGCTGTGGCCGCTGCGGTTTACGGGCAAGACGCCGCCCAAGGCCGGCTCTCGGCGGAGATCCAAGGCATAGCGGGGGCTGAGGTAGCGCGTACAATTCAGGAGATCATCGTACGCGCCTATCAGCCCGGAACAGGTTTGATTGCGACCTTACTCGGCCTGGCGACTTTGGTGTTTGGCGCATCTTCCGTGTTTGTGGAGTTGCACGACGCAATGAACACAATCTGGGATGTTCCGTTTCCCCAGGATCGAAACCACGCCGCAGCTATCATTCGATTGATCAAAGACCGCTTTTATTCTTTCGTGACGGTGTTGGGAATAGGCTTCCTGCTGCTGGTTTCTCTGGTCTTTAACGCCTGGCTTGCGGCCATGCGGATCGCTCTGCCGCGGGCGGCCACGTTTACGATCCTCTACCTGCTGATAGCGGTGCTGTTTGCGGCGCTCTACAAAATCGTTCCGGATGTCCGATTGAAGTGGAGCGATGTCGCGCTGGGAGCCCTGATCACCTCATTGCTCTTTTCGATCGGCAAGCAGTTGATCGAGCTGTATTTCGCGAATTCGGGCTTCGCCTCAACTTATGGCGCTGCCGGCTCACCGATTGTCGTACTGCTGTGGGTCTATTACTCTGCGCAGCTGCTCTTTTGGGGTGCCGAGTTCAGCAAGGTGTACGCCAAGACTGTAGGATCCCTGTGCGTCCCGCAACCCTAACCTGGTTTGTGGTTACAGGATTGCACCATGTTTGAAAGGATCTCAAACACGAGAAGGTTGAATACCGGTAGCCGCGCGCCGCAACTGGATTAGGGTGCGCGAGAAGGGCCGAGGCACAAATGGTAGTCCCGCTTCAGACGCACGCGATGCTGCTGATTCTGGCCTCGGCGACAGCCTTGCTCGGCCAGACGGACGCACGCGAGATCATCCGTCGCGCCGTCGCTGCCGACGAGCGTAACTGGAAGGTGGCCCGCAACTACGAGTTTTCGGAACGCGTGGACGTACGCCGTCTGGAACCCGACGGGCGGCTGAAATCCAAGGACGTGAAGATCTCCGATGTCATGCTGCTGGATGGCTCGCCGTACCGGCGCCTGATGGCGCGCGACGATCGCCCGTTACGCCCCGGTGACGAGAAGAAAGAGCAGGAGAAACTGGCCAGGAGCATCACCGATCGCCACAAAGAGTCGGCGTCACAGCGCGCGCGACGCGTGGCGGAGTATGACAGCCGTCCGGAGTGGCAGCGCGACGCGTGGCGCGAACTGCCGGAAGCTTTCGACTTCCGGCTGGCCGCGGAAGAGATGTGGGACTCGCGCAGTGTGTACGTGATCGAAGCCACACCGCGTCGGGGCTACCAGCCCCGGTCGCTCACAGCGAGGGTGTTTGCCCACCTCCAAGGGAAGCTTTGGGTGGACAAGCAGGACTACCACCTGGTGAAAGCAGAGGTGGAAGTTGTTACCACCATCTCGGCGGGACTGTTTCTGGTCCGCCTCGCGAAGGGCTCGCGCGCATCCTTCGAGCAGACTCGTGTGAATGACGAGGTCTGGCTGCCACGTCAAGTCCGAGCTTTCTTCTCGGCCCGTCTGGGACTGCTGAAAGTGCTGCGCATCGAACAGGAATTCACCTACACCAATTGCCGCCAGTTTCAGACCGACACGCCGATCATTTCGCAGATAGAAGCGAAGTAGATAGAGGAGTTCATCATGAGTACCTATCACCTTACTGCGCCCCAGACGCCGGATCGCCGCATCCGCCACAGGCTGTTTGGTCTCGCTGTTCTCGTAGGCCTTATCCTCCTGGGGGCGCCGATGGTCGCCTCTTACGTCATCGAGTACCAGTGGTGGAGGGAAATGCACCAAGTCGCCACCTGGATCGACATCGTATCGTATACGCTGTCGCCGGTAGCCGTGGCAACGTTGCTCGCCTTTGGGGTTCTGTTTGCAGCCCATGCGCGGGGAATGAAGTTTGCCGGCATGAATATGCGCCAGCATCCCTTGTACGCGAAGCTCTCGGCGGCGGTATTGCTATTGATTGCTGTGGTGCTCGCCGAGGGTGCGATCGATACCTGGACAGTGGTACGCTACTTCGGCGGGTGGAATCTGCCGGTCGCGACAACGACGTGGCGGGATTCTGTCTTCGGTCTGCCGCTGGGATTCTACTTGTTCGATCTGCCCTTTTATGCCTTGTTGCGGGGCTTCCTTCTGGCCCTGACCGTGGCGGCCGGCGTGGTCTACTGGCTTACAGCACGGGGCTGGCAGCTACGTGACCGGATTTCGGACTTCCAGGCTGGCGACCATCTGGATATCAGTATCCTTGGGCTGCGAGGGGCTTCGAACTCGGTGTTTCTTCGCGCTGTCGTCGTTGTGTTTCTGCTGGCGTTCGCCTTCCGCTATTTTTTGGGCCGGTATGAAATGGTTTGGAACGACCACAGCTTCATGGTGGGGGTGGATTATGTGGACCAATGGTTCACACTGCCGTTACAGTGGCTGGTGATCGCCGCCTCCCTCGCGGCGGCCGCGCTTGTCATCGTGGGCCGCTGGAGGCTGGTCGCATGGATGGCCCTGGCTCTCGTGCTCCGCGGTGTTGGGCCCGCTGCGGTCAGAGCGATTTACGTGCGGCCCAACGAGATTTCGATAGAGCGCCCCTATATCCAGAAGCACATCCAGGCGACGCGCAGCGCGTTCGGCCTGGATCGGCGAGTGACGGAAACCGAGGTCACCGCCAAACTCGACGGCCGCTTCGATCCGGCCAAGAACCAAGCCCTACTCCAGAATGTGCGGCTATGGGACTGGCGTGCCTTCCGCGATACGGTCACACAAATCCAGGCACTCCGGCCTTACTACTCGTTCGCGGACACAGACGTAGACCGCTACATGATCGACGGCCAATTACGCCAAGTGTTGCTCACGCCTCGCGAATTGGACATCCGGCTATTGCCCGACGCCAGAACCCGCTGGATCAATCCCCATTTCATCTATACCCACGGTTACGGTCTGGTTATGGCAGAGGCCAACCGGATCACCGCGGACGGCCTACCCCTTCTGTTTATCCAGGACGCTCCCGCGGTCGTTAAGACGAGCAGCCTGAAACTAACGCGTCCCGAGCTTTATTACGGGGAAGTTACCCACGAGCCGGTCTTCGTGCACACGGAGCAGCCCGAGTTCAACTATCCGTCGGGCGCGGACAACGTGTTTGCCCGCTACGAAGGCAGCGGCGGGTTTCCAGTTTCCTCTCTGCCCATGCGCATCGCTGCAGCGGTGGCGCGAGCAGACCCTAACATTCTACTGACGGGATACCTTACCCCCAAAAGCCGGATGATAATCCGGCGAAATGTGATGGACCGTATCACAAACCTGGCTCCCTTCCTTACCTGGGAACGCGATCCCTACCTGGTCGTGACCGAGTCCGGCAGGCTAGTCTGGACCGTGGATGGGTATACCACTTCAAATGCACATCCTTACTCGCGCAGTGTGCACCTGGAAGGGGTCGGCGCAGTGAACTACATGCGCAACGCGGTCAAGGCGACCGTGGACGCGTACGATGGCGAGACAAGAATCTACATCTTCGACCAAACCGATCCGATGATTCAGGTTTACCAGCACCTTTTCCCCCACCTGCTGCGGCCGTTTTCTGAGATGCCCGCCGACCTTAGAGCCCACGCTCGTTACCCCGAAACCTTCTTTAAGGTACAGACGGAAGTCTATCGGACTTACCACATGCAGGACCCTCAGGCCTTCTATAACAAGGAGGATCTCTGGGACATCTCGCGGACCGTGCAGGGACAAGGCACAGCCGCCCATCCCGAGCCGGTTGCACCTACCTACGTCGTTGCCAACCTGCCTGGAGAAAACGAAGCAGAGTTCCTGCTGATCACTTCCTTCACCCCGCGGAATAAGGACAACATGATCGGCTTGATGGTGGCCCGCTGCGACGGCCCGCATCTGGGCGAGTTGGTCGTTCTCCAGCTCTCTAAACAGGAACTGATTTTCGGCACCATGCAGATCGGCGCGCGGATCAACCAGGATCAGACAATCTCGAAGGATCTGACATTGTGGAACCAGCAGGGCTCGCAGGTTCTGCGGGGGCAAACCCTGGTGCTCCCAGTTGGAAATACGTTCCTGTATATTGAGCCGCTCTACATCCAGGCATCCGAGGCGCGCATGCCGCAGTTAAAAAAGGTCGTGTTGGCCATAGGAAACACCCTGATCTACCGGGACACTTACGAGCAGGCGCTAGGCGACTTGAGTGCTTTGATGCAGGGCGGAGTGGCGGACGTGGGAAAGCAAGCAGTGGCAGCTTCGACCGTCGGCGCCACTCCCGGCGCGCCAGTCCTCGATCATTTGAAAGAATCCATCCGCAGGCGTCTGCTTCGTTCCCGAGAACTCTTTTATCAAGGCAAATGGGCCGAAGCCGGCCAGGAACTGGACGCGATCGAGTCGGAAGTTCGAAAGTGATGTCTCGCGGGCATACGATCGCGTGTAACTCTTCCCCGGGCGCGAAATAGGTGGCTCAGTCTGGCCGACGTTGTAGGTTCTCGACGACCAAACGGGAGCTAATAGAAAGTAAAGGAGCTAATTAGGCTATGGCAACAAATCCTGATCCACTAACCGAGGTATTGCATTCTGAGAACCACAGCAAGCTTTCTGCCGAAGAGGTTGCGAAAGCTGTGGCGCGCCATAACAAGAATCACCCTCCTGCAAAAGCCGAGAATGCAGCAGCAAAGGCGAACAAAACAGCCAAGAAATGAAATGATTTAAGCCCTGACAGAATTGCAACGAGATTTGCGCGCTAAGATAACTGATTCATCAGACTCGATTGGCGAGTTGTCCATCTCCACCTTGGTGCACTCGCTCAAATCCTTCCCCCGAGCGGTTCTCCAGAGGACCTGAATCGGGCCTTTATACGAATAGCCGACAACCCGCAAGTTGACTCTGTTCTGGTCTGCTCGCGGTGGGTTGACGTTTTGGAGACGCGCGTCATGTGCAGGGTGAAGATGGCGCGCAGCAAGTCTGAACTAAACTATTCGGTAGTGACAGAGCCAATGGTAATGTGGTCTTCGATCTTGGTGAGGCTAGGCGCGGCCCAAGCAGCGCGCATCGCTTCCTCGTATTCAGAGCGCGAGCGGGCCGTGCCGCGCAGGCTTACTACTGCGTGGGCCACATGCACCTTGATATGACTTCTATCGATCAGGGCGCTGCGTCTCAGGGCGGCTTCGATGGGCATTTTGTCGTCTGTCAGACTCACCGAGGGTTGGATGACGATGTCATTGCGGATTCCGGTGATTCCGACCAGCGGATACAGCGCGCGCTCGGTAGATGTGGCACCTTTCGCAACGGCAAGCGGTCCTTCGTATAATCAGCTATTAGCAGGGGTGGATCATCTTTACCCGAAGCAAGCAGTCTCGGTGGTCCCCTTCCGCGTTCGCTATTTCGTGACGCAAATTCCCTGAAGAGTGCTCGAGCGACAACATTCCCAACCGGCTGGAGGGCTGTAGTCTTTTGATGTAATTTACCCAATCCAAACGAAATGTTCTGGCGGAACTTCAGCGAATGAATGACTTCTATGCCGAGGGTCGGGAAGGCATCGCCGTGGAGACGTCCGGGGGGCAATCGGCTGGACCCGTGAAGCTTTTTACGTCAACGGAACTCGTCGCGAATGGCCCGGGCACGGTGAATTTGCAAGACCTTACCATCTGAGCTGATCACGGCTGGGCATTCCGGCCACATCTGCCGGATCGTACGCAGCCATTGCTCCACTTTCTCGCGGAACTTTCGCGGTCGGGCATAGTCTACGCTCCCCAGTTGGCTCATCAGGCCGGCATGCCCGAACAGTGGGATGCGCTCCTCACCTCGTGCTGTATAGCAACGATACGACAGCCAGGTGAACAGGTCTAAAACAGCGGGACAAGATGAAAGCGTTCGTACCGCTTCCAGGTCCGCTGGAATAGGATGGTCGGTGATCTCTTGGAAGAACTCTGCGGTTAGGACGATCTCGTTTTCATACACGCCGGGCAGCGTTCCTTGGCTTGGATCGTGCGAATACCAGATACGTGCCTCACTCATGAAGTTGAAACGTGCCTGATGTACAACCTTCGCCCGCTCACGTTGGGTATCGGTTCCAAAGAAGATTGTCGCACCGAAGATCCGTTGGAAGGCACCGACCAGCCGCCGGTACTGAGCACCTCCGTGGTGCATGCCAAACGTGTCCAGCATTTCAACGGCACTGGCAAACTTAATAGTTCGGCTCTGACGACGTACCGCGAGTGTAGCCAGGAATATGGGTACAAGGCGATCTTGTCCCCACGGCAATCCATAGCTGGGATGTCCTGTCACTTGGAGCAAAAAAGCCCCATTGCGCCGTTCATGAAGCAAAACTCCCGGCACCGGCTTCTTCACTGGCAATCCGCACAGGACAAACGGGCGCGACGCAAACCCAACTTCTTGCGTTCCAGTCTCACGCCGCATGCGGACGCATTCCACTCCTTCGGCGCGGTTCATTGTCTTCTTGGATATCGAGAACGTCGGCGCGAGGACCCTCAAGGCAGCCGAAGCCGGTTGAAGGCCGGTTCGAACTGACCTGAATTCCGGATCTGACCCATAACTTCGAGTACTGCTCACCTTCACCTCGTCTGACCGATCGACACGCCGTCGATGGCCTTTTGGGCGGGGGATTATATGGTGAAGGGGGAACTCTAAGCAGATTGCCCACCCGTTACTGCGATTACTGCGTTAAGGAGGGCAGATTCGCAAAATGCTGATTCCTCATGGCTTTCTGTGATCAGGAGATGCCACCATGGTCGCATATGTTCTGTATATTCAAACGACAGCCGTATTCCCAAGCTGGACGTCGCGGGTTCGAGTCCCGTCTCCTTTGCTGCCGTTTCCAGGCTGCCACACGTCTACCCGGCTCTCCGGAGGCGATCTTCCGAGATGACCTCAGCCAATGCCGCCTGCCATACTCGCGAGGCGGTCTTCCGGTCGGCCGGCAGGCTGTGCGAGTAGAGCCCCAGCGTGATGTCCTGGTTTGCGTGGCCTAGGCGCTCGCTCACGACCGCCAAGGGCGTTCCGTTGCCCAGCAGGATCGACGCGTGCGAATGACGCAACGAATGCAGTGAGAAGTTCGGATACCCGGCCTTTCGCAGCAGAGCCTTGGTCCGGGTGCCGACGTGATCGGGGGAGTAGAAGTCTCCATTGGGTTGGCAGAAGATCAGATTGTTGGGTCGATATGCAGATCCGCAAGCGAGCTTGTCCCGAGCCTGACCCATTCGATGCGTCTTCAGGACCTCAAGCGCGAAGTCGTCCAGACCGATACTGCGGGACGTGCCGGATTTCGTGGCCTTGACCCGCAGGCCGGCTCTCGTCTGCTCGAGGCTCTTCGAAACCGTCATCATGCCCTTTTCGAAGTCGAGATCTGCCCAGGTCAAGGCCAGCAGTTCGCCACGGCGGCAGCCCGAGCACGCCGCGGTGACGACCAATGGATAGAGTCGCGTGCCGTCGGCATGTTGGAAGATGGCGCCCAGCGCGTCGGCTTCCATGACCGCCGGGTTGGGCCTCGGGCGTTTTGGGAGTTTCACCTTTCTGTCCGCCATCGGATTCGCAGGGATGTGCTCCAGGCGCGCCGCATCTCCGAGGCAGGTGAATAGCAGTGATGCGGTCGAGTGCACGGTCTTGGCCGCAAGTGGCCGTCCATCCGGATGGATCTCCGTGGGCGCGCCGCCGCGCAGCAGCAAGATGTTGACCGCTTCTTGGATTACGCCGGGCCTCAAGTCGAGAATCGAGACTCCGCCCAGCAGCCGGACAAGAGATTCCGCAAGCTGCCGATAGCGCTCGAGGGTCTTTTGTCCGCATCGCAGCGCGGCGTGGTTATCCAGCCAGTACCGGATATACTCGGCGAGGTTTCGGGTGTCCCACTGCTGCGGGCTCGCGTCGTGCATCTGGTGTCTGGCCAAAGCGGCGCCGAGCGCCTTGCAGGCGTCGAGCTTGGTCGGGAAGCCGGATTTGGTGAATTGTCGGCCCTCCCGCCGATATTGATAGCCCCATGAAAGGCGGCCATCGGTCTTCCGATACTTCGTGATCGTTTCCTTCATTGGCGTGCTCCTCGTTTACTCGCGGTCTCTTGCCGACTCAGTCGCGGGCACGCGCAGTGTGCCAGAATGTGTTCTGTCGATGGCGGCCAAACACACCTGGGAATTCAGATCCCGGCTTCGTACACGAGCATTCGGATGGAAGGGTTCCCATCTCGCCTGCCAGCGCTTGAAGGAAGCCGTCGGGGAGATCAGAACTGTCGCCCGAACTGATCCGGTGGCCGCCGGCGATGGCGTCGTGATCCTGATGGAGAGGATCTGGCCGGCATTCCAGAATATCGACACTTCGTCCGGCACTCTCGGCGGCACCGTCTACTGGGCGCAACAGGAACTTCTGCCGGTTGCGATTGAGGCGGCTGCGGATCGGAAGACGCGCGACAGCTGGCTCGACCGCCTCTGGCAAGCCGTCGAGGATGACGGTGTTGATTACCTGTCTGTCGTCCAGGACCGGTGGGGCGAGTTGTGCGGTTCCGGTGAGGTTGCCTCGCGCTGGGCGGACCGCTCCCTCGGCTTGCTCCGGGCCGCCTGGTCTGATCCACGGCCAGGAAACTACGTTCGCGGAACCAGCGCCTGCCTCTCCAGCCTCTTGGCAGCGGGCCGGCATGAGGAACTGCTCGGGGTGTTGGCGCTGCTGCGCTTTGCATTCTGGGACTACCGCAAATTCGGCGTACAGGCGTTGCTATCGGAAGGTCGAACGGATGAGGCCCTGGCTTACGCGGAAGGGTCCCGAGGGCTGAACCAACCGGACACGAGTATCGACGCCGCGTGCGAGAAGATCCTCCTCGATCTCGGCCGAGTGGATGAGGCGTACGAGAAGTACGCATTGACTGCGAATGCCTCATCGACCGGCCTCGCGACGTTCCGGGCGATCGTCAGGAAATATCCCGCCCAAGACCCGAAGAAGATCCTGCTGGACCTCGCTACATCGAGCGGCGAGGCCGGTCGGTGGTTTGCCGCGGCGAAAGACGCCGGCCTCCTCGATCTCGCGCTTGAGCTCGCCGAGCGAGGCCGCACCGATCCGCGCACGCTGAGCCGCGCATCGCGCGACTTTCTCAAGAAGGACGCCAGCTTCAGTCTGAAAGCGGGCCGGCTCGCCCTCAAGCGAATTCTCGAAGGGCACGGCTACGAGTTGACTGGACTCGACGTTCTCGACGCGTACGACCGCTACGTAGCGGCGGCGCAGACCCTCGGGGTGGATTCGCAGGCCCGCGCGGATGCCCTCGCCATGGCGACGCAATACTCCGGTGTGGCCGGCGACATTCTCATTCGCCGGTGCTCGATGGTGCCATTGGAGGGCACAGCGCCGGCGCGGACGATTACGACAGAGCGACGGACATGGAAAAGAAGAAGCGCGACCAGGCGGTGAGCGCCAGCCCCATCGCTACGCGAATACTGGCGAAGATGAAGTTGCAGTCGCAGCGGAAGGTCGTGAACATCAAGAACGTGATTGCCGGTCGCCGGATTGCGGAGGAACTGCAGAAGACGGTCGTGAGTCAGAAGGACTTGGCGGGCTTTCATCCGGCTCACGCCGCTTACGTCTACACGCAGAATCAGGCGTCGGTCATGTCCGAGCAACTCACCACCCTGAAGGAGATGGGGCCCTTTGTGGACATCATCTCCAGGGCAGAAGACCTGTACATGCCGAGCGCGCCGCCTATGAGCCCGTTGACGACGTCCTACTTCAGCTGTTGGGCATTCTTCGACGCTTGTGCAGGACAAGCCGACGAGACCATCGGCACTACTACTCTGGCGGTCGGCGCCGCCTTCGGCATGCACGCC
>Ga0070741_10012759_pt1 | contig 15076 bp, 16 predicted proteins | sample Coa_R1_4_FD_66440 | JGI IMG/M metagenome (GOLD analysis project Ga0070741, IMG submission 66440) | Surface soil microbial communities from Centralia Pennsylvania, which are recovering from an underground coalmine fire - Coalmine... | ecosystem: Environmental > Terrestrial > Soil > Unclassified ... | reverse complement strand
CGCTCAAGGCCAAGCGGCTGTTGCTGCTGACCGATGTGCCCGGCGTGCTCGACAAGTCGAAGAAGCTGATCCCGCAGCTCTCGGTCAAGGACGCGCGCAATCTGATCGCCGACGGGACCATTTCCGGCGGCATGATCCCAAAGGTCGAGACCTGTATCTATGCGCTGGAACAGGGCGTCGAGGGCGTCGTGATCATCGACGGCAAGATGCAGCACGCCGTGCTGCTCGAGTTGTTCACCAATCAGGGCACCGGCACGCTGATCCACAAGTGATGGCACGCAACCATCTCATGCGCCTGCTGCCGGCGGTGCCGGCAGCGATGGTTTCGTTCTTCGTCTCCTCCGCACCGGCCTTCGCCGACCTCAAGATCTGCAACCGCATGAGCTATGTCGTCGAGGCCGCGATCGGCATCGACGACAAGGCGGCGACCGCGACGCGAGGCTGGTTTCGCATCGATCCCGCCGCCTGCCGCGTCGTGGTGCAGGGCACGCTGACCGCCGACCGCATCCTGCTCAACGCCCGTGCGCTCGGCGTCTATGGCGCCTCGCCCCTGCCGCAGAACGGCAGCGATACGCTGTGCGTGGCGCCAGGCAATTTCGTCATCGCGGCGGCCCGCGAGTGCCGTTCGGGACAAACTCCCGTGCCGTTCACCCAGGTCACGCCAAGCCAGACCGACGACGGCAATATGGTGGCCTATCTCGCCGAGGATTCCGAATATGATGACGAGCAGGCGCGGCTCGCGGGCATTCAGCGCCTGCTGGTGATCGCGGGCTACGATGCCGCGCCCATCGACGGCGTCGACGGACCGAAGACGCAAGGCGCGCTGTCCTCGTTTCTGAAGAGCCACAACCTGCCCGCCGACACGGTGCAGTCGCCGAACTTCTTCGCCACCATGATCGACGCGGTGCAACAGCCCTCCGCCACCGGGCTGACCTGGTGCAACGACACGCCGCACAAGGTGATGGCGGCGGTCGGCACCGACGACGGCAAGAGCGTGGTCAGCCGCGGCTGGTATCGCATCGATCCCGGCAAATGCCTGCATCCCGACATCAGCGGCCAGCCGAAGCAGGTCTACAGTTTCGCGGAAGCCGTCGATGCCGACAACCACACCATCAAGCTGAAGGACAAGCCCTTGAACTGGGGCGGGACAAAAGAACTCTGCACCCGCGAGAGCAAGTTCGAAACCAACGAGCAGGGCGAGTGCACCAGTCGCGGCTTTGCCGCCACCGGCTTTGCCGCGGTCGACATGGCCAGCGGCGGCAAGACCCTGCGTTTTGCGATGCCGTGACAGGTGTTGCTCTTTGCTCCGCTGTCGTCCCGGCGCAGGCCGGGATCCATAACCCCAGGACCGCGTTTTGCGAAGGACGTCATCGCAAAGCGTGCCACATTGATAAATTCCGCGGTATAGGTCCCGGCCTTCGCCGGGACGACCACTTGAGAGAGCGATGCCATCACCTAAACATCCGCCCCGCAGTTTCGATCATGTCGACACCTGGGTGTTCGACCTCGACAACACGCTCTATCCGCATCACGTCAATCTGTGGCAGCAGGTCGACAAGCGCATCAGCGAATATGTCAGCCGCTGGCTCAACATCACCGAGGACCAGGCGCGGTTGATCCAGAAGGACTACTATCAGCGCTTCGGCACCACCATGCGCGGAATGATGACGCTGCACGGTGTGCGCGCCGACGATTATCTCGCTTATGTGCACCAGATCGACCATTCGCCGCTCGAGCCCAATCCTGCGATGGGCGCGGCTATCAGGAAACTGCCCGGCCGCAAGCTGATCCTGACCAACGGCTCGGTCGACCATGTCGAGAAGGTGCTGGAACGGCTGGCGCTGCGCGGCCATTTCGACGGCGTGTTCGACATCATCGCCGCCGAGCTCGAGCCGAAGCCCGCGGCGCAGACCTATGAGCGATTCTTGACGCTGCATGACGTCGATCCGACCAAGGCTGCGATGTTCGAGGACCTCGCCCGCAACCTCCTCATCCCGCATCAGCTCGGCATGACCACGGTGCTTGTGGTGCCCGACGGCACCAAGGACGTGATCCGCGAGGACTGGGAGCTCGAAGGCCGCGACGCCGCCCATGTGGACCATGTGACGGATGATCTGACGGGGTTTTTGGAAACGCTGGCGCAACCTAACAGCTAGCCGTCGCCCCGGCGAAAGCCGGGGCCCATAACCCCAGGGCGGAGTTTGGCGAAGGACGTCGTCGAGCACCGCCCGAAATCGATAGATTCCGCGGTATGGGTCCCGGCTTTCGCCGGGACGACGTGGCAGTGCGGCTTGACACCGTCCCCCCAAATCCCGAAAAACGCCTTCCCTCCTCCCAAAATCAGGGATCACCCGCGATGTCCTTGTCCGCTCTCGAATCCACCATCAACGCCGCTTTCGATGCGCGCGACGGCGTTTCGACCGCGACCCGGGGCGAGGTGCGCGAGGCCGTGGAGGGCGCGCTCGAGCTGCTCGACAAGGGCGAGGCACGGGTTGCCGAGCGCGAGGCGAGCGGCAAGTGGAAGGTCAATCAGTGGCTGAAAAAGGCCGTGCTGCTGTCGTTCCGCCTCAACGACATGAGTGTGATCCCGGGCGGCCCGGGCAAGGCCGCCTGGTGGGACAAGGTGCCGTCGAAATTCGAGGGCTGGGGCGAGAGCCGTTTTCGCGATGCGGGTTTTCGCGCCGTCCCGGGCGCGATCGTGCGCCGCTCGGCCTTCATCGCCAGGAACGTCGTGCTGATGCCGTCGTTCGTCAATCTCGGCGCCTATGTCGATGAAGCGACCATGGTCGACACCTGGTCGACCGTCGGCTCCTGCGCCCAGATCGGCAAGCGCGTGCACATTTCCGGCGGCGTCGGCGTCGGCGGCGTGCTGGAGCCGCTGCAGGCCGAGCCCGTGATCGTCGAGGACGATTGCTTCATCGGCGCCCGCAGCGAGGTCGCCGAGGGCGTGATCGTGCGCAAGGGCGCGGTGCTCTCGATGGGCGTCTTCCTGGGCGCCTCGACCAAGATCGTGGACCGCGAGACCGGCGAGATCTTTGTTGGCGAGGTGCCGGAATACGCCGTGGTGGTGCCGGGCACACTGCCTGCCAAGCCGCTGAAAAATGGCCAGCCGGGTCCTGCGACCGCCTGCGCCGTCATCGTCAAGCGCGTCGACGAGCGCACCCGCGCCAAGACCAGCATCAACGAGCTGCTGCGGGACTAACCTCGAACCGGGAGCTGACTCCGCGCGACCAATCTTCCGGGCCGGGCTATGCCCGCTCCGGAGCTCGCGCATGGACTGGAACTGGTATCTCTTCAGCTTCCGCGGCCGCATCAACCGCGCCAAATACTGGCTGGCGATGTTGGTTTGCGCCGGCTGGATGGTTTTCACCATCTGGATGCTGGTTCTCGTGATCGAGCTGTTGTCGCGCGCGGGGCTGTTGGCGGAGCAGCCGAAGTATTTCCATTTCGGCGTCGAGGAAGTCTTCACTTTGCTCGATCCGGCGACCTATCGCATGGCCTCGCGCGGCGAGCTGGTTGCGATCATTGGCTATCTGATCGGCCTTCCGATCCTGCTGTGGATCTATTTCGCCACCTCGATCAAGCGGCTGCATGACCGCGACCGCAGCGGCTGGTGGATGGTGCCGTTCTTTGTGCTGCCGGGGCTCCTCAGCCAGTTTTCCGACCGGGTCGGCGCGTACGACCCATACCTGCTGGTCACCTGGGTCTTCAGCCTGCTCTACCTCTGGGGCGGCATCGAAATGTACATCCTCAAGGGCACGCGCTGGCCGAACCGCTTCGGCCCCAATCCGCTGGGCAAGCAGCAATCGCGGTCGCGCTCTGCTCACGCAAGCGGGCGCGGGACGGGCTGGACGTAGGACACGGAGATCGAATTTGTGCCCCACAAAGGTAGCCCGCCGCCGTAGCCGCGTGTTAATCGAGGGGCATGACCGATGCTCTCTCGATCGTCCGCGATCTCATCCGCTGCCCGTCTGTAACGCCTGCTGATGCCGGTGCGCTCGGCGTCCTCGAAAACCTTCTGAAGGCCGCCGGCTTCGCGGTGCACCGCGTCACCTTCAGCGAGCCCGGAACGGCCGACATCGACAATCTCTATGCCCGCATCGGCGACAGCGCCCCGCATATCACATTCGCCGGCCACACCGACGTGGTGCCCGCGGGCGACGAGAGTGCCTGGAACGTTGGTGCCTTCTCGGGCGAGGTGAAGGACGGTTTTGTCTACGGCCGCGGCGCGGTCGACATGAAGGGCGGCATCGCCTGCAGCGTCGCCGCCGTGCTGGACTATCTCAAGACCAATGGCGGCAGACCGCGAGGCGATGGCGAGGGCTCGATCTCGTTCCTGATCACCGGCGACGAGGAAGATGTCTCGGTCAATGGCACGGTCAAGCTCCTGCAATGGGTCGCCGCGCGCGGCGACAAGTTCGACCATTGCGTGCTGGGCGAGCCGAGCAATCAGGAGGCGATGGGCGACTGCATCAAGATCGGCCGCCGCGGTTCGCAATCCGGCACGCTGATTGTCGAAGGCGTGCAGGGCCATGTGGCCTATCCGCATCGCGCGCACAATCCCGTGCCTGACATGGCGCGGCTGATCGTGGCGATCGCCGACCAGCCGCTCGATCGCGGCAGTGCGCAGTTCCAGCCGTCCAATCTGGAGTTCACCTCGGTCGATGTCGGCAATACCGCGACCAATGTGATCCCGGGCCAGGCGCGGGCGAAATTCAACATCCGCTATAACGACCTGCATACGCAGGAGTCGCTGCGCAAGCTGGTCGAGGCGCGCGTAGCAAAGGCCGCCGGCAACCGCATCCGCGCGCGGATCGAGTGGCTGCCGTCGAACTCCAACGTGTTCCTGACAAAGCCGGGGCCGTTCACCGATCTCGCGGTCGCCGCAATCGAAGAAGTAACGGGACGCAGGCCGGAGCTCTCCACCACGGGTGGCACCTCGGACGCGCGCTTCATTGCGAGCTATTGTCCGGTGATCGAGTTCGGCCTAGTCGGCCAGACCATGCACCAGGTCGACGAGCGCGCGGCAGTTAAGGATATCGAGCAGCTGACGAGGATCTACCGCGGGATCTTGGACCGGTATTTCGCCTGACAAGGTCCGCGCGTCAGGCAAAAAATCGGCAGACCATCGCCTCACGTTTGTAGGATCGCCCCCGCCTCATTCGTCCATGGAAGGACACCAATTTCCGGGAGCCAACCATGTCGACGACGCTATCAAGCAAGCCAGCCAAACTCGTGGTCCGCTGTTTCGGCGTGTCTGCCGACGGCTATGGCGCCGGTCCGAGCCAGGACATCAACAACCCGATGGGCGTCGGCGGCATGGCGCTGCATGAATGGGTATTTCCGACCCGAACGTTTCAAAAGATGCATGCCGGCAAGGATGACGGCACGACCGGGCTCGACAATGGTTTCGCCGCGCGCGGCTTTGAGAATATCGGCGCCTGGATTTTGGGGCGCAACATGTTTGGCCCTGTCCGCGGCGCCTGGCCGGACGAGAGTTGGAAGGGCTGGTGGGGCGATGAGCCGCCCTATCATTGCGACGTGTTCGTGCTGACGCACCACGCCCGCGCGCCGATCGCAATGAAGGGCGGCACGGTATTCCACTTCGTCACTGATGGCATCGAGGTCGCGTTGCAGCGCGCGCGGGAAGCCGCTGGCGGCAAGGACGTCCGGCTTGGCGGCGGCGTTGCGACGGTTCGGCAATATCTGCGCGCCGGCCTGGTCGCCGAATTGCATCTTGTGATGGCGCCGACCTTGCTTGGATCGGGCGAGAGCCTGTTCGCCGACATGGATCTGGTTCGCATCGGCTATCAGCGGGCCGAGCATGTGGCGACCCCGGCTGCCACCCACATCGTGCTGCGCAGACACGGCTAGTATTCCACCCGCACCAGATACAGCCCCTCCGGCGGCGCGACCACGCCGCAGGCGGCGCGGTTGCGTGCGGCTAGCGCTGCGGCGAGGTCATCGGCGCTCCAGCGGCCTTCGCCGACCCAGACCAGCGAGCCCACCATCGAGCGCACCTGGCTGTGCAGGAACGAGCGCGCCGAGGTCACGATATTGATCGCATCGCCCTCACGCGTGACGTCGAGCTGATCGAGCGTCTTCTCCGGCGATTTCGCCTGGCACTCGGTGTCGCGGAAGGTCGTGAAATCATGCTTGCCGATCAGCCGCTGTGCGGCTTCGTGCATCGCTTCCGCATCGAGCCGCCGCGGCACGCGCCAGACCCGGCCGATGTCGAGCGCGAGATTGGCGCGGGTGTTCTTGATCCGATAGAGGTAGTGGCGCTTCTTGGCGGAGAAGCGCGCCTCGAAGGTTTCAGGCACAATCTCCACCTCGCGCACCGCGATCGGATGCGGGCGCAGATGCGCGTTCAAACCATCGCGCAGACGATCGGCCGGAAACGGCTTTGCGATGTCGCAATGCGCGACCTGCCCGAGCGCATGCACGCCGGCATCGGTGCGTCCCGACCCATGGACGCGAACCGGCTTGCCACACATCGCTTCCACCGCGGTCTCCAGCGCGCCCTGCACCGAGAGCAGATGCTCCTGCAGTTGCCAGCCGCAGAACGGCGCGCCGTCATATTCGATGGTGAGCTTGTAGCGGGGCATCAGGCGAACCGCGCGCCGCGCTTCAGCGGCGTGCCGTTCAAGAACTCCGCCGCCTTCATCGGGGCCTTGCCGGCGCGCTGCAGCTCGATGATCCGGATCGCGCCTTGCGCGCAGGCAATGGTGAGCTGATCGTCCAGAACTTCGCCCGGCGTGCCGGCCCCATCGGCAAGCGCACAGCGCAGGATCTTGATCCGCGCCGGCTCGCCGGCAGTCTGCAGCTCGCTCCAGCCGCCGGGGAACGGCGACAGACCATGGATGTGGCGCAGCACCGCGTGCGCGGGCCGGCTCCAGTCGATATGCGCCTCGGCCTTGTCGATCTTGGCGGCGTAGGTCACACCGTCGTCCGGCTGTTTCGTGAGCTGCAGCTGCCCGCGCTCAAGTGCAGCCATCGCGCGCACGGTGAGATCGGCGCCGAGCCGCGACAAGCGGTCATGCAAATCGGCTGCAGTCATCTCGTCGGTGATGGCGACGCGCTCGGCCATCGCGACATCGCCGGTATCGAGCCCGACATCCATCTTCATCACCATGACGCCGGTCTCGGCATCACCGGCCATGATGGCGCGATTGATCGGCGCAGCCCCGCGCCAGCGCGGCAGGAGCGAGGCATGCAAATTGAAGCAACCGAGCTTTGGCGCGTCGAGAATGGCTTGCGGCAGGATCATGCCGTAGGCGACGACCACCGCGGCATCGGCATTGTGCGCGCGAAACTGGTCAATCGCCTCCGGCGTCTTCAGGGTCTTTGGCGTGAATACCGGAATGCCCAGCCGCCGCGCCGCCTCTTCCACCGGCGTCGGCTGCAGCGTCAGGCCACGGCGTCCGGCCGGTTTCGGCGCACGCGTATAAACCGCCGCGATGTCGTGTCCATGCGCGGCGAGCTCGGCGAGCGTCGGCACCGAGAAATCCGGCGTGCCCATGAAGATCAGGCGAAGGGGCATGATGCTTGCTCGCTGCGTTCCCTCCCCCTTGCGGGGGAGGGCTAGGGAGGGGGGTAAGCCCCACGATCGGTGCGTGTGGTACCCCCCTCTCCAGCTCTCCCCCGCAAGGGGGGAGAGGGCCGACCGAGCGCGGGGTTACGTTGTTGCCTATTACTATTCCGCCGCGCGCTTGGCGGCCTTTTCGAATTTCTTGTTCACGCGGTCGCGCTTGAGCTTCGACAGATAGTCGATGAACAGGACGCCGTTGAGATGATCGATCTCGTGCTGGATGCAGGTGGCGAACAGCCCTTCGGCATCCTCCTCATGCAGCTTGCCGTCGAGATCGGTGTAGCGCACGCGCACCCTGGCCGGACGCTCGACCTCCTCGTAATATTCGGGGATCGACAGGCAGCCTTCCTCATAGGTCGACAGTTCCTCCGACGAGGAGAGAATTTCCGGATTGATGAAGACGCGCGGCTCGCGGTTGGTCTCGCCGTCCTCGCTCTTTTTCGCAAGGTCCATGGTGATGAGCCGCAGCGGCTCGGCAACCTGGATCGCCGCGAGCCCGATGCCGGGCGCGTCGTACATGGTCTCGAACATGTCGTCGACCAGCTTCCGGATCTCCGGCGTGATCTTCTCGACAGGTTTGGAGACGAGCCGGAGCCGCTTGTCCGGCAGGATGATGATTTCCTTGAGGGCCATGGCCGCGATTTAGGCACTTCGCGCCAGGCGGTCAATCCGCCAGGGAACCCGTTAACGTCCCGCTAACCATGAAATTTAACGCTGCATTAACCATCAAATTTCACCGGCCATTAACCATAAACGTTCTCTCTTCGTTCGCTTTGGGCTGCGAATCGGGTTAGAGAGGACCGCATGAACCAGATTCTTTTCATGATCGACGGCTGGCCCGTCCATGCCGGCGAGGCGCTGCTCGGTTTCGGCGCGCTTGTGCTCGTCCTGTTGCTTTCCATCGTCATCGTGGTTGCGCGGTCGGGCCGCCGCGGCGCCGACCTCGCGCTGCAGCAGGCCCTGCGCGCCGACGAGCTCGAGCAGCGGCTCACCGAGCTGATGCGCGCCCAGAGCGAGGCCAATGTCCGCACCGACGCCATGGGACAGGCGCTCGCCGGACGGCAGGCCGAGATGGCGCGCGCGGTCAATGAGCGGCTGGATTCGGTGACCCATCGCGTCGGCCAGTCGATGGAGCAGACCACGCGCAACACCATGGATTCCCTGCGCGTGCTGCATGAGCGGCTCGGCATCATCGACGATGCGCAGAAGAACCTCTCCCATCTCACCACCCAGGTTACGACTTTGCGCGACGTGCTCGCCAACAAGCAGTCGCGCGGCGCCTTCGGCCAGGCGCGGATGGAAGCGATCGTGCAGGACGGCCTGCCGAAGGGGGCCTACGAGTTCCAGTACACCCTCTCCAGCGGCAAGCGGCCGGATTGCGTGGTGTTCCTGCCCGACCAGCGCCCGCTCTGCATCGACGCGAAATTCCCGCTGGAGGCGATGACGGCGCTGCACGATGCGCGCAGCGACGAGGAGCGCAAGCTCGCCTCGCAGCGGCTGCGCACCGACGTGCTGAAGCATGTCAGCGACATCGCCGAGAAATATCTGATTGCCGGCGAGACGCAGGATTCCGCATTGATGTTCGTGCCCTCGGAATCGGTCTATGCCGAAATCCATGACGGCTTCGACGACGTGATCCAGAAGGCCTATCGCGCCCGCGTCGTGCTGGTATCGCCGTCGCTTCTGATGCTGGCGATCCAGGTGATGCAGCAGATCATGAAGGACGCCCGCATCCGCGACGCCACCGACCAGATCCGCACCGAGTTGATCAATCTCGGCGACGACCTCGGACGCCTGCGCGAGCGCGTGCTCAAGCTGCAGAAGCATTTTGGCGATGTGAACGAGGACATCAGGCAGATCCTGATCTCCGCCGACAAGATCGAGAAGCGCGCGGGGCGAATCGAGGAACTGGATTTCAGCAAGACCGACGCTCCGGCCGAGGGGCCGAAGCTGGTGAAGACCGGGACACCTGAACTGTTCCCGGTCCGCAAGCTGCAGGCGGGGGAGTGAACCGCAAATTCAGGTGTCATCGCCCGGCTTGACCGGGCGACCCAGTATCCCAGAGGCTGCAGATGGGAGCACGCACCTATTACGTCTACATCCTCGCCAGCAAAATCGGCGGCACGCTCTACATCGGCGTGACCAATGATCTCATTCGGCGCGTCGGGGAACACAAATTGAAGAGCGCCGAGGCCTTCACCAAACGGTATGGAGTTGCCCGACTGGTCTATTTTGAGTGCTTCGATGACATCGAGCAGGCGATTCACCGGGAGAAGCGGCTCAAGAAATGGACCCGCTCGTGGAAGATTTCGCTGATCGAAAAAGACAATCCTGATTGGAACGATCTTTATCCGGGGATTGCCGGTAGCCCATGACTTCGGTCTCTGGGATACTGGATCGCCCGGTCAAGCCGGGCGATGACAGCCTTTAGGATCGCATGACCGCACCCGAGATCGCGAGCGAGACAAACACCACCCCCGCCGCCAAAACCTCCTGGCGCGACAGCTTTGCCGTCTACCTGCAGCCGCGGGTGCTGATCGTGCTGTTCCTCGGCTTCTCCTCCGGGCTGCCGCTGGCGCTGTCCGGCTCGACATTGCTGGTGTGGATGCGGGAGGCCGGGGTCGATCTCGGCACCATCGGGCTGTTCGCGCTGGTCGGCACGCCCTACACGCTGAAGTTCCTGTGGGCGCCGCTGGTCGATGCGCTGCATGTGCCGTTGTTCACGACGCGCTTCGGTCGTCGCCGCGGCTGGCTGTTGTTCTCGCAGCTGCTGCTGATCGCAACCATCCTGCTGCTGGCGATCACCGATCCCGCGCGTTCGCCGCCCTTCGTCGCGCTGGCGGCGCTGCTGGTCGCGACTGCGTCCTCGACCCAGGACATCGTGGTCGATGCCTTCCGCGTCGAGAGCCTGCCCGAAAGCGAGCAGGCTGCCGGCATGGCCTCCTATGTCGCGGCCTACCGCATCGGCATGCTGGTCTCGACCGCGGGCGCGCTGTTCATCGTCAGCGGATTCGAATCCACCGGGCTCGCACGCAGCGCGGCCTGGATGTGGGGCTACGTGGTGATGGCCGCGATGGTGCTGATCGGCACCGTCACCGCGCTGCTGGCGACCGAGCCGGAACAATCAATCCGCGCCGAGGCAAAAACCCACGCGGAGGCGGCGTTTGTCCGTGTGCTGCATGCGGCGACCGGTGCCTTTACCGAGTTCCTCACCCGCAAGGATGCCATGGCAGCGCTTGCGTTCGTGGTGCTGTTCAAGTTCACCGACGCCTTCTCCGGCACCATGACCGCGCCGTTCGTGATCGACCTCGGCTTCTCCCGCAACGATTATGCCACCATCGTCAAGGGCGTCGGGCTCGCTGCGACTTTGATTGGCGGTTTTGCCGGCGGCTTTGTCGCGCGGCGTTACTCGCTTGCGGCAAGCCTCCTGATCGGCGGCAGCCTGCAGGCGGTCGCCAATCTCTCCTTCTCCTGGCTCGCGCTGTCGGGCACCAGCCACTGGGCGCTGGCGCTCGCGATCACGACGGAGAATTTCACCAGCGCCATCGGCACCGTGATCTTCGTCGCCTATCTCTCGGCGCTGTGCCAGAACCCGCTGCACACCGCGACCCAGTATGCGCTGCTCACCGCACTCGCCGCAGTCGGCCGCACCTACCTGTCGTCAGGCGCGGGTTTTGTCGCAAAAGCCGCCGGATGGCCGCTGTTCTTCGTGATCTGCGTTCTGGTCGCGGTCCCGAGCCTCATCCTGCTCGCCTGGCTCGATCGCCGCGGGCATTTCGAGGCGTTGGGGCCGGTGAAGGTTTGATTGGTCGCGGCCGCCATCATTTCGGTCGTCATCACCCGCGAAAGCGGGTGATCCAGTATTCCAGAGGCTTCAGCGCTCGAACCGAGAAGCCTCGGCGTACTGGATCGCGCGGTCGAGTGCCGGGCGATGACAAAAATTAGTGCCGCACCAGGCTCCATTTGGTGATCACCGCTTCGCTCATCTGCCCGGCGTCCTGGGCGCAGGTGACCTCGTCGACCTTGACCGAGATCTCCTTGCCGACCAGCGATTTCAGCTGGCTCGCCTGGGCGCTGCTGGTGGTGACGAGCTGAAAGGTCTCGGGCCCGGTCTCGAGGTTGCAGAGCCCGCTCGGCGCCGGCAGGCGGCGCGGCTCGGTGGTGATCTGGAACGTCGCGATCCGCTTGCCCTGCTGCTTGGGGTCGCGCACATGCATGGTGTTGAGCTCGCCCGACAGCACGTCGCCGGCATTGATCGGCTTGCCGGCTTTCAGCGGTGCATTGTCCGGCTTCACCTCGTCCTGTCCTTGCGCCCGGCCTGCCGAGGCCGGAAAGCTTGCCAGCAAAATGGACGCAAAGGCCAAGCCCATGGCGAATCGTCGCTTCGTCATTCGTCAGTCTTCCGTTTTATTTTGGCTAGAACAGTGTGCGCTGGCGCATCGCGGCAGATAGCGTGCCTTCGTCGAGATAATCAAGCTCGCCGCCGACCGGCACCCCATGGGCGAGCCGCGTCACCCTGACATTGGCGTCCTGAAGCAGGTCGGTGATGTAATGCGCGGTGGTCTGCCCATCCACGGTTGCATTGAGCGCGAGAATGATTTCTGTCACCTCGGCCTCGTGGGCGCGTCTGATGAGCCCATCGATGGTAAGGTCCTGCGGGCCGACGCCATCGAGCGGCGACAGCGTGCCGCCGAGCACGTGATATCGTCCGTTGGTCGCGGTCGCCCGCTCCAGCGCCCAGAGATCGGCGACGTCGGCGACCACCACGATGATCGCGCCGTCGCGGCGCGGATCGGTGCAGACGGTGCAGGGATTTTGGGTATCGATATTGCCGCAGGTCTTGCAGACCTGGATCTTGTCGATCGCAACCTGAAGCGCGCTCGCGAGCGGCGTCATCAGCGCCTCGCGCTTCTTGATCAGATGCAGCGCGGCACGCCGCGCCGAGCGCGGCCCGAGCCCCGGCAGGCGCGCCAGGAGCTGGATCAGCCGCTCGATTTCAGGACCGGCAACGGCGGCAGGCATTGCGTTACGAACCGAGCCCCAACAGTCCCGGCGGCAGCCCAAGGCCGCCGGCAAGCGACTGCATCTTCTCCTGCATCGCCGTCTCCGCCTTGCGCCGCGCATCGGCGTGCGCAGTTACAAGCAGATCCTCCAGGATCCCGACCTCTTCCGGCTTGAGCAGCGAAGGATCGATCTTCACGCCCTTGACGTCCATCTTGGCAGTCATGCGCACGGCCACCAGCCCGCCGCCGGCGAGCCCCTCGACCTCGACATTGCCGAGCTCTTCCTGCATCGCCTGCATCTTGGACTGCAGCTGCGCCGCCTGCTTCATCATGCCGAGAAAATCGGGCATCGGTGTTTCCTTTTGAAATTAGTCGTCGAAGTCGGCCGGACCATCGCCGCCGAACTCGTCGTCGCCTGTGCCGCCCGCGCTAATATCGGATTCCGGCGGCTCGGCGGCAAGCTTGCGCACCTCGATAATGCGCGCGCCCGGGAAACGTGCCAGCACTTCCCTGACGCGCGGGTCGGCCTCGGCGGCGCGCTCGCGCTCGTTCTTCTTGACCAGGTTCTGCTCGCGCAGTGTCGGCTGTCCCGCCTCGTTGGAGAGCACGACCGTCCAGCGCCGTCCGGTCCATAGCTCCAGCTTGCGAGAGAGCTCGGTGACCATGGTGCGCGAGGCGTTGGGTTCCAGTGCGACCTCGAGCCGGCCATCCTCGATGCGGACCAGGCGCATGTCGGCCTCCAGCGCCGACTTGGTCAGGAGATCGCGCTTCTCGCCCGCCAGGGCGACGAGCTGCGCAAAGCTCGTGATCCTCAGCGCCGGCGCAGCCGCCGATTCTGGTGCGACCATCTGCGGCTGCGCGCGAGCCGAGGTTTCGGCGCGCGGCGCCGCCGGCGCAGGTGCGCGCGCGACAGGCGCGGACATCGAGGAAACGGTCGAGGCCGGCGCGCCGCGCGGGGCCGCGCCGGGTGCAATCGTCGCGGAGGCGCCGCCGTTTTGCTCGATCATCCTGATAGCCTCGTCCGGCGTCGGCAGATCTGCGACATAGGCGATCCGCACCAGCACCATTTCGGCAGCCGCCGCAGGCCGCGTCGCAGCTTGCGTCTCGGTGATGCCCTTGAGCAGCATCTGCCAGGCCCGCGACAGCACCCGCATCGACAGCTTGGTCGCAAAATCGCGCGCGCGCAGCCGCTCGGTCTCGCTATAGGCGACGCTGTCAGCGGTCGCCGGCACGGCCTTGACCCGGGTGACGAAGTTCACAAACTCGGCCAGATCCGACAGCACCACGATCGGATCGGCGCCAGTATCATATTGCTCGCGGAACTCGCCGAACGCGCCGGCGATGTCGCCACGCATCAGCGCATCGAACAGGTCGATCACGCGCGTGCGGTCGGCGAGCCCGAGCATCTGCCGCACCGCATCCGCCCGCACCTCGCCGGCGGCGTGCGCGATCGCCTGGTCGAGCAGCGACAGCGAATCACGCACCGAGCCTTCGGCCGCGCGCGCGATAATGCCGAGCGCCTCAGGCTCGATCGCGACGCCTTCCTTGCCGGCGATATTGGCGAGATGCTTCATCAGGACATCCGCCTCCACCCGGCGCAAATCAAACCGCTGGCAGCGCGACAGCACCGTCACCGGCACTTTGCGGATTTCGGTGGTGGCGAAGACGAACTTGGCGTGCTCCGGCGGCTCCTCCAGCGTCTTCAGGAACGCGTTGAACGCCGCCGTCGAGAGCATATGGACTTCGTCGATGATGTAGACCTTGTAGCGGGCGCTGGCCGGCGCGTAGCGCACGCTGTCATTGATCTGCCTGACATCGTCGACGCCGGTATGGGAGGCGGCGTCCATCTCCAGCACGTCCATGTGCCGGCTTTCCATGATCGCCTGGCAGTGCACGCCCAGTGTCGGCATGTTGATGGTCGGCCCCTTCACGGAGCCGTCCGGCAGCTCGTAATTGAGCGCCCGGGCGAGGATGCGGGCGGTGGTGGTCTTGCCGACCCCGCGCACACCGGTCAGGATCCAGGCCTGCGGAATGCGGCCAGTCTCGAAGGCATTGGAGACCGTACGCACCACGGCATCCTGGCCGATCAGGTCGGCAAAGCTGGACGGGCGGTATTTCCGAGCGAGGACGCGATAGGGTTTGGCGCCGCTCTCCGGATTGCCCAGATCAAGGCCACCGGAGGCAGCATGATCGGGCTTTACGGGAGGGGCGCCGGCGTCGGTCATCGATCGATCCGCAAATGAACGTCTTTCGGCCGGCTTCGATCGGCTGGTTGGCGCGCCGAGATGACGGCTCACGCGCCAAGACGCGAACACAGGCGGAATATCGTCGTTCCCGCGCGATTCGCATCAGAAATTAGGTAGGAGACTGACGAGCGACCCGATCCGGACCTCGTTAGGGCTGCTTCCTTCCGGACCTGACCCGGTTGGCGAGTGGCTCGTCCACCGCCAATCTCCCGGCCCCTATTTGGGGCCAAAAGACC
>Ga0070741_10012758_pt1 | contig 15078 bp, 8 predicted proteins | sample Coa_R1_4_FD_66440 | JGI IMG/M metagenome (GOLD analysis project Ga0070741, IMG submission 66440) | Surface soil microbial communities from Centralia Pennsylvania, which are recovering from an underground coalmine fire - Coalmine... | ecosystem: Environmental > Terrestrial > Soil > Unclassified ... | reverse complement strand
CGTATTTCGCCTGGGCGGGGTACTCGAGATCAGGGAACGGCAAGGTTGGCCTTTACACTAGCAGGAGCACCGATGCGGGCGTGACCTGGAGCACGAGGTTGATGGACAGGTCGGGGATCGCGCCCGACTGCTCGGCGTATCACTGCGGCTGGTCCTATTTGGGCGCGCAGATCACGATAGCTTCCGACGCGGCTGGCACGGTGTACGCGTTGTGGAACTCGGGTACGAGCGACAGGGGACCGGAGCGGATTTATTTCGCGTCCTCAACTACGTCGGGCACCACGTGGTCGGCGAAGGCAGAGGTTTCGAGCGCGGCGCCCGGCGTGGAGCACGCGTTCCCCGCGATTATCGCCGGATCGGCGGGCGATGTCCGCATTGCATGGATGGATTCCCGGCGCCGGCCACGCTGGAACACCTACTACCGCAGCTCGACCAACGGTGGCGCAACCTGGTCGGCGGAAACCCGGCTGTCGAGCGGTGCGCCTGGATATTCCTACATCAGGCGCGATGGATTTACCTTTCCTTTCGGCGACTATTTTGCCATCGGAATCGACAGCCGCGGCCAAACGCACGCGGTTTGGGGCGAGGGGCTCAACTTCAATTCACCCGGATCGATCTGGTACACGAACGGAAGATAGATCGCCTGCAGCGATTAGGTTTTCGCCGAAACCCTCTTGCCGATAGATCAATCCAGCATCAAACCGCCAGTTAATTCTGACACGCGGTCCACGCGACGCTCGGTGCACCAGGTTTCGAGTTCCCCAACAATCTTTTCGGTTGCGACCGGATCCCAGTAGCTGGCCGTGCCAATCTGCACCGCGCTTGCGCCGGCAAGCATGAACTCAACCACGTCTTCCGCGGTCGAAATCCCGCCCATTCCGATAACCGGAATGCGTACAGCCTTGGCCGCGTCGTACACCATACGCAAAGCGATTGGCTTGATGGCAGGGCCGGAGAGTCCAGCTGTAACGTTGGCGAGCCGCGGTTTGCGGGTTTCCGCGTCAATTGCCATAGCCACAAACGTGTTGACCAGCGAGATCGCATCTGCCCCGGCTTCCTCGGCAACCCGCGCCATCTGCGCAATGCTGGTGACGTTTGGAGACAGTTTCACGATCAACGGCCGCTGCGAGCTGCGGCGAACCGTCGTTACAAGCTCGTCAAGCAGGCGCGGATCGCCGCCGAACTGCATGCCGCCATGAGCGGTATTAGGGCACGAGACGTTTAACTCGTAAGCGGCGATGCCTTCGCCCTCGTTGAGGATCTGAATGGTTTTTTCATAATCCTCGCGCGTGTAGCCGAACACGTTGGCAAAGACGACGATATCTTTCATCAGCCGCAGGCGGGGCAGCTTTTCCTCGATGAATGCGCGTGCGCCGATGTTTTGCAGCCCGATGGCGTTCAACATGCCTGCCGCGGTTTCATATAGCCGTGGCGGCGGATTGCCGGCCATCGGTTCTTTCGATAGCCCTTTGACGACCAGCCCGCCCAGACGGTGCAGATGCACCACATCTTCAAATTCCACCCCATAACCAAACGTTCCACTGGCGGCGATAACAGGGTTCTTGAGCGGAATGCCGGCGACAGTGACTGTCAGGTCGGGAGAACGTGGGCCGCTGCGAGTGGGGGAATGCATCGCGAAGGTAGTTTACCGCACCGGAGACACGCACGAACCACGGAGGCATAGAGACGCGAAGCCAACAATGAAGGATTACGCGGTGATTCGGTGTCTCGGCCTCGAACAAAGTTTCACCAAAAACCATCGTTATGATCGAATGGCACACGTGAGAACTCATCGAAGCACGCTGGCGTTGGCCGGTTACGCTGCGATTCTGCTGGCATTCCGGCTTGGACTGGAGCAGTCAAGCATCGGTCGCGAGCTTGGCGGACATTTCCGTTATGCCTTCGCGGGCTTTGCCCTGTTGCTGGCGCCCATGTGGTTTTTTGGATTCGGAGCGGGAGAGTGGATCAGGGAGCGGATCAGGCCACGGCTGCTCGTGATGGTTCTACCGGCAATGCTCGGGTTTCCGTACGTCATCTTCGCGCTACACGCCGGCAATCTGCACTGGCCGTTGGCGGCGGCGATGTTTCTTTTGCCCACCGCACTCGCAGCGTTGCTGGAATTCTCACGGCCTCCTGCAAAACTCAGTTGGCAGGATTGCCTGGCGTTGAGCGTCCTGGTGGCGGCCTACATGCTGCACATCTTCGCCGGGGCCTGGCCGTTTGCCGGATTAGCCGCGTTGCCCAAGCTCTACGTCGCTGACATTGCGTTGTACCTGTACGTGGTGGTTCGCAGACTGGAGGGCATGGGGTACTCCCTGGTACCGCGGCTAAGCGCAATTCTGATTGGGTTACGCGAATGGTTGTTCTTTACCCCGATTGGAGTCGGGCTGGGACTTGCGCTCGGATTCATTCATTTGCATCGCGAGATGCCGTCTGGCACACACGCCGCGGCCGCAGTCTTCGTAACCTTCTTGCTGATCGCGGTTCCTGAGGAGTTGTTCTTTCGCGGAATCCTGCAGAACCTACTGGAGACCAGGCTGAGGCCCTGCATTGCGCTGGTCATCGCATCTGCATTGTTCGGTCTGTCACACTTCCCCAAAGGCGCGGCCTTCAACTGGCGATACGTGTTATTGGCGACGATCGCCGGAGTCTTCTATGGGCGCGCGTGGCACGCGCGCCGGCAATTGCTGGCGTCGATCGTTACGCACACGGCGGTCGATGTCGTCTGGTCATTGTGGTTTCGTTAGAGATTCACTACAAAGGCATGAACACAAAGTTACGAATGTGTCTGCGTCCTCTTCGTTGAGGTGTTCTGCTCGGCGTGCAGTCCCGCTCAGTTTTCTGTAAATTAAGTGCTTCATGCTCGATCTTAGCTTTGTTCGTGACAATCTTCCGCTGGTTGAGGAAAAGCTGCGGCAACGCGGGATGGACCCCGCCGACGTCCTAAAGGACTTCGGTGACGTAGACACTCAACGGCGGCAGGCGATCACCGACGCGGAAACCCTCAAGGCGCGTCGCAACCGTGCATCGGAAGAGATCGCGAAGCTCAAGAAATCGGGACAGGACGCGACCGCGCAGGTCAACGAAACCAAGCAACTGCGCGAGCAGATCCAGGAAAAAGAGAAGATCGCAGGCGACCTCGAAACCCGCCTTCGTGACATTTTGTCCGGCATTCCGAACATCCCGAACGACACTGTTCCGGTTGGAACAACGGCTGAGGACAACGTTGAAGTCCGGCGCTGGGGAACGCCGCCGAAATTCGATTTCCAGCCTAGGCCGCACTGGGAACTGGGCGAGCAACTCGGAATTCTTGACCTCGAGCGCGCCGCTAAATTGTCCGGTGCGCGCTTCGCCGTTTACTGGGACTTGGGTGCGCGGCTGGAGCGTGCGCTTGCCAACTTCATGCTCGATTTGCACACGGGCCAGCATGGCTACACCGAGGTCCTGCCGCCTTACATGGTGAATTCGGAATCGATGTACGGAACCGGACAGCTTCCCAAATTTGCGTCCGATTTGTTTCGCGTCCCGCACGGAGAAAAAGATTTGTGGCTGATTCCCACAGCCGAGGTTCCAGTCACCAACTTGTACCGTGACGAGGTCCTGGATGGTTCGCGGCTACCGATCTCGCTCACCGCTTACACGCCCTGCTTTCGCAGCGAGGCGGGCTCGTACGGGAAGGATGTTCGCGGCATCATTCGTCAGCACCAGTTTCAGAAAGTCGAACTGGTGAAGTTTGCCCGTCCGGAGCAGTCCTACGACGAACTGGAAAAGTTAACGCACGATGCAGAAGAAGTGCTGCAAAAGTTGGGATTGCACTATCGCGTGGTCGCGCTCTCTACTGGCGACATGGGCTTTTCGTCGGCGAAAACATACGACATCGAAGTGTGGCTCCCGGGACAGCAGCTGTTCCGTGAAATCTCGTCGTGCTCGAACTTTGAAGCGTTTCAGGCCCGTCGCGCCAATATCCGCTATCGTCCGGAGGGGAAAAACAAAACCGAATTGGTCCACACGCTCAACGGCAGCGGCCTGGCCGTTGGACGCACCTGGGTGGCGATCGTCGAAAATTATCAGCAGGCAGATGGTAGCGTGTTGATTCCAGAGGCGCTTCGGGGGTATATGGGGACGGACAGGATAGTGCCGAAGAAGTAGCGAGTAGCGAGAAAAAGTGTCAACTCACTACTCGCTACTCACTACTGCTTTTCCGCATCTACAATTGAGCAAGGGTGAAACGGTTGGATCGAGCAGAGATTACAACCAATGTCGCGGATGCGCCGTCGGTGCCGGTGAACCGGATCTGGCAAACGATTCGCGGTTACATTCTGTGGTCATACGAACGCGGGACCATTCAATACGATGTGATGGTCACCCTGATCCTCCTGTTTGTGTTCCTCTCGCCGTACTGGATTAATTACAACGACAAACCGGTCGAGAATATCCCGCATCGAACCGAAGTAGTGGTTGCGCCTGACCCGCAGGGCGGGTTTATTTACGTCATTGAGGCTGCGGCGATTGCTGGTGATGGCGATGATGCAGTCCGCACGGAGTTGTTGCGGATTATCGAGCCTATTGCAGGCGAAGTGACGATTACAAAAGTCGAGCCGCAGCGAGACCGGTTCGGTAAAGTGAGAAACTACAAAGTCTGGGTCGAGAAGCACTAGGACAGATGAAATTCTTTCCAACATTAACGCGGAGTTTGGCTGTGCTGATTCTGTCGGGGGCCGCCATATGGGCGCAAACTGCGCCGCAGAATCCAGGACCGGCGCCGCAATCGGCAAGTTCAGCCTCTGCCTCTGGTGGCCTGGAAAAGGTTCTCAACCAGATGGACGCGACGGCAAAGAATTTCCGAACCGCGCAAGCTGATTTCGTTTGGGACCAGTACTCGAAAGTCGTTGACGAGCACGACCTGCAAAAGGGAAAGGTTTACTATCGCCGCACCGGAAATGACACCCAGATGGTTGCTGACGTGACCGAGCCCGACAAGAAAACGGTGCTGTTCAGCGACGGCAAGGTGCAAATCTATCAGCCGAAAATTGATCAGGTAACGGTCTACAACGCCGGCAAGAACCGCGCCGACGTTGAGAGCTACCTCGTGCTCGGTTTTGGCGGCAGCGGGCACGACCTGCAGAAATCGTTCGATGTGAAATACCAGGGCAACGAGAGTGTAGATGGGGTAAATGCCGCCAAACTCGATTTGACGCCGAAATCGACCAAGATTCGCAACACCTTTCAGCACATTACGCTATGGATTGACCCCGCGCGCGGGGTCTCAGTACAGCAGCAATTCTTCGAACCCTCGGGAGACTACCGGCTGGCAAAGTACTCCAATATCGAACAAAATCAGAAGATCCCCGATTCTGTGTTCAAGCTGAAAACTACGGGAAAAACCAAGTTTGTATCTCCCCAGGGGTAGTAAGGCAGTCCCCGGCGAGTGCGGGCTAGATTTAGCGCTGGAAATTACAAGTCAGGGCGTTATACTGCTGAGACGCGTAGAGACGAACGACTCCATTCATCACGGGATTTCAGTTTCATGGCCAAGGTTTTTACGATACCCGTTCCTCCGAAAGTTCCTCGTAAACGGCGTGAGCGCACCTCCGATCCGCGGTACGTAGATGGACAGCGGCTGCTGGTGGAGGCAATGAAGTACTTGGCGCAGGCCGACCCGATCGCCAATCGCTCGGCGATTCAGCTGCTTTCAGAACACGTGCGGACCCGCTTCCGGATGAGCGACTCGCCGCTGGGGTAGACCCACTTCTGCTTGGAATCCTGTCTCTCCCTCTGTGTGCCAGACCCGGGCAAATAAAGAGGTATGCCCCCCCGGCCTGTCTTTAAAAACGACGCGGCAGGGCACCCTCTGTTTCGCTACTTCTCAGAAATACAACTTCAGCCCGAACTGCACCAGGCGCGGCGGCCTAGCGGTCGTGATCTGCCCGAACGTGGAACTGAATCCGTTCAGATCGGGATTGAGGAACTGCGCATGATTGAACGCGTTAAACATCTCTGCGCGGAACTCCAGATTGGTCGCCTCGGTGAACTTAATTCGCTTTAGGACGGATAGGTCCCAGTTGTTGATGCCTGGCCCGCGAAGCGAATTGCGCCCGAGGTTGCCGTGGCTGAATAGAGGGACGTTCACGCAGTCCACATTGGTCGGATCGAAGTAGAAGTGCCCGCTATCGGTGCCGTCACCGAGACAACTGCTGGTGAAGGTGCGGATGGGGCGGGGATCGCTGAGCACCTTGATAGGGCCAAGCTTGTCCGGCCGATCGAGAAAGTTGTCGAGTTCGCTCGAGTTATTGTTGGAGTACAGGGTGAACGGATTGCCCGACTGGAACGTAGTGATGCCATTCAGGATCCAGGCTTCGGTCAGCTTGCGAAGAAATGCATTGCCGCCCTTGAATGGCTTGTCCCACGGAATCTCCCAGCTCCAACTGAGAGCCAGACGGTGGGTGGCATCGAAGTCGGCCAAGCCGCGGTCAAAGCGTGGATTGGTCGGGTCAGTATAGGTGGACGAACGCGCTCGGAAGCCTGAGCTGACGTCTATGGTCTTGGCAAGAGTGTATGCGCCCCGAAGAGTAATGCCGTGACTCAGCCGCTTGTCTACGGTCAGCTGGAACTCATGGCTGGAAGAGTTGGCATTGCTCTGGTTGGTGAAGAGGGTCCCACCGCCGTGGAGAATTCCGTTGCTATCACAGGCAGCTAATGGGCGTGCGCACTCTGGATTGAGAAAGCTAGGATCACCCCCCGCAGCGGCCAATTGCTGCTGCAGAATGCTAAGCAGCGGGTAATTGACCTCATTGCTGGCGACAGCCTTGCGGCTCAAGCTGCCAACGTAAGCGGCCTCGACCATCAGGTCATTGGTGGCTTGGAATTGAAAACCGAAGTTGAAGTTCTGCGCGTACGGAGTACGGAATCGCGGGGACACCACGAACGCAAACGGAACTTTCGGATCTTCAAACGTACCCACCTTCCCCGCTGAAGCAAAGGGGAAGGGATTGGTGAGAAAGTTGGCCCCAAACGGATCGGCAATAGGGTCGATTCCCGGGGCAACGTTGCTGAAGTCGGGGAAGATATTCGATACAGCCCCGAACGGCGGCTGTCCTCCAAACTGCAGGTTCAGAGCACCATCTTCGAGATCGTAGAAGATGCCATAGCCGCCGCGCATAACCAGCTTGGCAGTGCCCAGAATGTCCCATGCAAAACCGACGCGCGGCGCAAAATTGTTGCGGTCGGGATAGACGAGCGAGCGGTTCGGCGTGCCGGGGTCACCGGGGTATAGCAAGTCAGGGGGCGCTGCCGGAAACACAGTCGACTGGTGGCCGGGGAAGAATCCGATCACGTTGTTATGGGGATCTACCTGCGGCGAGTTGTACTCGTAGCGCAGGCCCAGATCGAGAGTCAGGCGCGGCCGAACCTTCCACGAATCCTGTCCGAAGAAATACAGCGAGTGCGTACGAATGCCGTATTTCGCGCTGGAGAACTGGAAGTAATTGTCGTAGAACCCGCCCACAAAGTCGGCCAATGGGTCGCCGGTAAACGCGCCGAAGTCGCCAAAGAAGAAGCTGCCGTTGTTGAAGAAGTCGAAGGCGAAATTGTTGCGGATCCAGCGAAGGTCGGCCCCGAACTTCAAATTGTGGTTACCGCGCGACATTGAAAGTGTGTCCTGATACTGGAAAGTCACGTCGTGGAGCTTGGTCGGGCCTTGCGGCGATGGTCCAAGGTTCAAGCTGAGGGGGTCAACAAACATCAACGGCGGAGCAACACCCGCCGGGTCGTCGGCGTTGACGTTGGTAAATCCCAATTGCTGAGGCGACGTGGTGTCCTGCGGGATTGCCTGAAAGAAGGCCTTGCGGTTCGCGGCGACGCGAAACTCATTCACCACGGTGGGCGACAGAGTGTGCGTCCAGGTGATAGAGCCAGTCTGATATCGGTTCTTGTTGCTGAAGCCCGAGCCCACCGGGACATCGCCGCCGGTCGAAGCACCGTGAAGAATCTGGAACGGGTAGAAGTCGGGTGCGTCCTCAAACAGGTAAACGCCGGAGATGATGTCTCTGCTGGAGATGTTGTGATCGATGCGGCCGATAACCTGGTCGCTGCGAATCTGCGCAACCGGTCCGGAAATGAATTGGTTGTTGGGCAGGTTGGGCAGCGGCATGTATTTCGCAATGTAGTTTGCGATTACCGGATTAACCGGAACCTGGTTGTTCGGGTAAGGATTACCCGTAGTTGGGTCCACAAGTTGAGTGTTGGGCAGCAGTTCGCTGAAGTCCCCAGTACGCTCGGCGGGGCTGAGCACGGTCAGAACCGGAGCGACCTGGCCTTCGCGACGGCGGGCGCCCTGGTACGCCGCAAAGAAAAACGTTTTGTCCTTAATGATGGGGCCGCCAATGGTTCCGCCGAACGTATTGCGTTTGAAAACTGTGCGCTCGGGGAGGAAGTAGTCGCGGGCGTTCAGCACGTCATTGCGGAAGAATTCGAAAACATCGCCATGGAAGGCATTCGTCCCGGACTTGATTACCTGGTTAACGATCCCGCCCGAAGTCCGTCCGTATTCGGCGTTGTAATTGTTGGTGAGGATCTTGAATTCCGCGACCGCATCGGGGTTGGGACTGACGACAATATTGTTGCCCAGGAAATCGTTATTGTCGGCGCCGTCGAGTAGGAAGGTCAGCGACTCGGAACGCTGGCCGCTTACCGAGAACGGGTTGCCGGAACCGTCATCTGGATCGGGCGAGAAGACACCGGGCTGCAGCAAGCCGAGCTGCAAGGTGTCGCGATCGATCAGCGGCAGGTTCTCTATTCGTTGAGTAGTCTCTACCTTTCCCAAAGTGGCACTGATGGTATCGACCTGCGTGACGTTTCCGGTGACTTCGACAACCTGCGATTCGCTTCCGAGGGCGAGCGGAATATCGAGGTGGGCGTTCTGGTTGACCTCCAGCGTGATTCCCTTCTGAATGTACTTGCGGAACCCTTGCTGCTCGACCGTCAACTCATAGGTGCCGATGGGAACCAGCGTGAACAGGTAGTCGCCGTCTTTATTGGAGGTGGTAGTGCGCGCGATGTTAGTGGCGGAGTTCTTGAGGGTCAGCTTTACCGCTGGCACAACCGCACCGGACGGGTCCTTGACGGTGCCAGTGAGCTGCGCGGTGGCCTGTTGCGCGGCACTCTGTCCGATTGCGAGCAGGGTGGTAAGAAACACAACACCGGCAAACCTGTAAAACCGGCCAAAGAGAGGAACGGGAGGATGGGTCATGGTGCCCTCGCTGAATCGATTTACTTCTGAAAAACGGGTGAGTTTTGAGTTGAGCTTGCAATCCGCCGTCCAGAGAAGACGATGGCGGGTGAATCACTTGCGGATAGAGTGTGCCGACCACATACCAATTAATGGAGGCAGCGGGTCAAATCTATGATTTTTTGAAACCTTGCTGGAAATTGTGAAGGTTCGCGCGGAGCAAGCCGCCCGCATCTGTTGAGGTTCACGTTGAAACGTTTGTTACGCGGTAGCGCTTCGCTGCGGCACACGGCGTGCAAGTGACGATCACCTCGGGGTGACACGAGCGGAATTCTCTTGACTTGCTGTAGAAGCCAAATACACTTTTTCGACCTAACAATTCGTCATTAGTGCAAGCGTGAACATGCAGTGACCGGGAGGGGGCGTGATGGCATTGAACCGGAATTTGCGCTGTGCTGTTCTCCTATTTGCCACCTTACAACTTGTCAGCGTGGGTCTGTTTGCCCAGAAGATCACGGGTGATATCGCCGGCGACGTTAGCGACAGTACCGGCGCGCTTTTGCCCAATGTAACCGTGACCGTACAGAGCACCGAGACGGGGCTGTCGCGCTCAACGACTACGAGCGCGAGCGGCAGCTACCGCGTACCGGAACTTCCGATCGGTCCGTATAAGGTCACGGCCGGAGCCCAGGGATTCAAAACGCTTGTGCAGAATGCGCAGGTGCAGGCCGGGGCTGTCAGCCACGCGGATTTTAAGCTCAGCGTTGGCGAACGGACGGAAACCATCGAAGTCCAGGGCACAGCGCCACTCGTAGATCTTTCGTCCAACAACAACAACTTCGTCGACAACCTCAAGATCGAAAGCGTTCCTCTGAATGGCCGCGACTTTAACTCGCTGCTGGCGATCACGCCCGGCGTGCAGCGGGCTCCTGGCGGCGGATTCCTGGCCATTAGCATCAACGGTTCCCGCACCACGTCGAACAATTACTTTATCGATGGCTTGTATAACAACGACCGCTATTACGGCGACTCAGCCATTAACCAGACCGGCATTCTCGGTATTCCCGCGGTCACGTTTCCGCCCGATGCTATCGAAGAGCTGAGCGTGCAAGAGACGCCTTCTTCGGAATTTGGCGTGCGCGGCGGCGCTCCCATTCTCGTCAACATGAAGAGCGGCACCAATACCCTGCATGGCGGGGCAACGTGGGTCAATCACAACGGTCTCGGCGACGCCGACAATTACTTCGCCAATCACAATGTCGACAACTGCGCCGGCCCCGGCGAGTGCCGCCCAACGCCGATTCACAACAATCAGTTTCACGTCAATTTGGGCGGACCAATCATCAAGGACAAAGCTTTCCTGTTCGGGTTTTATGAAGGACAGCGATATAAATCGGTTGCCGTCGCCGGCAGAACGGTGCCGTCAACTACGCAAGTGAATGAGGCTTCGTCCTATGTTACGAGCACGCTCGGGCTGCAGATCGACCCAGTCGGTCAGGCGCTGCTCAACTTTTTCCCGGTGACTCCAACCGGCTTCCTGGTGCAAAACATTCCTATTACTGCCAGCAACAACGAATTTGGACTCAAGTTTGATTTCAAGCTGAACCAGAACAACTCGCTCGCAGTGCGTTACATCTTCGGCGACAGCCTGCAGAGCGGACCGCCCTACGCCGGACTTCCGGCGGCGGGCAGTAATCCGGGGCTGTTCAACTCGGTAGCTCCTTCGCGGGCGCAGCTGGCTGGCGTCAGTTGGACGTGGAATATTGGGAACAACAAGATCCTTGAAAGCCGCTTGGGATTTACCCGGTTCTCACAGATTCTGGACGTCAACAACAAGATCGACCCTAAAACCCTCGGCATCGACACCGGGCCCCTAGATCCCGCTGACTTCGGCGTGCCCTACGTGTACCTGTACCATCTCGGCTACGGGGGCTACATAGGAGGCGTGCAGGGATACCCGATCAGCACGCGTCCGGACCAGACGTGGGACTGGTCGGAGCATTTCTCCTGGGTGAAAGGGAATCACACCATTAAGTTGGGTGGAAACTTCCAGCGCGCGTACACCAACAGTATCCGCAACCAGGCGCGCACCGGCCTGGCTGCAGGCTACTTCGCCTACTACTCCTCCTACTATGGGGGCGTCGGGTACGTGAACAACGACCCAGTACAGAGCGACATCGCGCAATTGCTCTTAGGTAAGGCCGATTTCGCCAGCCGCAGTTTTGGCGACACACACCGTCACATCTATCAGAATTCCTTCGGCCTGTACGCGCAGGATGATTGGAAAATCAAGCCTCGCCTGACACTCAATTATGGTCTCCGGTGGGAGGTCAACGGAACGCTGCGTGACACCAACAATCAGGAAGCGGTGTTCGATCCGGTGCGGGGATTCCTGAAGGTTGGCAAGGACACCGGCGGAATTCACAACGTCGACTATAAAGATTTCGGTCCCCATGTGGGATTCGCATGGGATGTGTTCGGAACTGGCCGGATGGCGCTGCGGGGTGGTTATTCGCTGACCTTCGACGTGCCAAACTTTGCCGCGTTTGCCTCACCCTACGGCTTTGCGGGTGCGCGTACCGGGGTGTTCACTCAATTGAACCTCGGCTTCTTCAACGCATCGAACTCTTCTGACGTAGGCTCAGGCACAAATTTGGCAGCACCCGCCCCGTGGGATCCGACCGCAACCTGCTACGATCCAACCACCCACTCCGGCGACTACATCTGCTTTGACAGCGCTGTTGCAGGCCCATTGTTTGGCGCGAATCCAGCCGGCGTGCCACCCTTCAATGCATTCTCGATTGTCAAAGACTTCAAGACTCCGAAATATCACAACTTCAACCTCAGTCTGCAAAGCGAGTTGTTTAAGAACAATGTTCTGACCGTAACCTATTCCGGTCAGCGCGGAAAAGACCTGTTGATTTATCAGGACGTTAATGCGTCCCCCTTGGGCAGCCCTTGCACGAGTCAGCTAAGCTGCGATCCGTTCCGGCCGCTGTCCGGCACGTTTGTCGACGCAACCAGCGGCACCAACCTTTTGCGGCATGTGATTCAGGCCACAAACCGGGCTGAATCCCAGTACGACAGTTTGCAGGTGTCTTACAATCAGCGAACCTGGCACGGACTCGACACGCAGTACAACCTGACCTGGAGCAAGTGCTTTGACAACAACTCTGTCAATCGCGGCGGCTCGGGCGACTACCCACAGATTAACAACTCGAATCCAGTGGGCAGCACCGCGTTGGGGGTCGCCAACGTGGCGGACTCGCGTGGACTTTGTGACCACGATGTGCGACTGAATTTCAATGTCGGTGGCCTGTATTCATTCCCGCGTATTCCGGGACTGGGTGAACGCATCGGACATGGCTGGCAACTGAGCACGATCTTCACGGCCATCAGCGGGCGCCCATTTACCCCAGTGCTCGCGGGAGGCACGGAACGGTCGGGTCAAGGTCTGCGGGGAAGCAGCATTCGCGCAGCCTGGGATGGTACGCCGGTCCACTACAATACCCGCAATCCAGATCAGTATGTTGTCGAGACGTATAGTGACGGCATACTGACTGACCCCTGCGGCCGGAATTCACCAGGAATTCCGGTTACACCCTTCTATGTGCCGTGTCCGGGTACGGTAGGTAACGCCCGCCGCAATCAGTTGATTGGGCCGGGACTCGCACAATGGGATATGTCTCTCATTAAGAACACGAAAATTACCGAGAAGCTTAATGTCGAGATACGCTGGGAGGTTTACAACCTACTCAATCGTGCAAACTTCCACTATTTCCCAAGCAATGCCTTGACTACGTGCGCTTCCACCAACTTGCTGCCGAACGGCCAGTGTAGTGGGGTCGGTGCGGAAAACTTCGCGCAGATTGTGAAGACCTCCGACGTCGCAGCAGGCAATCCGGTGATTGCTCAAGGCGGTCCCCGCAACATGAACTTCAGTTTGAAATTCACGTTCTAGAGCCGATGCAAATGGGGAGTCTGCCTATGGTAGACTCCCTTTGTTCTATGCGGTTTCCCCGGTGGTCTCTCCCGCTAATCTTCTGTTTTTCTTTCGCTGTTTCTGCGCAGAAAACTCCCGTTGCCCGGAAACAGACTACGTTCAAGCCCAACATCGTGGTCATCACTCTGGACACGACCCGGGCTGACCGCATGGGTTTCCTGGGATCGAAGAGCGGCCTCACTCCACATTTGGACGCTTTGGCCCGCGATAGCGTGGTGTTTGCCAGGGCATATTCGCACGTGCCATTGACCACCGCTTCGCATGCCACGATCTTCACGGGCACCTATCCGCAATTCAATCATGTAAACGATTTCGGAATTCCGTTATCGCCAAAGCTCGCCTACTTGCCCGACATCCTGCATCAACAGGGCTATCACACCGGAGCTTTCGTCGGATCGCTGATTCTTGATCCACTCGATGGCACCGCACCCGGATTCGATCGCGGATATGACGTCTATGACGCGGGTTTCCATACCAGGCGGCATGGCATGGACCGGTATCAATCGGTCGAACGACGGGCGGGGGGGGTCGTGGATCACGCGTTGAGTTGGTTGAGTGAACTGGAGAACGGGCCGTTTTTTCTGTGGGTGCACTTCTACGATGCTCACGATCCTTACGATCCGCCGGAGCCGTATAAGACGCGCTTCAAGTCGGCGCCGTATGACGGAGAAGTCGCGTATGCAGATGCGCAGGTCGGGCGCTTACTCGACGCATTGCGTAAGCACGACCTGTACAACGAAACCGTGGTCGCCGTCATGGCGGACCATGGTGAGTCGCTCGGCGCGCACGGTGAGAACACGCACGGAATTTTTCTCTACGACGAAACCCTGCACGTGCCGCTGGTGGTGAAGTTGCCTCTCAACCATCATGCCGGAAAACAAGTCGAGAGCCGGGTAGGACTGGTGGACGTTACTCCAACGCTCTTGCAGGTTGCCGGGCTGCCGATTCCAAAAGAGATGCAAGGCGAGCCATTAGTGGAGCCAGCGCGTGCGCCTTCACACGCCGGAGCAGAAAAGGCCGCTGAAGACCGTCCGATATACGCGGAAACTGATTATCCGCATCGCGGTTTTGGCTGGAGCGCCTTGCGTGCGTTGCGCACGGGGAAATATCTCTACATCCAGGCGCCGGAGCGCGAGTTGTACAACGTCGCAATCGATCCCGCGGAAGCGCACAATGTGGCGTCCACGTCGAAGGCAGTCGCCGACACGCTGGCCCAGCAAACCGAAGATTTCCGTACGAAAACCACCCAGACCTTGGTGGATCTCGCAAAGCCCGATCCGGAACAGATGAAGAAATTAGAGGCCCTGGGATATGTTGCTTCCCAATGGGAGTCGGCCAAAGACGAGAAAAACCTGACCGGCGCAGATCCGAAAACCAAAATCCAAATTTCCAATAGCCTGCACGACGCTATGTTTCTTGTCGAAGATGCGCGGTACGAGGAAGCGTTGCCGCTGCTCGCGAAAGTGCTGGCCGATGCGCCTGAGATGCCGGTCGCGAACATGCAATATGGTATGGCGCAGGCTCGCCTGCGGAACTACGCGAAAGCGATCGGACCACTGCAGAAGGCTGTGAAACTGCGTCCCGACAGCGGCATGGGTCATTACGAACTGGGCCTGGCGCTGTTTGAAACTGGAGACTGGAAATCAGCCGCGCCGCAGTTTGAGGCGGCGGTGCAGAGTGCGCCGAGATGGGCGGACGCGCACTTCTCATTGGCTGCCGTATATGCACGAATTGATCGGGTCCCGGACGCCATGACCGAACTGGATATGACGCTCGGCCTGAGCCCCGGGCATTACCGGGCCAATTTGCTGCGCGGACGAATTCTTTCATTGCAGGGGAATGCGGGGGC
>Ga0070741_10012756_pt1 | contig 15078 bp, 18 predicted proteins | sample Coa_R1_4_FD_66440 | JGI IMG/M metagenome (GOLD analysis project Ga0070741, IMG submission 66440) | Surface soil microbial communities from Centralia Pennsylvania, which are recovering from an underground coalmine fire - Coalmine... | ecosystem: Environmental > Terrestrial > Soil > Unclassified ... | reverse complement strand
ACCATGCCCTCCTCGGCGCTGAGCCGACCGAAAAGGCGATCCTCCACACGGCGCTGCCCGACCTGGACCTCCTTCCCTCGGATATCGACCTAGTCGGCGCCGAGGTTGAGCTCGTCACCATCGAACGACGCGAGCATCGGCTCGCCGGCGCGCTGGCCGTGGTGGCCGAGACGTACCGGTACATCCTCATCGACTGCCCGCCGTCGCTCGGACTTCTGACTATCAACGCGCTCGCCGCCGCGGACAGCGTCCTCGTGCCGCTGCAGTGTGAGTTCTATGCGCTCGAGGGACTCACCCATCTGCTCCGGACCGTGAAGCTTGTTCGAGAGCGCCTCAACCCGCGACTCAGCGTCGGTGGCATCGTTCTCACGATGTTCGATGGACGGACGAGTGTTGCGCTCCAGATCCGAGACGAAGTGCATCGATACTTTCCTGGCGAGATCTTCGAGACGGTGATCCCGCGCAATGTCCGGCTGACCGAGGCGCCGAGCCATGGCAAACCGGTCATGCTCCACGACCTGCGTTCGAGCGGGGCCCTGGCGTATCTCGAACTGACTCGGGAGGTCCTGAAGCATGAATAAGCAGCGTGGGCTCGGGCGAGGTCTAGGCGCGTTATTAGCATCAACACCTGACGACATATCGGCGGTGGCGGACAAGGATTCGCTGACGGAGATCCCGATCAGCGACATCTCGGTCAACCCGTATCAGCCGAGAAAGATCTTCGATCCCAAGGCCTTACAAGAGCTCTCGGCCTCGATCAAGGCGTCGGGCGTCATCCAGCCGATCGTCGTGCGCAGGGTCGGGGGCGCATATCAGCTCGTCGCCGGCGAGCGGCGGTGGCGCGCAGCGCGCGAGGCGGGTCTCACCCGCATCCCCGCAGTGGTGCGTGATGTGACCGACGCGGAGAGTCTCGAGATCGCTCTGGTCGAGAACCTCCTGCGAGAGGACCTGAACCCTATCGAGGAGGCGGAGGCGTATCAGAAGCTGCTCGCGCAGTTCGGATGGACGCAGGAAGCGCTCGCTCAGCGTGTGGGCCGCGATCGGTCGTCCATCGCGAACACGCTGCGGCTGCTGCGTCTGCCTGACTCCATCCAGGCCGACCTCCGTGGTGGGCGCCTCACGATGGGGCACGCTCTGGCGCTGTTGTCGCTCACGAGCGAGGCCGATCAGCTTCGCCTGAGGGACGAAATCCTCACGCACTCGTGGTCGGTGCGTGCCGCCGAGCACACCGCGCGCGTGGTCGAGGCCGCGGCAGGCGCGCCGCGCCGCCTCAAGTCCGTTCGGCGGCGATCGGCCGAGCTGGTTGCCGTCGAAGAGGCGCTGCAGCGAGCACTGATGACGCGCGTCCGGATCGCGGGAACCGAGCGTGCAGGCACCATTCAGATCGCCTATGCGAACGCCGAGGATCTCGAGCGTCTGGCCGAGCTCATGGGTGCTCGCACGCATTGACCGTATGATGAGCGTCGTGGGATCGCGAATCGTCGTCGGCATGTCGGGGGGCGTTGATTCGTCGGTGGCCGCGGCGCTGCTGGTGGAGCGTGGTCACGAGGTCATCGGCGTCACCATGCGTGTATGGGGCAACGCCGACGCCCCTGCCCGTTTTGGTGCCTGCTGTGGCAGCGAGGCCGTAGACGACGCGCGCCGGGTCGCGCGCGCGCTCGGCATTCCCTACTACGTTCTCAATATGGAACACGAGTTCGAGCGAGCGGTCATCGATCGCTTTGCAGAGGCGTATCGCGGCGGCCGCACGCCAGTCCCGTGCGTCGCCTGCAATGTCGATCTCAAGTTCGGCTCGCTGCTCGCCCGCGCCCACGCATGGGGCGCTTCCGGAGTCGCCACCGGACACTACGCGCGTGTGACGCGCGACGAGACAACCGGCCGCTACCTGCTGTGGCGCGGCAAAGACGCGGGAAAGGATCAGTCGGATTTCCTGTGGCCGCTGAGCCAGCGTCAGCTGGCGGCTGCGCACTTCCCGATCGGGGATATGGAAAAGAGCAGCGTTCGTGACTATGCGCGCCGCGTGGGCCTGGTGACCGCGGAAAAGCCCGAGAGCCAGGAGATCTGCTTCATTCCGGATAACGACTATCGAGGCTTCTTGAGGCGCCGCGATCCAGCGCTGTTCGAGCCGGGACCGCTGGTCGACAAGGCCGGTGCTGTCGTCGGTACGCATGCCGGCGTCGCGGCGTACACGATCGGACAGCGGAAGGGGCTCGGATCGACGGGCGGTTCGGCGAGATATGTCGTCGACATCGATGCGCGTGCGAACCGCGTCCGCGTCGGTGATGTCGCCGATCTGGAGCGCGACCGGCTCCTCGCAACCAGCACGAACTTCATCGCCTGCGATCCGCCGCGCGATCCGATGCCGGTGGAGGCGCGCATCCGCCACAGTCATCGCCCCGCGCGGGCGACGGTGCGAGCGACGGGCGTCGGCGGCGCGGAGGTGCTGTTCGACGAGCCGCAGCGAGCCATCACACCCGGGCAATCCGTGGTGTGGTACCGTGGCGATCTCGTCGTCGGGGGCGGGATCATCGCCCGCTGAGTTGACATCACCCGGAATCGGGTGATAGTTTTCACAAACCTTCAGCCGCATCACGAGACCGGGGGAATCTGCCCAATGCATCAGCGTCGAACGATATGGCTCGTCTGCGTCGTCTGCGCGCTGCTGGCGGTTGTCCCGAGCGTCGCCCGCGCCGCCGCGGCGGCCGAGCATGGCGAGGGAGGCGGCGGGCTCATCAGCGTCGACTGGTCGCTCGCCGTGCAGATGGTCAACTTCATCTTCCTGCTGCTCATCCTCCACCGGTTCCTCTACAAGCCGCTGCTCGCGAAGATGGAAGAGCGAACGGCGGCCATCAAGCGCTCGCTGGAGGCCGCGGAGGCAGCCCGCGCGGAAGCCGCGCGGCAGCAAGAAGAGAACGCCGCTCGGCTGCGCGCCGCCTACGCTGAAGCGCAGGCGATCCGCACGGCGGCGCTGAAGGAAGCGGGGGAGGAGCAGCGGAAGCTCGTCGACAATGCGCGGCGCGAAGCGCAGCAGCTGGTCGAGACTGCGAAGGCGCAGACAGAGGCCGACATCCGTCGCGCTCGCGAAGAACTGCGTCGTGAAGTGAGCGATCTCGCAATCGCCGTCGCCGAGAAGCTCATTCGCAAGAGCCTGCACGACGACGACCATCGGCGCATCGTCGCCGACACCATCGCGCGGATCGGCCGGTGAAGTCACAGCACGCGGCGCGGTCGTACGCCCGGGCACTGTTCGAGCTCGCCAGGGAGCGCGGACAGGTCCAGACGACCGCACGCGAGCTCGGCTCGATGGTGGAGGTGCTCGAAGGCGACGCGGAGCTGCGGCAGTTTCTGGGCCAGCCCGGCGTGGCGGCGGCCGCCAAGCGCGCCGTCGCGAGCGAGATCGCCGAGCGCCTGCGCGTGGCGCCGCTCATCCGCGATTTCGTCTCGCTCGTGTCGGAGCACGGACGGGGAGATCAGCTTCCGGACATCGCGCAGGTGTTTGGCGGGCTCGTCGACGCCGACGCGGGTCGTGTGCGTGCGCGGGTGCGCACGGCCGTCGCCCTGGGCGATCAGGACCGTGCCGCACTGGCAGCCCGACTCGGCGCGGCCGTCGGCAAGACGGTCGTCATCGACGAACGGGTTGATCCGAGCCTGCTCGGCGGGTTCGTGGCCGAGGTGGGCGGGCTCGTCGCGGACGGCAGTCTCGATGGTCAGCTGGCGAGGATCAAGGAACGCCTCGAGCGTGGATAGGCCTCAATCCTCCAGGAGACAGGAATGATCAAGGCCGCAGAGATCACCGAGATCATCAAGCGCCAACTCGCCGGATACGACGCCCAGGTCGATCTACAGGAGGTCGGGCGCGTCATCGAGGCGGGTGACGGCATTGCGCGTGTCTATGGGCTCGAGAAGGCGATGGCCGGGGAGCTCCTGGAGTTTCCCGGGGACGTGGTCGGCATGGTGCTGAACCTCGAGGAGGACAACGTCGGCGCGGTGCTCCTCGGCGACTTCACGAACATCAAGGAAGGCGACGCAGTCAAGCGCACGACGCGCATCGCGCAGGTGCCGGTCGGCGAGGCGCTGATCGGCCGCGTCGTGAACGCGCTCGGCCAGCCGGTGGACGGTAAAGGGCCCGTCAATGCCAAGGAGTTCCGCCCCATCGAGCGCTATGCGCCGGGCGTCGTCGACCGGCGGTCTGTCAAGGAGCCGCTGCAGACCGGTCTCAAGGCGATCGACGCGATGATCCCGATCGGGCGCGGGCAGCGCGAGCTGATCATCGGCGACCGGGGCACCGGCAAGACGGCCATCGGCGTCGACACCATCATCAATCAGCGGGGTCAGGACGTGTATTGCTTCTACGTGGCCATCGGCCAGAAGCGGTCGACGGTCGCGCAGGTCGTGAAGGTGCTCGAGGATTCGGGCGCGATGAAGTACACCACCGTCGTCGTCGCCTCGGCCTCGGAGTCCGCTCCGCTGCAATACATCGCGCCGTACGCGGGCGTCACGATGGGCGAGTATTTCCGCGACAGCAAGCGCCACGCGCTGTGCATCTACGACGATCTGTCGAAGCACGCCGTCGCCTACCGGCAGCTTTCGCTGCTGCTGCGGCGGCCGCCCGGCCGTGAGGCGTACCCGGGTGACGTCTTCTATCTCCACTCGCGGCTGCTCGAGCGCGCGGCCAAGCTCAACGACCAGCTGGGCGGCGGCTCGCTCACCGCGCTGCCCATCATCGAGACGCAGCTCGGCGACGTGTCGGCCTACATTCCGACCAACGTCATCTCGATCACCGACGGCCAGATCTATCTGGAGTCCGACCTCTTCTACGGCGGCATCCGGCCGGCGGTCAACGTCGGCCTCTCCGTGTCGCGCGTGGGCGGCTCCGCCCAGGTGAAGGCGATGCGACAGGTCGCCGGCAAGCTGCGGCTCGACCTCGCGCAGTATCGCGAGCTGGCCGCGTTCGCGCAGTTCGGCTCGGATCTCGACAAGGCGACCCAGTCGCAGCTGGCGCGCGGACAGCGCATGGTCGAGCTGCTGAAGCAGGGGCAGTACCAGCCGCTGCCGATGGAGAAGCAGGTCGCCATCATCTTCGCCGGGACGCAAGGTCTGCTGGACGACGTGCCCGTCGATTCCGTGCGCGAATTCGAGACGTTCTTCTACGGCTGGCTCGAGCGCAAGCAGTCGCCGATCCTCGGCGAGATCCGTGACAAGAAGGAAATCTCCGACACCCTGCGCGAGACGCTGACGAAGTCCGTCACGGAGGCGAAGACGGAGTTCATGGCCGCCAAGGGGATCAAGGCGGCCTGATCGGTGGCGACGCTCCGCGACATCCAGCGACGGATCCGCTCCGTCCAGTCCACGCAGAAGATCACGCGGGCGATGAAGCTCGTCGCCGCGGCGAAGCTCCGGCGCGCGCAGGAGCGAATTCTCGCCGCGCGCCCTTACGCCAGCAAGATGGCCGAGCTGCTCGGCAACCTCGTCGGCGCGGCGTCGGCCGGTGACGGCGAGGGCCACCCGCTGCTGGAGCGACGGGAAGGACCGCGGCGTCAGATCGTCATCATCACGGCCGACCGCGGGCTCGCCGGCGCGTTCAACTCCAACGTGCTGCGAAATTCGCTGGCGTTCATCCGCGCCTCGAACGTGACCGAGGTCACGCTGGTGGTCGTCGGCCGCAAGGCGCGTGATTTCTATCGCCGCCGGCAGTGGACGGTGAAGCGCGACATGATCGGGTTCTGGGATCGGCTCGCGTACAACCACGCGTGCGAGCTGGCGGATCAGTTCATGGCGCAGTACCTCGACAACGAGGTCGACGAGGTTTACCTGATCTACAACGAGTTCCGCTCGGTGGCCGTGCAACGGCCCGTGCGCCAGCAGCTGTTGCCCATTCCGCGTACCGAGACGGAGGGGCAGGGGACGGCGGAGACGGTCGACTACATCTATGAGCCGGATCCCGCCACCATCCTGGGCGATCTGCTGCCGCGGCACGTCCGCATGCAAGTGTTCCGGGCGTTGATGGAGTCGCTGGCAGGCGAGTACGGCGCGCGCATGACGGCCATGGAAGCGGCGACCAAGAACGCGAAGGAAATGATCGACATTCTCACGATCCAGTACAACAAGGCGCGGCAGGAAAAGATCACCAAGGAGCTGCTCGACATCGTCGGCGGCGCCGAGGCGCTCAGCCAAGGAGCGGAAGCATGAGCCAGGGGAAGATCGTTCAGGTCATCGGTCCCGTCGTCGACGTCGAGTTCGAGACGGGCAAGCTGCCGCCGATCTACAACGCGCTGCTGGTGCAGGGTGTCGAGAACAAGGACGTCTTCGCGTACTCCCAGAAGCTCACGCTCGAAGTCGCGCAGCATCTCGGCGAAAGCCACGTCCGCGCGATCGCCATGGCGGCCACCGACGGTCTGTCGCGCGGCATGACCGTTCAGGACACCGGCGCGCCGATCTCGGTGCCGGTCGGCAAGGAGACGCTCGGCCGCATCCTGAACATCGTCGGTGAGCCGGTCGACAAGGGCGCCCCCATCAATGCCAAGAAGACGTACCCGATCCATCGGCCGGCGCCGCCGTTCGACCAGCAGTCGACCAAGGTCGAGATGTTCGAGACGGGGATCAAGGTCGTGGACCTGCTCGAGCCGTACACGAAAGGCGGCAAGACCGGTCTCTTCGGCGGCGCCGGCGTCGGCAAGACCGTGCTCATCCAGGAGCTCATCAACAACATCGCCAAGCAGCACGGCGGCATCTCGGTGTTCGCCGGCGTCGGCGAGCGCACGCGCGAGGGCAATGATCTCTATCACGAGATGAAGGAGTCCGGCGTCATCGAGAAGACGGCGCTGATCTTCGGTCAGATGACGGAGCCGCCGGGCTCGCGGCTGCGCGTGGCGTTGACCGCGCTCACCGCCGCCGAGTACTTCCGCGACGAGGAAGGGCAGGACGTGCTGCTCTTCATCGACAACATCTTCCGCTTCACGCAGGCGGGCTCGGAAGTCTCTGCGCTGCTCGGTCGCATGCCGTCGGCCGTCGGCTATCAACCGACGCTCGCGACGGAGATGGGTGCACTTCAGGAGCGCATCACGTCGACGACCAAGGGATCCATCACGTCGGTGCAGGCCATCTACGTGCCCGCTGACGACATCACCGACCCGGCGCCGGCGACCGCTTTCGCGCATCTCGACGCGACCACGGTGCTGTCCCGGCAGATCGCCGAGCTCGGCATCTATCCGGCCGTCGATCCGCTGTCGTCCACCTCGCGGATCCTGGACCCCAACATCATCGGCCAGGAGCACTACCAGGTCGCTCGCGCCGTGCAGTCGATCCTCCAGCGCTACAAGGATCTGCAGGACATCATCGCCATCCTCGGCATGGAAGAGCTTTCCGACGACGACAAGATCACGGTGGCCCGGGCGCGGAAGATCCAGCGGTTCCTGTCGCAACCGTTCTTCGTGGCCGAGCAGTTCACGGGCGCGCCGGGTCGCTACGTCAAGATCGCGGACACCGTGAAGAGCTTCCGCGAGATCGTCGACGGCAAGCATGACGAGTTGCCGGAGCAGGCGTTCTATCTCGTGGGTGACGTCGGCGAGGCGATGGACAAGGCGAAGAAGCTGCGCGGCGAGGGCTAGACATGGCCGAGCGGCTGACGCTCGAGCTGGCGACGCCAACGCGGATGGTCGTCGCCGAGACGGTCGACGAGGTCGTCGTGCCGGGCAGCGAGGGCTACTTCGGCGTGTTGCCCGGGCACGCGCCGCTGCTGGCCACGCTCGGCATCGGCGAGCTGACGTACCGCAGCGGACGCGAGGAACGCCACGTGGCCGTCAGCGGCGGCTTCGCGGAGGTGCGCAACGACAAGGTCATCGTGCTCGCCGATAGCGCCGAGACGCCGCAAGATATCGATCGCGCGCGGGCCGAGCGTGCGCGCGAGCGCGCCGAGCAGCGGCTGTCCGGCCGCACGCAAGAAGAAGTGGACTACACGCGCGCCGCGGCCGCGCTGGCGCGGGCGCTCGCCCGTCTTCAAGTCGCCGGCCGCGGCCGCTAGCATTCCGCCGGCGCGCTGAGCCCGCTGCCCAGCGGAGCGGGCAGCCCGCCCGTCGCCCAGGGCAGTCGCACCGGCGGGGCGCGGCGAAACAACCGTCGTTCCTGCTCGCTCGGCGTGGTACGGCGCTTGCCCGTTCCTGGCGCGTGCTCACCGTCCTGGTCGCCGACGACGAACCGCACGTGGTCGAGCTCGTGCGCGTCACCCTCGAAGACGAGCGCGTGCGTGTCGTCGATGCCGCCGACGCGCGGGGCGCCGTCGCGCAGGCGGAAGCCATTGAGCCCGACCTCATCCTGCTCGACGTTCAGCTGCCCGATCGAAGCGGCCTCGACGTGTGCCGCGTCCTGCGCAGGCACCCGCGCCTGGCGTCGACGAGGATCGTCATGCTCACGGCGTCCGCGCAGCGTGACGACATCGCACGCGGCTTCTCGGCCGGCGCCACTGGCTATCTGACCAAGCCGTTCTCGCCGGTGCGGCTGCTCACGCTCGTCGAGCGACTGTTGCCGAGGCGTGCATGGCCGCCCGCGTAGCGCCGTCGGCCACCGTCGACTATCAGCGCCTCGAGGCGGCGTACCGTCGCTCGCTCCGTCACGCCGACGAGGCCCGTCGCCTGTACACGCAGCTGCAGCGGTCGGTATCTCGATCGCTGCTCGGCCTGGCCGCGGCGCTCGACACGCGCGACGTCTTCAGCCGCGGCCATTCGGATCGGGTCGCCGCGCTGAGCCGCCGCATCGCCCAGCACCGCGGCCTCGACCCCGACGCCGTGGCTGTGATCGAGCAGGCGGCGCTGCTACACGACGTCGGCACGATCGCCGTGCCGGAGCGCACGCTTCGCAAGACCGGCGCGCTCGACGAAACGGAGTGGGAGCAGATGCGACGCCATTCGATTGCCGGCGCGCAGATCGTGGCACCGTTCGAGTTCTTCGCCGACGTCGCGCCCGTCATTCGCCATCACCACGAGCGCTGGGACGGCTCGGGCTATCCCGACGGGCTTGCGGGCCAGTCGATTCCGCTCGGCGCGCGGATCGTGGCCGTTGCCGACGTCTATGACGCGCTGTTGTCCCCGCGCCCGTATCGACGAGCGCTCACGCGGCACGAGGCGCTCGGCTGTCTGGCGATCGCCGCGGGTCGTACGCTCGACGCCACGCTGGTCGCGGAGCTCCCGCGCGCGCTCGCCGGCGTCGCCTGCTGATGTACGCGCTCGCCGCGCCCCACCGGCGTCGCACCGCGGCCCTGCTTGCCGACACGCCGCTGGCCCTCCTGCTCGTCCTCGGCGCGATCGTCGTCGTCGCCTGGACGCTTGCCGCGGCGGGGGTCGTCCCCGAGCGACTGGCCCGCGGCGTGACGGCCGGCGGTGCGCAGGGCGCGTTGCTGGGAACCGCCGTCGCGTGGGCCGTCAGCCGGCCGGATGCGAGGGCGGCGTTCCTGCCCTTCGGCATCGCGACGGTCGCCTGCGGCGGCGCCGTCGCCGCTTCGATGATTCCGTTCGGTGCCGCCGCATACCTGCTCGCTCCGCTGTGGCTCTGGCGCCGCCGCGCGCGCCTGGGCGGTCTCTGCCTCGACGCCCCGCACGCTGCGCGCTTCACCGTGCTCGGAGTAGCGCTCGGTGCCGTGCTCGGCGTACACCTCGCCATCACGGCGTCGTTGACGCTGGGCTATCGTGTTGGCCGGCCCGCGGTCAGCGTGCTCGCGCCGTGGCTCGCCTACGACGCCGGCGCCAACGTCCTCGCGGCCGAGTGCTTCTTTCGGGGCGCGCTCTTCGACCGCGCGCAACGGCGATGGTCGTTCGGCGCCGCCGCGGCTGTCGCCACCGCGGCGTGCCTTGCTCGCTACTTCGTCGATCCGTTGCTCCCACGAACGCTCGAGATGGCGGCGGGCGCCGCCTTCTACGTGGGACTGCTGAGTCTCGGAAATTGCTGGCTGTACTGGCGCACCGGCAGCATCGTCCCCGGCCTCTGCGCCGGCCTGGTCTTCTTCGCGATGTACCGGCTGCTGCACGTCGTCCGCTGACATGATGGCGGTCCTTGCTCTCGCCGGCCTCACCGCCGCGATCGCGCTCCTCGAGCCGGCGGCGGCGACGCCGTGGCGCCACGTCTACTTCCTGCCAGTGGTCATGACGGCGATTCGTCACGGCACTGGCGCCGGCGTGCTCGCCGCGCTTGGCGCCATCCTCCTCTTCGGGCCCGTCGTCCTGCGCGACATCGAGCGCGCGGGCGCGACGCGGGCCGTGACGGAAGGGTTCGTGACGTTCGCGCTCCTGCTGCTCGCGGGGGCGCTGGTCGGTGCGCTCGCCAGCCAGGCGCGTCGTCAGCGTCGTCGCTACGAGGCGCTGCTGGCCGCGCAGCGCGCGGTGGCCGAGGCGAGCCCGCTCGCGGGCGCGCTGGGACGCCTTCGCGCGGTCCTGGCGTATCGGCTGAACGCGCAGGCGCTCGGTGTCGTTGTCCTCGGCCCGGCCGGGCCTGAGGTGTGCGGTGCCGACCACCTTCAGCCATCGTCGATGGCCGCCTCCGTCGTGCGTTCGGGTGAGGCCCTGTACGTTGCCGACGCGGGCGGCGGTCGACGTCCCCGCCGCACGCTGGTGGTGCCGCTTGCCGCCAACGGGGTGACCGTCGGCGCGCTTGCGATCGAGCGCCACGGCGACATCGCGCGCGAGGAGCGTGACGCGCTGACCGGCCTCGGGGCCGCCCTCGGGCTCGCGCTGGAAAACGCGCGGCTCGCCGCGCGCCAGCGGACGTTCGCCGAGGAGCTGGAGCGAAAAGTGACCGAAGCGACGAAACGCCTGGCGGAGATGGATCGGCTGAAGTCCGAGCTGGTAGCCCTGGCATCGCACGAGCTGCGGACGCCGCTCACCGCCATCCAGGGGTTCAGCGAGCTCCTGGCGACGCGGCCCTTCGCCGCGGCCGAGGTCCGTCGGCTCGCCGACATCATGCGGGCCGAGGCGGAGCGCCTCGGACGGATCGTGGCGGACTTCCTCGACATCGCGCGCCTCGAGCGCGGCCTGCCCCTGGCGCTGCGCTGCACGCCGCTCGATCCGGCGCCGCTGATCAGCGAGGCGGTGGAGGTCTTCCGTCGCACGCGGACGACGCACCGGCTCGAGCTGCACGTCGACGGGGCGCTTCCGCGCATCGATGCCGACGCCGACGCGCTCGACCGGGTGCTCAAGAATCTCATCGCGAACGCACTCAAGTTTTCGCCGGCCGGCAGCTGTGTTCGTGTCCGCGCGCGGCCGGAGCCGGGCGCGGTCGCCGTGGACGTCGAAGACGAGGGGCCTGGCGTGGCCGCGGCCGAGCTGGCGCGTATCTTCGAGCCGTACTATCGCGCGCCGTCGACGGCCAAGCTCGAGCGCGGGACGGGACTGGGACTCGCGGTCGTCAAGTCGCTGGTGGAAGCGCACGGTGGCACGATCACCGCGCAGTGCGCGGGCGGACGCGGGACGCGAATGACGTTTGTAATTCCGGCTCTTTCTTGACACCCCGCGCGCCGGACTTTACTCTCAGTTGCCTATGCCTCGTCGGGACGAGATCGCTGAACGAATGGCCGACGCCGTCGTCAAGCGCCTCACCACCCGCAAGGTCGTCGACATCCGCGACGAGCCCGCCGCCCGCGCGGCCATTCGCCACGTCGTCATGGGCAACCTGGCGGCCGAGGACGCACTCGACGCCGACGCGCGCAAGCTGCTGCTCGAGCACGCCAAGATGATCAAGGACTCCGCGGCCGACTATCGCGCGCTGCTCGGCAAGGTCAAGGAGAAGCTCGCCAAGGATCGAGGGTTCGTTCTCTGATGCGGATGAGCCGGGAGCGGATCTTCTACCTGGCGGATCTGATCATGAAGGAGCTCGGCGGGCTGCCCGGTGTTCACGTCAAGGCGCCCGACGAGGTCCGGCCCGAGATCATCCGCGTGCTCACCGATGAGTCGAAGCTCGAGGAGTCGATCGACAGCGAGGTCCGCAAGACGCTGGCGTCCTATTCGCGGCCCATGCCGGAGGGCAGCCACGAGTGGGAGGTCCTCTACAACAAGACCCGCGAAGAGGTCTATCGCAAGAGGTTTCGGCTGTGACCCGCCTCGTGGTCGGCATCACCGGCGCCAGCGGGTCGATCTATGGCATCCGGCTCCTCGAGGTCCTTCGCGGCAGCGCCGAGGTGCAGACGCATCTCGTGATCTCGGCGGCCGGCAAGCGCACCATCGTCGAGGAGACCGACTACGCCGTGGCGGACGTCGAGGCGCTGGCGCACCACCGGTATGACGTGAAGGACATCGGTGCGTCGATCGCGTCGGGATCGTTTCGCACGGCCGGCATGGTCATCGCGCCGTGCTCGATCCGCACGGCGGCCGCCATCGCGGCCTGCCACAGCGACACGCTCGTGTCGCGGGCGGCCGACGTCACGCTGAAGGAAGGCCGGCCGCTGATCCTCGTCGTGCGTGAGACGCCGCTGCACCTCGGCCACCTGCGCGTGCTCGTGGCGCTGGCCGAGATGGGTGCCATCGTGATGCCGCCCATGCCCGCGTTCTACAACCGTCCGACCGGCCTCGACGACATCGTGAATCACACCATCGCGCGCGTGCTCGACCGTCTCAACGTGGCGCAGAGCCTGGTGCAGGAGTGGCGCGGGACCAATGGTTGATGTCTCGGTCGTCATTCCGGTCTACAACGAAGAACAGAATCTGCCGCTGCTGTGGCCCGAGCTGCGCTCGGTGCTGGAGACGCTGAAGCTCACGTTCGAGGTCGTGTTCGTCGACGACGGCAGCCGCGACCGCAGCGCGGAGGTCATTCGCGGAATGCGGGAGGCCGACGCGCGCGTCCGCCTCGTGCGCCTGAAGGCCAACGCCGGCGAGACGGCGGCCACCGACGCCGGCTTCAAGGCCGCGCGGGGGCGCTACGTCGTCACCATGGACGCGGATCTCCAGAACGATCCGCAGGACATCCCCACGATGCTGCGACACCTCGAGCAGTGGGATGCCGTCACCGGCTGGCGGGTGAACCGTGGGGACGGAGATTCGTTCGTGCGGCGAACGTCGTCGCGACTGGCGAACCGGGCGCGAAACTGGGTGAGCGAAGAGTCGATCCAGGACAGCGGCTGCACCTTCCGCGCCTTCCGGCGCGAATGCCTTCGCGGGCTGGTGCTCTACCGCGGCTTTCATCGCTTCATCCCGACGCTGCTCCGCATGCGCGGCTATCGGGTGCTCGAGGTGCCCGTGCGGAACCGCCCCCGCCGGTTCGGCCAGTCGAAGTATGGCATCCTGAATCGCGTGTTCGTGGCCTCGGTGGATCTGCTCGTCGTCCGCTGGATGAAGGCGCGACTGCTGCGCTACGAGGTGACCGAGGATCTCGGCGGCGATCTCATCCGCGACTGACGCCGTGAACGTCTTGCTCGTCGGACTCGGTCGCTGGGGCGAGAAGCATCTGCGCGTGCTGACCGGGCTCGGCGTCGACATCTGGGTCGCGGACCTTTCCGCGGCGCGGCGCGCGTGGGCGATCGGCCAGGGCGTCGCGCCGGCGCGCGCCGTCGCGGACTATCGCCGCGTCCTCGATGCCGTCGACGCCGTCGACATCGTGACGCCGGCCGACAGCCACCTCGAGATCGCGGCCACGAGCCTGGCCGCGGGCCGTCACTGCTTCATCGAGAAGCCGCTCGCCACCAGCGTCGAGGAGGGCCGCCGCCTCGTCGTGGCCGCCGATGCCGCACGCACGGTCGTCCAGGTCGGACACATTTTTCGCTTTCATCCGGTGACGGTCGCCGTGCGCGCTGCGCTCGGCGATGGACGGCTCGGGGCCGTTCGGTATGCGACGGCGCGCTTCGCGGGGTTCAAGCGACCCCGGACAGACGTGGGCGTCACGCATACCGACGCCATCCACTTCTTCGATCTCTTCGCAGAGCTGCTGGGCCGCGAGGCCACCTCTGTGCTGGCGGTGCAGCGTGACTTCCTCGGACGCGGCCTCGATGACATGTCCGTCACCACGGTGCAGTACGGCGACATCCCCGTGATCGTCGAGGCGAGCTATTTCGTTCCGGACACCGAGCGCCAAAGCGTCATCGTGGCCGAGCGCGGCGCGATCGTGGCGGATTACGGGAGCTCGACGGCGAGGATCCATGCCGGCGAGCACGTGCGCCGCGGGGATACGTGGGAAGCAGTCGACACGGGCAAGCAAGAGCTTCACATCACGCGCGAGGAGCCGCTCCGAGCGGAGCTGGCTGCGTTCCTGGCCGCATGCCGAACCGGCGGGCCGTCGCCGGTCGACGCCCGCGCGGGTCTGCACGCCGTGGAGATCGTCGAGGCCGCCGCGCGCGCCGCGCGCCTCGATCGCGCCGTGTCACTCACCCAGCTCCGCGCCGGCTGAGCGCCGCGCGTCACGTCGCCGCCGTGCAGCCGCTCGTGCTCGTCGCGGTCGGCGGGGCCATCGGCTCCGTGCTCCGCTACCTCACCACGGTGCTCGCCATTCGCTGGCTCGGCGCGGACTTCCCCTGGGGAACGCTCGCGGTGAACCTGGTCGGCTCGTTCCTGATGGGCGCCGTCCAGCAGCTTGCCGTCGAGGCGCTCGTTCTCTCGCCCGCTGCGCGGCTGTTCCTCGCCACGGGTCTCATGGGCGGGTTGACGACGTACTCGGCGTTCAGCTACGAGAGCGCGCGGCTGATGCAGACGCACGCGTGGTGGGCCGCCTGGCTCAACATCGTCGTCACGACGGCGGGCTGCATCGGGCTCTGCATGGCGGGCATCGCGGCCGCGCGATATCTGACGCGCTGACCGGAAGCGTGTGAGCTGGTGCCGAAGGGGGGACTCGAACCCCCACACCCGTTAGGGCACATGACCCTGAAACGCGGGCCGGTTCACAACCGGCCCGCAGTCGTTCCAAGGATTTGCGAGCAAGTCCGTGATTCCGTTCACTATGGTCGTTCTCGGCGCGAGGACTGGCAGGGGCGTTCGTCTCATGGGGGGACCGAAATCGGTTCTGAGACTCAGCTTCGATCACTCAAAATCACGCAAAACTCGGGTATGCGGTCTCCGAGCCGTCACGACGGCTTCGGAAGCCGATCCGGATATCGGCGCATCCAGGATCTTGCCA
>Ga0070741_10012755_pt1 | contig 15078 bp, 12 predicted proteins | sample Coa_R1_4_FD_66440 | JGI IMG/M metagenome (GOLD analysis project Ga0070741, IMG submission 66440) | Surface soil microbial communities from Centralia Pennsylvania, which are recovering from an underground coalmine fire - Coalmine... | ecosystem: Environmental > Terrestrial > Soil > Unclassified ... | reverse complement strand
GGCTGGCCTCGTGCGGGAGGGGTCTAGCGAGGAGGGGTCGAGCGACCCGCGTCGATCGACGTACGGGCGCGGCTACTGGCTGCGTCGCTGCGAGGGCTTCGTCGTCGAGACGCCCACGAGACGCATCGGCCGGGTCGCCGGCATCAGGTACGGCGAGCGTTCGAACGAGCCGGCGGTGCTCGAGGTGCGCACGGGCATGTTCGGGAGGAAGGTGCTGCTGATCACCGTCGACGACATTGCCGAGATCACCCCCGAGACCAGCCGGATCGTGGTGCGGGAGCAGTTCGAACCTCGCTAGGGCGCGTGCGTCGAAAACGGCTTGTAGAAGCGAAGCGAAGCCCTCTGACGGACTCGAACCGTCGACCCCCTCCTTACATGCGCTCCTTCCGGCAACCCGTGGCAATCCACGGCAACGGTTTTGGCTTGTTCGAGCCGTTTTTGCTGGCATCCCATTTGCGACCGGTTGCCACCGGTTGCGCCCGCTCTGCTCCATTCATGCTCCATCCGCGGTCGTCTGTGAAGGCAACACTGGGCCGCGAGCAGGCGGACCTCGACCACCTCGCTGTTGGAGAGGGCTCAAGACGGCCCACGCAACGAGTGAGATGGGCCGTGGCCCGTTCTTCGTGCCTGACGGAGCTGCACTGTGCGAGCCCGATGGCTGAGGCGAGGTCAGGCTCGCTGACGACGCCAGTCATCGGTGCGTGGATCACTCTTGACGCAGCGCCTTCTCGATGTCCGATGACGGGAAACCGAGGAGCGCCAGGACCTGAGCCCAGCAGAGCGTTTCAACCGCGGCCACCCAAGGTGCGAGGTCGTAGTCCGGGTAGTTGCGGTCACCGTGCGAAAGCTGGTTACGAAGCACCCTGAGCTGTGCCTGGAATGTCGTTGCGCCTTCATCCGCGATCAGTTGCTGTCGAATCGCGTCAAGACGACTGTCTGACTCAATCTTCTGGCGAACCTGGGGCGGGAGTTCGTTGAGCAGTGGCAGAAGTCGACGTTCGAGAGAGTCGGACCTCCGCCTGCTCCACTCGTCCTTGAGGAATCGCAGATCACTTGTGGCCAGTCCTGCTTTGGCCGCTGCTTCTACGACTTGCTCTCGTCTCGCCTCAAAGGCCGACTGAGCCGAGGTGTCGGCAATGCGGTTTGCGTAGGCGTGCCGGGCCTCGAGTGCTTGGATCAGATGGAGATAGCGAGCGCGCGGCGGTGGATCGGGCTGAAAGAGGGCCGCACGATACAGCTCGACGAACGGGTCATCGCTTGCCTGCAGCCCTCGCCAGTTCCGTACCAATCTCATCGGCGTTACGGGAAGCTGCGCCAGCCTGAATAGTGGCCTTAGCTCTGAATTGAGTCGCCACTCGTTGTCGTAATGCGCCGCATAGGGCGACTGATGCACGCCCCACGCGAAGACTGTTCCGGACACACGCGCCCGACCTGCCCCGTGATGGACGTTCAGCCACGACAGCGTCTGGGGCCGCTTGGTGGCGATCGAAGCGAGATCGATGAGCGGCGCGATCCATTGATCCCGCCACTGGTCGAGCGTGAGTGGCTCTCGTGAAGTGAGGTCGAACACCGGTGCGAACGTCAGTCCGAAGCGATAGAAGTTGAGGCCGTAGGCGTGCGGGTATCCGAAGTCGACGGTGATGCCGTTCCGGCTATCGCGCCAGACGCGATTCGCAGCGCGGTTGAGAGTCGCCGAATAGGTCTTCGTCGCACTCTTGGGCTTCGGCCAGTTCAGTTTCGCGATCGGTGCGACACCGAACCAGAGATCGGCATCGCTGATCTGGAAGCTCACATGCCCGTACCGGTCACCGGGCACACTGGCGATCTCGAGGCCGACGATCGCCCATCGTCCGAAGCCCTGATACCGCTCCGGGAACCACTCCGACAGGACTGCGTCGATCACTACGACTTCTTCGTTTGATCGCAGCCGCCCCACAAGACGAGGAACCTTGACCTCCGCACCTGGAAGCGCGTAGACGAGCTCTCCAGCTTGATTCCGTCGCGGGCGGCGGAGCTTGCCGTAGAGGTCGATCTTTGGTCGTCGTCTGGGCGCGAGGACTACGTCCCCGCTAAAACGCCTGGTCTTCCCGACTAGCCACTCGAGTGCGTACTCACCGGATTCGAATCGTGGCTTGGGAAAGGTGGTCTCCGGCTCCGACACTGGTCGAACTCTGCCAACGGGCACGCGTCTGTCAATCGGGGCCCGTTCCGTGCGAGGGTCGTCTGCGTGCTCTATGGGGGCGAGAGTCGCTCCCGTTAAGCGGGCGGTAGTGCTTTTGCGACTCGGCGGGCGCGTAGCCGCACGTGATCCGGTGCCAGCGCTCCTTCCGCCTGGAGGCGCGTGCCGAGAGCCTTCGCCCAGCCGATCCAGACGCCGCCGAGAGCGAACGGCTTCGCGAACAGCGACCACTCCGCGTCGACGAAGCAGAGCGCGGCCCTGACCGTGACGTCGAACTCCTGCATCTCCGGCTCGCCGATCGCCCTCTTGATCGCCTCCACCTGCTTTGCCATCCCGGCGACGAGCTTTGAGCAGTCGCGCCGGCCGACGTACAGCCGCTCGTCCGTTGAGAACCAGCCGCCCTTGTCGATTCGCTGCACCTTGCCGGTGTAGTTCTTCGCATCAATCGCCCAGACGCCGCCGTCTCGTGTCACCGCGATGTGATCCACGTTCGCGCGCGAGCCTGGGATGCGGCGGTCGTGGAGCACGATCACGGTCGCGTCGTCGTGCAGCTTCTCCAGGTAATCGCCGAGAAGTCGCTCGCCGCGTGCGCCTTGCGCCCAGGCGACTGTCGACTGCGGCTCCGTGCTCAGCGCCAGATACAGCCCGCCAAGCCGTTTCCCCAAGCGATCACGGGCCACCTGCTCACGTTGCTCGTGCAGCCGCTTGTACCGACGCCGAGCCGACGCCCCAGCGGTGCCGCGGTCGAACTCGCGCGGATCGACGGCCACATCCTCCGGCGCCCGCGCTTCGGACACCAACGTGGTCTCGCCTCGACACGTGAGACACGTGACGGTCTTCGCCTCCGCGTTCCAGTAGGCGACCGTGCCGGCCGCGAGTGCGGCGCCGCACGAGACACACTTATCCGCGCACCGGAGCTTCAGTGATCGTGATCCAGCCACTCAGCCGACGCTATCGGTGGGGAGCGAGATCAGCTTGACAAGGATTCGCTAGCGCGCGGTGCGGCGTTGGCGAGCGCGGGCGTATCCGATCTGGCGGGCAGCGCCCGTGTGGTTCGCGCGCCAGGTGAAGAGCTCGAGGCTGACGCCGAAGTGCCGGGCGCCGGCGTCGTAGTCGTCGCTGCGGCGCAGCCAGGCAAGGGCGCTCGCGCGTGGCACGAGCAAGGCGCCGGCGAGCCAGTCCGCCTCCGCCTCCTGAGTTCCGTTCCAGTGGCGGCACCCGCCGATCCCAATTGCGGGCGCGGGCTCGTGCTCAAGGATGTGATGGGAGAGTTCGTGGGCGAGCGAGTTTGCGATCCGGCCGGTCGAGTGCCGCGGGTTGTAGACGATCAGCCGTCGGTGGCCCACGCAGACCGTCGCTGCGGAGAAGCCTGCCCCCGGCGCGAGCAGGCGCTTGATCGACGCCTCCTTCGCGCCGTCCTGCCGGAGCTCGCCGAGGCTGACGATCGGGATGCCCCAGGCCTCGGCGAGCACGTAACAGTCGAGCCGGTCGAGCACGCCGAGATGGAGCTCGCCGCGGACGCGCTGGGCGAAATCCTCCGCCTCGCTCTTGAAGCCTCGCCGCAGCTCGTCCGGCATTCCCGCGTCAATCCTTGTTGGTCACGAGGCGGTTGTAGGCCGCCTCGAAGATGTCCTCGAGCGCCTTTGCTTCGGCGTCGTCGATGTTCTTCGCTGAGCGGAGGTAGGTGGAGACCATCACCATCGGGCTCGGCTCCTCCTCTGCGTGGCCTTCCCCTCCCGTCATAAAGACCTCCGCGTCGACGTTGAGCCAGCGAAGCAGTGTTGCGAACGTGTCCACGTCCGGCCGGCGCCCGTGGGCCATCCGACTGAAGGTGGACGGGCTGACGTCGAGCTCACGAGCGATCTCGCGCCAGCTTGACTCCTGCGATCGGCGTTTCGTGTCGAGAGCGGCATAGAGGGCGTCCACGTTGACCGTGGTCTCAGGCATCTCGAGCAGAACAGGTCATAGGGTCTCCCTGAGAGGTGACGATGACTGTTCGACTCTAGCATCGCCGTCCGACACCCGACACGACCTGCTACCCTCGTGAGACAGTGTTCGACTCTCGCAACAGGGAGGATCCACCGATGGAAGCCGCCAAGGCCCCCAAGCACGACCCGCACGAAATCGAGTTCACCGTCGACGGCGAGACCGTGACGACGACCGAGCACGAGCTGACGCCCGTGCAGATCATGCAGCTCGCCGGCGTCGACCCGGAGAGCCACTACCTGAAGGAGATCCGCGGCCAGCAGCAGATCTCCTACAAGGACACGCCGAACGAGCCGATCCACGTCCACAACAACCAGCGCTTCATCACGAACTCGCTGGAACCGACGCCGGTCTCGTAGGAGCGCTGGATCGTGGCCGTCAACGACTTCGTGGCCGAGCTGATCGAGCTCGGCCACGAGGGCGCCCGCATCATCCACCCGGGCTGCGTCGTCTGGACGTGGCCGGTCGAGACCGGCCCGCTACTCGGCTGCAGTGTCGAGATCGGCGTCTGCGTCGGCGACGACTATCCGGACACTCCGCCTAGGGGGCCGTTCGTCCGACCGCACCTGTTGCCGATCGGGCAGCCCGGCGAGCACCCACACGGCGGCGTCCACCCCGGCACCGGTCACGGCTGGCCCAACGACGGCTTCCAGTACTGGAGCCGGCCGTTCAACGGCTGGCCGAAGTCCGCGCGGAACGCGCGCGCTTACCTCGCCTTCCTCCGCAAGCTCTTCGACACGCTCCCCGAGGATCTCCGGATCCAGGAGGCAGCGTGAGGTACTCGGCCGCGCTCACAACCGAGACGTTCAATCTGCTCGCCGCCCACCTGCTCCGCCCCGACCGTCAGGAGGACCTCTGCTTCGCACTCTGGTACGCGAGCACGGGCGCCAGGCGGACGACTGCGCTGATCGCCGAGCCGATTCTTCCTCGTGACGGCGAGCGTCACGTCCACGGGAACGCGAGCTTTGAGCCGCAGTTCCTCGACCGTGCGATCGAGTTGGCGCTCGCGAAGGGCGCCGGTGTCGCCATGCTCCATAGCCATCTCGGCCCCGGCTGGCAGGGAATGAGCGCCCACGACATCGAAGCCGAGCAGGGCAACGCCGGGCAGGTGCTCGCGGCGACAGGGCTCCCGCTCGTCGGGCTCACGATCGGCACCGACGGAGCGCTCAGCGCGCGCTTCTGGATCCGCGCCGAAGCCCGCGACTACCGACGCGAGTGGTGCGAGAGCGTCCGTGTCGTGGGGGAGCAGTTCCTGATCACCTTCCACGAGGAGCAGCGGCCGGCCCCGAGCGCCGGAGTGTCCCAGCGCCGCACCGTCTCCGCCTGGGGACCGGCGATGCAGGCGAAGCTCGCGCGTCTCCGGATCGGCATCGTTGGCGCCGGAAGCGTCGGCTCGATCGTCGCCGAGGAGCTCGTCCGGACCGGGATCGCGAACGTCCGCCTGATCGACTTCGACGCGATCGAGGAGCACAACCTGGACAGGCTCCTGCCCGCGAGCCGTGAGCACATCGGCCGGGCGAAGGTCACCATCCTCGCCGACGCGCTCGCGACGAGTACCACCGCAGCCGAGCCCGAGATCGAGCCGCTCGAGCTGAGCATCTGCGAGCGGGCCGGCTTCAAAGAGGCACTCGACTGCGACATCCTCTTCAGCTGTGTCGACCGCCCGTGGCCGCGAAAGGTGTTGAACGTGATCTCCTACGCGCACCTGATCCCCGTGATCGACGGCGGCATCCGTGTCTCGGCACCGAGCGGGCGCCTGAAGCGTGCCCACTGGAAGACGCTCACGGCTGCGCCGGGTCGGATTTGCCTCGAGTGCTCCGGCCAGTTCGACCCGGCCGACGTCGTTCTCGAGCGCGACGGTCTCCTCGACGACCCGCGATACATCGAGACTCTCCCCGCCGACCACCATCTGCGCGCCCGCGAGAACGTCTTCGCCTTCAGCACGAACCTCGCCTCGCTCGAAGTGCTGCAGATGCTCGCGATGGTCGTGGCGCCGCACGGAATCTCGACCGCGGGCGTCCAGACCTACCACTTCGTCTCCGGCGACCTCGACCGCGACGACGCCCTCGTCTGCGAGCCGAACTGCCGCTATAGCACCGTCCACCTCGCCCGCGGCGACAACGTCGAGCCCGGCATCGTCGAGGTGCACCCGGTCGCCGAGGAAGCGCGTGCAGCGCGACGCCAAGCGGACGCACACGTCCGCCAAGCTTCGTGGTGGCGTCGCCTCATCAGCTGGCGATCGCGCTGAAGTGGACGCTGCGTGGACGTCAAAGGACGAAGCCGTCGTCAGCGCAGAGAACATAGGCGACGGCCAAGCATGGAGAAAGCGAAGGCCTCTGACAGACTGGCACCGTCGACCTCGATTGCCCGCATCCGGCCGTCTTACCGGCTCTTGGCTCCACCCGATCTGGCTTGATGGCAGCGGATAACGCGGGTCGACCCATCGGCGGTCCCTCTCTCGGCGCCTCGCGCGGGACGCGTCTCGTCGGGGTGCTCGCAGAGAATGTGCGCCGTGACCGTCCCGGCCCAACCGCGGATCTACCACATCACGCACGTCGACAATCTCGCCGGGATCGTCACTGACGGCGCGCTTTGGTCCGACGCCGTGATGGTCGCGCGCGGCGGGCCGACGACGATGATCGGGATGAGCGACATCAAGCGGCGCCGACTCCAGGAGCTTCGCGTTACGTGCTACCCCGACAACTTCGTCGGCGAGTACGTCCCATTCTTCTGGTGCCCGCGATCAGTGATGCTCTACCTCATCTACATGGGTAACCATCCTGAGCTCGTGTATCGAGGTGGACAGGGGCCGATCCTCCACCTCGAAGCGGACTTTCACGAGTCAGTCGCGTGGGCCGACGCGATCCCGCGTCGGTGGGCGTTCGCGCTCACGAACGCAGGCGCGAGGTACACCCAGTTCCGCAACGACGTCGCCGACCTAGACGATCTCGACTGGGATGCCATCGCCAACAACGACTTCAGGAACTCGGCTGTGAAGGAGAAGAAGATGGCCGAGTTCCTGATGTACGAGAGCTTCCCTTGGGAGCTCGTAAGCTCGATCGGAGTCCATTCCGACGCCGTTGCCGCACAGGTCAACGTCATCCTGGCCGGGGCTGCCCACGTCCCGACGGTTGCCGTCCGGCCGGACTGGTACTACTAACGGTCTCCAAGAAGGGGAGCGCTGTGATCCACTACGTCCGCGGCGACATACTTGAAGCAGACGCCGAGGCGCTCGTCAATACCGTGAACTCCGTCGGGGTGATGGGGCGCGGCATCGCGCTGCAGTTCAAGCGCGCGTACCCGGGGAACTTCAAGGAGTACGCATCCGCCTGCAAGCGCGGGGAGATACAGCCGGGGCGGATGTTCGTCTTCGACACGGGCGAGCTGACGAACCCGCGCTACATCATCAACTTCCCCACGAAGGTGCACTGGCGCGGGAAGAGCCGGATCGAGCACATCGAGTCGGGCCTCAAGGCGCTCATCGAGGAGATCAAGACACGCGAGATCAAGTCGATCGCGATTCCGCCGCTCGGCAGTGGACTGGGCGGCCTGAACTGGAACTCGGTCAGGCCGCTGATCGAACGTGCCATGGCCGAGGTTCCCGAAGTCGATGTCGCCGTGTACGAGCCAGTCGGCGCTCCCGCTCCGAAGCCGGTCTCGACGCCGAGGCCGCGCATGACTGCCGGCAGAGCCTCACTCGTCGCGCTGATGTCGCGGTACCTGCGTGGGCTGCTCGACCCGACGATCAACCTGCTCGAAGTACACAAGCTCATGTACTTCCTGCAGGAGGCCGGCGAGGACCTACGCTTGCGGTACGCGGCCGGCTTCTACGGACCGTATGCCGAGAACCTCCGCCACGTCCTGCTTGACGTCGAAGGGCACTTAATCTCCGGCTACACCGGTGAAGGTGACTCGCCAGACATCGTGCTCAATCTCGTACCAGGCGCAGCTGAGGAGGCGGAGGACTTCCTGCGGTCGCACGCGGGCGCCCAGCAGCGCTTCGATCGCGTCGCGCATCTCGTCGACGGCTTCGAGACGCCGTACGGCCTGGAGTTGCTCGCGACGGTGCATTGGGTTGCGACGCGCGACGACCTGATCGATCCGGGTGAGGTCGCGAATGCTGTCTGGGCGTGGGGCGACAAGAAGCGGAAGTTCACGCGGGAGCAGATCGACCTCGCGCTTGAGCGGCTGGACGAGCTCGACTGGGTCGCGTCTGCGGTTTGAGGTCTCACTGACCGTCGACCCTACGGAGGTCAGGGCTGGCACCCAAGTGCGTAGCTCTTTCAGGATTGCAGTTACGCTGACGCCAGTAATCAGCGGCTGGAGTTCCGGTCCGTCGCATCGGGCGGTCGAATCAACCAGGATGGCGGGAACCAATCCCTGCGTCAGCTCGGGCTCGCCTATATCGGCTGGCGAGCCGGCGGGCGGGCCGTCGGGCAGGCGCCATAGCTTGCTCGCGAGCTCTGCACCGAGAGCCGCCCCGCACGCACGTTAGCCTCTCCTTGTGCGTAGCCACCTGATCATCCTCGGCGATCGAGACGCGATCGCATGGGTTGTCTCGCGCCGTCGGATGGCGTTCAAGACCGATCGAGCCGCGGCCGCTTCGGCTGCGATCTCCGAAGGAGACGAGCTTCTCCTCTACGCCACTCGAGGCGCATTCCACAACCCGACCCGCGATCGTGGGCGAGTGTTCGGTCGCGGCATGGCCACCTCCGCCGTGGCGCCGCTGCGAAAGCCGGTCCCTCTGCTTGGCCGAGAGTTCACGCATGGGTTCGAGTTCGAGCTGCAGTCGCTTGCCCCGCCGCGACTCGGCGTGGAGATCGCCGAGCTGATTCCACGCCTCTCCTCCTTTCCGAACAAGGCCGGTTGGGCGGTTAGCCTGCGCAGGCCACAACTGACGCTCACGGCCGAGGATGCACGGCTGATCCGCACGCGTCTGGATGCGGACGTAGCGGACCTCGCCCAGGCAATCGACCGGTACCTGGCCGAGTCCCGGACGCCCCTCCCTGCGGCCTAGGCCAGCAGGGACCGGCGATATCTTTGAGTGAGGGTGGCCCAAAGCAGCGCTGATATGGATCCTCGCATCTCGGACGAGGAGATCAATCGGCTCGTCTCCAAGCTCAAGCGGGGTGAGTATCTGGAGGACTACTACAGGCGGCTCCTGTTCCGAGAAGCGAAAGAGGTCGAGTTGGCCTACGCCTCCAAGGAGTCGAAGAGCCAAATCCTCTCGTCCACCATGGCCGTGCCGCTCCAGCCGCTGAAGCGTTACGGCGACGCGGGTGAGGGCGAGTGGACGAACAAGCTCGTGGTCGGCGACAACCTCCAGGTGCTGAAGACGCTCCTGGAGATGAAAACCCGTGGCGAGCTGAAGAACGCCGACGGGTCGAACGGCATCCGCCTCTGCTACATCGACCCCCCTTTCGCCACCAAGCGGGAGTTCCAAGGCTCGCGGGGACAGCGCGCATACCGCGACAAGATCGCGGGAGCAGAGTTCATCGAGTTTCTGCGCAAGCGCTTGGTCTTCATTCGGGAGCTTCTATCTGAGGATGGCGCCCTCTACTTGCATCTGGACACACGCAAGTCGCACTACGCGAAGGCCCTTCTCGACGAGATCTTTGGTGAGGCCAACTTTCAGAACGAGATCATCTGGAAGCGGACGACGGCTCACAACGACGCCCGAACGATGGGCGCTGTGCACGAGACTGTTCTGTTCTATTCGAAGAGCAGCATCCACAAGTGGAATCCGCAATTCATGAAGTACGACGAGTCATATATCGAGACGTATTACCGGTACAAGGACGCCGACGGCCGCCGATTCATGAGCGCGGACTACACAGGCGCTGGAGCGGGGCCACGGCGGATCTTCGGCGATCGCGGACCTATCGCACCGCCGAAGGGTCGGCACTGGATGCACGACCAAGCAGGCGTAGACCGCATGCTGGAGGAAGACCGCATCTTCTGGACGCGAAACGGTGTTCCCCGGCTCAAGAGATACCTCGACGAGTCTCTCGGCCAGCCTCTCCACGATCTCTGGACAGACATCCTCCCGATCGTCTCGTGGTCATCCGAGGGTGTCGGCTATCCGACTCAGAAACCGGTCGCTCTAGCTGAACGCATAATCCGCGCTTCGACCGATGAAGGGGATCTAGTCCTTGACTGCTTCTCAGGCTCAGGGACCACTGCCGTCGCCGCCGAGCGGCTCGGCCGTCGTTGGATCGCCAACGACGCGGGCAAGCTCGCCATCTACCTCACGCAAAGACGCCTGCTCGCGACGATCACCGAAGACGTTAAGTCGTCATCATCGCCGTGCCCGTTCGATCTCTGCACGGCCGGCATGTACGACAACTCGTTGCTCGAAGATCTCGACTTCGATAGCTACAAGCGCTTCTGCCTCGATCTGTTCGAGTGCCGCCAGGAGCAGTTCAGGATCGGCGGGATCACCTTCGCCGGGCGGCGCAAGGGCGAACCGGTGCACCTCTTCCCGTTCAACCTCGCGCCCGAGCTGCAGATGGGAGTCGACTACCTGGACTCGTTGCACGAACGGCTGAAGGGCAAGGTCAGCGGTGCCGTCTTCGTGATCGTCCCGATCACTCACTGCGATCCGGGCCTCTTTGCTGATGTGTTCCCGATCGGGAAGATCCTCTTCTTCGTCCTGCGCGTCCCCTACTCGGCGATCGAAGCGATCCACGGCCGCCCGTTCAAGGTGCTCGACCAGCCGTTCTCGGAGGCAGACCTGAATGACCCGGTCGACACCTTCGGCTTCGACTTCATGCAGCTGCCGGAGGTGGATGTCCGCTACGTCAAGAACGAGGACAACCTGCATGTCGTCATCAACGCCTTCAAGCGCGGCGGCCTCGATCCTGACGACTTCGACTCGCTCGAGGAGAAGGGGCGGCTCGACCTGGCGATGGTCATGGTCGACCGTCACTACGACGGCGAAGTCTTCCGCGTCTCCGACTACTTCTTCGGCGACCAGCTGGAGGACAACGGCTGGACGTTCGCGCTACCGCTCAAGGGCGCTGGCACACGCTTCTTCTTCGTCTTCATGGATACGCACGGGAACGAGCTCCGCGAGTCGATCGAGATCGCGACGGTCAAGAGTGGCGGCAAGCCGCGCGTGAAGAAGCCGAAGGTCAAGTCCGCGCGGAGCGCGGAAGAGGTGGAGGCTGGTGAGGTCGTCGACGAGGCGGCAGTGGAACTGGGAGAGGTGACCATCGGTGGCTAAGGCCAAGCTGTCGGTAGACCGTTTCTCCGTCGAGGACCTCGTCCTGCCTGTCTCCGGCAGCTATGACACCTCGACCTTCGACCTCGATGCCTATGACGACTTCATCATCGAGGTCGTCGCAGGACGGGAGTACTCGCGCGAAGCGATCCGCAAGTCACTGATCCTCATGGTCGGCGGTCGGTACGCGTCAACACGCGAGCTGGCTGAGCAGGCGTTCGCATCAGTCCCAGCGATCGAGCGGCGTTACGGCACTATCGAGAAGCTGGTCCAGCGTCTGCCCTTCCCGGACAGGCTCTCCTGCTCACTCGATCTCGCCACCGGCACGGGCAAGAGCTTCGTCATGTTCTGCATCGCGCGGATCATGCTGAACGAGGGAATCGTCAATCGTGTCCTCGTCCTCTCCCCGTCACGGACGATCGAGGCCGGGTTGATCGACAAGTTCGACTCGATGCTCGCTGACAGCAACCTGACGGCGCTGCTCCCTCAGGGGCCGGGGACGCGACTGCCCGAGCGCGTCGACGCGACGAGCACCGTCAAGGAAGGACAGATCTGCATTGAGAACATCCACCAGGCCTACGAGACCGCTGGCTCGTCGATCCGCGACAGCTTTCGTGGCCAGGGAGAACGGGCACTCGTCCTCTCCGACGAGGCTCACCACCTTTACTCCCCGGTCGGAGCGGCCATGAAAAAGTGGAAGGAGTTCGTCGCCGATCCAGAGTTTGGCTTCCGCTACCACGTCGGCCTCTCCGGCACCTGCTACGTCAAGAACGACTACTTCCCAGATGTCGTCCATCGCTACTCAATCCGGGACGCGATCGCCGACCGCTGGATCAAAGAGGTCTTCTACGTCACGAAGGACGACTCGTCGACGCAGGACGAGCGCTTCCAGAAGCTCCTTTCCCAACACGAGCAGAACCGGAAGGGCTTCTCGCCAAAGAAGCCGCTGACGATTGCGGTCGCTGCCAACATAAAGGCGGCCGAGGCGCTCGAAGCCGAGCTGATCGACTTCCTTGGCAGGGAGCTGAAGGGTGGCCGCAAGCAGGCCGAGGCTCGTGTGCTGACGGTCACCTCGGCGCCGAAGCACGAGAAGAACCTACTCGCACTGGAGACCGTGGACGAGGACTCGAACCCGGTCGAGTGGATCGTGTCGGTGGCAATGCTCTCCGAGGGCTGGGACGTGAAGAACGTCTTCCAGATCTACCCGCACGAGAAGCGCGCCTTCAACTCGAAGCTGCTGATCGCCCAGGTGCTCGGCCGCGGTCTCCGCCGTCCCGAGGGCCTGAATGCGGAGCCTCGCGTCTTCGTTTTCAACCACGACAAATGGGGCGGCGAGGTCGAGGACCTCGTCGCCGAGGTGCTCGACCAGGAGACGACGGTCGCGCAGCGACCGACCGACAAGCGGCCGGTCGAGCACTTCGACCTCCACCTCCTTGAGTTCAGCGAAGTGCCGACGGGCATCGAGGCCAAGGAAGTCGAAAAGCCGAAGGAGATCCAGAAGCTCAACCTGCGACCGCAGGGCGACGCTGAGGAGTCGGTCGAGTGGGCGTCGGTCACCGACGCCGCGAAGCGCCTAACGACGGTCACGCTGGTCAAGAGCACCTACTACCCGCTCAGCGCGGTCGTCGCTGAGGTGCGCCAAAGGATGAAGGTGCACGACCACGTGACCGGCGGCGACCTGATGAAGCAGTACTCGAAGGCGCGGATCGAGCGGCTGATCCGCGACGCGCTTAAGCGCCTGTCGATCAAGGACACGAAGATCAGTCAGGAGAACCGCCAGCTGATTCTCTCGGCGTTCGGCTCGCTGCGCCAGAAGACGACCCGAGCGGGAGCGATCGTCAACTTCGAGCCGACTGGAATCCTCACTCAGAGCACGGCCGAGATGGGGCCGATTCGTACTCCAATCGCCGCCGTGACAAGCACGACCATGGTCGCCTACGACGAGTTATCAGCTGATCTGGGAACCCCCGACGACCGAGCGGCGCTCAAGAAGATCCTGGAGATCGATGTTCCAACATTCGCGCGGCCTATCGAGAACAGCTACGACCTGAAGTCGCCGGTCAACCTCGTCGTCGCTTCGTACAAGCCAGAGCGTGACTTTGTTGAGCGCCTTCTCCTGAGCGTCAACCGAAACGTCTTGCGCGCTTGGATCAAGGCGCCCGATGTCGGCTTCTACCCCATCGAGTATGGCTATCAGGCGGGTGGGAATGGGCGCTCCAAACGCGGGGAGTTCAACCCTGACTTCTTCCTTCTGCTGGAGGGAAGCGATGAAGTAGTCGTCGTCGAGACGAAGGCTGACGACGACGCAGGCGAGCAGAATGTCGGCAAGCTGGCCGCGGCTCGCGCGCATTTCAAGAAGCTCAACGAGTTGCTCGCGGATGAGGGATCGAAGCGGCGCTACAGCTTCCACTTTGTCTCACCGGTGGACTACGACAAGTTCTTCGCCGCGCTGCGCAATGGAGAGCTAGCGAAGTTCACGTCCACCCTGCAGGCGCAGCTCACGCCGTAGGCGTCATCTGAGGAGGTTGTGCGGCGAACGGCAGAAGCCGAGTCGCGCGTGTCTCAAAGCTCCAGGGACCGCTCCATACCCACCGCACGCTGGGTCAGGAGCAAGTAGTTCTGAACGAGAAAATCCCCGTGAGCGGGGATTTTGCAGAGCCCTCTGACGGACTCGAACCGTCGACCCCCTCCTTACCATGGAGGTGCTCTACCAACTGAGCTAAGAGGGCGAAGCAGCGGACAGGTTACCAAGTCCCTGGAAACGAGCCGTTCCGCCGTACGCGCGATTCAGCGTGACGGCAACCTGCCATGAGCGGTGCATCCGGTGCCGACGATCGTGCGTTGCGAATAGGTAGACGCCGGCGATCGGAGTAGTGTCAGGCCATGGGAACGCTCATGGCGAAGATCCGCCAGCTCCTCGGCAAGAAAGCGTAAGCGGCGCGTCGTCTCCTGCGCCCCGCACCCGCGGAACCGGGTGCGCACCAGCTTGACCGACGACGGCGAGCGCCTGTATGCGAAGGCGACATGCGTCCCGCCCTCTTTACTGACGCGAACTCAGCGGCGCTTCGGCGGTGCGGCCGAAACGGCTGCGGCGAGGCACGCCTTATAGGCGTCCCTACTCCCGCCGCTCTTCGCCTTGCACGCCGCGACGAGCGCGCGCGCCTTTCCGAGCGTCGCCTGCACGCACTGGCCGAGCGCCTCCTTGCCGTACTTCGCCAGGAACGCGTCCTTGCCGAGCGCCTTGACCTGCGCCTTGCACAGCAGCTGCGCGATGTTCTTCGGCGCGTCGGTTGCGTCGCCGCCTTGCGGTTTCGGCTTGTCATTGCCGCTCGGGGTCGGCGTCGGAGCGGGAGTCGTTGCCCCGTGCGCCGCGAGGCACGCGGCGTACGGCTCGGTCGCGCCGTACTTCGCCTTGAATGCGTCGGGACCGAGCTTCACGTACTCGGCCTTGCATTGATCTGCTGCTCCGCCGTCGGGCCGGGGCGGCGTCGGCTGCGGCATCGTCGTCTCGCCGTGCGCGGCGAGGCACGCGGCGTACGGCTCGGTGGCGCCGTACTTCGCCTTGAACGCGTCCGGGCCGAGCTGCTTGTACTCGCTCTGGCACGCGCTGACGGCCGCCGGTGACGGCGAACCATCGGCGAGCGCCGCGACCGGTACGGCAAGCGCGAAGAGGACGAAAACCGGCAGCAGG
>Ga0070741_10012754_pt1 | contig 15079 bp, 17 predicted proteins | sample Coa_R1_4_FD_66440 | JGI IMG/M metagenome (GOLD analysis project Ga0070741, IMG submission 66440) | Surface soil microbial communities from Centralia Pennsylvania, which are recovering from an underground coalmine fire - Coalmine... | ecosystem: Environmental > Terrestrial > Soil > Unclassified ... | reverse complement strand
CGAGACTCTGGGTCATCACCGCGACGCCCGCCTTCGACATCGCCGAGGGCACGACGAAGGGGCTCCCGGTCCACACCCAGGTGGTCAAGATGCTGAGCACGCTGGCGGGCCGCTTGTCGGCGATCCAGCGCTTGCCACAGGCATTGGTGACGTAGAACGAGCCGTGCAGGACGATGTTGGCAATGGCATCGAAGGCGCGGGGACTGAGATCCTTGGTCTGGGAGATGAAGTTCCCGGCAGCATTGTTGACCAATCCGTCGAGCGGTCCGGTCGCCCAGATCTGGCCCACCATCTCCTCGACCGCTGTGGCGACGCGGATGTCGACGGTGTGCGTGTCGACCCGCCGCCCCGGATACTTGGCCATCAACTGCTTGGCAGTCTCATCGAGAACGCCGCCGCGCCGGCCGCAGATCACGCAGTCCGCGCCCAGTTCGACGAACTTCTCAGTCATGATGCGACCGAGACCTGTGCCTCCTCCGGTGACCAGAAAGCGCTTTCCCTTGAACAGATCGGTCCGAAACATCCCAATTCCTCCGGATTTGCACGAAGTCTGATTCGCCAAACCTAGCGCATATATTCGACATTAGGGCGTTGCGCCCGTACCCCGGGCTGATAGGATTTCTCTCATAACAACATGGGATCGTTGGTGAATGACGACCCAACAGGGAGAGACGGTCGGGGACGGCGGATCGGTTGAGCTGCGTGGTCGAGTAAAGTGGTTCAACGCCGTCAAGGGCTACGGTTTCTTGGCTCTTGACGATGACAACAGCGACGCGTTCCTGCATGTGACGACACTGCGACAGTCCGGGCATGAAGATCTCAAGCCCGGGGCTACCGTCGTCTGCGCCGGTGTGCGCGGGCCGAAGGGCTGGCAGGTCATGAAGGTGATCGAGGTCGATTCGTCGACTGCGATTGCCGCCGCGGCGAAACCGCCGCCCGCGCCGGAAGGCGTGCCGGTCGGCGATTACACCGCCGCTCTGGTCAAGTGGTACAACAACGAACGCGGCTACGGCTTCGTCACGCGCGAGTCCGCGGACGGCGACATCTTCGTGCACGCTGCCGTGCTGCGGCGCCACGGCATGGATTCGCTGGCGCCCGGCCAGAAGGTGATGGTGCGCATCGCCGAGGGGCAGAAGGGCCTTCAGGTCGTCGAGATCCGCACCGCTTGACCGCGACCGCTTTGCGCGGGCAGTAAAGCCGCCATGGCGTTACAGTTCGTATCGCGCCGCCTCGGCCGGCGCGTGTTGTTCGGTGCTCCGCTTGCCCTGGCCGCCGCGTCGGCCTGCGCACAGGGCAGCGACGACATCGTCTTCAAGCGTTCCTCGCTGGTGATCGCGAGCGGCGGTCGCGAGATCAAGTTCAACGTCGAAATGGCGACCAACGAAGCCGAGCGCGAGCGCGGCCTGATGTTCCGCAAGCAACTCGGTCCCTATGACGGCATGCTGTTCGATTTCTACAAGGAGATGCAGGTCAGCTTCTGGATGAAGAATACGCTGATCCCGCTCGACATGGTCTTCATCGCGGCCGACGGCACCATCAAGCACGTGCACGCCAATGCCGTCCCGATGTCGACCGACACCATCCCCAGCGAATTTCCCGTGCGCGCCGTGCTCGAAATCAACGGCGGCAGTGCGCGCCTGCTCGGCATCAAGCCGGGCGACAAGGTCAAGCACGAGATTTTCGGCAACGCGGGCTGAGCGCGGTCAGGCGGCCAGCCATCCCTGGTAACGCACGATCATACCTGTGATCGGGTGACTGATCTCGACATGAAAACGGAAGCGGCCGTCTTCAGTCGTTTCGTATGAGTTTGACCGCGGGCAAAGCCACATCGGCAAAGGCAGACCGAGTACGCTCCAGCGTCGCAATACCAGCGCCAGTCGGTGGCGCTCGACGACGAGCGCCATGGCGAAGGTAAGCCAACCGAAGCGCTCGCACAGCAATGCGCGAGAACGACCGGTTCCGGCGAATTGACGACTCCGGAATGAGGTGTTTCCGAAGGTCCTCGTCCACGTCTCGATCCCGTTTGCGACGTCGAACTGCACGCTGACAGGGACATCCGTCCCGGCTTTGGGAAAGCCAAACGCCAGCGCCGCCATTCGCGCCAGCGAATTGCTGCCGCGCTCAACGGATGCTCTACCTCGCAGAACGGTCGTCGTCGAAACTGCGTGCAGGGTGCGGATCTCGACCGGCAACGCCTGCCATGCCGGGCCGAGGATGCGTTGATAGAGCGGCTCATCGGTCGGCTGGTTCTCGCTCACGCCGGTATAGATCGTGCGGCTGGCGAAAAGCGCCTGGTAATCCTCGAGTTCGAGTTCTCGAAGCGAGGCTCGGGCACCGGGTAATGGCGTTTTGCCATCGAGCGCGCGGCGTACCAAGGCTTCGACTGCCATCGACGGAATGAGCGGTCCGTCATCGCCTTCGGCCACCATATGCCAGATGCGCTCGACCGGTTCGCCAGTCGGTGAAGTGCCCCGGACACGAACGAACATGCCGCCGCGATGTTCGCCCCAGGTCAGCCGATTGGACGCAAGGTGAAACAAGCGCGCGAGCGGCGAGAGCGACGGCACGACGCCGAGCCTTACCAGCCAGGCGAGGGCTATCAGTGCGCGATGCAGGATTTCGGGCACCGGACCTGCACCCATCCAGACGGTGCGTGCATCCGGCCAAAGGTCGTTGAGCGCTCTGAGGTCGGGTACGTCCACCAACGAGAAGAGCGTGTCGTGCAGCGGCATCTTGCCCGGCGGGCTAATGGTGAAGCGCATGTTTTCGGTAAGGGGGCAGCCGGTGACGAATCGACCGTTGCGCTTCAGCTTTACCCGCTGGCCGGCGTAACCCGCGATGGCGCGGACCACGTTCAGCCCGACGCCGGCAAAGGGCGAAGGAGCGATGCCGCCGTGTATGGCGTCGACCCGGGCCATGTCCCGTGAGATGGAGCGGACCACAGCCGCAGTGAGGACCGGAAAGCTCGATACGCCGGAGAGAATCCACACGCCGGCGCGGGTGGCCTCCACATCGAAGGCGCCGATTCCGTCGACGAAGTCCGATCCATCGGCGAGGTCGAGATAGTTGGTGCGCGTGCGGATGCAAGCTTCGACGAGCCGATACGGTGCGGCACCATAGGCTTGAAATGGGCCGCTCGCGTCTACGAGGATATCCGGTTGCAGCCGAATGAGTTCAGCGGCGACCTCGCCGTCGCGGTCGAAGACAGCGGGGACGAGCGTAGCCTTGGCATGGGAGCGCCCTAGGCAATAGGTCTTGGCGCGATCGAGCGACCGGCCGGCAACGATCAGGGAGAGGCGCGACTCGGACTCGAGCAACTCGACCAATCGTCCCCCGAACGTGCCATAGCCGCCGACGATGAGAACAACAAGACGGCGGGTCATGCGGCAGATCGGAGCATGATCCATTCTACCGCAAATTGCGCGCCCTTACTTTGCTACCGTTTGACAGCGCAGGTCATGCCATCGCCGACGCTGAACAATGTCAGGTCGATGCGATCGTCCTTCTGCAGTTTGGCATTCAGCTTGCGGATCGCCTCGGTGTCCGCGTCCTTGTCGGCGAGATTGGCGACCGAGCCGCCCCACAGCACGTTGTCGATCAGGATCGCGCCGCCCTGCCGCACGAGTTTGAGGCAGCGTTCGTAGTAGTTGTCGTAGTTCGTCTTGTCGGCGTCGATGAAGGCCATGTCGAGCTGGCCGGCAAGCTCCTGCTTCAGGAGCTTGTCTAGCGGTTTCGAGGGCGGGCGCGATCGTGAGCTCGATTCGGTCGGCGACGCCCGCTTCCTTCCAGTAACGCCGCGCGATCGCGGTCCATTCCTCGCTGACGTCGCAGCACCAGAGCTTGCCGTCCTTGGGCAAGACTTCGGCAACGCAGAGCGCGGAATAGCCGGTGAAAGTGCCGACTTCCACGCAGCGCCTGGCACCGAGCAACCGGGCGATTGCCGCCATCTGCTGGCCCTGGTGTGCGGAGATCTGCATGCCGGCCTGGCGCATCTTGCCGGTCTCCTCGCGCAGCCGGCGCTTGAGCGGCGTGTCGCGCAGCCAGTTGGCGTCGACGTAGTCGGCGAGCGCGCCGGTAAGGCTGGGCCAGCTCTTCATTCAATTACCTCCGATGTCATCGCGGCAGACATGGTCGGCCGCCATCTGCTTGGCAAGAAGGAGATCCCGCATGTCCGACATCCAGCAATTCGTCGAGAGTTACATCCGCATCTGGAACGAGCCCGATGCCGAACGGCGCCGCGCCGCCGTTCGCGCGCTCTGGCAGGAGGACGCCCGTCATCTGGCGCGCACCATCGAGGCGGTCGGTCACGCCGGCATCGAGACGCGCGTCGCCAACGCCTACCAGAAGTGGGTGAAGGAGAAGGGCAATGTCTTCCGCCTGCGCGACGGCGTCGACGGCCATCACGACACGATCAAGCTGCGCTGGGAGATGCTGCCGGCGAATGGCGGAGAACCGATCTCGATCGGCTTCGATTTCCTGGTGCTGGGCGAAGATGGCCGCATCCGCACCGGCTACCAGTTCATTGAAGTGTGACGGCGTACTTCTTGAGCTCGTCGAGCGTGACGATCTGCAAGGTGACGGCGTGGGTCGACTCGAGCACGACCTGCGGCGCCGCGCCGGCATCGAGCGCCTCCTTCCAGCGCGAGGCGCAGAGGCACCAGCGGTCGCCGGGCTTCAGCCCGGCGAAGCCGTATTGCGGGAGGGCTGTGCTGAGGTCGTTGCCGGCCTTCTTCGAGAACGCCAGGAACTCCGCCGTCATGACGCAGCAAACCGTGTGCAGGCCAAGGTCCTCCTGGCCGGTGTTGCAGCAGCCGTCGCGATAGAACCCGGTGACCGGGTCGATCGAGCAGGGTCTGAGCGGCCCGCCCAGGACGTTGATCGAGGGTGCCCGGCCCGAGCCGCGGCCTTCTTCCGGCGTTTGATCGAACATGGCGGCACCTTACCACCTGGAATTTGCGCTTTCGACCAGGCGGCTCCACTGGTAGAAAGCCCGCGCCATCAAGAGGTTGCGGCCGGAAGGGTTCACAACGGGGCGTAGCGCAGTCTGGTAGCGCGTCTGCCTTGGGCGCAGAAGGTCGTCGGTTCAAATCCGGCCGCCCCGACCAACCCGACTGCCGCTGACATGGTGCAGGAAGTGGAGAGATGAAGGTTCGCATCTTCAAGCCGGCCAAGACGGCCATGCAGTCGGGACAGGCAAATACCAAGGAATGGCTGCTCGAGAGCGAGCCCGCGCCCAAGTTCCTCGATCCGCTGATGGGCTGGACCGGCTCGCGCGACACCATGCAGCAGGTCCAGATCTGGTTTAACAGCGCCGAGGAAGCCAAGGCGCATGCCGAGCGTAACGGCTGGCAGTACACCATCGAGAAGCCCCGCGAGCGCGTGATCCGCCCCAAGGCCTACGCCGACAATTTCGCCTACAACAGAGTGGGACGCTGGACGCACTGAGCGTCCGTGACGCTCACCCCGAGCCTTTGCCAGGGGTCTTGTGTATCCTAGATGTGGGCGCCCGTAGCTCAGGGGATTAGAGCAACCGCCTTCTAAGCGGTAGGCCGCTGGTTCGAATCCAGCCGGGCGCGCCACCTCTGCCGGCAAACCGTGAGCTCGATGTTCGGACAACGGCTTCTTCTGCTGATCGCGGTGTTCGCCACGCTGGTAGTGGTCGGCTGCTGGGACGACCGACGCGAGATGGCGCGCGTACTCGACCAGGGTTACCAGACGGTGGGCCGCATCACCGGCGCGCAATTCACGCGCAAGGCGCCGCTGGCGATCGATGGCGGCTGGCGGCCGCGCTTCATCGAGCAGGAACTGGCCGTCGACCTGCAATGGCAGGGCAAGGACGGCAAGCAGCACGAGCACGCCAAGGTGCCGGTGAGCGAGAGCTTCGCGCGCAGCATCGTGTCGGGCGACCAGGTGCGGCTGATGCCGGTCGAGATCAAGGCCCTCGATGACGAGCTCAGCGTGCCGGTGATCGTGCCCGACGCGGCGAGCCGGCAGGCCTCGCTCGAGACGTGGAGCAAGGTCTCGGGCTACATCGCGGTTGCGGCCTGGGTGCTGTTCGCCGCGCTGTCGCTCGGACGACGACGCGGCAAGCAGATCGCGCCCGGGCAACGGTCGTCGGTGCTTGCGAAGCTGCCGCCGATCCGCACCGCCGCCGGATTTGGCCTGCTGATCATCGGCGCGCTGGTCGCCTACCAGGGGTCGGTCGGACGCGATGCCGCCGAGGAGGCGCGCACGCAAGGAACGGAGATCAAGGCCGAGATCCTGAGCGTGTCGCCGATGGGCAAGGGCCATGCGGTGCTGCTCGCCTGGACTGACCCGCAAGGCTCTGTCCATCATTTCGGCCCGGTGCCGATCAGCGACGGCTTCTATGGCCAGGTCACCAAGGACGGGCAGCTCACGGTGCACGCGACCGAGATACGCTACCGGCCCGACAAGCCGCAGGAGCGGCCGGTCATCCTTGCCGACGCCGCCGGCCAAAAGGACTGGCTGGCCGATGCCGAACTGGCCGGCGGCCTGGTTCTGATGGCGCTGGGGGCGGGGTGCCTGTTTTCGGCTGTTCGGGTTCTGCGGCGCGCCTAGCCTCCTTGCGAAACCAGGGCAAAAAAGTAAATGCGAACCATTCGCATTTACACTACAAGTGCTAATCATTCGCAGTTGCCGGATGCTTTAAGCGACCGGTGAGGCACTTGGGGACTTTGAGATGAGAAGGCGTCGCGTACCCGTCAAAGGCGTTCTGGCCGGTCTTGCCATCGCACCGACCGCGGCGGCGCAGGCGCAGCAGCCGGCTGGCCAACCCGCCCAGAGCACGCCGGCCCAGCCGAGTGGGGCGCCCGCCACCATGGCGCCGGTCACCGTCACCGGCTCGCGGCCCAGCGATGATTTCACGCCGCCTTCGTCGTCGCTGCAGCGCGTCGGCGGCGACCCGCAGGACATCCCGCAATCGATCGTGGTGATCAACAAGGCCCTGATGCAGAGCCAGGGCGCCACCTCGCTCACCTCCGCGGTGCGCAACCTTCCCGGCATCACCATCGGCGCCGCCGAAGGCAGCCAGATCGGCAACAACATCAACCTCAACGGCTTCTCGGCGCGCACCGACATCTATCTCGACGGCATGCGGGACCCCGGCCAGTACTATCGCGACACGTTCGCGCTCGATGCGATCGAGGTCCTGATGGGCCCGTCGTCGATGCTGTTCGGCCGCGGCTCGACCGGCGGCGTCATCAACCAGGTGCTGAAGAAGCCGTCGCTCAAGAAGGCGGTCGAGCTGAGCGCCTCCGGCACGACCAACGGCCTCGTCCGTACGACGGCCGACGTGAACGTGCCGACCGGCGAGGATCAGGCGGTCCGCGTCTCCACCATGTTCCAGGAAGGCAAGGCGAGCACGCGCAACCAGACCGAAGTGCTCGATTTCGGCATCGCGCCGTCGTGGAAGACCGGCATCGGCACGCCGACCGAGATCACGCTCTACGGCCTGATACAGCACAACCACGACAAGGCCGACTACGGCCTGCCGCCGATCAACGGCTTCCCGGCCAACGTCAATCCCAACAACGCCTACGGCTTCGCCAACGACCGCACCGACCAGACGATCGTCATGGCGGGCGCCACGGTCGAGCATAAATTCAACAAGGACACCAAGCTGCGCAACCAGCTGCAGTACAATTTCGTCAACACCGACGTGATCGAGACTGCGCCGCAGGCCGTCGGCACCGTGGTCAACGGCGTGTTCACGGCGCTCACGGGGGGCTACACCGGCCTGCCGCTCAACGCCTTGTTCGTGCGCCAGCAGAGCCACGACCGCAACATCTTCGACCATACGCTCAACAACCAGACCGAACTGTCGGTCAAGTTCGACACCGGGCCGGTCAAGCACGACCTGCTGCTCGGCATCGATCTCGGCTACGAGAGCTATTACAACCAGGGCTACCAGCGGAACGGCTTCTGCAACGGCGCGCCGCTCGCCCAGACGACGGCGATCAGCGGCTTCGTCTCGTGCACCTCGCTCCTCGCGCCGTTCAGCGGCGCCTCGCCGTCCTTCGTGCCCGAGAGCACCGGCAACCTCGCGACAGCCCAGGCGCGCGCCGGCGCCGGCTACTTCAACGACACGATCACGGTGATCCCCGAGGTCAAGCTGGTGAGCGGCGTGCGCTACGACATCTACTGGGCGCAGATCGGCAACACGATCAACGCGCTCAACACGTCGGGCAGCACCACGCTCGCCTATGCCGACCAGACCACCACCTTCACCAGCGTGCGCGGCGGCGTGATCTTCCAGCCGACGCGCGAGCAGACCTACTACGTCTCCTACAGCACCTCGTTCAATCCCTCGCTCGAGCAGCTCGTGTCGACGACCGGCGTCAGCCAGCCGCTGCCGCCCGAGACCAACGAAGCGATCGAGGGCGGCGTCAAGTTCGACGTGTTCGACGATTACCTGTCGCTCACCGCAGCGGCCTTCCAGATCACCAAACAGAACGCGCGCTCGCAGAACAACGACGGCACCTTCAGCGGCACCGGCACGATCAGGGTCAAGGGCGTTCGCACCGGCGCCGCCGGCCGCATCACCAAGCAATGGCAGGTGTTCGGCGGCTATACCTACCTCGACGCCCGCATCATCGACGGCATCGGCGCGGGAACGACGGGCATGGTGCCGATCAACACGCCGCGCGACTCGGCCAACCTGTGGACCACCTACACGCTCAAGGAGAAGTACGAGCTGGGCGGCGGCGTGACCTATCTTGGCGCGCGCTACGCCAACAACACCAATACTGTCACGGTGCCGGAATTCTACCGCCTCGACCTGACGGCGGCCTACAAGCAGCCGAGCTACGATTTGCGCCTCAACGTGTTCAATCTTCTGAACACGACCTACTATGACCAGATCATCGCCTCGGACGGCGGCCGCGTCGTGCCGGGCTCGGGACTGACGGCGATGCTCACCTACACACAGCGGATGTGAGCCGTGCTGGTCGTCATCCCCAACGTGCTCGGCGCCGCGCAGATCGTCAGCCTGCGCGAGCGGCTCGAGACGTCGAACGCCTGGGTCGACGGCCGCGTGACCGCGGGCTACCAGGGCGCGCCGGTGAAGTTCAACCAGCAGATCGACGAGCGTTCGGAGACGGCGCTCGCCTGCCAGCGCATCGTCAGCGAAGCGCTCGAGCGCAATCCGCTGTTCATCAGCGCCGTGCTGCCCAACATGATCTACCCGCCGATGTTCAACCGCTACGGCGAGGGCATGAAGTTCGGCAGCCACGTCGACGGCAGCATCCGCCTGCATCCGCACGACGGCCGCAAGATCCGCACCGACGTGTCGGCGACGCTGTTCCTCACCAACCCGGCCGATTATGACGGCGGCGAGCTGATCGTCGAGGACACGTTCGGCCGCCACGCCATCAAGCTGCCGGCCGGCGACATGGTGGTCTATCCCGCCACCAGCCTGCATCAGGTGGCGCCGATAAAGCGCGGCAGCCGGCTGGCGAGCTTTCTCTGGGTGCAGAGCCTGATCCGCGACGACGGCCGGCGCGCGCTGCTGCACGAGATGGACAACGCCATCCAGCGGCTCAACCAGACCAATGCCGACGAGATCGCGCGACGCTCGCTGATCGGCTGCTATCACAATCTCGTGCGCGAGTGGAGCGAGACGTGAACGCGCGCACGCTCAAGGCCGTCCATTGGCTGCGCAAGACGCACGGCTGGTTCGGCCTGTGGGGCGCCATCCTCGGCCTGCTGGCAGGCTTCAGTGGCATCTGGCTCAACCATCGCGCCACGCTCAAGCTCGACCTGCCGGGCCAGCGGCAGATCAACGCCCAGATCGCGCTGCCCGAACCGGCGCCGGCGACGCCGCAGGCCATGGCGGCGTGGCTGCAGGACGCATTGAAGCTCGACCGGCCGGCCAATAACCTACGGGTCGAGCGGGCCCGTCCGGTTCCCTGGAGCGAGAAGGGACAAGAGCAAAGTCCCCTGATGCAGCCCGCACGATGGACCTTCAGTTTCGGTGGACCCAATCGCGTGATCCAAATCGAGTATTGGCAAGGCAACCGCTCGGCGTCGGTGCGCACGACCGAAAACGGCTTCGTCGCCACGCTCACCAACCTGCACAAGGGCGTGGGCATGCCGGTGGCGTGGGTGCTGCTGATCGACACCCTGGCCGGCAGCCTGATCTTCCTCACGCTGAGCGGCGTGGTGCTGTGGTGGACCACCAACCGGCGCAAGCGCGTCGGCATCGCGATCTTCGGCGCGTCGGTCGCGCTGACGGTAGGATTGGCGTTATGGCCGACGACCCAGTGATCCATGTCGAGCCGCTCAGGCCGTGGGCGCGTCGCGGCCTGTTCGCCGCGGTCGTGTTCTTCCATGTCGGCGCCGGCTGGGCGCTGACGCAGATCCATCCCGAGCCGATCATTGTCGGCGACCAGACGATGCAGGTGAGCTTCGTCAGCGAGACGCCGCCGCAACCCGCGCTGCCGCCCGAGCGACCGCAAGAGCAGCCACCGGAACCGCCGCAGCTCGAATCGATGATCCAGCCGCCGACGCCCGACCTCACGCCGCCCGAATTCCCGGTGCCCAAGCCGCCGCCGCCCAAGCCGGTCGTGCAGCCCAAACCGCCGCCGCCCAAGCAACCGCCGCAGCAGCAGGCGACGCCTGCGCCGGCGCCGCCGACGCAAACCGCCGCGCCGCGCCCGGTCACGGCCGAGCAGGTCGGCTATCTGGCGCGGCCCAATCCCATCTATCCTTTGCGCTCGCGCCGCATCGGCGAGAGCGGCACGGTGAACATGCGCGTGCTGATCGACCCGTCGGGCAGGCCATCGCAGGTCCAGCTGGCGTCCTCTTCGGGTCACCCGGCGCTCGATGAAGCGGCGCTGAGCGCCATGCGGGCCGCGCGCTTTCGTCCGGTGCCGGAGCCGCTTTGGGTCAATGCATCGATCAATTTCGTTCTTCAGTGAGAAGGGTGCGTCATGGGTGATACCTCCGCCTTGGGCTTCGGCCACTTCCTCGCCAACTCCGATCCCGTCATCAAGGCGCTGCTGATCGTGCTGGCGCTGATGTCGGCGATCTCGTGGTACCTGATCCTGCTGAAGGGTATCACGCTCCTGATCCGCCAGCGCCGCAGCAAGCAGTTCCTCGATTTCTTCTGGGCCGCCACCTCGCTCGAGCAGGTGCAGAACGAGCTCACCGTGCACGGCGTGCGCGAGCCGTTCGGCCACCTGACCGCGCATTCGCTGCACGCCCAGGCGCATCACGAGAAGTTCGGCGGCGCCAAGCTCGAGGAGGCGGGCAGCCAGCAGGAGTTCCTGACCCGCACCATCAAGAAGGTGCTCGACGAGGAGACGACGGCGCTGGAGAACGGCCTCACCATGCTCGCCACCGTCGGCGCCACCGCGCCGTTCGTCGGCCTGTTCGGCACGGTGTGGGGCGTCTACCACGCGCTGATCGCGATCGGCATGACGGGTTCGGGCATGCTCGACAAGGTCGCGGGGCCGGTCGGCGAGGCGCTGATCATGACCGGCATTGGCCTTGCCGTCGCGCTGCCCGCGGTCATGGGCTACAACTGGCTGACCCGCTCGAACCGCGTGCTGACCGCCAAGCTCGACGCCTTCGCCTTCGAGCTGCTGACCTTCCTGTCGCTCGGCCAGACGCTGCAGGCCACACCGGCGCGCCGGCCCGGCGGGCCGGTGCCGCTCTCGGCCGTGAAGTAGGGGACGCGCCATGGCCTTCGGAAGCTTCGACCGCCGCCAGAACCAGCAGCCGATGGCGGAGATCAACATGGTGCCGTTGATCGACGTCGTCCTGGTGCTGCTGGTGATCTTCATCGTCACCGCGCCGCTGCTGACCAACGCCGTCAAGCTCGACCTGCCCAAGGCCTCGTCGGTGGCCGACGTGCAGAAGCCGGAAAAGATCCAGTTCGCCATCGACGCCCAGGGCCAGCTGTTCTGGAACGGCGAGCGAGTCACGCGCGAGGACGCCGCCCAGCGCTTCCTCGCCGAGGGCAAGAAGCAGCCGCAGCCCGAGATCTACCTGCGCGCCGACCAGGGCGTACCCTATCGTTACGTCGCCGAGATGCTGGCCGACGCCGCCAAGGCCGGGCTGGGCAAGGTGGCCTTCGTCAGCGAGCCCGTGAAATAGGGTGCCGAGCGGGGTAGTATGGTCGGCCACCCCATTAAAATAACGGGAATCTAACGGGGTGGTCGACCATACTACCCTCGAACGCGGGGCGGCTTTCGTAACGGGCAGGCGCAGTGATCGGATCATGCGCCACCATAACCCCGCTGTTGGAAGGAACCCGATTCTGTCGTGTAGAACTTTGGCCTAGCGCCGCCCGGCCACCAGGGCCGAGGTTTCGACGACCTCTTCGCGGATATCGGCGAGGGCGGTGCGGATTTCGGCGACTATCGCCGCCGTTCTCTTCTCGCCGAGCTTCGAGGGCGAGGTCGACGACATCGACAGCGTGCGCTTCACCAGCGTCTCGACGTCGACCGTGCGCCGCTCGACGACGCCGAAGCGCTCGAGGCGGCAGAACGGCGAGGCGAGCAGGAAGGCTTCGTGGTTGATCCAGCCCCCGCCCGCCTGTCGGCGCGGCCGGTCGCCCGCTTCATAGCGCTCGCGGATCTCCTGCCAGGTCGCGCGCCAGGCATTGGCGGGCAGCAGCGCCGGCGCGGAATCCCAGAACAGCGCCACCGCGCCCGCCGGATCGATCATGCCGTCGAGGCGCCGCAGCGTGTCGGCCCGGTCCATCCAGTGGAACGAACGACCCATGACCACCAGATGGAACGGTCCGAGCTCGGGCGCGAGATCGTAGGAGCTGCCGGCGACGAAGCGGATGTTCGCGGCCTGGGCATCGCCGGCCGCCAGCGCACGGGCCGCCGCCAGCATGTCGGCCGACGGATCCATCGCCACCATCTCGGCAACGAACGGCGCGAAGGCGCGGGCGAGTGGTCCCGGACCGCAGCCGAGATCGAGCACGCGATGATGTTTGGCAAGCCCGGTGACCTTGGTGACGCGGGCGATCAGCGCCGGCGCATAGGGCACGCGGCCTTCTTCGTAATGCGCGGCGGCGGTGCGGAAGCGGTCGGGTTCGAACGGAATTGGCGCGGCAACCATAGCCATCGGCCTTTAGTACCACGACACTGGCCGGGTTGCGTCAGTGGGACTGCGACACGTCGGGAGAGGAGCGTCGCGCCGCCAGCTCGCGCAGCACCTTGCGGCCGGCGCTGTTGACGTCGACGCCGCCGCGATTGCACAGCACGACGAGGCTGAGCCGCAGCGCCGGCAGCACGCCCATGTAGGCCGAGGCGTTGTTCAGCCCGCCGTTCTTGTCGATCATCAGCACGCCGCCGCCGTCCTCGATCTCCCAGGCGAGGCCCTGCGCGGTGTTCCTGTCGATGCGCACCGCCGGCGCCTGGGCAAGCTGCATGGCCTCGCGCAGGCCGGCTGCGACGTCGCCTTCGCCCGCATTGGCGGCGAGGAAGCGCAGCAGGTCGGAGGCCGTCGAGTACATCTGGCCGGTGCCGGGAAAGTCGTAATAGGTCTGCTGGTCGCCGGGCACGCCGACCGGCTTGCCGTCCTCGTCGTAGCCCTGGACCGCGCGCGGCGGCGGCTTGCCGGGCTCGGGGACCAGGCTGTCGCGCATGGCAAGCGGCCGCAGGATGCGCTGCTCCAGAAGCTCGCGGATCGGCTCGTGTAGCGCGCGCTCGAGCGCGACCTGCAACAGGATGTAGCCCGCGTGCGTGTACATGTGCTGCTCGCCCGGCCGGAAATGCGCCTCCGCCTGCCACGCCTTCAGCGTGTCGAGGAAGCTCGCCAGCGTATAGCGTGCGGTCGGCCAGGGCGGATGGTCCTGCGGCAGCAGCAGCCCCGATGTGTGCGTCGCGAGCTGGCCCAGCGTCACCTGGCGGATGTCGCCGCCCTGCCGGAGCTCGGTCACGTACTTGTCGACCGGATCGTCGAGCGAGAGCTTGTTGGCGAGCACGGCCTCGGCCAGCAGCGTCGCCTCGAACGGCTTGCGCAGCGAGGCGATGTTGAATTGCGAGTCCTGGCGCACGCCTTGGCCCGCCGAATACAGCATCTCGCGGCCGTTGATCCTGAGTCCGACCACGAGCCCGCCCGGCTGGCTGGCCGGAATGAGGCTAAGCAGATCGTCGTGGATCAGCCGCTGCGCCGGCTGCTGCGCCAGCGCCGCACCGCCAAGAGAAGACGTTGCCATGGCGACGAGGAGTGCTCCCGTGACTGTTCGCCGTTGCATGCGGCGGCATGGAACGGGGCGAGAGCGGGGTCAACGTCCGTCTAGGCGTGCACCCGAATGGTCACAGCGGAACGATCGTCAGTCCTGGATGCAGCCGCCGATCGTCTGCGTCTTGCACTCCAATCCCTGGTTCTGGCAGTTGTCGTAGGCGCGTTGCGCGGTCGGGCCGCTGCCCCAGCCGACGCCGCCGCGGTCGTTATGGCCGACCGTGATGTAGCCGCAGCCGGTATCGAACGTGCCGACGACGCTGCAGTTCACGCCCTGCTCCTGGCACTTTTCGATGGCGAGCTCTTCGGCGCGCTCGCGGTTCGGCTCGTTCCATGCCGCGCCGACGCCGACATGGCTCGGATCGCCCTCGCGAATGCCGGCGGCGACCGCGCCCCAGCGGTGCGCTCTCGGCGCCGGAGCAGGGGTGTAGGCCTGAGGCGGTGGCGAGCCGCCGCCTGACGGGCCGGTGTGCCGTTCGGTCAGGCCGTGCGGCACGCCGGAGTCGCCGGGCGCCTGCGCCCCGCCGCGCGGCACGCAATGACCGGTCGACGGCGAATCGCGGTAGAAATCCATGTTGCGCGCCTCGCGCGGCCGGCAGGCCTCGTAGAGCGGGTCGCCGGCCGTGATGTAGCTGCAGTTCCAGCTCGGGCCGTACTTCTGGTTCAGATTCTCTGCCTGGACAGGCGCGCCCCACGGCAGCAGGGCGGCAACCATCGCCGCCAAAGCGAGCCCGCACAGGACCCGCCATCCCCGTAACGCTGACATTGCTTCCCCCCGGAATACAGCGCGACAGCGCAAGACTAGCGCCGGCCGGGCGGATCGGCCAGTGGATGCTTGGGGTGGGGGAACACCGGCATC
>Ga0070741_10012753_pt1 | contig 15080 bp, 26 predicted proteins | sample Coa_R1_4_FD_66440 | JGI IMG/M metagenome (GOLD analysis project Ga0070741, IMG submission 66440) | Surface soil microbial communities from Centralia Pennsylvania, which are recovering from an underground coalmine fire - Coalmine... | ecosystem: Environmental > Terrestrial > Soil > Unclassified ... | reverse complement strand
ACCCGGGGGATAGCTGCGGCGCTCGATCGCGCACTTCTCGGTCAGGCAGCGCTCGCCCTTGAGGAAGAGCTTCATCCCCTCGCGGCGGCACTGCTTGCACTTCGGCGAGCGGTCCCTCGCCATCAGACGCGCCTCCGCTTCTTCTGGCGGACGCCGTTGTGCGCCTGCGGGGTGACGTCGCGGACGCCGAGGATCTCGAGCCCGGCGGCCTGGAGCGACCGGATCGCCGTCTCGCGGCCCGAGCCGGGCCCCTTGACGAAGACCTCGACCTTCTGCAGGCCGTGCTCCATCCCCTTCCGGGCAGCCGCGTCTGCTGTCACCTGGGCGGCGAACGGCGTCGACTTCTTCGAGCCCTTGAACCCGGACGAGCCTGCGGACTCCCAGACGATCACGTTGCCCTCGCGGTCGGTGAGGGCGACGATCGTGTTGTTGAACGACGTCTTGATGTGCGCCTGACCGATCGCGATGTTCTTCTTGACGCGCCTGCGGGTACGCCCACGCGTCGCCTGCCGGCGAGGCGGCGCCATCTACTGGTTCTCCTGTCTCGAAGGGTTGTTCAAAGGGGGTTCCTCTCTCCGAGGAACGTGCGCAGCACGTTCTCGGTCCTCTACTTCGCCTTCTTCCCGCGGCCGACCGTCTTCTTCGGGCCCTTGCGGGTGCGCGCGTTCGTCTTCGTCCGCTGGCCGTTGACGGGCAGGCCGCGGCGGTGGCGGAGACCGCGGTACGCGCCGATCTCGCTCAGCCGCTTGATCGCCTGCTGGCGCTCGCGGCGCAGGTCGCCTTCGACCTGGTACTGCTCGTCGATGTGGCGCTGGAGCTTCGTGACCTCCTCGTCGGTGAGGTCGCGAACCTTCGTGTCCGGTGAGAGGCCGAGCGCCGCGCAGATGTCGCGCGCAGTCGGCTGGCCGATGCCGTAGATGTACGTCAGCCCGATCTCGAGCCGCTTCTGGTTCGGAAGGTTGACTCCGGCGATTCGCGCCATGGCTCGTTAGCCCTGCCTTTGTTTGTGTCGAGGGTTCGTGCAGATGACCATGGTCGTGCCGTGCCGCTTGATCACGCGGCACCGCTCGCACATCGGCTTGACTGACGCTCTGACTTTCATCGGTAGCGATAGGTGATCCGGCCTCGAGAGAGGTCGTAGGCCGAGAGCTCCACCTTCACCCGGTCACCGGGGAGGATGCGGATGTAGTTCTTGCGCATCTTCCCCGAGATCGTCGCGAGCACCTCGTGCCCGCCGTCGACCTGGACGCGGAACATCGTGCTCGGAAGGGCCTCGACGACTTCGCCTTCGACCTCGATCTTCTCTTCTTTGACGGCCATGCTCTGGTTGTTTCAGGACCCCGTTTCTCGCAGGAACCGCGCTCGCGGGAGCGCGGTCGTCGGGACAGTACGAAGGAACTTGCACGGCACAGCGGCGGCTGCGCCGTGAGCGGTTATCGTAGCAGAACAGGCGCCGCAGTCAGGATCCGCGGCCCGGCCTCCGTGATCGCCACCGTGTGCTCGAAATGCGCGGACAGCGACCCGTCCGCGGTCGAGATCGACCACTCGTCGTCGTGCACGTAGATCTCCGGGCCGCCGGCGTTGATCATCGGCTCGATCGCGAACGTCATGCCTTCCGCGAGGAGCGGTCCCCGGCCCGGAGGGCCGTAGTTGGGGATCTGCGGATCCTCGTGCATGGCGCGGCCGACTCCGTGGCCGACGAGGGTGCGGACGACCGAGAACCCGGCCGACTCCGTCACTCGCTGGACGGCGTGCGAGATGTCCGAGAGCCGGTTGCCCGGCCGGCACTGGTCGACCCCGGCGGCGAGGGCCGCCTGACAGGCCTCGAGCAGCCGTTCCGCCTCGGGAGAGATCTCGCCCACGGCGAACGTGAACGACGAGTCGCCAACGAAGCCGTCCAGCGTCACGCCGATGTCGACCGACACGACGTCGCCGTCCGACAGCTCGTAGGGCCCCGGGATCCCGTGGACGACCATGTCGTTCGGCGAGATGCAGGTCGCGGCGGGATAGCCGCGATAGCCCTTGAAGGTCGGGTAGCCGCCCTGGGAGAGGATGTACTCCTCGGCGATCGCGTCCAGCTCCGCCGTGGTGATCCCGGGACGGACGTGCTCGCCGACCAACGCGAGCGTGTCGGCGACGACCCGCCCTGCGCGAGCCATCTGCTCGACCTCCTGGGTGCTCTTGCGAATGATCATTGCGACGCTCCCGTGCGGGAACGCTCCGGTTCCCCCCGTTTTCCTCCCCGGCTCACGCGCGCGCGGCCACCTGGTCGAGCGACTGCCGGACCTCGGCGAAGACCTCCTCGACGGTCCGGTCGGCGTGGATCCCGACCACGTTCCCCCGCGTCGAGCGGTAGTAGTCGACGAGCGGAGCGGTCTGCTGGTCGTAGAGCTCGAGCCGGCGCCGGATCGCCTCCGGCGTGTCGTCCGAGCGGTTCTCCTCCGCGGCGCGCTTCACCATCCTCTCGACCAGGGTACCCCGGTCGGCAACCTGGAACTCGAACACGACGTCCAGGGTGCGGTCGAGCTCGCGGAGCAGCTCGTCGAGCGCCTCCGCCTGCGGCATCGTGCGGGGGAACCCGTCGAGGATGAATCCCGGCAGCGTGTCCCCCCGGCCGAGGCGGTCGCGGATCATCCGGATCATCAGGCCGTCGTCGACGAGCTCACCGGCGTCGTAGACGGCCTTCACCTCGCGACCGACGTCCGTGTCGAGCTCCTTCATCTCCCGGATCATGTCGCCGGTGGCGATGTGCGGGATCCCGTAGGTCTTCGCGATCAGCTTCGCCTGGGTCCCCTTGCCGGACCCCTGCGGCCCGAGAAGCAAGATATTCATATGCGTGGGGGAACCCGTGGTTCCCCCACGGACCCCCTCCTTTGCGGGACCGACGCATCACCCGCCGCAAGCCTCCGCTCGGGCAAAGCCCGGCTCCGGCGGCGATTCGCAGCGACCGAACAGCCAGAAAGCGTCATCATCCGTGAGGCTCGCAGAACGGCGCTATCGCAAAAAGCCTTCGTACGAGCGCATCATCATCTGCGACTCCATCTGCCTCATGGTGTCGAGCGCGACGCCGACGATGATCAGCAGCGAGGTGCCGCCGAGGAACGTGCTCGTCGCCTGCGAGAAGTTGAAGAACTGGATCAGGAACGTCGGCAGCACCGCGATCACGGCGAGATACAGCGAGCCCGGCAGCGTCAGGCGGGAGAGCACGCGGTCGAGATAATGCGCCGTGGGCGGTCCGGGCCGGATCCCGGGGATGTAGCCGCCGTACTTGCGCAGGTTGTCCGCCTGGTCGACGGGGTTGAACTGGACCGCCGTGTAGAAGTAGGTGAAGACGATGATCAGGATTCCCTCGATCGTCAGGTAGGTCCAGTCGGTCGGCGTGAAGTTCCGGTTGATCCAGGGCTGCGTCTGGGGGAAGAACTGCCCGATCGTCGGCGGGAACGCCATCACGGCGGCCGCGAAGATGATCGGGATCACGCCGGCCATGTTCACGCGCATCGGCAGGTAGGTCGACCCGCCGGCGGTCATTCGCCGGCCGACCTGACGTTTTGCGTACTGGATCGGGATCCGCCGCTGGCCCTCCTGGATGAAGACGACGGCGACGATCACGGCGAGGGCGAGCAGCGGGAAGAACAGCTTCGTGGTCGGGCCGCCGTCGATCCAGGCACGGATCGCGAGCGGGGAGCGGTCGATGATCGACGCGAAGATGAGCAGCGAGATGCCGTTCCCCACGCCTCGCTTCGTGATCTGCTCGCCCATCCACATCAGCAGGGTCGTTCCGGCCGTCAGGGTGACGACGATCAGGACGAGACGCCCGAGGTTCGCGTCGAGGATGCCCTGCTTGCGGAACAGGTACGAGTAGCCGATCGCCTGGGCGGCCGCGAGAGCGATGGTCAGGTAGCGCGTGTACTGGTTGATCTTGGCGTAGCCCGCCTCGCCCTCCTTCTGCAGCTGGGCGAGCGTCGGTACGACCACCGCCATCAGCTGGAGGATGATCGAGGCCGTGATGTACGGCATGATCCCGAGCGCGAACAGCGAGAAGCGGGACAGGGCGTTGCCGGAGAACAGGTTCAGCAGCCCGAGGACGGTGCCGCCCTGCTGGTTGAAGTAGCCCTTGATCTGGTCCGAGTCGACGCCGGGCGCCGGGATGAAGCTCCCGAGCCGGTAGAGGGCCAGCACCGCAGCGGTGAAGAGAAGGCGGCGCCGGAGCTCCGGCACCCGCCACGCGTTCGCGAGCCAGGAAAGCACGCCCTACCCTCCGCGCAGGGCGCCGGCTGCCACCGTCACTCCGATGGCGCGGGCTCCTCGCTTGCCGCTTCCGCCTCCGTCGCCTCCGCCGCCTCGTCGGCATCTCCGCCGGCGTCCGGCGCCTCGGCGGCGGGCGTGGCGGTGCGGTGCTTGCGCTGCTTCTTCTCGTGCGGCGGCTTCAGCCACGTGACCGTTCCACCCGCGGCCTCGATCTTCTCGACCGCGCTCTTGGAGAATGCGTGGGCGGAGACCGTGAGCTTGGCCGTCAGCTCGCCCTGGCCGAGGATCTTGACGTCGCGGCGCAGGTTGCGGATCAGCCCGGCTTCCTTCAGCAGCTCGGGCGTCACCTCCGTGCCGGCGTCGAAGCGGCCGAGGTCGCGCACGTTGACCGAGTAGGTCGAGGTGCGAAACGGGCCGATCGGCATCGCGTCCCTCGACGTCGAGCCCCGTTGCTTGCCCATGCGCATGTACGACGGCATCTGGCCGCCCTCGAACCCCGGCCGCATCCTGTGCGACCCGGAACGGGCCTTCTGCCCCTTGACTCCGCGTCCCGAATAGCGGCCCTTGCCGGAGCCCATGCCGCGGCCGACCCGCTTGCGCTGCTGCCGCGCCTGTGCAGGCTTCAGGTTCGAGAGGTTCAGGTCTCCGGCCATCGGCGCTTCAGCTCTTCTCGACCCGGACGAGATGCCGGACCTTTCTCAGCATACCGGCGAGCACCGGTCCGTCCTCGTGCTCCACGGTGCGGCCGATCCTGCCCAGCCCGAGCGCGCGCAGCGTGCCGCGGTGGCGCTGGCTCTGGCCGATCTGGCTCCGGACCTGCGTGACCCGGACTTTCATCGGCTCGTCTGCTCCGCCTCAGGCTCGGCCGTCGCCGGCTCGGCCGCCGGCTCTTCGCCGCGCGGTGCGGCGGCGATGGGGAGCACCTGGGAGACCGTGATACCGCGAGTCCGCGCGACCTCCTCGGGCCGGCGCAGGCTCTTCAGGCCGTCGACGGTCGCCTTCAGCATGTTGATCGGGTTCGTCGTCCCGAGGCTCTTCGCCAGGATGTCGCGAATCCCGGCCAGCTCGAGCACCGCCCGGACGCCGCCGCCGGCGATCACGCCTGTTCCTTCGCTCGCGGGCCGCAGGAGGACGCGCGCTGCATCCGAACGGCCCACGATCTCGTGGGTGATCGTCGTGCCGTGCTTGGGCACGGTGAAGAGGTTCTTCTTCGCGTCGTCGACGGCCTTCGAGATCGCGAGCGGGACCTCGCGCGCCTTCCCGTAGCCGACGCCGACCCGGTCGACCTCGTCGCCGATCACGACGAGCGCGGTGAACGAGAACCGCCGGCCGCCCTTGACCACCTTGGCGACGCGGTTGATCTCGACCACGCGCTCCTTCAGCTCTCTGGTTTCTGCGATGTCGATGCTCACCTAGAAGCTCAGTCCTCCCTCGCGCGCGCCCTCGGCGAGTGCCCGCACGCGTCCGTGGTAGAGGTAGCCGCCGCGGTCGAAGACGCAGCGCTCGATGCCCGCGCCCTTCGCGGCGGCGGCGAGCAGCTTGCCGACCTCTTTGGCCTGGTCGGTCTTCGTCCCTTTGAACGACTTCTTCACGTTCTGCCAGCCGGCCGCCGCCAGCGTCCGCCCGCTCTGGTCGTCGACCAGCTGCGCGCTGATCCCCCGATTGGACCGGAAGACCGCCAGACGCGGCCGCTCCGCCGTCCCCGCGATCTGGCTGCGCACACGACGACGGCGCCGCGCACGTGCTTCACGTGGAGTCAGCGTGGCCACGAATACCCCCCGCGCGAGTCGACTCGCGGAAAGTGCGAAGCACGCTTCGCGATCTTCATGCCCGTTTCCCGACCTTCCTCCGCACGTACTCGCCCGTGTAGCGGATGCCCTTGCCCTTGTACGGCTCGGGCGGCCGGACCTTGCGAATCTCGGCGGCGACCTGACCGACCTGCTGCTTGTCGATGCCCTTGACGACGACCTCCGTCGGGGTCGGGACCTCGAACGTGATCCCGGCCGGGGCGTCCTTGACGACCGGGTGCGAGAAGCCGACGTTGAGCTCGAGGGCGGTCCCCCGGAGGGAAGCTCGGTACCCCACGCCCTGGATCTCGAGCCGCTTCTCGAAACCCTTCGTGACGCCCTCGACCATGTTCGCCACCAGCGACCGCGTGAGCCCGTGCAGAGCCCGGTCCTCGCCGCGATCGGTCGGCCGCGTGACGGTGAGGGTGCCCTCGGCCTGCTCGATCGTCATCCGCTGAGGCACGTCGCGAGCGAGCTCGCCGAGCGGCCCGTTGACCATCACGCGCCCGGGCGAGAGCGACACCGACACCCCGGCGGGCAGCTCGATTGGTGTTCTTCCGATTCTGCTCACGTCGTTCTCCTAGACCCTTCTCTTCGTCGAGGTCGCCAGGCGTTCACCAGACAAAGCAGATTACTTCCCCGCCGATGCCGCGCTCGGCGGCGCTGCGGCTGGTCATCACGCCGCTCGACGTGGACAGGATCGCAGTGCCCATCCCGCCCAACACGCGCGGCATCCGGTCCTTGCGCGCGTAGATCCGCCGGCCCGGCTTGGAGATCCGCTTCAGGTTCGTGATCACCCGCTCGCGGCCGCGGCCGTACTTCAGCTCGATCACCAGCGTGTCGAAGGACTCGCCCTTCTCCACGCGGTAGCCGCGGATGTAGCCCTCCTCCTGGAGAAGGCGGGCGATGTCCTCCTTCAGCCTCGAGGTCGGCATCGTCGCGGTCTCCTGCAGTGCCTTGTTGGCGTTGCGGATTCTCGTCAGCATGTCGGCAATGGGATCAGTCAGCATTTCTGCGCCTTTCTACTCGTGGAAAATGCGCAGCATTTTCCACGACTTTTACCAGGAGCTCTTCGTCATGCCGGGGATCACGCCCTGGTGGGCGAGGTCGCGCAGGCAGATGCGGCAGAGCCCGAACTTCTTGAAGACCGCCCGCGGGCGCCCGCACCGCGTGCACCGCGAGTACGCGCGAACCTTGAAGCGCTGCGGACGGGCGGCCTTGGCGATCATCGACTTCTTGGCCATCTAGTCCTCTCTCCTGTTGTCGGCGAACGGCAGGCCGAGGCCGCGCAGCAGCGCGCGGGCGCTCTCGTCGTCCTTGGCGGACGTCGTGATCGCGACGTCCAGACCGCGGACCGCGGCGATGTCGTCGTAGTTGATCTCGGGGAAGATGATCTGCTCGCGGATGCCGAGCGAGTAGTTGCCGCGGCCGTCGAACGACCCGGGGTCGAGCCCCCGGAAGTCGCGGATCCGGGGCAGCGCGATCGACACGAGCCGGTCGAGGAACTCGTACATGCGGGCTCCGCGCAGCGTCACGCGCGCGCCGATCGGCATGCCTTCGCGCAGCTTGAACGCGGCGATCGACTTGCGGGCGCGGCGCATCTGGGCGCGCTGCCCCGCGATCGTGGTCAGCTCGTCCATCGCGCTGTCGAGCGCCTTGGCGTCGGTCTTCGCCTCGCCGACACCCATGTTCAGCGTGATCTTCGTCACCCGCGGAACCTGCATCACGGAGGACAGCCCGAGCTCCTCCTTCAGCCGCGCGCGCAGCTCGCGCTCGTACAGCTCCTTGAGCCGCGGCGCGTAGCCGGTTCCGTTGCCGTTTCCGCTGCTCACTTGTCCAGCTCCTCCCCGCAGCCTTCGCGCTTGCAGACCCGCACCTTCACGCGGCGGCCCTTGATCTCCTTGAACACGTGGCCGACCCGGGTGGGCAGGTTGCAGGTCGGGCAGACGACCATCACCTTCGACGCGGGCAGCGGCGCCGGCTTGTCGATGACGCCGCCGGGCATCATCGTCGTGCCGCCCATGCGGTTCGCGTCGCGCATCGGCCGCGGCTTCGTGTGCCGCTTGACCACGTTCAGGTTCTCGACCACCACGCGGCGCTCGCCCGGACGCGCCTCCACGACGCGGCCCTGCTTGCCGCGGTCCTTGCCCGAGAGCACCTGGACGAGGTCGCCCTTCTTCACCTTCATGGATTGGGCCATGGCTACAGGACCTCCGGTGCGAGGCTGACGATCTTCATGAAGTTCTTCTCCCGCAGCTCCCGCGCGACCGGGCCGAAGATGCGCGTCCCGCGCGGATTGCGCTGGTTGTCGATGATCACCGCGGCGTTCTCGTCGAAGGCGATCTGCGTGCCGTCCTCGCGGCCGTACGCCTTCTTCGTGCGAACGACGACGGCACGTACGACCTCGCCCTTCTTGATCGCACCCTGCGGCGTCGCCGTCTTGACCGTGCCGACGATGATGTCGCCCACCCGCGCGTAGCGGCGGTGCGAGCCGCCCATGACGCGGATGCAGAGCAGCTCGCGGGCGCCGGTGTTGTCGGCGACGCGGAGACGGGTCTCCTGCTGGATCACGTGTGATCCCTCCGGTGACGGTCTCGCGTCTCCAGTGCGGGAGCCGCAAGCAGTACAAGGACGCAGGGAGCGTCCATAGCCGAAGCTATGGACGCGACTGAGGACGCCGCAATGCGCCGCGGATCGCGTGCGAGAGACGCCCTGACTGTTGCCGGAGGAATCACTTGGCAACCTCGAGGATCTCCGCCAGGCGCCAGCGCTTCGTCTTGGACAGGGGCCGCGTCTCGACGATCCGCACGAGATCGCCGGCCTTGGCCTGGTTCGCCTCGTCGTGCGCGTGGAAGCGCTGCGAGCGCCGGATCACCTTCTTGTACTTGGGATGCGCCTTCACGGAGTCGACCCGGACGACGATCGTCTTGTCCATCGCGGCGGAGACGACGACACCCCGGCGCTGCTGCCGGCGGCCCCGCTCGGACTCGGGCTTCGGCTGGCGGACGACCGGCTTCCGGGTGGAGGCCGGCTCGCGCTTCGGCTTCGGGCGCTGACGGCGCTGGGCGCGCGGAAGCCGCTTCTTTCGCTTCGGCCGCTCGGTCGCAGCCTCGGCTGCCGCCGGTTCTGCGTCAGGAGCTTCCTCCGCGACCGCCTCCTCGGCGGCAGGCTCGGTGGCGACGGGCTCTTCGGGTGCCTGGGCCGCTTGCGCAGCGGCTTCCTCCGGAGCAGCCTCCGCCTCGGCCTCGGGAACCGGCTCCTCGGCCACCGGCTCGGGCTCGGCTTCGGCGACCGGTTCCTCCACGGCGGGCTCAGGCGCTTCCTCGGTCACCGGCTCTTCGGCGACGGGCTGGTCCGCCGCGGGCTCTTCCGCGACCGGCTCCTCGGCTGCGGGCTCGGGCTCCTCGGTCGGGATCTCCTCGGCGGTCGCCTCGACCTCTTCTGCCTTCTTCCGCGTGCGCTTCGGCTTCGCCTCGGCCTCCGGGGCTTCCGCCCCTTCGGGAGCAGCCGCCTCGGGCTCCGCCTTCTTGCGGGAGCGCTTCGGCTTCTCCTCGGCGGCCTGCGCGTCGGCAGCCACGGCCTCGGTCTCCTCGGCCTGCTTCTTCGTCTTCTTCTCGTCGGCCATTCCCTACGTCGTCCTCTCTGCTGCGGCGCTCTGGCGCTCGTTGGTGATCGTCAGGATCCGGGCGATCTCGCGCTTCGCCAGGCGAAGCCGGGCGGAGTTCTCGAGCGCCCCGGTCGCGGACTGGAAGCGCAGGTTGAAGAGCTCCTGCCGCGTCTCGGCCAGGCGGCGCTCCAGCTCCGCGTCGGTCAGGTCGCGCAGCTGCCTCGCCCTCACGGCCGCTTCACCTCACAAAGGGCTCTGCCCCTCCCGGTCAGACGCGTGTCGGTCGCGGCCCGCGTCGCGGGCCGCGCTGCCTTGTTACTCAAAGAGATCAGCCTCCCGCTTCACGACCTTCGTGCGCACGGACAGCTTGGTGCCGGCGAGCCGAAGGGCTTCCTTGGCCAGCGGCTCGGGCACGCCGGCGAGCTCGAACATGACGCGGCCCGGCTTGACGACGGCGACCCAGTGCTCGGGCGAGCCCTTCCCGGAGCCCATGCGGGTCTCGGCCGGCTTCTGCGTCACCGGCTTGTCCGGGAAGATGTTGATCCAGACCTTGCCGCCGCGCTTGATCTTGCGCGTCATGGCGATCCGGGCCGCCTCGATCTGCCGGTTCGTCAGCCAGCCGGCGTCGAGGGCCTTCAGACCGTAGTCGCCGAAATGGACGGACGTCTGGCCTTTCGAGGCGCCCGCACGGCGCCCGCGCTGGACCTTCCTGAACTTGGTCTTCTTCGGCAGGAGCATCAGCCGTCACTCTTTTCCTGCGAGGGATCGCCCGACTGGTCCAGCTTCGTCGGGTCCTCGTGCATCGTCTTCGGCGTGGTCGTGTCGGGCGCGTCCGCCACCGGTGCGTCGACCGTCTCGACCTGCGGCTCGGTCTCCGGCTGCCGCCGGCCCTCGGCCGACGTCCCGGACTCGTCCGTCCGCGGCTGCTCCACCGTCTCCCGCGGCGCTGCGCCGGCACCACCGCCGCGGCGGCCGCGCGGCCCGCCCGGGCCCGACCCTCGCCTCCGTCGCACGGGCCCGAGGCCCTCGCGATCGGCGGAGCGGCCGCGACCGCTCTCACGGGACGCGGACAGGCCCTCGCTCGCACCACCTCGGCGGCGCGCCTGGTCCTGCTCGCCGAGCCGGGAGTCGCGCTGCGAGACGCCCTCGTAGCCCTCGGGCATGATCTCGCCCTTGTTGATCCAGACCTTCACGCCGATACGGCCGAACGTCGTCCGTGCCTCGGCGAAGCCGTAGTCGATGTCGGCCCGGATGGTGTGCAGGGGGACACGGCCCTCGGAGTAGCTCTCGACGCGGCTCATCTCCCCGCCGCCGAGGCGGCCGCCGCAGATGATCTTCACCCCGTGGGCGCCCGAGCGCATCGCCGAGGCCAGCGAGCGCTTCATCGCCCGCCGGAAGCTGACCCGGTTCTCGAGCTGCTCGGCGATCGACTGGGCCACGAGCTTCGCGTCCAGCTCCGGACGCTTGATCTCGTTGATGTTGATGTGGACGTTCTTGTGCGTCAGCGCGTGCACGTCGCGGCGCAAGGCGTCCACCTCGACGCCCGACTTTCCGATCACGATCCCGGGCCGCGCCGTGTAGATGTCGATCGTGATCCGCTGCTTGTCCTTGCGGATCAGGATGTCGGACAGGCCGGCATGACCGAGCTTGCGGTTGATGTGCTCGCGGATCTTGATGTCCTCGAGCAGGGCGTCCTTGAACTCCTTCTTCGACGTGTACCAGTTCGACTTCCAGTCGTGGATGACGCCGACCCGAAGGCCTCCCGGGTGGACCTTTTGACCCACTTAGCGCTCCTCCCCTGTGGTCTTCGGCCTGCGCGCGCGCTTCGCGCGCGTGCTAGCCGGCTCGGCTGACTTCTTCGTCGTTTGTCTCTTCGGCTTCACAGCGGGTTCAGCTGCCGTTTCCTCGGTGGCTTCCGGCGCTGCCGCCTCCGGCGCGCGCTCCTTGGCCGGACGGGGCGGGGCAGCCGGCGCCTGCTCCGCAGGCGCAAGCGCCACCGTGATGTGGCACGTGCGCTTCTTGATCCGGGCGACGCGGCCGCGCGCGCGGGCGCGCCAGCGCTTCAGGGTCGGGCCCTCGTCCACGACCGCCGTGAGCACGACGAGATCGTCGCCGCGCAGGCCGTGGTTCGCCTCCGCGTTGGCCACGGCGGAGGCGAGCACCTTCTCGATGTCCCGCGCCGCCGCCCGCTGCGTGAACGCGAGCACTGCGCGCGCCTCGGGCACGCTGCGGCCGCGGATGTGCTCCGCGACGACGCGCGCCTTGCGCGGCGACGTCCGTACCCATTTCGCCTGGGCACGCACGGTCTGCGTCTCGGTCGCCGCCACTCGGCCCTAGCCCCTCTTCACCTGCGTCTGGCGATCACCGGCGTGCCCGCGGAAGAGCCGCGTCGGCGCGAACTCGCCCAGCTTGTGGCCGACCATCTGCTCGGAGATGAAGACCGGCACGTGCTTGCGTCCGTCGTGGACGGCGATCGTGTGCCCGACCATCTCGGGGAAGATCGTCGAAGTTCGCGACCAGGTGCGGACCATGCGCTTGTTGCCCGAGGCGTTCATCTCCTCGATGCGCTTCATCAGCCGCTCTTCGACGAACGGCCCCTTTTTGCTGGATCGACTCATATGCCTTTCTCCTCGCGGAAAATGCGGAGCATTTTTCGCGACCGTTTCATCGTTTCTCTTTGCCGCGCCTGCGCGCGCGGACGATCAGCTTGTCGGACTCCTTGTGCTTGCGGCGCGTCCGCTTGCCCAGCGTCGGGACGCCCCACGGGGTGACCGGGTGCCGGCCTCCCTTCGACTTGCCCTCGCCGCCGCCGTGCGGGTGGTCGACGGGGTTCATCGCCGAGCCTCGCACTGCCGGGCGCTTGCCCTTCCAGCGGCTCCGGCCGGCCTTGCCGCCGGACTGGTTCTCGTGGTCGACGTTTCCGACCTGCCCGACGGTGGCTCGACAGGTTAGCGGCACACGGCGCATCTCGCCGGACGGCAGGCGCAGCACCCCGTAGCCGTCGTCCTTCGCGACCAGCTGGATCCCGGACCCCGCGCTCCGGGCGAGCTGACCGCCGCGGCCGGGCTTGAGCTCGACGTTGTGGACCATCGTGCCGGTCGGGATGTTCTCGAGCGGCAGCGCGTTCCCCGGACGGATGTCGGCGCTCGGGCCGGACTCCACCGTCGCGCCGACCTCGAGGCGCGCGGGGGCGAGAATGTACGCCTTCTCGCCGTCCGCGTAGTGGAGGAGCGCGATCCGCGCCGACCGGTTGGGGTCGTACTCGATTGCCGCCACCTTCGCCGGGACGCCGTCCTTCCGCCGCTTGAAGTCGATGATCCGGTACCGCCGCTTGTGCCCGCCGCCCTGGTGGCGCGTGGTCACGCGGCCGTTGACGTTGCGACCGCCGGTCTTCTTGATCGGAGCGGTGAGCGACTTCTCCGGCTCGGACTTCGTGACCTCGTCGAAGGACGAGACGGACATGAACCGCCTGCCGGGTGAAGTCGGCTTGTATTTCTTGAGTGCCATCAGCGCCTTTCGGGGTTCTCCATGCCGGAAATGCGAAGCATTTTCGGCATCACACTTGTGCTCCCGAGAAGATCTCGATCTCGTCGTCCGCGTGGACCTGGACGATCGCCTTCTTCCAGCCCTGCTTCGTCCCCCGGATCATCCCGCGGCGTTTCGGCTTCGGCTGCACCTTGGAGACGTTCACGCGGAGGACACGCACCTCGAACAGCTCCTCGACCGCCTGGCGGATCTGCGTCTTGTGCGCGTCGGGATGAACGCGGAACACGTACTTCTTCCCCTCGATCAGGCCGTAGCTCTTCTCGGAGACGACGGGAGCGATCAGGACCTGGCGCGACGTCAGGCTCATTCGGACGGCTCCTCGCCCGCGACGGCGTTTCCGCCCGCGCGGGCCTGCAGGTCGCCGAGCGCCGCCTGCGAGACGAGCAGCGAGCGGGCCCAGACGACGGCGCCCACCTCGAGCTCCGAGGGAGCGACGACGGCGACGCGCTCGAGGTTGCGGAAGCTCTTCGCGAGCGCCTCCTCCTCGTCCGAGACGACGAGGACGAGCGGGCGCTCGTGGCCCCACGCCTCGACGAGGCCGGCCGCGGACTTGGTCGAGGGCTCCGACCACGCCGAGCCGTCGACGAGCGCGAGCGAGCCCGCCTCGGCATGGCTCGCGAGGGCGCCGCGGAGGGCCGCGCGCCGGGCCTTGCGGTTCACCTTGACGTCGAAGCTCCGCATCGACGGCGGGAAGGCGACCCCGCCGCCGGTCCAGTGCGGCGCACGCGTCGTGCCGGCCCGGGCGCGCCCGGTGCCCTTCTGGCGCCACGGCTTCGCGCGACCGCCGGCGACGAGACCCCGGCTCTTGGCACCGCGAGTGCCGGCGCGCAGCGCGTTCTGCTCGGCGCGCACCGTCTCGTGGACGAGGTGAGGCTTCACCTCGGCGGCGAACACGGCGCCGTCGAGCGTCACCTGCTTCGCCGCCTTGCCGGCAGCGTCGAGCAGCGGCGCCTTGACGCCCTTGCTCCGAGCGCCGGCCGTCCGCCGTTTGGGGCGGCTGGGCCCAGCCTGCTCAGTGGTGCCGGGTATGTGCCTTCTCCTCTCTGATCTCGACGATGCCGTTCTTCGGGCCCGGAACTGCGCCCTTGACGAGCAGCAGGTTGTTCTCCGCGTCGACCTCGTGGACGCTCAGCCCGACCTGCGTGACCCGTTTGCCGCCCAGGCGGCCGGCCATCCGCACGCCCTTGAAGACACGCGAGGGAGTGGCGGAGGCGCCGACGGAGCCCGGCTTGCGGATGTTGTGCGAGCCGTGCGACTTGGGGCCGCGGTGGAACTTGTGCCGCTTGATCGTGCCGGCGAAGCCCTTGCCGATCCCGGTGCCCGAGACCTTGACGGGATCGCCGGGCGCGAATGCCTCGACGGTCACGGACTCGCCGACGACGAGCTCGGACGGTCCCCGGAACTCGACCAGATGGCGATGAGCTCCGACGCCGCCCTTCTTCAGGTGGCCGAGCTCGGCCTTCGTGATCTTCCGGTCGGCGACCGGGTCGAACGCGAGCTGCACCGCCTCGTAGCCGTCCGTCTCCACGGTCTTCACCTGGACCACGGGGCAAGGCCCGGCCTCGATCACGGTCACAGGAGTGACCACCCCCGACTCGCCGTCGAAGATCTGGGTCATGCCGAGCTTGCGTCCGATGATGCCCTTCATGCCTTAGAGCTTGATCTCGATGTCGACGCCTGCGGGCAGGTCGAGGCGCATCAGCGAGTCGACCGTCTTCGGGGTCGGCGAGTGGATGTCGATCAGCCGCTTGTGCGTCCGAACCTCGAAGTGCTCGCGCGAGTCCTTGTCCTTGAACGGGCTGCGGATCACGCAGTAGACGTTCTTCTCGGTGGGCAGGGGCACGGGCCCGGTGATCGTCGCCCCGGAGCGCTCCGCCGTCTCGACGATGTCG
>Ga0070741_10012752_pt1 | contig 15081 bp, 11 predicted proteins | sample Coa_R1_4_FD_66440 | JGI IMG/M metagenome (GOLD analysis project Ga0070741, IMG submission 66440) | Surface soil microbial communities from Centralia Pennsylvania, which are recovering from an underground coalmine fire - Coalmine... | ecosystem: Environmental > Terrestrial > Soil > Unclassified ... | reverse complement strand
AACTGGGGCTTCGGCCAGGTGGTGGGGCGCGAGGCCATGCAACTGGCGATCGAGAAAGCGGCTCGCTCCGGCGTAGCCACGGTCTCCGGGCGGCAGTGCTGCCACCTCGGGCGAATCGGCGACTATCCGATGATGGCGGCCGAACGCGGGATGGCGGCCGTGATGTTCGTGAACACGCATGGCGGCGGCAAACTGGTCGCTCCTTATGGCGGCATTGACCGGCGCCTGTCCGCGAACCCGATCGCGGTCGGTATTCCTCGCTCCGGGGGCGCCCCGATCATCGTCGATATCTCCACCTGCGCCATTGCGGAAGGCAAGCTGCGCAACATGCTGCACTCGGGCACGCCCGTTCCCTCAGGCTGCATTGTGGATGCGGACGGCCGCCCTTCCACGAGCGCCCGGGACTTTTACGGTCCTCCTCCGGGCGCTCTGCTGCCATTTGGCGGCCATAAGGGATTCGCGCTCGGACTTGTAGCCGACATCCTCGCCGGCGCGATCTCGGGAGCCGGCTGCAGCCGGCCGGGAGCGGACCGTATCGGCAACAGTTTTCTCGTAATCGTGATCGATGTCGCCAGAGTGCGTGGACGGAGCGAGTTCGAGAGCGATGTGGAAGGGCTGATTGAATACGTCAAGAGTAGCCGGCTTGCACCGGGATTCGACCGAATTCTCATGCCCGGTGAGCCTGAAGACTCCGAACGCCGGCGGCGGCTGAGTAGCGGAATTCGCATCGGCGATGAGGTCTGGAGGCAAATTGCCGAGACTGCCGCACGCTACGGAGTCGATGCCGGGGCCGCAGCCGCAGGCGGCACGCGATGAAAAGCGGGCACTCGCTCCGATACGCATGGACGGTCGTCGCGTTGTTGTGGGTGGTCGCGCTCCTCAATTATCTCGATCGCCAGGTAATCTTCTCGGTGCTGCCTCTGCTGCAGGCGGACCTTCAGCTTTCCACGTTTCAACTGGGCCTTCTCAGCACTGTGTTTTTGTGGGTGTATGGCGTTTTAAGCCCATCGGCGGGGTATCTCGCCGACCGGTTTGGGCCGCGCCGAATTATTCTGCTAGGACTCTTCGTCTGGAGCCTGGTGACATGGGCCACAGCTCACGCGCGCAGCTTCCCGGAACTGCTGGCGGCGCGTGCCGTTATGGGTCTGAGCGAGGCTTGTTATCTTCCGGCCGGCCTCGCCTTGATCGCGTCCCTCCACGGTGAGCGCACGCGCTCTTTGGCGACCGGAGTTCATCTCAGCGGCCTCTACTTCGGAATTATCATCGGCGGCTTCGGGGGCGGCTGGATGGGTGAGCACTTCGGCTGGCGATCAGCGTTCACCGTTTTGGGCATTGTCGGGATTGTGTATTGTCCGCTTCTTCGCTATGCATTACGGCCAGGCGGCACCACGGAAACTAGTGAGCGCGGGACGGGCGGATTCTTCTCCGTGTTGAGTGAGCTGGTGCGAGTGCGCGGCTTTGTGACCCTTGCGCTGGTGTTTGCGGGAATGGCGGTTGCGAATTGGCTGGTCTACACCTGGCTTCCGTTGTACCTCTATGAGCGCTTCCAGATGAGCTTGGCGCGCGCCGGTTTCGTAGCGACCTTCTACAACCAGGCGGGCTGCATGGTCGGGATGCTCGCGGGCGGCATGCTTGCTGACTCGTGGTCTCAAACCAACCCGCGCGCACGGGTGCTGACGCAGGCGCTGGCGCTGGGTGTGGCAGCGCCGGCCCTAATGAGCGTGGGGCTGACCGGATCGGAAGGAATCGTGATTGCCGGAATGAGCGTGTTCGGGATGGCGCGGGCGATGTACGATTGCAACGCTATGCCGTCGCTGTGCCAGATTGTCCGGCCGGATGCGCGGTCCACTGCTTACGGCATCTTCAACGGCGCGGGATGCATAGCGGGCGGCGTAATGGCTGCGGGGGCGGGCTGGCTCAAAGGCAGCCTCGGCCTTACAGCCGCGTTTCACGTGGCGGCGCTGATCCTGCTGGTCTCCGCACTGGCGCTGTTGACCGTGCGTGTAAGCCGTTCCACGGTCGGCGCGTCGGAGGCGGCCGCGCCCGTTGCACAACCGCAGGTCTGATAGGATAGGGCTATTCTGATGAGAATTGCCGGCCCCATTCTGGCCGTGTGGGCGGGGCTCACCGCGCCGGCGTTGCCCGCCGCCGCGCCGGATTTTCAGAAAGACGTTTTTCCGGTTTTGGAGAAGTACTGTCTCGGCTGCCACGGTGCGGCAGCGCAGACTGCCGGACTCGATCTGCGCACGGTTTCGGGAATGCTGAAGGGCGGCAGCAAGGGTCCCGCGCTCGTGCCTGGGAAGTCCACCGATAGCCTGCTGTACACCCGCATCGCCGACCAGACGATGCCATTCGGTCCCAAGAAACTCAACGCCGAAGAGGCGCGCGTTATTCGGGACTGGATCGATGCCGGTGCAAAGGGACCCGCTGCGGAAGCGGCTGCGAAACCCGCTGTTTCATCGCATTGGGCTTTTCGTTCACCGCTCAAGCCGGCCGTACCTGCGGTGCGCAATCAGCGTTGGGTACGAACGCCGGTGGACGCTTTTGTTTTAGCCGCTTTGGAGCGAAAGGGCATACCTGCGCCCGCCGAAGCGAGCCGTGAACAGCTTTTGCGCCGCGTGTATTTGGATGTAATTGGCCTGCCGCCAAGCCCGCCTGAGCGCAGCGCGTTTCTTGAAGACCGTTCCGCCGACGCATGGAACCGGCTGACGGAGGATCTTTTGTTGCGCCCGCAATACGGGGAGCGCTGGGGCCGGCACTGGCTGGATGTGGTGCGCTATGCGGAGTCAAACGGCTATGAGCGGGATGGGACCAAGCCTCACGCGTGGCGCTACCGCGATTACGTGATCGACGCCTTCAATCGGGACAAGCCCTTCGACCGTTTCGTGACCGAGCAACTGGCGGGGGATGAACTGCCGGACACCGACGCACAGACGCAGATCGCCACGACCTTTCTCAGGCTGGGCACTTGGGATGACGAGCCGGCCGAGCCCGCGATGGACCGTTACGATCAGCTCGACGACATTGTGGGCGCGACTTCAGCGGCATTTCTTGGCATCACGCTGCGCTGCGCCCGGTGCCACGACCACAAGTTCGAACCGTTCAAGCAATCGGAGTATTACCGCTTCCTGGCAGTATTCGAACCGCTGAAACGGCCGCAAAAGGAACGCGAGGACCTGGATTGGTTCGTCGGAAAGCCTGCCGAGCTGGCGCGCTACCGCGAGCTGACAGCGAAAGCGGACAGCGAAGTCGGCGCGTTGAAGAAGGAGCAGGACGAGCTGCGCCGCGCGGTTCTCAAGCGCATGTTCGAAAGCGGTTCTTCGAGTTCCGCGGAGCTGAGCTGGACGCATCATGCCGAGACGGTGCTGGCGTTTGAAACGCCGGCGGAAAAGCGAACCAAGCGCCAGAAGGAGCTGGTCGAAAAGTTCAACGAACGTCTGGACCGCGAGATTCTGGCGTCCGCCGGGTCGGAGGAACGAGCGAAGCTGGTGGCATTGAAGAGCCAGATCGACCGGATCAACGCGGGCCGGCCGAAAGAGCCGCTGCGCGCGTACGTGTGGTACGAAGATGCGCCGCAAGCGCCGCCCACGCACGTGCTTCGGCGCGGGGATCCGAGCCAACCGGGCGAGGAAGTGCAGCCCGGGGTTCCCGCCGTGCTTCCCGCGCTCGACATAGGCCCCATTCAACCGACCGGCCATAGTACCGGCCGCCGTCTCTGGCTGGCGCGGTGGATGACGCATCCGCGCAACCCTCTGCTCGCCCGCGTGCTGGTGAATCGGCTCTGGCAGTGGCACTTCGGGGAGGGACTTGTGGCCACGGAGAATGACTTCGGGGTCATGGGCCAAAGGCCGTCCAACCCCGAGTTGCTCGACTACCTCGCAACGGAGCTGGTTGAATCCGGGTGGAGCATTAAACACCTCCAGCGGCTCATTCTGAATTCCAGCACGTATCGCGCTTCTTCGTCATGGAATGCGGTCGCGGGGAAGCTGGACCCCGATAATACCCTTTTCTGGCGCTGGAAGCCGCGGCGGCTGGATGCGGAGACAGTGCGGGATTCGATGCTTCAAGTCAGCGGCGAGCTGAACCTCGAGATGAGCGGCAAGAGCATCTACCCGAAGCTGCCGCGAGAGGTGTTGGAAGGGCAGTCGCGGCCCGGCGACGGATGGGGGGAATCCGATAGCCGCCAGGCGGCGCGGCGCAGCGTCTATATCTTTTCCAAACGCAGCCTGGCCGTGCCGGAGCTGGAGGTCTTGGATGCTCCCGATACGACATCTAGCTGCGAGCAGCGCGATGTTTCCACGACCGGCCCACAGGCCTTAACGTTTTTGAACGGCGATTTCACGCGGGAACGCGCAAAGCGTTTTGCCGAGCGGCTCCGACGCGAAGCCGGCGAGGACCCGGCGCGGCAGGCGGCCCTTGCCTTTGAAATCGCCCTGGGCCGGGCCGCGACTCGCGAGGAAGTAGCGGCCGCGCGCGAATTTCTCGCGAAGCAAGAGAAACAGATCGAGCAGGACACTGCGGGGAATGCGAAGGAAAAGTCCCTGGAGGCCTTCTGCCTGGTCATGCTCAACAGCAACGAGTTCTTCTTTACGGAATAAACTGGAGTAAGCGCGATGACAGATCGCAATCGCATACCATTCATGGCCGGCGCCACACCCTGCGGGAGGACCCGGAGAGAGTTTCTCTGGGAGATGGGCGGCGGATTTGTCTCGACGGCGCTTACGTATCTTCTCGCGAATGACGGCTTCTTCGGCACGGCCTACGCGGCCGCCGCGCCGGAGCGAACGGCCTCTCCGCTCGCCCCTAAGCCGCCGCATTTTCCGGCTAAAGCGAAGAACTGCATCTTCCTGTTCATGTATGGAGGCCCCAGCCAGGTGGACACTTGGGATCCCAAGCCGGAACTGGCGAAGCGCCATGGGCAGCAGATGCCGAACCTGGAGAGCGATCCGCTACTAAAAGTGCGCAAGCCGGGAACGCTCTTGGGATCCACGCGCAAGTTTAAACGCTGCGGCGAGTCCGGAATCGAGGTGGCCGATATTTATCCGAACCTGGCCGCTTGCGTGGATCAGCTCGCAGTGATTCGCAGCACTTGGGCCGACAGCTTTGCGCACGGCTCCGGCTTGTTGCAGATGAACACCGGTTTCATCCGGCTTGGTTATCCCAGCCTGGGGTCGTGGGTGACATACGGCCTGGGTACGGTCAATCAGAACCTGCCGGCATTCGTCGTTCTGCTGGACCACCGAGGTGGACCGATTTCCGGACCGCCTAACTGGGGCTCGGGATTCATGCCCGCCACCTACCAAGGCACACAGTTTCGGACCACAGGCGCGCCCGTGCTGTATATGAACCCGCCGCAGGGAGTAAGCGCCGCACAGCAGCGCAATCAGCTTGATTTGCTGTCGCGTCTCAACCGGCTGCACGGTCCGGCGGGGCCAGAGAATTCAGACCTGATGGCGCGCATCGCGAGCTACGAACTGGCTTTCCGTATGCAGAGCTCGGCGCCGGAAGCGGTAGACCTCGCCAAAGAGAGCGAGGCTACCCGCAAAGCATATGGACTGGACAATCCCACCACGGAAAAGTTCGGCCGCAGGTGCCTGATCGCGCGCAGGCTGGTGGAACGGGGCGTACGCTTCGTCCAGGTCTATTCGGGCGGCGGCCACAATGACGACAACTGGGATGCGCACGGAAACGTGGACAAAAATCACGAGCTGCACGCCGCCGAAACAGACCAGCCGATAGCCGCGCTTCTGAACGACCTGACAAGCCGAGGGCTGCTGGAACAGACACTGGTGGTTTGGGCGGGAGAGTTCGGCCGCACGCCTACCAGCCAGAACAGTAAAGGGCGCGACCACAACCCACGCGGCTTTAGTACGTGGATTGCCGGCGGGGGTGTGAAGGGCGGGCAGGTCTATGGCGCGACCGACGAGTTCGGCTACGCGGCAGTCGACAAAAAAGCGCACGTGCACGATTTACATGCGACCATCCTTCACCTGATGGGACTGGATCATAAGCTTCTGACATACTTTCACGCGGGCCGAAACATGCGGCTCACCGATGTGAGCGGCAACGTCATCCGGGAACTGATCGCCTGAACATGTCCAATACCGAGTTTGCCGGGCGCACTGCGCTCGTTACAGGAGGCTCGCGCGGCATCGGCCGCGCGATTGCCGTAAAGCTGGCCCGCCATGGCGCCGATATCGCCATCAATTACCGAAGCCGTACGCGCGAAGCCGAGGAGGCTAAGGAACTGATCGAGCGGGAGGGCCGGCGCTGCATATTGGTACCGGGTGATGTATCTGAGCCGGCGGATGTGGAACGTATCGTCCGGCAGACGCGCGAACATCTCGGGCCCATTGGCCTGCTCGTTGCCAATGCCGCAATCAGTATCCTGGAGAGTCATCAGCAGATCTCCTGGGACACATGGAAGAAGACCATGGCGGTGAACCTGGACGGTCCTTTCCTCTGCTTGATGGCCGTAAAGGATGAGATGCTGGCCGCCGGCTACGGGCGAATCGTTTGCATTTCGTCAGTCGCCGCGCTGCGGCCGCGCAAAATGCAGATCCACTATGCCTCCAGCAAAGCCGGGTTGTTAGGACTGGTGCGGTGCTTCGCTGAGGCGCTCGCGCCCAAGGTGCGCGTGAATGCGATCGCGCCCGGTTTGATCGAGACCGAGATGGGCGAATCGATCGGACCTGCAACTACGCAAGCCATCATCGATGCCACGCCGCTCGGCCGTCTGGGCAAGCCCGAGGAGATCGCCAATGTCACGTACTTTCTGCTTTCGGATCAAGCCAGTTTTATGACGGGGCAAACGGTGGCCGTAAGCGGCGGGCGCGTCATGCTGCCGTAGTGTCAGCGGCCGTGAATGCGGCAGGTCTCCACTACTTCCCGCGCCGCCTTCGCGGTATTGGCATGAATCGTGACGGTGTCGTGAACGTTCACGGCGTAACCCCCGGCCAGTACGATCGCGAGTGGAATCCCAAGTTCCACGGCCTTGCGGATTGCGAGCCGATCGCGTTCTTTCAGGCCTTCCATACTGAGCGCCAGCCCGCCAAGCTGGTCTTCGCGAAAGGGGTCGGCGCCCGCAACGTAAATGATCAGATCGGGCCGGTTGATGGACAGTGCCTTGTCGTATCCCTCGGTTAGCCGGCGGAGGTACTCCTCATCGCCGGTTTGGTCCGCAAGATGAATGTCCAGGCTTGAGGGCGGCTTCTCGGAAGGATAATTGTTGAACTGGTGGATTGAAAGCGTGAAGACGGCAGGATCGCCGGCAAAAATTGCAGCCGTGCCATTGCCGTGGTGGACGTCACAGTCGAGCACCAGGACCGAGCGAATCGCGCCGTCCTTCTGCAATCGGCGAATCGCGACGGCGATATCGTTGATGGCGCAGAATCCTTCCCCATGATCTGCGAAGCCGTGATGGAATCCGCCGCCTATGTGGTAAGCCAGGCCATCTCGCAAAGCCAGGCGGGCGCTCAGAATCGTTCCGCCGGTCATCAGCCAGAAGGCGTCCACCATTGGGCGCGAGTAGGGAATTTCAAGCTGCAAGACCTCTTGGTAGGTGAGGGTACCGCTCTTCAGCCGATGGACCCAGTCCGGCGCATGGACCAGCAGAATGTCTTCATCAGTAGCCGCTTCGGGCTTGGCGAAGTCGGCCGGTTCGGCGAACCCGCTGCGGAGAAGCTCTGCGTGGACCAGCCGGTATTTTTGGGAGGGAAAAACGTGCTCGCCGAAACGGAGATCATAGCCGTGGTGATAGACGAGCCGAAAAGGAAGCATCGTTCATTGCACGGCGGTGACAACCGCGGCATTGAAGACATCTTCGGCGGAGCATCCGCGCGACAGATCGTTCACCGGCTTCGCCAGGCCTTGCAGGAACGGGCCTATCGCTGCGGCATCGGCGAGGCGTTCGAGCAGTTTATACGCGATATTGGCCGAAGCCAGATTGGGGAAAATGAGCGTGTTCGCCCGGCCCGCGACCGTGGATCCGGGCGCCTTCGAGCGGCCGACAATTTCCGAGACCGCCGCATCGGCCTGAAGCTCCCCATCCACATTCAGCTCCGGAGCGCGCTCTCGCACGATGCGCACCGCCTCGACTATGCGATCGACCTGGGGATGCTTTCCGCTGCCTTTCGTGGAAAACGATAGCAGTGCCACGGCGGGCTCCACGCCAAGAAGATTTCTTGTAGTGCGCGCAGTGGCAATTGCCACTTCGGCCAATTGCAGTGCCGTGGGCTCAACCAGAACGGCGCAATCCGCAAACGCAAGCAGGCCTTGGTGGCCGTGCGCGGGGTTCTGCAACGCCATGATGTAGACACTCGACGCCACACCGACGCTGGGATCGACGCCCACGGAGTGAAGCGCGGCGCGCAGGGTTTCGGCTGAAGTGTTCACTGCGCCGCCCACGCTTCCATCCGCGTCTCCTGCGGCGACCATTAGGGAGGCAAAGTAGAGCGGCTGCCGCGCAATCGCCGCAGCTTCCATCTGCGTAATGCCGCGCGAGCGGCGCCGTTCATAGTAGAGCTCCGCGTATTTGCGGGCATCCGGACAGCGTTCGGGGTCTATGAAGGATACGCCGGCCGGGGGCTGCGCGGGAGCTTTCCCGATCAGGATCGGCCGAACCACACCGTCGCGCGCAAGGCGCTCGGCGGCCACTAAGACGCGGGCATCACCGCCCTCCGGAAACACAATTCTTTTTTTCAGCTTGCGCGCGCGTTCAATCAATCTTTCCCTGAACGCGACCGCCGATTCGGGGATCGCCATGGGCTTGACACACGAGTCTAGCATTCAGCACCCGCTCATCGGCGCTTGGTATTTCACGGATCAATGCCCGCGCAGACTATCAATCACCGAGGAACTTGCCGAGAGGGCGCAGAACTTTCACGTTGTCGAACACCGCTTTTATGGCGGCAGTTAGCGGAATGGCGAGCAGGAGGCCGGCGGCGTCCCAGATGAAGCCGAACAGCATCAGTGAGAACGTCACCACGAGCGGATTCAAGTGCACGCGCGAACCCACAATTTTCGGATACAGCAGATTTAAGGCCAGCAGGTGAAAAATCGCTACCAGGCTGAAGACCAATAGATAACCCGAAACCGTGTGCAGCGCCGTGAGCGCGATAAACATGGGCGGCAGCAGAGCCAGGGGCAGTCCGATGTATGGAACCAGGCTTAAAAAGCCGCTGAGCGGCCCGACCAGAAGAGGGTATGGGAGCCGAATGATCCAGAACGCAAGCGAACTGGCAACTGCCAGGAGCACGCCCAGCATGAAATTACCGACAACGAAGGCCCGTACCATCTCCGCGATACCTTGCAGGCTGCGGGCGGCTATGAGGCGGTCCTCGCCCTGAAAGATCTGCAGGAAGCTGCGATGAATGTGATCCCGCCAGCTCAGCATGAAGTAGACAAGAAACGGCACGAAAGAGGCCATTAGCAGGATTTGATAGACGGATCCAAGCCGCGAATAGAAGTAGTCGGCCAAGGGCGAGCGTTCCTCGTGAATCCGGACTTCAGGAATATTGGGTAGATCGGTTGTCAATGGCGGAGGTAGAGGGAAGCTTGGCGTTTCCACGGCACGGCGCCTGCTTCGGGCCTTCGCAGCCCGCTCCCGCTCCTGCTGGAGCTGCTGCTGTTGCAGGCGCTCCCGCTCCTTCTGCCGCTGCCTGCCCGGCACCAGCAGATCATACGTCTTCTCCTCCATGGACTCCACGCGGTGCCGTACCGAATCGACCAGCTCACCAATTCTCTGGCTGTATTTTGGCAGCTCATCGATCAGCCCGGAAAGCTGCGAGTAGGCGCCGAGCCCCGCGAGATAGAGACATGCCAGCGCAACGGTGCAGACAATGAAACTGGCCAGACTTCGGGGAAGCCGTAACCGCATGAGGAACGCAACAAAGGGCTCCAGAATAAACGCGGTCATCACCGCCATGAGCAGAGTGATGAAAAATACCCGCCCGAAATACAGGAGAGCGACTACAACGCCGAAGGCGATCACTGATCCGGCAAAGCTCGGGCCGGCCTTCCAAGCTCTTACTGGCTTAATGACGGGTTTCGTTAAGGTGGCCACTCCGTACCAGGACCCTTTGACTCGAATCTACCACGCCCGCGTTTATAATGAAATCGACTCCGCTCTCGTGCCGTTTTCATGAGCACAAGCAAACCACGTATCCTGGCGCTCGACCTGGGAAAAAAGCGGATTGGACTGGCGATCAGCGATCCGCTCGGCATCACAGCCCAGGGATTACCCAACCTGGAGCGCCGTAATAAGCGAACCGATCTCGGAGAGCTGGCGCGGCTGATCGAAGATAAAGGCGTCGGACTCGTGTTGCTGGGCAATCCTATAAATATGGGCGGCAGCGAAGGCCGGCAATCGGAGTGGGTTCGCGATTTTGCTTCCGCGCTCACCGGCTACACCGGTGTGCCCGTGAAGCTCTGGGATGAACGGCTGACGACAGCTGAGGCATCACGCGTCTTGCGTCAGGCCGGAATGAGCATCGCAAAGCGGGCGGCGAGTGTTGACCGCCTCTCTGCGGTGATTCTGCTGCAAAGCTACCTGGATTCCTTGTGAAGCTGCTGGTCCGCTCCTTTGCTCTGATTTTGGCCGCCACACTCGCCGCTGGAGGGTATGCGTTTTACCGGCTCACCCGCCCGTATGCCGGATTTCGCGAACCGGTGTTTCTCGATTTTCCAAGAGGTACAGGCACACGGCAAATGGCCGGAGCCTTGGCAAAGGGAGGAGTGATCGAAGCTCCCTGGGAGTTCGAGCTCATCCGGCTGTTTCGGTCCAGCGCCAATTTGCAGGCAGGTGAATATCGGTTTGACCGGCCGGCTTCACCGCTCGAAGTTTTTGACCGGATTGCTCGCGGCGATGTCTTTTATTACGAGCTGGTGGTCCCGGAAGGCAAAAATCTATTTGAAATTGGCGACCTGGTCCGTGATCTGCGCTTGTTTTCGAGCGAAGACTTCATACGGGCGGCCCGCGATCCGTCAATGATTCGAGATCTGGATCCGCGTGCGCCATCGCTCGAGGGCTTTCTCTTTCCGAATACGTACCGGCTGACCCGCCACACCACAATCGAGGCCTTGTGCCGCCAAATGACCGGAAAATTTCGCGAGGTGTGGAAAAACCTGAACACGCAGGCCGATGTTCACAACACGGTGACGCTTGCTTCGCTCGTAGAGAAAGAGGGCAAGCTCGCCGAGGAGCGGCCGGTGATCGCCTCGGTTTTTCTGAAGCGGCTGAAGCTCGGCATGAAACTGGACTGCGACCCAACCACGATCTACGCTGCGCTGCTCGAAGGCCGCTATCGCGGTACGATCCACAGATCCGACCTGGCCAACGGCCACCCGTATAACACATACCAACATGCAGGACTGCCTCCGGGCCCGATCGCTAATCCCGGCCTGGCTTCAATTCGGGCGGTTCTAGAGCCACACGAAACGAATTATCTGTATTTCGTGCTCCGGCCGGACGGATCCGGCGGCCACGCCTTCTCAGGCACGTTGCAGCAGCAGGAGGCGGCCATTCGCGAGTACCGCCGCGGAGTCCACAAGTAACCTTTCGTCAGAAGTCGACGAAGTGGCGCCAATCTCGGCGGTCCTGATCAATCTTCTGAAATGCGGCGATATTGACGGTCGTCGGGTGGTGTTTATAGTCGGCCCGGTTTCGCTCGATAAAGGAGACCAGCTTCTTGGTTGAAGCCATGTTGATATCGTGAAAAAGAATGAAACCGTTTTGCTGGCACACAACGTCGGAAAGCACGAAATCCACAAGCTGGCTATCGTACCTGTGATCGCCGTCGATAAATATCACGTCGAATTTCAAACCTTCCGACGCTACGGCCGGTAGCGCAGATATAGACATCGCTTCCATGAATCGGAAGTGGTGTTCCATGCGTGCTTCCTGCACTTTTCGGAGGCCGATTCCGTGCCAATCTTTTGTTTCGGCCGGGTCGATCGCAATATGCGATCCCACGCCATTGAGTTTTATGGCCGCCAGGAAATATAGCGTGCTGAAGCCCTCGGCAAAGCCCACTTCGAGTGTTCGCTGCGGCCGTAACCGCCTGCAGAGGTCGTATATAAATACACCGTCTTCCGGCCGCACACCTGCACTGGGATCCAATTGGTGCGTTGCTCCATCGACTCCGATCTGCGGGTCCTTTTTGTGGAGAGAAAGGAGCAGCCTAGGGAAGGGCTCCGGCAGCTCTGCGATGCGCGTGTAAGCGGCAGCAGGGATGGAACCGGGAGACGTCCAGTGTGGAAGGGCGATTCCGGTCGCCGCTTCCAGGCGCCACCTGGCGGCGCTATAGACCCTGCGCAGATGCCGGGGGCGCAGCAAGAGAACAGAAACCAGGACAAGAATGATTGCCAGGATCCAGAGGAGCTTTCTCCGTTCCAGTTTCATACCGGACTCCGGCTATCAAACAGGCCGATTCCTGCGCCTGCAAGAGAAGCGCAGTGTACACCAAAATTCCAATAGTCGCAAGGCGGTGCGTACCCGTGGCCGGATCGCGAAACTCGCGGTCCAGTGTACAATGTCCGCTATGAAAATCCCCTTGGTTTGGCTCCTGGCCTGTTCGGCCTTTGCCCAGCAATATGATCTGCTCCTCAAGGGCGGACATGTCATTGACGGCAAGAACAAAATCAGCGCCGTGCGGGATGTCGCAATTCAGAACGGAAAAATAGCGGCGGTTGAATCGAACATCTCCGAGGGCAGCGCGTACAAAACCGTCAATGTCTCCGGGTTGTACGTTACGCCGGGCCTGGTGGACATCCATGTCCACGTATACGCGGGCACGGGCATGCGAGGGGCGTATTCGGGGGACAACAGCGTTTACCCGGATGGTTTCACATTCCGCGCAGGCGTCACTACGGTTGCTGACGCCGGCAGTTCAGGGTGGCGGAACTTCCCCGATTTTAAAGACCGCGTCATTGACCGCTCCAGAACCCGGGTGCTGGCGTTTCTGAACATCGTCGGCAAGGGAATGGGCGGCGGCAAAATCGAGCAAGATTTAACCGACATGGACGCGAAAGCTACAGCCGACCAGGCCAAACGCTACAAGGAGACGGTGGTGGGCGTAAAGACGGCCCACTACGCCGGGCCGGAGTGGACTCCTGTGGAGCGCGCGGTCGAAGCCGGTACGATCGCGAACATACCAGTTATGGTCGATTTCGGCACTTTTCGGCCCGAGCGACCCTACGAAGAGCTGGTGCTCAAAAAGCTTCGCCCGGGCGATATCTCTACGCACATGTATCTAGGTGCGGTTCCAATGCTCGACGACAGCGGGCGCGTTCGATCGTATCTGTTCGAAGCACGCAAGCGCGGCGTAATCTTCGATGTCGGCCACGGCGGCGGCAGTTTCCTGTTCCGGCAGGCGGTGCCCGCGATCAAGCAGGGCTTCATTCCTGATTCGATCTCCACGGACCTGCATATCACCAGCATGAACGCAGGAATGAAAGACATGCTGAACGTCATGTCGAAATTCCTGAATATGGGCATGTCGCTTGATGACGTGATCCTCCGGTCAACCTGGAACCCGGCGCACGAGATCAAGCATGACGAGCTGGGGCACTTGTCCGTGGGCGCTCCGGCGGACGTAGCTGTGCTGCGGCTTGAGAAGGGCGATTTCGGGTTTGTGGATGTGAACGGCGCGAGAATGAAAGGCCACCAGAAGCTGATCTGCGAATTGACGGTGCGGGACGGGCGGGTTGTTTGGGACCTGAACGGCCTAACTCGCGAGGATTGGGACAAGCTTCCGAAGGACTACAAATCTCAGGGCGATCCGAGATGGGACGGAACGCTCGGCCGCAATGTTCGTGCGCGCAGAAAATAGCGGCAGGAGGCGAATCAGGACGGCGGTTCCTCAAGAACAGCGGCGTAGTAGGCTTCATACTGCGGAATGATGCGATCGGTGCAGAATCGACTTGCTGCAGTCTCGCGCGCAGCGTGTGACATGCGCTCGTAAAGGCGCTCATCGGTCAGCAGCTCGATCGCTCGCAAGGCTTGCGCCTCAATGTCTCCGGCCGGCGCGAGGAAACCATCCACACCATCGGTAATCAGCTCGCCCACTCCGCCGACGCGCGTGGCCACCGGAGGGAGCCCGCACGCCATCGCTTCCAGCGCCGCAAGGCCGAATGCCTCCATCTCGCTCGGGAGCAGCAGCACGTGCGCCAGCGGCAGCAACCGCTCCACGTGATTCTGTTTGCCAAGAAAAGAGACGTGGCGCTCGATGCCTAGCTTTCGGGCCAACTGTTCAGCCGGACCGCGATCAGGCCCGTCCCCCACCATCAGCAGATGGGCCTGGGTCTGTTTGCGGACTTCAGCGAGAACACGAATACAATCGAGCACCCGCTTTACCGGGCGGAAATTGGAGATGTGAATCAGCAGCTTTTCTCCGTCGGGCGCGAATCGTTTGGCCTGCGCCTTCTCCGGATCCGGCCGGTACAGCTCGCAGTTGACGAAGTTCTGAATTACGCGGATCTCGTTCGCTACGCCGAAAACTTCGACCGTCTGTTTTCGGAGATATTCGCTGATGCAGGTGATGCCGTCAGACCGCTCGATCGAAAATCGGGTGATCGGAAAGTACGAACGGTCCGCGCCCACGAGCGTAATATCGGTTCCGTGCAGTGTTGTGATGAAGGGAAGGCGGCGTATGGGCGCCAGCATCTGCTGCGCAAGCATCGCCGCGATCGAGTGAGGAATGGCATAGTGCACGTGGAGGAGGTCGAGATCGTAGGATTCAGCGACCTCCGCCATACGCGACGCGAGTGCCAGGCAGTACGGCGGATATTGAAACAACGGGTAAGTTGAGACTTCCACTTCGTGGTAGTGAATGCGCGGCGTGCCCGGGTCCAGCCGGATTGGGTTTGCGTAGCTGATGAAGTGAATTTCGTGCCCGCGGTTGGCGAGCTCCAGGCCCAATTCCGTCGCTACGATGCCGCTTCCCCCATACGTGGGATAGCACGTGATTCCGACATTCACCCTGCCAGCGTAGCACCAGAGCCTACAGCCGGCTCGAACGGCGTCTGCCTGTAATCGATCACGACCTCGCGCCCGCCGTTTAGAATGGATTGCCGCCCCGCTTC
>Ga0070741_10012751_pt1 | contig 15081 bp, 11 predicted proteins | sample Coa_R1_4_FD_66440 | JGI IMG/M metagenome (GOLD analysis project Ga0070741, IMG submission 66440) | Surface soil microbial communities from Centralia Pennsylvania, which are recovering from an underground coalmine fire - Coalmine... | ecosystem: Environmental > Terrestrial > Soil > Unclassified ... | reverse complement strand
CTCGTCGGCGCCCGCTACGCCGCCCTCGGCATCCCCGACGACGCCGGCACCGGCTTCGACCGGTTCATCACGTCGGGGATGAGCGACGAGCAGATCGACGCCATCGGCCCGCTCCCCCGCACGCACGGACTGCTGGCCGCCATGCTCACCGACCCCGAGCCCTACCGCACCGACGACATCCGGGCCGATCCCCGGTTCGAGTGGTGGCCCGAGGCCCACCCCCGGATGCGGTCGTTCCTGGGCGTGCCGCTGGTGTTCAAGGGCGACATCGTCGGCGCCTTCTACCTGACCGACAAGGAGGGCGGCTTCGACGAGGCCGACGTCGAGCTGGTCCGGGGCCTCGCCGCCCACGCCGCCGTCGTCATCGAGAACGCCCGGCTGTTCGAGGCCAGCCGTGAACGGTCGATCGCCGAGGAGCGCAGCCGGCTGGCCCGCGACCTCCACGACGCCCTGACCCAGCGGCTGTTCAGCCTCAACCTCACGCTGGAGGCGGCCGCCGCCACCGCCGCCGGCCCCGACCCCGCGGCGGCGCTGGAGTCGATCCACGCCGCCCGGGCGCTGGTCGACGCCTCCCTGGCCGAGCTGCGGACGCTGATCTTCGGGCTGCGGCCGCCGGCGCTGCAGGCCGACGGCCTCGTCGACGCCCTCCGCAAGCACGCCGAGCTGGTCGGCCGGGCCCACGCCGTGCCGGTCACGGTCGTCGACCGCCGGCCGCCGGGCGCGACCGGCCCGGGAGGGGCGGCGGAGGAGGAGCTGTGGCGGGTGGCGCAGGAGGCGCTCTCCAACGCCCTGCGGCACGCGGAGGCCTCGGCGGTGACGGTCACCGTCGAGGCGGACCGCTCCGGCGGCGGCACGCGGCTGTCGGTGGCCGACGACGGCGTCGGCTTCGACCCGCAGGCCCGGTCGATCGCGGCGCGCCGGCTCGGTCTCGTGTCGATGCGGGAACGGGTGGAGGCGGTCGGCGGGCGGTTCGAGATCGTCTCCGCTCCCGGACGGGGGACGACCGTGCGGGCGTGGGTCCCGGCGCCGTGAGCGGGGCGGCGCCCGTCCGGCTCCTGATCGTCGACGACCACCCGGTCGTGCGCCAGGGCCTGCGCACCTTCCTCTCCACCCGGTCCGACTTCGAGGTCGTCGGGGAGGCCGGCGACGGGGAGGCGGCGGTGGCCGAGGCGGCCCGGCTGCGGCCCGACGTGATCCTCATGGACCTCGTGATGCCCGGCCTCGACGGGCTCGAGGCCATCGGCCGGATCCGGGCCGCCGACCCGGCCGCCCGGATCCTGGTGCTGACGAGCTTCGCCTCCGAGGAGCAGGTCCTCCCGGCCCTGCGGCGGGGGGCGGCGGGCTATCTCCTGAAAGACGCCGCCCCGGCCGAGCTCGAGGCGGCCATCCGGGCCGTGCACCGCGGCGAGGGCCTCCTCGACCCGGCGGTCACGGCCACGGTGCTGGCCGAGGTCGCCCGGCCGGAGCCCGATCCCGGCGTGGCGGCGCTGACGCCCCGGGAGCGCGAGGTGCTCGGTCTGCTCGGCCGGGGAATGACCAACGCCGCCATCGCCCGGGAGCTGGTGGTGGCCGAGAAGACCGTCAAGACCCACGTCAGCTCGATCCTGGCCAAGCTGCGGCTGGCCGACCGCACCCAGGCCGCCCTCTACGCCGCCCGCCTCGGCCGCCCGCCGTCGTGACCCCGGGCCAGGCCGCCGACATCCTCGCCGCCGTGGTGGCGGCGAAACCGGGCGGGGAGACCCGCCCCGGGCAGGAGGCGATGTGCGCCGCCGTCGACGCCGCCCTCGCCTCCGGCGAGCATCTCCTCGTCGAGGCGCCGACCGGCGTCGGCAAGAGCCTGGCCTATCTGGCGCCGGCCGTGGCCCACACCCGGGCGGGCGGGAGCGACGCCCGGGTGGTGGTCGTCACCGCCACCAAGGCGCTGCAGGAGCAGCTGATGCGAGACGACCTGCCGTCGCTGGCGTCCGGGCTCTCCGGCCGGCCGCTGCGCTTCGCCATGCTCAAGGGCCGGTCGAACTACCTCTGCCGGGCCAAGCTCGACGTGACGGCGGTCGACGGCGTGGAGGCCCGGTTCGACTTCGGCGACGAGGGCGTCACCGGGGCGCTGGAGGCGGTGCAGCGCCTGGCGGAGTGGGCCGAGAAGACCGAGACCGGCGACCGGGCCGACGCCCCGGGGGCGGTGTCCGACGCCGTGTGGTCGCAGGTGTCGGTCGACCCCGGCGAGTGCCCCGGCGCCGCCGCCTGCCACGCCGGTGACGCCTGCTTCGCCGAGGCCGCCCGGGAGCGGGCGGCGGCGGCCGAGATCGTCGTCGTCAACAGCCACCTCTACGCCGCCCACCTGGCCTCGGGCGGCAACGTTTTGCCGCCGCACACCGCCGTCGTGTTCGACGAGGCCCACACGCTGGAGGACACGCTGGCCGGCGCCTTCGGCGTGCGGCTGACGCCGTTCCGGGTGCGCCGGGCCGCCGCCCGGGCCCGGGCGGCGGGCGCGGAGGGCGACCTGACCCGCCGCCTCGACCGGGCCGCCGACGCCCTCGAGTCGGCCCTCGGCCTCCCCGCCGAGGCGACCCGGGTCGACCTCGGCGGAGGTGACACCGGCGGCGGCGACCGGGAGCTGAGCTCGGCGCTGTCCACGGTGGCGACGCTGGCCCGGGAGGTGCACACCACGCTGCGGAAGTCGGAGCTGGGCCTCGTCGGCGGCTCCGGCGGTGCCGGGGGCGACGTCGCCCGGGCCAAGGCGGCGCAGGCCTCCCGGCTGCTCGACGGCCTGGCCGACGACGTCTCGCTGCTGCTCGACCCGCCACCGGACTCGGTGGCCTGGGTGGAGTCGAACCGGGGCCGGCCGGAGCTGCACCAGGCGACGGTCGACGTCGGCCCGACGCTGGCCGCCCGGCTCTACCCCGACGTGACCGTCATCGCCACCAGCGCCACGCTGGCCACCGGCGGCCGGTTCGACCTCCTCGCCCGCCGCCTGGGCCTGACCCTTCCGCCGCCGCCGGCATCCGACGTGGCGGCCGGACCCGACGTCGCCGACGACGATGTGGAGCCGACCCCGCCCGTCCACCGGGCTTTGACGGTGCCGAGCCCGTTCGACCACGCCCGCCAGGGCTGGCTCTACGTCGCCAGGCACCTGCCCGAGCCCAACGACCCCCGGTTCGCGCAGGCGATGGCCGACGAGCTGCATGCGCTCGTCGTGGCCGCCGGAGGGCGGACGCTGGCGCTGTTCACGTCCCGGGCGGCCATGGAGCGCACCGCCGACACGCTGGCCGCCCGGGGCGGCTACGAGGTGCTGGTGCAGGACCGCCTGCCCCGCCCCGAGCTGCTGGCCCGCTTCCGGGCCGGGCCGGGCTCGGCGCTGTTCGCCACCCAGGGGTTCTGGCAAGGCGTCGACCTCCCCGGGCACCTCTGCCGGCTGGTGGCCATCGACCGGATCCCCTTCCCCCGACCCACCGACCCGCTGGTGGCCGCCCGCCGGGCCGCCGCCACTGCCCGGCGGGAGAACGACTTCGCCGCCGTCGACCTGCCGGCGGCGGCCACCCTCCTGGCCCAGGGCGCCGGCCGGCTCATCCGCACCACCACCGACGCCGGCGTGGTGGCGGTCTTCGACCGGCGGCTGGCCACCAAGGGCTACCGGCAGACCCTGCTGGCCACCCTTCCCCCCTTCCGGCGCTCGATCGACCGGGAGCGCATGGTGGCGGTGCTCACCGAGCTCAAAAAATCGGACAAACCGCTCAAGCCTGTCGGGCCGCCTGCCGATACCTCCTCTGCAACCGAGCGCCGAGCGTAGAGAGGGGCCCGCCATGGAGACCACGACCACCGTCGACATCGCCACCGCCGCCAACCACGAGGCGACCGCCCTGGTGGAGGACCTCCTCAAGCGGGACCAGGGCATGTTCGACTCGGCCGAGATCCTCGCCGTCCTCGACCTCGTCGACACCGTGGTGGCGCTGTCCACCGACAGCGAGCCGACCAAGGTCGCCGAACTGGCCGCCGTGGCCGCCACCGGCCGGGCCAAGGCCAGCGGTCAGGCCCTGCTCGACGCCGCCGGCACCAAGGGCAGCCTGCTGCTCGACCTGTGGGCGGGCCTCGAGAGCCTTCGCTGAGAACGCTCCCCCGCCGGCTTCTTTGAACCGGCGTTCCTGAGGAACACCTGTCGTTCCTCAGGAACGCCGGTTCTTCGTTTCTCGGCCTTCCGACCTAGGCGATCGTCCCGGACAGAACCGGTCCTGCGCCCGATGTGGCGCCGCGGGCCGATCCGTACCGTCGGAGGCATGACACAGAACCGCACCGCTCTCATCACCGGGGCGTCCCGGGGCCTCGGGCTGGCCCTGGCCCGCAGCCTCGTGGCCGACGGCTGGAAGCTCGTGATCGACGCCCGGACGGCCGCCGACCTCGACGCCGTCGTGGCCGGACTCGGCTCATCGGCGGTGGTGGCCGTGGCCGGCGACGTCGCCAGCGAGGAGCACCGCCTGGCCCTGCGCCGGGCGGTCGCCGGGCTCGGCGGGCTCGACGTCGTCGTCCACAACGCCAGCCGCCTCGGCCCGTCGCCCCAGCCACCGCTCGACGCCTATCCGCTCGACGCCCTGCGCGCCGTCTACGCCGTCAACGTCTTCTCCCCGCTGCGGCTCACGCAGCTGCTCCTCCCCCACCTGCGGCCCGGGGGCCGGATCGTCTTCGTCACGTCCGATGCCTCGGTGGAGGCCTACGAGGGGTGGGGCGGGTACGGATCGTCGAAAGCAGCGCTCGATCACATCGCCGCCGTCCTCGCCGTGGAGCACCCGGAGCTGTCGGTCTACGCCGTCGACCCCGGCGACATGAACACCCGGATGCACCAGGAGGCCTTCCCGGGCGAGGACATCTCCGACCGGCCGCCGCCCGAGGCCAGCGTCCCCGGCCTGCGGGAGCTCCTGACCGGCGCCCTTCCGAGCGGCCGCTATCAAGCCCGGGCCCTGGTGGCACCGGTGGAGGCCGTCCGATGAGGGGCGCCGTCCGGTCCCTGGTCGGGCTGCCGCCGGCTCCGGGCCCGATCGAAGCATCCGGCCGGCGGCGCGACGCCGCCCTGCTCCTGGCGTCCCGGCCGTCGTCGGCGATCGACACGACCTTCGCCGCCCTGGGCGAGTTTCTCGCTCCCGGCGACGTGCTGGTCGTCAACACGTCGGCCACGCTGCCGGCGGCGGTGCCGCTCGACGGTCCGGCCTTCGGCCGGGGCGGGCCGGCCGGGCTCCTGCTCCACCTCGGCACCGAGCTGCCCGGCGGGCTCCGGGTGGCGGAGCTGCGGACGGCGACCGGCCACGGCAGCCGGCCGTTCGTCGACGCCCGGCCGGGCACCCTCCGGCTGGCCGGCGGCGGACGGGCCGAGCTCCTGTCACCGTGGCCCGCCGTGGCGAACGAGGGACCCAACCGGCTGTGGGTGGCGCGCCTCGACGCCGGGAGCGGCGGCGGGCTCACGGCCTGGCTGGCCCACCACGGCCGCCCGATCCGCTACGGCGAGCCGGCCGAGCCGTGGCCGATCGACGCCTACCAGACCGTGTTCGCCACCGAGCCCGGCAGCGCCGAGATGCCGTCGGCCGCCCGGGGCTTCACCGCCGAGCTCGTCACGAGGCTGGTGTCGGCCGGCGTCGTCTTCGCTCCCCTGCTGCTCCACTGCGGCCTGTCGTCGCCCGAAGCCGGCGAGGCACCGGAGCCGGAGCGGTACCGGGTGCCGGCCGGGACCGCGGCCCTGGTCAACGCCGCACGGGCCGCCGGCCGGCGGGTCGTCGCCGTGGGCACCACCGCCGTCCGGGCCCTCGAGACGGTGGCCGGCGACGACGGCACGGTCCACCCCGGCGAGGGCTGGACGGAGCTGGTGGTCATGCCCGAGCGGGGCGTGCGGGCGGTCGACGGGCTCATCACCGGCTGGCACGAACCCGAGGCGTCGCACCTGGAGCTGATCGCCGCCGTGGCCGGCGAGGAGATGATCGAGCGCAGCTACGCCACCGCCCACGCCCTCGGCTACCACGGCCACGAGTTCGGCGACTTCCATTTGATCCTGCCGTAGAGCAGTTACCGTCACACCCCGGGCGTACCCTGACGCCGTGATGGGGACCTGGACATGAACGGTGCAATGCCGCCCGGCGGGGTCGGGCGGGTGCTGGGCACGGAGGATGCCACGCCCCTCGGCTTCTGGTTCGCCCTGGCGCCGGGGTGCGCCGTGCAGCTCGACGAGGTCGTGCTGTGCGACCGGACGCTGCCCGACGGCACGACGCTCTCGCTGTCGGGCGTCGTGACTCAGGTGCGGGCCCGGCACGAGGGGGCCCGGTTCGACTCCGACGTGTTCCTCATCGAAGACGGGGTGCTCCCCGCCCAGGTGGCCGAGGCCGCCGAGGTGACGACCACCCGGGCCGAGCCGGAGGTACTCGTGCCGCCGCTGCCCGGCACCGTCGTCCGCCGGGCCGAGGGCAAGGAGCGCGACCAGGCGCTGTACTTCGACCAGATGGCCGTCCGGCTGCCGATCGGGCTCGGGCGGGACAAGCAGCCGCTGTTCGCCAACCTCGAGTTCCTCGACGGCAGGCGGGGCGCCCACGTCAACATCTCGGGGATCTCGGGTGTGGCGACGAAGACGACGTACGCCACGTTCCTGCTCTACAGCCTCTTCACCTCCGGCGTGCTCGGGGCCGAGTCCGTCAACACCAAGGCGCTGATCTTCAACGTCAAGGGCGAGGACCTGCTGTTCCTCGACCACCTCAACCGCCGGCTCCCCCAGCAGGCCCGCGACGCCTACGACGCCCTCGGGCTGCCGGTCGGGCCGTTCCCGTCGGTGGCGGTCTACGCCCCACCCCGGCGGGGCGACCACAACGCCGGCCCCGACGTCGCCACCCGCACCACCGGCGTCGACACCTACTACTGGACGCTGGCGGAGTTCTGCGACGAGGAGCTGCTGCCGTTCGTGTTCGCCGAGGCGGAAGACGACCGGCACCAGTACACGATGCTGATCTACTACGTGGCCGGGCTGCTGAAGCGCGACGGCTCGGCGCAGGGCGACGACGGCGCCTGGCAGCTCGACGGCGAGGTGCTGCGCACCTACCACGACCTCGTCGAGCTCATCGTCGACCGGCTCCAGAGCGGCGTCTGGGCGCCGCCGGCCACCACCATGGGCACGATCAACGCCTTCATCCGGCGGCTGCTCTCCTCCCAGCGGGGGCTCGGCCACCTCATCCGGGCCGACATCCCGCTTCGGGCCCGGCACACGATCCGCACCTCCGACGCCCAGGTCACCGTCGTCGATCTCCACAACCTGCCCGACCGGGCCAAGCGATTCGTCGTCGGTGTCACGGTCAAGCGCACGTTCGAGGCCAAGGAGGCGTCGGGCGTCCCCCGGCCGCTGCTGTTCCTCGTGCTCGACGAGCTGAACAAGTACGCACCCCGGGAAGGGCAGTCGCCGATCAAGGAGATCCTCCTCGACGTGGCCGAGCGGGGGCGGTCGCTGGGCATGATCCTCGTCGGGGCCCAGCAGACGGCCAGCGAGGTGGAGCGCCGCCTGATCGCCAACGCCTCGATCCGGGTGGTGGGCCGGCTCGACGCCGCCGAGGCCGGCCGGCCGGAGTACGGCTTCCTGCCATCGGTCCAGCGCGACCGGGCCACGATTGCCAAGCCCGGAACGATGTTCGTCTCCCAGCCCGAGATCCCTGTGCCGCTGGTGGTCGAGTTCCCGTTCCCGGCCTGGGCCACCCGGCCCGACGAGCGGGCCCCGGCGACCAGCGGCGTCGATCCGTTCGAGGGCCTGTCGTGAAGCTGCTCCACACCTCCGACTGGCACGCGGGCAAAGTCCTCAAGGGGGTGGCCCGCCTCGAGGAGCAGCGGGCGGTCCTCGGCGGGCTGGTCGACCTGGCCCGGCGGGAGGCCGTCGACCTCGTCGTCGTGGCCGGCGACCTCTACGAGTCGGCCGTGCCGCCGCCCGACGCCCAGGCGCTCGTCTGGTCGACGCTGCTCGACCTGCGGGCCACCGGGGCCGAGGTCGTCGTGATCGCCGGCAACCACGACAACGCCGCCCACTTCGAGGCGCTGCGGCCGCTGGCCGCCGCCGCCGGCATCACCGTCCTCGGCCGGGTGCGCCGGCCCGACGACGGCGGCGTCGTCCGCTGCACCACCCGCGGCGGCGAACGGGTCCAGGTGGCGGCGCTGCCGTTCCTGTCGCAGCGCTACGTGGTGCGGGCGGCGGAGCTCATGGCCGGTCACGCCGCGGAGCACGCCGGCAGCTACGCCGACCGCTGCCGGGCGCTGCTCGACGGGCTGTGCGCCGGGTTCTCGGCCGACACCGTCAACATCGTCGTCGCCCACGCCATGGTCCGGGGCGGCCGGCTCGGCGGCGGCGAGCGCGACGCCCAGACGATCGAGGACTACTACGTCGATCCGACCGCCTTCCCGGCCGGCGCCCACTACGTGGCCCTCGGCCATCTCCACCGCACGCAGCAGCTCCCCGGCGCCGCCCCGATCTGGTACTCCGGCTCGCCGATCCAGGTCGATTTCGGGGAAGGGGGAGACGACAAGCAGGCGATCGTCGTCGAAGCGAGGGCCGGCGCGCCGGCGGTGGTCCGGCCCGTCCCGCTGGAGGGCGTCCGCCGGCTGCGGACGCTGCAGGGGACGTTGGCCGAGCTGCGGGCCCAGGCCGGCGCCGCCGGCGACGACCTCCTGCGGGTCGTCGTGCAGGAACCGGCCCGGGCCGGCCTGGCCGACGACGTGCGGGCGCTGCTCCCGGGCGCCGTCGACATCCGGATCGCCGCTCCGGCCGTCGTCGACGAACCGGCCCCGAGCCGGGCCGGGCTGTCGCCCCACCAGCTGTTCGCCGCCTACCTGGAGTCCCAGGGCGTCGACGACGAACGGGTCGGGCGCCTGTTCGCCCGGCTGCTCGACGAGGCGGTGGGAGGGCCGGGCGCATGAGGCTCCTCCGCCTCGAGCTCGCCGGGTTCGGGGCGTTCCGCGCCCCCACCACCCTCACCTTCGACGACGCCGACTTCTTCGCTCTCATCGGCCCGACGGGGTCGGGCAAGTCCACGATCCTCGACGCCGTGTGCTTCGCCCTCTACGGCAGCGTGCCCCGCTACGAAGCGGAGAACCTGATCCGCTACGTGGTGACGCTCGGGGCGTCGGAGGCCCGGGTCCGGCTCGACTTCGAGCTGGCCGGCCGGCACTACATCGCCACCCGGGTGGCCCGCCGCAGCCCCCGGGGGGCGGTGGCGACGAAGGAGGCCCGCCTGGAACGGGTCGTCGACGCCCACGGCACCGAGGTCGTGGCCGGCTCCGAGCGGGAGATGTCGTCCGCCGTCGTCGGGCTGCTGGGATTGCGCTTCGACGACTTCACCCGCTGCGTCGCGCTGCCCCAGGGCGACTTCGCCCGGTTCCTGCGGGCCAAGGGGGACGAGCGGCGCGACCTTCTGCTCCGGCTGCTGAATCTCGGCGTCTACACCGAGCTCGGCGGGACGGCCCGCCGGCTGGAGGCCGAGGCCCGCAGCCAGATCGGCCTCATCGACGGCCAGCTCGAGCGGTTCGCCTTCGCCACCGTCGAGGCTTCCGAGGCGGCCCGGAGCCGCCGCCGCGAGGTCGACCGGCTGGCCGTCGAGGTGGAGGCCGCCCAGCCGGCCCTGGCCGGGCTGGCCGCCGAGGAACAGGCGGCCGTGGCCCGGGCCAGGGAGGCATCCGAATGGGTGGGGCGGCTCCAGTCGATCGCCGTGCCGGCCGCCGTCCGTGCCTTCGCCGAAGATCACCGGGCCGCCCGGGCGGCGCTGGAGGCGGCGGCCGCCACGCTGGCCGAAGCCGGCGCCCGGCGCAAGGCGGCCGCGACGGAGCGGGAGCGGCTCCCCGACCTCGGCACGTTGCGGGCCGTCCGGGCCGCCCACGAAGCCCTGGCCGAGTGCCAGGCGGCGACCGCCCGGGCGGAAGCCGCCCGGGCCGAGCAGGCGGCCGGCGAGGCCCGGCTGCGGGCGGAAAAGGAGGCGGCCGGCCTCGCCGTCCGGGCGGCGGCCGAAGCCCTCGGAGCCCTGCAGCGCCGCCACCTCGCCCATGCCCTGGCGGCCACCCTGGTGGCCGGCGAGCCGTGCCCGGTCTGCGACCACGTCGTCGAGCGGCTCCCCCACCGGGAGCCGGTCGGCGCGCTGGCCGACGCCGAGCGGCGGGTGGCTGACGCCGAAACGGCCTTCACGGCCGCCCAGCACGACCACGCCACCGCCGAGAAGCGCCTGGCCGGCACCACCGCCCAGCTGGAGACGCTGGCCGCCCAGCGGGCCACGCTCGCCGTCCGGGTCGAGTCCCACCCGGACGTTGGCGAACTCGACGTCCTCATCAAGCGGGTGGTCGCCGCCGAGGCGGGAGTCCAGGAGGCGCAGGCCGCCGAGGACGAGGCGCGAGAGCGGGCCGAGGCGGCGAAGGAGATCCTGGGCCGGCTGGAGGGTGCCGCCCAGACGGCCCGGCGGGACTTCACCGCCCAGCGGGACAAGGTCGTGGCCCTCGGCCCGCCCGGAAGCGGCGACGGCGACGTCCTCGCCGAGTGGGAGGCGCTCGCCGCCTGGGCGGCGGCGCTCGTCCCCACCCAGCAGTCGGCGGTCGCCGCGGCGCAGGCGGAGGCGGCCGGCCACGCCGCCGCCCGGCGCGAGATCCTCTCCGGGCTCCACCGCCGCTTCGGTGAGCTCGGCCTCGCCGCCTCGGGCGGCGCCGACGGGATGGCCCTCGTCTCGGCGGCGGCGACGGCGGTGAGCGAGGCCGCCCACGCGGTGGAGGAGATCGAGGAAGCCATCGGCCAGGCCGCCAAGCTGCGGGAATCGCGCGCCGGGCTGGAAGACGACGCCCAAGTGGCCCGCCTGCTCGGGCAGCTCCTCCGGGCCGACCGGTTCCCGGAGTGGCTCGTGGCCGAGGCGCTCGCCGTCCTCACGGTCGACGCCTCCGAGATCCTCCGGGAGCTGACCGGCAGCCAGTACTCCCTGGCGGTCGGCGAGAAGGAGTTCGTGGTCGTCGACCATGCCAACGCCGACGAGCAGCGCCCGGCCCGGACGCTGTCGGGCGGCGAGACGTTCCAGGCCTCGCTGGCCCTGGCGCTGGCGCTCTCCCAGCAGATCCGGAACCTGGCCGCCGAGGGCGCCCCCCGGCTCGACGCCATCTTCCTCGACGAAGGGTTCGGCACCCTCGACCCCGAGACGCTCGACGTCGTGGCCGCCACCATCGAAAACCTCGGCCAGGGCGGCCGGATGGTCGGTGTCGTGACCCACGTCGCCGAGCTCGCCGCCCGCGTCCCCGTCCGCTTCGAGGTACGCAAGGGCCGGGGCACCTCGGTCATCGAGAAGAAGTACGCATGAAGTTCACCGTCGACCCCTGGGATCCGTCCTACGGCACGTCCAACGACGTCGACCCGGTCGATGCCTCCCGGGCCGACGTCGACTGCGACGTCGAAGTGCCAGGGGCGCAGTGGGCGCCCCGGCCCGGGAGGCGGCTGCCGGGCACCGAACGGCTCGTGTTCGTCGACGGGGTCCGTCGCGTCGAGGCCCATGTGTGGATCGACGCCGACGCCGGGCCCGCCGACGCCGGGCCCGCCGACGCCGGCCCGGCCCACCCCGGGATTTGCGCCTCCTACGCCGCCGGCGCCGTCCGCTGCGACGGGGCGGCGGTGTGCGGGCCGATCGTCGTCGGCCGGGGCCTGTTCACGGCCCACGGCGGCGCCGAGCCGATCCCCACCGCCGCCGGCGACTTCGCCGTCCGGGTGGCACCGTCGGCGGCGCCCGAACGGCTGGCTCTGGCGCTCCAGGAGCGCATGGCGGAAGCCGAGCTCGAGGTGGCCGAGGCCGCCTGCGCCGCCGCCGCCGGCGACGGTGACGTCGACGCGGTGGTCGTCGACGGGCCGCTGCGGGGCCGCCAGCATCTGACCGGAGCGGTCGGCTACGTCAAGACCCACCACGTCACCTATCTCCCGCCGGAGCTCAACGCCGTCGTCGGGCGGCTGGAGCCGGGGGAACGCACCCCGCTCTTCGCCCTGGGCACCACCTGGAGCCGCCTCTCCTGGTATCTGCGCCTGCCGGGCGGGAGCGGGTCGCCGTGGTCGGGCATCGTGCGGGGCGAGTGCTCGGCCAACCTCGCCGTTTCCCGGGCGGCGGCGCTGGCCGACCTCCTCACCGCCGCTCTCCCCCGCTTCGCCTCCGCCGCCCACAAGGACGGGCGGGCGCCACAGAACCTCTATCCGATCGCCGGCCTCGAACGGGAGCTGCGCCACCGCCTCGGGGATCCCCAGATCGTCTACCGGGCCCTCCGGCGGGCCGCCGCCTGACCGCCACCGCTATCCCGGCCGGAAGGCCGGGATAGCGGTCGGCGGAACGTTAGGACGGGCGCCGGAGGCGCCTGCGTGGCCTTTCGGGGGGTCCTCGGGGGGCGGAGCCCCCCGAGTGTGCGCTATTTCACCGGGACGGTGCCGTTGACGGTGGCCTCGTCGATGTCGGACAGGAGGACCTTGACCTCGAGGGTCCACTTGCCCGACAGCGGGATGTTGAAGCCGGTGGCGGTGAAGTGGCCGGGGCCGGCCCGCTGGACGGGCACCGCCAGGGGGCCCACGTCCCGGCTGGGCAGGGTCAGGCTGGCGGTGAGGTCCTGCACCTCCTGGACCGCGCCCTGCGGGCTCAGCGTGTAGAAGTGCAAGGCCGAGGGCCCGGTCTTGGCCGGGTCGACGGTCACGTCGACCAGCACCTGGTCGCTGCGCAGCTCGGTGCTGAAGGGCTGGGCCAGGGCCGAGCGGGCCGGTTGGGCGTTGACCAGGAGCGCGGTGACCGCCAGCACCACGACGGCGATGACGCTCTCGGCGCCGACCGTCCGGCGCAGCCGGGCCACCGTCTCGTCGTCGGTCGGGGCGCCTGCCGACGCCCCCGGCCCGAACGACAGGCGGCCGGCGGCGGCCGGCACCCGGTAGCGGGCCTGGACGTAACGGCGGCTGAAGAAGGCCAGCCCGACCATCAGGGCGAACAGCGCCACCTTGATGATCAGCAGCCTGCCGTAGGTCGTCTGCGTCAGGGCGGAGATGCTCCGCACCTCCCGCCAGCCCTGGAACACGCCGGTGGCCAGGATGGCCAGCACGGCCCCGAAGGCCAGCTTCGAGAACCGGGGGACGACGGCCGAGAGCTCGTCGGGGAGCCGCCGGGGCAGCACCACGCCCACCAGCAGCGCCAGTCCGCCGAGCCAGAGACTGACGGCGCTCAGGTGGACGAGGTCGGAGAGGAGCGCCAGGGGGACGAGGTCCTGGGTCGCTTCGTGCCCCGACAACGCCGGGGTGAAGATCAGCCCGAGGGCGATCAGGCCGCCCACCGCCAGCGGCGCCGAGGCGGGCCGGCGGTCCCGGCCGGCCCCCGCGCCGCCCTCGGCCCGGGACAGCCAGGCGAGGACGGCGGCCATCAACACCAGCAGCACCAGCCGGGACAGCGACACCTTGCCGAAGCGCTCGTCGAGCACACCGGACAGCACCGTCGAGGAGAGGACCTTCGACAGCGGCAGGCCGGCGGCGTACACGCCCTGGATCGGGATGCCGACCACCGTCGTGACCGCCGCCACCGCCCAGGCCGTCCACAGCAGCCGCCGGGGCCGGGCGAGCCCGAGGCCGGGGAGCCAGACGAGCGCCACGAACCCGAAGCCACCGACCAAGAGGACGAGGGCGAGGAAGCCGAGGAAGCGGACCACGGCGTAGATGGCGCCCACCGTCGTGCTGCCGCCGCCCGACGACAGGAGCTTGGCGGCGAGGGCGGCGTCGGCCGAGCTGCCCTTCCCCGACCCGACGGTGAACGTGAAGGCGCCGTGGACGGGATGCGAGTCGGCTGATGTCACCCGCCAGGTGACGATGTAGTTGCCCTTGTCGAGCTTCGGCAGCTTGACCGAGACCGAGTTGCCCTGCCCGCCGGGGTGCTCGGCGGCGCCGGTGTCGACCTGCTTGCCGGAGGGGGATTCGAAGACCCGGATCGAGCCCAGCGGGATCTCGACGCTCTCCCCGAAGTGGAGGACGATGTTGGCCGGCGGGTTCGCCACCACCGTGCCTCCCACGGGCTCGGTCGAGGTCAGCTGGGCGTGGGCGAAGGCCGGGGTGGCGAAGCCGAGCACCACGCCGGCGCCGAGCACCACGGCGAAGAGCAGTCGGAGACGGAGGCGTCGCGAACTCACGCCCAGGAGTAGTCGCCGTTTGTCAGCGGAAAGTTCCCGACCACGGCGGGAACCGTATAGCGCGTCCGGGCCCGAGGCCATTACAGGGGCCGTCGCGCCCCGCCCGTCCACCGGCGGGCAGACTCCCCGTTTCCGACCCGAGGGGGAGGGGGCCGGGGCGGGGAGCCAGGGGTAGGGGCGGTGCCGGTGTGGCGGACGGGCGGGACGCTCGGGCCCTTTCCATCCATCGCACACTGGTAGTCATGTGGTTGGCTTCCGAAGTTCCCCGGCCAAGGTAGAAAGAATCCACGACGTGCCCGGCTCCGACGAGCTGACCGAGCTCCTCCTCGCCGCTCAGGACGGCGACCGCCTCGCCCTCTCCGCCTGGATCAAGCGGAGCCAGGCCGAGGTGTGGCGGCTCTGCGCGCAGCTCGTCAGCCGGGAGCAGGCCGACGACGTGACCCAGGAGGTGTTCCTCCGGGCCTACCGGGCGCTGCCGGCCTTCCGGGGTGACGCCAGCGCCCGGACCTGGCTGCTGTCGATCGCCCGCCGGACCTGTGCCGACGCTGTGCGCGACCTTCGCCGCCGCCGGCGGCTGGCGGCCCGGTTCGAGCGCCCGGCCTACGAGCCGGACCCGGCCGGGGCCGTGTCGGTGGAGGCGCTGCTCTCCGGGCTCGACCCCGAGCGGCGGCTGGCCTTCGTCCTGACCCAGGTGATCGGCGTGTCCTATCTCGAAGCGGCCGAGATCTGCGGGTGCCCCGTCGGCACGATCCGCTCCCGGGTGGCCCGGGCCCGGGGCGACCTCGTCGAGCGCCTCGGCGAGGCCACCGTCTAGTAGTCCCGCGCGTTGATCGTTGTGATGTCACGCCACTTTGAGTGGCCGGCCTTCGTAGGTCCAGCGGAAGGGCTTGGCTTGACGGTTGTAGGCCTTGATGAACTCGATGATGCGGT
>Ga0070741_10012750_pt1 | contig 15081 bp, 11 predicted proteins | sample Coa_R1_4_FD_66440 | JGI IMG/M metagenome (GOLD analysis project Ga0070741, IMG submission 66440) | Surface soil microbial communities from Centralia Pennsylvania, which are recovering from an underground coalmine fire - Coalmine... | ecosystem: Environmental > Terrestrial > Soil > Unclassified ... | reverse complement strand
ATCGCCCATCCGACCCGGAGAACCGTGCCGCCGGGGTCGCCGCCGGCCGTTCCGGTCGGGGCTGTCAGTGGTGTCGGGTCAGGCCGGCGGGCGCCATTGAGAGACGTTGCCGGAGTGCTCCTCATGATCTTTCCGCGGGCAGATCTGAGGTTGTCTTGACGTCGTGGATGAGGACGGCGTGGCTGTCAAATAGGGATCGTTCGGGACGGATCCGGCGGGGGACCGGTTCGGAATGACCAGGGGAAACGGCCGGCGGCATGGTTCGAACTGTCCGGCCGGGTGGTTCTGCGACAGCGGAATGGCCATGGTGGCAATTGCGCACTGTTGACGATGCGACACGGGGAGGCGAAGTCCATAGTGATGGTTGCACCCGAGAACCACGGTGCTTACGGCGAAGCGATGATCCGCCGGCCTTCATGTGGTCGCCTTGGCCGGCGGGGAGTGAACGGCGAAACCGACGCCTTCCATCTGGTCGCACGAGACGTTGTCGTGCTCACAAGGGAAGAAGAAGTCCATGCGTCGGTCGTTCGTTTCTCGTTTTCCGTCCCGGTCGGTCTTGGCCCTCGGCGTTGCCCCTCTCGCTGTCCTGCTCGCCTGGGCTGGCCCGGTGGGTGCAAATTCGTCTCGCACGTCGGGTGGGCCGGCGGGCAACAACGGCACGGTCAAGATCGACGGGGTTCCCTTCGATGGCTCCCGCGACAACGACCCGCACCAGGGTTGTGGCTTCGAGGTCGCCTTCTACGGCTTCGACACCGGCAACAACTACGCCACGGTCGTCTTCACCGCCCAGCCCCCGACGGGCAAGGGCCAGCAGCTCCTCACCGATACGGTGTTCATCGGGGGCGGCGGCTCGGCGGCCGACAGTCGCCTTGACGCCCACAAGGTGTACGACCTCTCCTCCGCGCTGTTCGGGCACTTCACGCCCCAGCCGCAGCAGGGCTACCACGTGAAGCTCACCGTCCACGCCGACGGATCCCAGGGCGCGGACACCAAGCACAAGGTCTTCTGGGTGCGGGACTGCACCCCCCCGACGACCACCACGTCAACGACGACCTCGACGTCGACCACGACCTCGACGTCCACCACTACGACCACGGCGTCGCCGGTGACCACCAACACCCTGGCGCCGGCGATCATTGCGCCGACGACGACGTCGACGACCCCGGCTGAGGTGTTGGGAGTGACGGCGACCAAGCCGGCGCCGTCGACCGAGGTGCTGGGCGCGACGGTGACCAAGCCGGCGCCGGCGGGGACGCTGCCGAAGACGGGTTCTTCGACGGGGTCCGCTGCCTCGGTGGGGCTCATCGCCCTGATGCTGGGCCTGTTGGCCCGGCGCTTGGGGCGGTCGACCAAGGTGACCCCGACCGTCTAAGCCCCCTCCGCCCTCGTCTACATAGCCTCCGCCGGGTCCCCGCCTTGAAAAGGGGACCCGGCGGAGCCGCGCCAGCCCGGCGTCGGTCTGCGCCATGGCAGCGGCAGGGGGCCGTCGTTGCCCGCCCCTGGGGGCGGGGCGAACGCCGGCGGGACGCCTCCGTGTGGCGGGGACATGGCACGCCACACATCGTCCTGCGGCTGGGGGCCGTCATGGCCGGTGCGGAGGCGACGTGGAGGACGGCGGCGGCCCAGCGGCGAGCTCGGGGGGAGCGGCGCCGGCGGGGAGTCCGGTCCCGCCGTTGATTCATAGGCCTGTGATCCCGCCGTGATCGGCCGGGCCGGGTCGTGTCCGGCGGGGGTCGCGCCGGACGCCTGCGCCGGGGGGGTGGGGGGTGTCGGGGCAGGTCGGAGGGTGTATTGGCAGAAATTAGGCGGGCCGGTTTTTATTGATTGTTCGATTCCCGTTGTGACGATTTTGGGTTGTCTTATTTGCGGTCGATGGCGCTGGGGTGGGGGCGAAATGGGGATGGTTGGGGACGGATCCGGCGGGGGACTGGTTCGGAATGACCAGGGGAAGCGGCTGTGGCGTGTCCGGAAGGGTGGGTGCGGGTGGTCGTGAATTGGTCAAATTTGGTGGGGTGAATTATGCACTGTTGATGACGACGCGGTGGGGGGGAGGCCTCATCATGGGGTTTGCACCGGAACACGGTGGTTTGGCGAAGCGAAGATCCGCCGGCCTCTATTTGGTCGCCTTGGCCGGCGGGGAGCGAGTGGCGAAACCGACGCCTACAAGAGATCTCACAGCATCAATGCGAGACACGAGGGTTCTGTTTCCTCGGTTGTAGGGCGAAGCGATGATCCGACCGGCCTTATCTGGTCGCCTTGGCCGGCGGGGAGCAAGTGGCGAAACCGACGCCTGTTCTTTCTCATCCTGCAGTTCATTCAAGGAGAAAAACTGTGCGTCTGTCCAAGAAGTTCGCCGCGATCGCCATCACCACCGTCTCCGTCGTCGGCCTCGCCACCGGCGCCTTCGCCTACTTCACCGCCAGCGGCTCCGGCGGCGGCTCCGCCAGCGTCGGGAGCCCCAGCACCTGGCACGTCTCCGACGGTGTCGTGACCGCCGGCGGCCCGCTCTTCCCGGGTTCCGGGATCGAGACCATCAGCTACACGGTCACCAACCCGAGCTCCGGCCACCAGAACCTGAGCAGCGCCGCCGTCAGCGTTGTGGGCACCCCTGCCTGCCCTGCGGCCTGGTTCACCGTTGACAACACTGGCTCCTCCACCGCCCTCGGGAACTACGCCGGTGGCACCTCCCAGAACGGCACCGCCACGATCATCCTGAACGACAGCGGCACCCCCCAGAACGGCTGCCAGGGCAGCTCCCCGGCGCTCTCCATCGCCGTCAGCTAGCAGTTCTGAAGCATGGGAGGGGCGCCGCTTCGGCGGCGCCCCTCCGCTTCAAGTCGGGAGTGCAGCGACAAGCGCCAGAAGGTCCTGACGCTGGTGGGTGTGCTCGGCGATCCGCCGGCTCCAAACATGGCACGAGGAGTTTTGAGATGTCGATCCGCCTGCGCATTCATCACCCGTCGCCACGGCCCTGTGAGCACGCGGCGGTGGTGAAGCTGGTGGGGCATGTCGGGTTCGGGCGGTGCATGGATTGCGGTGCGACGTGCGCCACTCCGTTCACCCTCCACTAGCCGGACAGGGTTTGCACTTCCCGACGCTCTCCTGACGTCGGTTCGAGGTTTTCGAGAGGGATGTTGTGATGCGAAGGTTCCGGGATCTGATCAGTGCCCACAAGCGGTTCTCGTTCGGCCTGTGGATCCTGGTGCTCGTCGCCGTGGTGGCGGGGGCGCAGTGGCAGCTGACGGGTCGCGATGGGATTCTGACCAGGGTGTTGGGGGCGTCGGTGAAGTCGACGCCGGCGCCGACGATCACCTCCGGCCCGGCGGCCGGCTCGGTCACGTCTTCGACGTCGGCGACCTTCACGTACAGCGACTCCGAGAAGGGCGTCACGTTCAAGTGCGGCCTCGACGGGGCCGCACTGTCCGCCTGTGCAACCAGCGGGATCACCTACCCGGTCGGGGCAGGGATCCACGCGTTCGTGGTGGCGGCGCAGGGTGTGTCGCCGAGCCCGTCGACGAGCAGGACCTGGACGGTCGATGTGACCGCTCCGCCGGCCCCGTCGATCAGCGGCGGGCCGGAGAACCCGACGATCGACACCACGGCGACCTTCACCTTCGTTGATGGTGAGGCCGGCGTGACGTTCGAGTGTCGGCTGGACGGCTCGACCGAGGCGTGCGTTTCGCCCTACGGGAGCAAAAAACTTTCGGTCGGCGACCACACGTTCAGCGTGGTCGCCATCGACGCGGCCGGGAACCGCAGTGTGGCGTCGGCGACATGGTCGTGGACGGTGCTCATCAACAAGGCGTTCGGGATCAGCGGAAACGCCATCGGCCCGCTCTACCCGGTCGACCCGAGCATCCCGGGAACGGCGACGGCGTTGGACCTGAGGATCTCCAATCCTTACAACTTCTCGATCACGGTTGTCACCATCGGCGTGTCGGTCGCCCCGTCGACTGCCTGCGGTTCGACCAACTTCGTAGTGCAGAACCTGCTGAAGAACCACCCGACGGCCATCGTCGTGCCGGCCAACCAGAGCCTGCTGCTCAGCACTCTGCCCGCCGCCCAGTCCACCTGGCCGGCGGACTGGCCCCACATCAGCCTGAAGGAAACCGGCCTGCCCCAGGACGGCTGCCAGCACACGACCTTCAACCTCTCCTACACGGGAACGGCGACCAAGTCATGAAGCACTCCACGAAACTCCTTGCCATCGCCGCCAGCATCGCCGGCACGGTCGGCCTGGCCGCCGCCGGGTGGGCCTACTGGACCTCGAGCGGGTCCGGTGCCGCTGCAGCCACGGTCGGGACGCTCAACAAGCCGAGCATCGTCAGCGCGACGCCGCATGCTGGTGCCGGCACCGTTCATCTCATCTGGACGGCCCCGACCACACCGGACAGCGGCCCTTTGACGGGCTACTACGTGGAGCGAATCTCCGGGTCCACACCCAGCACCGCCTGCGGCAGCTCACCTACTCACCTCGCAGGAACCGCCACGAGCTGTGATGACACCGTGGCCGTCGGGACCTATTCGTACACCGTGACCGCCTACTGGCGGTCCTGGACGTCCACGAGCACCGCAGCAGCGGTCACCATCGACAAGGCGAATACGACCACGGCGGTCGTGTCGACCACGGGGACCCCGTCGGTGGTGGGCCAGCAGGTCACCTACACGGCCACCGTTTCCGTCACCGCACCCGGGTCGGGCACGCCCACCGGCAACATCGAGTTCTTCGACGGTGGCACCGCCATCAGCGTCTGCGGCGACACCACCGGGAACCCGCTGAGCGGCACGAGCGCCACCTGCGCCGTGACCTACCCCGCCTCAGGCAGCCACACGATCACCGCCAAGTACCTCGGCGCAGCGAACTACAACGCATCCGGAACCTCGCCAAGCATCACCCAGGTGGTCGGCCCGGCGTCGACGACGACATCGTTGTCGCTGGCTCAGACGTCGGTGGTCTACGGCAACGAGACGACGGAGACGTTCACGGCCACGGTGACTCCCCAGTTCTCGGGTAGCCCCGGCGGCACGGTCACCATCATGAACGGCGCGACGACACTGTGCACCCTCACCCTGCCGGGGACCTGCTCGCTCACCAGCACCCAGCTCGGTGCCAGCGGGACCGCCTACTCGGTCACCGCCACCTACAACGGCGACGCCAACTTCAGCGCCTCCACCCCGAGCCCCGCCAAGACCTTCACGGTGACCAAGGCGACGCCGACCATTAGCTGGACGGCCCCGGGGTCGATCACCTACGGCACGGCGCTGAGCGGCACCCAGCTCAACGCCACGTCCGGTGGGGTCACTGGCGGCTTCGTCTACAGCCCCGCTTCGGGCACGGTCCTCAATGCCGGCGCCGGCCAGGCCCTCGGGGTCACCTTCACCCCCACCGACGCGGCGGACTACAACGGCGCCACCGGCGCCACCACCCTGACGGTGAACAAGGCATCCCAGACGATCAGCTTCACCGGCCCGGGCACCGGCACGGTCGGTAACCCGGCAACGTTGTCGGCCACAGGAGGCGCATCCGGAAACCCGGTCGCCTTCACGATTGACGGCACCAGCGGGGCGGGCGTGTGCACCGTCTCGGGCAGCAACGGGACGACGTTGAACTACGCCGCCGCCGGTAACTGTGTCATCGACGCCAACCAGGCGCTCAGCACCAACTACAACGCCGCCACGCAGGTCCAGCAGTCGGTCACCGTGACCGGTGGACTCACCATCAGCACTGTTGTGCGCAGCGGTGGCCAGAAGAAGGTGGCGTTCACCGGCACTGGCGCATCGGCTACGACCACCATCACGGTCACGATCTGCGCCGTGAACTCCTTCCCCTGCGCCTCACCGGTGGCGACCTCGACAGCTACCGTTCCGGCGGCTGGTAACTGGACCTCAGGCCAGGACACCAACAATCTCAACGACAACACTTCATACTTCGCTCGAGCTGTCCAGGGCGCCGCCACGAGCTCCGTCTTCTCCTTCACGGTTACGGGGCTGTGAGCCTGGAAGACAGTCGATAGAGCGTCCTTCACCCGCAGTTTCGGCCCGTTTAAAGCGCCCCTCTTGCTGGGGGCGCTTTAACTCGATCGGCCGTGTAGGGGGACGTCGTGGAGGAGGGTGCGGCTCGGCGGCGGGCGGTGTCGGGGCGGCGGTCGTAGCGGACGGCTTCGGGTCGGCCGTGGCCGGCGAGGGCCTGGTTGGCGGCGGCGGGGTCGGCGGCGTCATCGAGGAGGTCGGAGACGAAGTTGCGGCGGAGGTCGTGGGGGGAGAAGCGGGCCGCCCCGGGGTGGAGAGCCAAGGCGGTGGCGGTGGGCGCATCATGGGTAGGGTGGCTGCGACGGCTGCCGCCGGCCGATCTCGACGAGGACGTTCGATGGACAGCCACCTTTCCCCCCGGTGTCGGCCTGACGGATGGTGCTGTGGGCTCCGACCGGGCGGGTCCAGGGTGGACGTGGCGGCGGACGGATCCGGGTGCGTTGCCGGTGCGAACGGAGCGGGGTCGCAGGAGCTGCGGATTGCGGCTGGTCTCGAGCCGGCCCGGCGGCTGCTCGCCGGGCTGTCCGGCCGGGACCTGACGGTGCTGTTGAGCCGGGCGCTGTACCCGGCGCCGAAACCGGCTCGGACCCTCGAAGACCTGGGCCGGGAGCTCGGCGTCGTCAAGGAGCGGGCCGGTGTGATTGAGAAACGCGTCGTGGCCCAGGTGCGACGCCGGGCGGCGTCGGCGGAGTTCGCGGCGGTGGCGGCGGCGGCCGCCACGTTGCGTCACGAGCTCGGCCCGGTCATCACCTTCGCCGGGCTGCCGGCGTCGTTCGGGCTCCACGGCGAGCCGCCCCGGCTGGCGGCGGAGGCGGAGCTCCTCGTCTACCTGGCCGGGCCGTACGACGTGGTCGGGTCACGGCTGGTGGGGCGGGGTTTCATCGACGAGGCGGGGGCGGCGGTCGACGAGCTGATGGCGGCGTCGTCGGTGATGGCGCTGGGGGAGGTGAGCGACCTCCTCGGCGAGCTCGGCGTCGGCGCCGATCAGCGGACATGGGTGTTCGGCGAACTGTCCGGCTATCGGGTGGCGGGGGAACATCTGCTGCGCTGGTCCGCCACGCAGACCACGCAGGCCGACAAGGCGGAGGCCGTGCTCGTCGCCGAAGGCCAGCCGCTGACCCTCATGGCCATCTCCGCCAGCATTGCCGAACCCCATACGATGAAATTCCTGCGGGAGAGCCTCGGGGGCGATGGCCGGTTCCGGCGGGTCGGGCTGAACACCTGGGGGTTGTCGGCCTGGGGCGGCGAGCGGTACCCCGGAACGTTCCCGGCCATGGTCGCCGAACTCGAACGGCGGGGAGGGACCGCCGGCATCGACGAATTGGCCGCTGTCCTGGCTGCCCGGTTCGGGACCAACCCCAACTCCGTCGACATGTATGCCAGGACGAGCCCGTCCCTGATCCCGATGGGCAGTCGGGTGCGGCTCCGCCGGACCGACGAACCCTACGTCAGCCACAAGTCGCTCGCCCTCGCCCCCAACTGCTTCGTCATCGACGGCGCCTGGGCGTGGCGCGTCGTCGTCGACCACGAAGCCCTGGCGAGCAACGAACGGTACCTCCCGGAGGCGTTCGCCACCCACCTTGGGCTCCGCCCCGGTGTGCAGCTGACCTTCGAGTCGCCGATCACGCCGATCACGGTCGGGTGGGGCATCCAGTTCCCCAGCATCGGTTCGCTTCGCCCCGTGGCCGAGGGCAGCGGGGCGCACGACGGCGACCTGCTCCTCGTCCGGGCGGCCGGCCGAACGCAGTTCGACTTCCGAGTCGTCACCCAGGCCCAGCTGACCGCGGCGTCGGCTGCCGGGCGGGTGGCGCTGCTGTGCGGCAACCCCGCCGCCACCGCCGACGCCGACGTGACCGCGGCACTGGCCGGCGCGCTCGGGATCCCCGACCCGGCCGGCGCCGGCCCCGAGGACGTCATGGCGACGCTCTCGGCCCGCCACGACCACGACCTGCTCCGCGCCTACCAGGAGTCGATCGGCTCGGCTCATCATGGTCGGCCGGATCTGCTCGGCGGATGGTGTTGCGGGATCTCGTCGGGCGGGTCCAGGGTGGATGGGGCGGCGGACGGATCCGGCTGCGTTGCCGGCGCGGGCCGCGCCGGGTCGCAGGAGATGCGGATTGCGGCCGGTCTGGAGCAGGCCCGGCAGATCCTCGCCCGCTTGTCCGCCCGGGAGCTGACCATTCTCCTGGGCCGGACCCTCACCCCGGCGCCGAAACCGGCCCGGACGTTGGAAGCGTTGGCTCAGGAGTTCGGCATCACCACGGAACCCGTCCGTCAGATCGAGATCCGCGTCGTCGACCAGGTGCGACGCTGGTCGGCGTTGCGGGAGTCCGCGGCGGTGGCGGCGGCCGCCGCCACGGTGCGCCACGAACTCGGCCCGGTCATCGGCGTCGCCGCACTGCCGGTGCCCTTCGAGCCGCACGGCCAGCCGCCCCGCCTGGCTCCGGAAGCGGAACTCCTCGCCTACCTCGCCGGCCCCTACGACCTCGACGGAGCGCGCCTCGTGCGGCGGAGCTTCATGGGCGAGGCGGCGGCGGCGGTCGACGCCGTCATGGGGACATCGTGTGTCGCCCCGCTGCACGAGGCGACCGACGTCCTCGACAAGCGCGGCGTCGCCGATGACGAGCGGGCCTTTGTGCTCGGCGAAGTGGGCTACCGGGCCGTGGGGGACGACCTGCTGCGCTGGTCGGGGACGCAGGCCGACAAGATGGAAGCCATCCTCACCGCCGAAGGCCAGCCGATGACCCTCGTCGCCATCTCGAGCAGCGTTCCCGAACCCCACGCCATCCAGTCGCTCCAGAACGCGCTGGCCAGGGACCGGCGGTTCCGCCGTGTCGGCCCGCACACCTGGGGGTTGTCGGCCTGGGCCGGCGGGCAATAGCCGCGGGACGCCCCGGGGCCTACTCCTGATTGAGCAACGATCCGACACGAGTCACGGGGCGGGGAGCGGCCCGGGCGTTCCAAGGGGGCAGCCCGGAATGCTGCCGTCCACGCGGGACCGGGGAAGTTCCGCCCGTCCCGATTGGATCCGCAACTGCTTCCAGCCTAGGTGCGCGACCTAGCCGGCTCCGTCTCCTGGGTCTCCCGCCGTTGCAGCTCATCTTGCACGACCCAGAGGTAGCTGACGACCAACGCGGCCGACGTGAGCAGGGCCCAGACCAAGAGGCAACCGAGCAGGACGCCGATCCCGATGCAACCCCGCAGGGCCAGATCCTTGCGCGGCCCGGAGAACGCCCAACCGAGGGTCACGGCGGTGCCCGTTGCCCCGAACAGGAGGGCGAGCATGGCCAAGCCGTGGAAGACCTCGGTCACCAGCCTCGGAAAGGGCTCGCGCTCCACCCTTCGATGCTACCGGAGAAGGGCCGCGGTCCACCTCGCCAATTTTGATGAGGCACCGGCCGGCGGGATCAGGATCGTCCGTCGTCGGGATCCTTGGATCCGGCTGCTTGGCCGTCCCGCCGAGGCCGGCGTGTTCTCCGATCCTGCCAGGACGAGGATCCGCTTTCAAGCAGTGGATGGGCACCTGACGCAGCACCTGACCTGAGGTCAACCCGGGAGGATCAGCCCACGTCCGCTCCTCCACGACAACGCGGCCGTCCCGTGGCGGCCTGGCTCGCCGCACCGATCCGACCCCCTCAGCGGACCTGCAGCATGGCCACGAGAATGGGTGTCCGATCTCGAGCTGGGCTTCGGTCGTGCGGATCCTATGTGGAGCCGGGGCGGTCATCGGCAGTGGCCGCCGACCGGGGCAGGCTTCTGTCCGACCATCCGGGTGCTGTGCGGCTGAGGAGTGCTCCGGGCCGATCTATGAACCAGAGATGCGACACTCTCGGCCCAGCCCCAGGGAAACCTGCCCAGCGAGACAGCAACGCGTTCGATTCGCCAATCGCCTGCCGCACGGCAGGAGCGGGCGATGTGGCAGGCGGCGGAGGGGTGCCAGCGGCAGGCCCCGTCCAGGAGCGCCTGTTCGATCAGAAGCAGATGGGTTAGGTTACGACACGCAGTTTGTCGTGGCCGGACCGGATATGGTTCGTGCCCGATGGGCGTCGTCCCGGACCCCGACGTCGCAGCTCTGTTGCGGCGCGCCCGCGGGGAGTCCGGGATGGCGATACTCGAACGTGCCGAAGGCCAGGCGGCGGGCGCCACGCCCCCGTCCCGGTCGACATCCGCCGTGAGCCGCGGCGTTAGCGAACACGCGCTCATGGTGCGCAGCTCGGAGGTGCCTGTGGGCGTCATGTTCCGGCTGGGCATGGGTGGAACCATGCCGGCCCAGCGTTGTCCGCCCGGTGTCGTGGTCCCACATCGGTCGTGTCGTGCGACTGCCCGGAGGCTGGCTCGCCGAGCGAGGAGGAAGACCAGATGACCGCGACGATGCTCCCCGGCCTTTCGGACACGCAGGCCTCGGCGAGCCAGTGGGCGGTCGAGACGCACGGGCTGATCAAGTCTTTCGGGGACAACGTCGCCGTCAACGGTGTGGAGCTGCTTGTTCCCAGGGGTTGCGCCTTCGGCTACCTGGGTCCGAACGGGGCGGGAAAGACGACGCTGATCCGGGTGCTGCTGGGACTGACCCACGCCGACGGCGGCACGATGTTCATGCTGGGACACCCGGTTCCCCGGCATCGCGATGAGGCTCTGGCGCGCGTCGGTGCCATCGTCGACGAGCCCCGGTTCCACGGCCATCTGAGCGGGAGGCAGAACCTGCAGATACTCGCCGCGGCCCGCGAGCCCGCATCGCGCCAGCGCATCGGGCCGTCACTGGAGCGGGTGGGGATCCTGCCCCGCGCCGACGACAAGGTATCCACGTACTCGATGGGCATGCGCCAGCGCCTCGGCGTGGCGGCCTGCCTGATCGGGAACCCCGATCTGCTGATCCTGGACGAGCCGATGAACGGGCTCGACCCCGCCGGCATGCAGGACATGCGCGAGATGATCCGCTCGTTCGTGGCCGAGGGCCGCACCGTCATGTTGTCCTCGCACCTCCTCGACGAGGTGGAACGGACCTGCGACGCGGTGGCCATCGTGGATCGGGGCCGCGTCGTGCGCCAGGGACCGATCTCCGAGTTGCTGGCGGGCACCACGCTGGTGCTCCACGTCGAATGCTCCGATCCCGATCGAGCCCGCGCCCTCATCGCCGTCACCGCCATTGGTGGCGCCGATGGGACGGAGATCACACCCGACCCGACCGGGCTCGCGATCACCCTGGCGGCGGGGACGGGGCGGGAGGTGATCGCCGAGATCAACCGCCTGCTGGTCGAAGCCGGGATCTCGGTCTACCGGCTCTCGGCGCACCAGGCTTCGCTCGAATCGTGGTTCCTCCAGGTCACGAGCCGACTGGGGGAATCGCCATGACGGCACGACCCGACACCGCGGCCTCGGCGCCTCCCCCCGGGCCGCTGGGGTTGCCCGTTGGGGCGGCACCGGACCACCGGGGATCGTGGATCCCGTCGGGTGCGATGATCGCCACCAGGTTCATGGAGCTGCGAAAGCGGCGGGGCCTCATGATCGCCCTGCTGGCGGTGACCGTCGGGATCCCTGCGGTTTTTCTCGCCATCCGGCTGCTGCTCCATGGCTTCGCGCCCAAGACCTACGGGCCGGCCGGCGGCTATTCCGTCTACAGCGCGCTGGTCGGCGGCGTGCTGTACGTCTTCGGTTTCATCGTCGCCGCCACCCTGGGCGTCACGGCGGGATCCGCCGACCTCACCGAGGGGATGTTCCGGCACCTGGTCGTGACGGGCCGTTCCCGCTTGGCGCTCTATCTGGCCCGTATCCCCGCCGGACTCGCCATCATCGTGCCCCTGGTGGCGGCCGGCTTCGCCATCGTCTGCGCGGTCTGCGTGTTCGCGGCGCCGACCCAGCTCGCCGTCAACGGTGTGAACGTTCCCGCCCACCTGTCGCGTGCCGGCCTCGAGAGTTGGGCCGCCGACCATGCGGACGAGGTCATCTGCCACTTCAACTTCAGCATCGGACCGTCTTCTCCCATCGCCGACGTGCTCAACAGCGTCCCCTGCGCCAACGGCCCCGGGGGCGGCCCGGCGATCCTCCAGCCGCCTCCAGGGTTCCAAGGCCCACCGCAACCCTCCCAAGCCCAGACCAGGAAAGCGGCCACCGAGATCGCCGACATGAACTATTCCGACTACGCCCGGCAGTTCCTGTACCCGTCGGACTCGCTGATGATCAGGAGCGGGTTGTGGCTCGAACTCGAAGCGGTCATCGGGTTCGTCGTCGGACTGGGGCTCGGATCGCTGATCGGGCAGCGGACGGTGCCGGTGATCGTGATGATCGTGCTCGAGGTCGTGCTGACACCGATCCTGTCCAGGGCGCGAATCCCCCACTTCTCGAACCTCCAGCGTGCGGTGGTCGGCCTGGCCACGGCCCATCTGACACCGGGCGGGCTCCCCGTGCTCGGCGGTGGAGGCGGAGGGCCCGGGGGCGGCGGCGGAAATCCCGGGCTCCTGCCGGAGTCCACCACCGTGGCGATCTGCGTCATCGCCGCCTGGCTGGTGGGCTGGTCAGTCCTCGGCGCGTGGCGGATGACGACCCGAGACGCTTGAAGCCAGCTCGCCACGCAATTGATCGCCGCGGCTATCGTGCGGAGTAGGCCGCGGTCGCGGCACCGCCCTGGACCCTGGTGGACACTCGGTGTTCGAGCTCAGGAGGGCAACCGTGTCCGCAACGCTCAGGTTGACGCATAAAGCGATCGGAGTGGAGGTCCGTCGTGGCCCGTTCGATGTCGTCGTCGACGGTGAGCGAGCCGGGCCGGTCGAAATGAACGACACGATCGAGATACCAATCGAAGCTGGACACCACACCCTCCAAGTCCGCAACGGCCGAAACCTGAGCCGCACGCTGACCTTCGACGCCGCCGACGGCCAGGCCGTCGCCTTCCGGTGCACCGGAAAGAGATTCCTGCCCATCTTCCTCGCCTCGTTCGTCGTGCCACGCCTGGCGCTCTCGCTCCGCCCGGAATAGCAGGCTCCCAGCACCGAAAGGTTCCTCAGCCACCCGGACCGGGCGAGCACGGGCAGCCCCTCGTCGCGAATCGGCGCACATAGGCCTCATCCACGGGGGCCACAACACCGCTTTGGACCGCCGACTGTTCCCTATTTAGACCGAAGGTCGGTCCACACCTGGACCAACCGCCGAAGCGGCATCTCTGAAAGAGCGGGCTTTGTCAAGACTGTGCTCGCCGGAGGCGAGCTCCGTTTCCGGCCGGAGGCCGGTGTTGTGGGCGCGCTGAAGTGGCCCGTCCTTGGTGGCGTCGGGCGCTGGTGACGAGTCGGGGTCAAGGGCGGCCGGAGGCCGGCGGAGCGGACCCTTGAGGCCGGGGAGGAACGGCGCAGGATCAGTCAGGACGGGTTGGGTTCATCCTCCTGGTCGGGTGGACGGGGGACACAGCGGGTCGTCTCCAGTTCCCAAGGAAGGCTGGGGTGGGCAGGCCGGTGAGCCGGCTGCCGGGCATCTCTTCGCCGGGAGGCATGGAGCGATTCGGCCACAGCCAAGCGGGCTCACTCACCTTCGCGACCGCGCCCAGAGGGGGGTCAGTGCCGCTAACGAGCTCGCGCCCTGGCTGTGTCCGTTCCGGCTCACCCCGCCTCGCTTCGGCTGGCGAGGCAACGGATCTCGCCGTCGCGCAGCCCGTAGTAGACGAGGGTGAGGAGGCGCCGCGCCGCGGCCACCCGGGCGATGTTCTTGCCTCGGCGGTCAGCGATGCGGTGGTAGTCCTGTTTGATCTTCTCGCTGCCCCGGACGTGGGAGATGGCCTCGACGGCCGCCCAGCGGACCAGGGTCGAGCCCTGCTTGGTGATGCCGCTGCGATGGACCTTCACGTCCGATTCCCGGTGCTTGGGAGTCATCCCGGCCCACGAGCACAGCTGCTGGGGCCCGGGGAAGCGGGAAATGTCGCCGATCTCGGCCACGAAGATGGCGGCCAGGGTGTGGCCGACGCCGTTGATCTGCTGGATGGCCCAGTAGCCGGCGTCGTCGCGCAGCCAGCGGAAGATCTCCCGCTCCAGCAGATCGACCTCCTTGTCGTAGACGGCGATGAGGTCCCGCAGCGACTCCACCCGGTGCAAGAACCCGGGGTCGAGCGGGACATCGTTGAGGAACTTCTTCCCACCCGGCCCCCACAGGTGGTTCAAAGGAGCGAAGACACCCTGCTTGGCCAGCACCGCTTGGACCTGGGCCTTCAGGCCGGTCCGCAGCGCCACCAACTTGGCCCGGTAGCGGACGATCTCCCGGAGCTCACGCGTCTTCGGCGGGGCGATCCAACCCTCCGGGAGGTCGTTGCGCCGGAGACGGTTGGCCAGCTCGGTGGCGTCGCGCTTGTCGTTCTTCACCCGGCGCTGGTCCCAGTTCAACCCCGACGGATGCACCAGATGCACGGTGGCGCCGTCGGCCTGGAGGACATCGGCCGCCCAGTACCAGCCGTAACAGGCTTCCAGCGCCACCTCCGGGTTCGGACCGGCCTCGGCCACCGCCAACGACAACGCAACCGGATCGTTGTCAATCCTGACCGTGCTCAACACCTCACCCGACTCGCTCATCCGGACGATCACCGACCGGCGACGGTGAAGGTCGATACCGACGTACTGTCGTTCCACGGGTCCTCTCCTTGCTCGGGATCGGGACGGTTTCGCGACCCCGAGTGTTGACCCGCTCGGACGACCCTGACGAGGGGAGGACCCACCCTTCTTCACCATCCCGGCCTCCAGCCAACGGCTGACCGGCCAGAACCCATACCCAGCCGGCTCAGCAAGAGCGAGGCGCCCGCTCTTTCATGGCACCACTTCGTCGACGGGGCAGAGCGGGGTCATGAGCCACCGTGGATCCTGCGCATTGTGGGTCTTCCCGGCGAAACGCGGGGAGTGGGGGAGTGGCTCGGTGGCGCAATCCCGTTTCGCGCTTCCCATTGGGGGTGGGGCATCGCACCGTGACCGCCCGGCCCGGCATCTGGCCGGGGAAGGGCCAGGGGCCTGTCGATGTGGGCGGCAGTGAGCAGGTTGGCGCGTCGTCGGAGGTAGCGGAGATTTCCTGAGCCCGAGCGAGTCGAGA
>Ga0070741_10012749_pt1 | contig 15081 bp, 15 predicted proteins | sample Coa_R1_4_FD_66440 | JGI IMG/M metagenome (GOLD analysis project Ga0070741, IMG submission 66440) | Surface soil microbial communities from Centralia Pennsylvania, which are recovering from an underground coalmine fire - Coalmine... | ecosystem: Environmental > Terrestrial > Soil > Unclassified ... | reverse complement strand
TGCTGGCGCTCGACGCCAAGATGAACTTCGACGACAACGCCCTCTTCCGCCACAAAGATATTAAAGAGCTACGAGACATCGCTGAAGAGGATCCGCTGGAAGTCGAAGCTTCAAAGTACAGCCTCAATTACATCCGTCTCGACGGCAACATCGCCTGCATGGTGAACGGCGCTGGGTTAGCGATGGCGACGATGGACATCATCCAGTATGCCGGTGGAATGCCTGCGAACTTCCTAGACGTAGGCGGCGGAGCCAATGCCGAGCAAGTCGAGCACGCTTTCCAAATTCTGCTCAGCGACAGGAATGTGAAAGCAGTGTTGATCAATATCTTCGGCGGCATTTTGCGCGTAGACACGCTCGCAAAAGGGGTGGTTGAAGCTGCCAAAAAAACGAAGATTGGCCTGCCTGTGGTTCTTCGGCTGGAAGGAACCAATGTCGAGCAAGGTCGAGAAATCCTTAAGCAATCGGGCTTCAACTTTATTGTCGCCAATACGATGAAAGATGCCGCTGAGAAAGTCGTCGCCGCGGCGAGATAGACCAGAAATCATGTCCATACTCGTTGACCAGAAGACGCGCCTCATCGTTCAGGGTATTACCGGACGGGAAGGAACCTTTCACGCAAAAGGGTGTGCCGAATACGGAACTAAAGTCGTGGGCGGTGTGACGCCGGGCAAGGGCGGCACAATGCATGAGGGTTGGCACGTCTTTAACAGCGTTGAAGAAGCCATGCGCGAGACCGGCGCGACCGCTACCGTCATCTTTGTTCCCCCGCCATTTGCTGCCGACGCCATCATGGAAGCTGCCGATGCGGGCATCCCGCTGATCGTCTGCATCACGGAGGGCATTCCCGCGATGGACATGGTGCGTGCATGGGAATATCTTCAGGGCCGCGGCTCGCGACTGATCGGCCCCAACTGCCCAGGGATCATTTCGCCGGGAAAGTGCAAGATCGGCATTATGCCCGGACGCATTCACAAGCAGGGCAACATCGGCATCGTTTCCCGTTCCGGGACGCTCACATATGAAGCGGTCTATCAGCTTTCGCAGCGCGGCATCGGACAATCGACGGCGATCGGTATCGGTGGCGATCCCATTATAGGAACTACGTTTGTCGATGCGCTCAAGCTCTTCAACGAAGACCCGGAAACAGAAGCCATCATTATGATCGGCGAGATCGGCGGCAATGCCGAAGAAACCGCAGCGGCTTATGTGAAGCAGCACGTGCGCAAGCCTGTGGTTTCGTTCATTGCGGGCCAGACAGCCCCCCCGGGACGCCGCATGGGCCATGCCGGAGCCATCATCTCCGGCGGACACGGCACCGCGAGCGAGAAGATCAAAGCGCTCGAAGCCGCCGGAATCAGAGTCGCGAAATCACCTGCCGTGATTGGCGAAACATTGGCCGAAGTCATCGGCGCCACCGCGCGAGCAAGTTAAGGACTCACATAGGAATGAAAACACTGCAACGTACTTTCAGCATCATCAAGCCGGATGCGGTCGCGAAAGGTGCGACCGGAGACATTCTCGCCATGCTGCAGCACGCTGGCTTCAACCTTCTCGCAATGAAGATGATCGAGATCAGCAAAGGTCAGGCGGAGGGTTTTTACGCGGTTCATGCCAGTCGGCCTTTCTTCGGTTCGCTCACAAGTTTCATGTCGTCAGGCCCAATTGTTGTCCTTGCGTTAGAGAAAGAAAATGCCATTGCTGATCTCCGAAAGCTCATGGGCGCGACCGATCCCGCAAAAGCTGAGCACGGGACCATCCGCAAAAAGCATGCGGCCAGCATCGAAGCGAATGCGATTCACGGTTCCGATGCGGAAGATACCGCGCGCTTCGAGTTGAGCTATTTCTTCGCGGGTTACGAGTTGACGAAGTGAAACGCAGTCTGGGTCGGCATCGAACTTTCTAAATCTGTCATCTTGAGGCCTTCTTCTGGCCGAAGGATCTCCGGCGACATTCAGGCCTTCCTTGCTGGCAATAGGGCTCCTCTTTCAAACGTCGGGGCGGCATAGGCCGAGGACCATAGGAGTGCATTGGTCCTCAACGATCTCGGGAGATCCTTCGGCCAAAAGAGGGCCTTCAGGATGACAGGTTTCAAGCGCGAGCCTGTCTGAATTGTTAACTGGTGTTCCGTTGCGGTCGAGCTAGATGCTCTGCACCGGGACGCTGAGCAGGTCGTCTACCAGTCCAACCTCTTTTTGCAGGTAAGGCTCGGCATACTTTACGCCGGCGAGCATTCCGTAAAACCGGGCCATCGAATGAATACGATCTCGAATTTCTGCTTGCATGGGAAAGATACCGCTGCCTTCTTCCTGATCTGAGAACTGCGATTTGTAGGCCATCAGCGCAGCCAATCGCGCTTCGAACTGGTCGGAGATATCTACGACGAATGTGGGGCGCACCTGATGATAGAGCGTCGCATAGACAATCTTAAACGGGCGGTGGGGCAAGAGGTTCTCAAGGCCCTCAACTGCGATTCCTTCGTCGCGCAGCTTGGCCGGAATCTCGAGCTTCTTAAGCCCCGCGAGAAAGCTTGCTTCGTAGCCGAGCGTTGCGCAGGTGTAATGATCGGGATGCCGGCCTTCCCAATATGGGAGGATGACGGCGCGCGGCTTCGTGCGGCGGATTACCTGCGCGATTTGGAGACGGTTGCTCCACGTGTTTTCGACTCGGCCATCCGGAATGTCGAGGGCTTCTCGCCAACGGACACATAGAACGCGCGCGGCTTCCGTCGCTTCGCGTTCTCGATCCTCGGCGGTGCCGCGCGTTCCCATTTCCCCGCGAGTTAAATCGAGGATGCCGGTGCGCTGACCTTTCTGGGCAGCCTTCAACAGCGTTCCACCGCAGGTTTGCTCAACGTCATCTCGATGAGCAGCGATAGCCAGAATATCGAGCTCAGTGGATTGCTGCGGCAGGACGGCTGACATGAATTAGGCCAAGCTCCCGGATTCCACTACAACGTTTTCTCGAACGATCAGCCTTCGCCCAGCCATCTCTTTCAGTTTCGGTAGCACACGCGTGACGTGCTCGTCCTGATCAACAAAGAGCACAACCAGAGGAAGCTTTCCACCTGCGTCGACGAGCGTGCTCGTCTTCACACGGCTGCGTCCAATAAAGCCGGCCACGGCATGAATCACCACCGCATTGGCAATATTTTCCTGACGCAGGTAGTTCAGAATCTGCAAGTGTGCAGGACGGCGCTGATACTCATCGCCTTCGGTGAGATAGATAGTGACTTGAACGGCCACGGGCGAGATTGTAACTGAAGACATCTAAATCCCCCGCGCGACCGCTGCTCCGGCGATCACGGCTGCCAGGCAGAGGACATTGTTGCTTAGAATATTGAAGGCAAAGAGGTTCCAGTGCCCTTGCTCAAAATAGGCTATCGTCTCAAACGCGTAACTTGAGAACGTGGTGTACGAGCCGCAGAAGCCAATTGCGACCAGCCAACGCCACTTGGGATCAGCAAACACGCGCTCCGTCGTCCAAATCATGAACAGTCCCAGAATGAAACTCCCGGTCATGTTAATGAAGAGCGTGCCGTAGGGAAAGTTGGTTGATACAACTTTGGCGGCAAGGCGGCTTACAAAATAGCGGAGATTGGCGCCGATAATGGCGCCGAAAGAAACCCAGAGATATGCTCGCATGAAGTTCGCTGCCTTCGAGACTTCCACCCGTCCAGCCAGGCTGGAAGTGAGATGGTAGGAGTCATCAGCCGTCGGTGCGGCGGTTGAGGCGAACTCCATCGCCTTACATCGCTGTCCATTCTAAGACAGAGCCCCGGAGCTATGCAGCCACGAAGCTGCGAAGCTAACTCTTTCTTTCGACGAGAAAGTGGGCGAGTTCTTTCACGGTCTGTGCGCGCGCACCAAAGGAATCCAGGGCCGCGCAGCCGGAGGCTATAAGAGCGTCTGCTCGGCGCAGCGACTCATCAATTCCGTGAACGGCAGGATAAGTGGCCTTTTCAGACGCTGTATCTTTGCCAGCGGTCTTTCCCAATTGCTCGGATGACTGAGTAACGTCGAGAACATCATCGACAATTTGGAATGCGAGTCCGACGGCGCGCCCAAACCCACGCAATCGTTCGACTTCGGCGTTCGTTCCACCAGCAAAAATTCCACCTGTAACTAAGCTGGCAGTGATCAGCGCGCCCGTTTTGGAACGATGAATGTATTCGACAATCTTTGCATCCGGCTTGCTGTTCTCCGCTTCAAGATCGAGCACCTGGCCGCCGATCATTCCATCAATAGTGCCGGTTGCGTGAGCGATCTCCTGCACAATGCGAATTCGAGATTCGGCTGGACACTGTAGCTTGCTAAGCACCTCGTACGCATAGGTCTGCAAAGCATCGCCGGCAAGAATCGCCGTCGCTTCGCCAAAGACCACGTGGCAGGTCGGTTTGCCGCGACGCAGGTCATCGTTATCGAGCGCTGGGAGGTCGTCATGGATCAACGAGTAGGTGTGCAGCATCTCCAGCGCGCTGCCCAACTCTTCCACTCCTTGCGGCAGCGTTCCGGGAGGGTTCTCGCGCTGCACCATGCGTGCCGCTTCCATGCACAGCACCGGGCGAAGCCGCTTTCCGCCGGCAAACACGCTGTGCCGCATGGCTTTGTGAACGGACGCAGGCACCTGCGTCTCGTGCGGAAGAAGACGGTCGAGGGTCGAGTCGATCAGCGCGCAGCCAGCAGCCAGGGTCTCCTTGAGCATTTGTTGGCGAGTATAAATGACGGGCTTAACAGCAAAACGAATGCTCTCTACAAGAGAAGTGTCATCCCCGCGCAGCCGCGACGCTGACGGATGCTTCAAGAAGTTGCATCTGCTGCGCGGGGGATCTGTTTTCGTCAGTCACTCAGAAAAGCAGATCCCCCGCGCCGCAAACCAACGGACTTTTCTCATTCACCGTATAGCTGCGGCGCGAGGGATGACAGTGCTTGAAATTTGCTCTGTTTAAAGTCATAAACGCTTCAGCAGCGCCTTCGCCTGTTCCAATTCAGGAAAACGCCTTTCTTCCTCCTGAAAAGCCTTGGGATGAACGCAGCGGCGACTTCCGTTCAGCTTTACCGGATGCTTCAAGTGAAGCATCTCGTGATAGACGAGGTACTCGATTCCATAGCGCGGCATATCGGCGCGATCGAAGACCCGACTGATGACGATGGTGTTGTGCGCGGGATCGTAATGTCCAAGGCTCTGCCGCGAGATGTGGCGACTCCATGTCATCAGAGGACGCGCTAGCAGCCCATGAAAGAAGCGCAGGTTGAGGTCGTCGAATATAGCTTCCAGGTTGTAATGGCGTCCTTGCGCGGTGAGCAGCACCTTGCGCCCGCGCTCCTGGCGAACCAGGTGAGCCTTGCGCGAAACATCGCCCCGACCTAAGTAGCGGCGATAACGTGTCGCGTGGCGATTTTCAATTTCCTTGCGGTACAGCTTCGCGAGCAGGATGTGAGCGATGGCATGCAGAACATCTTCCGGCGCTCCCGCAAGGAGATCAGAAATACGCACGAGCACCTTGCCGTCCCGCAGACGAATGGTGTTATTGATGTTCGAAAAGGCGAAGAACTCGACGTGAAATTCGGGGTACGGGGCCCGCGGACGCAACTCACGATAGGCCTCGAAGAAGATTTCTTTAAGCTTGGGGATCACCTAGACCGAATTTAGCATGAGGCGCCAAATGTGCATTCTTGGAGCGCACAGTGGTATTGAAATCTCGTGATTTCCTGATTTCGCGATCACAGAGGTTCATCTCAGTACCCTCCGCGGTAGCGGATGGGTGCGCATGCTGAGGACTTCAATGACCCATTCGTTACCGTGAACGGTACTGACGATCGCTCCATCACAAAATCACACAATCACAAATTATGACGCAAAAAAACGGCCGAGGGCGGCCCGCTCTACGTTGCTCCGCGAGGACTACTTCCTTTTCTTCGCGAACTTCACGGTCTGCTCGTCGAGCAGCTTGCGATTCGTCGTGGCGCTTTGATCGACTGATTCGATCGCATCATCGAGCGCGAACTTGTAATCAGAAGCCTCGTCAATGTTCTTGGGATCATTCTCGGAGTTCTTTAGTTCGTGCAGCTTCGCCTGGAAATCGCTATCCATCTCGACAACTTGTTTCAGCGGCTTGCGCAGATCGGCGCTGCGCTCGTTGTAGTCATCAACATTGTCATCGATTTCATCCACTAGGGTGGAAATGTCTTCGAGCAGGTCATGCATGCGCTTGCCGCGGTCCTTGGCTTTGGGATCGGTACGAACTTGTTCGAGCGAGGTCATGCGCGCCTTTGTGAACTCGACCATCAGCTTGAGACGTTTCTCCGGCTCGATCGCAGTCTCCCGAAGTTGATCGACTTCTGCATCGGTCAGTGGATCGCGATCGTGAATCTGCGGCCAGAGCGGCGCCGACATGGCAACAACTACGGCCAGGAACGCTAGTGGACGAATACGCATAGAGGGCCTCAATTCTTGAAGACCTGATTCAGAATGTCGTCGTCGGCGGCTTCGATCTTTTTCACCACCTTCTCGATCGCGTCTCGATCTTCTACCGAGAGCGCCTGCGCGATGTCGGAAAGGCGCCGCGCAGATTTGTGCAACGTTAGCTCCGCCTGCTTCAACTTGTGGTGGCTCTTTGTCGCGGCGTCGCGCGCTTTCTCGGCATAGTTACCGATGTCGTTGAGCGTCTGCTGCGCCGGCTGGAGTTCGCCGGCATTCATCTGGTTGTTGAATTGCTCGACCAGATCTCGCACCAGTTCGGCTGAGTTATAGCAGATGTCCCGTTCTGAGTCGTGCTCGACCTTTTGCTTGAGCTGCTCGATCTTCGCTGCCTCCTGCTGTTCGGGCGTCGTGGCGGGTTTGTCAGCAAAACAAACTGAGGACAGCAGGCACGCGATGATGAGAGTACGCAACTTCATTTCAGTTTCTCAATCGCGATCAACCGGTGCCGCGCCTTCCACTCTTCGTCAGGATACTTTCCGTTTGCCACCGCGAGGAAGTGCCGGTAATTTTCGGTGGCTTCGGGAAATCGCCGCAAATGGTCCAGTGCTGTCGCTCGCAGGAAGAACGTTCCCGGATTATCGCCCAGCAGCTTAGTGCGAATCTCCAGCGCCTTCAAGGTGAGGTCGTACTGCTGGTTGTCAGACGCAACCACCGCGAGATCGCCGTAAGCCGGAGCCAAATTGGGATTCAATTTGACGGCAGCCAGCAGTTGCTCCTCAGCGGGCACCCACTGATGCTCATGCATGAGCGCGAGGCCGTACTCGTAGCGAAGCTGCGCATCATTGCTGCTAGTGCTAACGAGTAATTTGTAAATGGGAATGGCATCACTCTCGCGATGGACGGCGCTCAGTAGCTCGGCTTTTTCGCGCAGCACTGCAGGATCATTCTGGTTCCCGGCTGCGTCTAATTCGTGAAGTGCTTCGTCGCTCTTGTCTTGAGCGGCAAGAAGCCGTCCCAGCAGCAGATGCGCTTGAGAGTCGTTGGGCGCGGTCGCGAGATACTGCCGGATGTTCGTTTCCGCCTCGCCATACTGTTTCGAGGCGGCAGCGATGTTTACGAGTCCTCGCAGCGCCTGCGCACGTTGCTGGGCATCCGTTGCGCTTAGGCTTTGCTGATATTGAGCTTTCGCCTGGTCGAGCTTGCCGGAGTTTTCATATAGCTCGCCAAGCAGCAGATGCGGTTGCGGATCACTCGGCGCCAGCTTCGACGCGCTCAGGAAAGCTTGTTCAGCGCCGGCTGAATCGCCCAGTAATAGGGTCTGTCCGAGCGCGAGCCATGCATGCTCTTTGCTTCGCTCCGGATGGCTCGCGGGCTGCAGCTCGGTCGCGGCCTTCAGGTATTTGGCGGCTTCCTCCTTCTGGCCTGCTGCAGCCAGCATCATTCCCAAATTGAGATTGGCTTCGAATACCTTTGGATTTATTTCGAGCGATTTACGATACGCAGCAATTGCCTGATCATGCTCGTTCAGCGCCTGTTCGGCGTAGCCGAGGTCGTACCAGGCTTGATAGCTCTTGGCATTCTTTTGCGCGGCTTGTTCTAAAAGCGGCTTCGCGCCGACGGCATCGCCTTTGCTGAGCAAGGTCTCGGCCTGATCGAGAAGATTCGAAGCAGGATCTTGCGCGACAGGTGCAGGATGATGGCGAACAGATCGTGCCGTGTCTTGCGAGAATCCAGACGCAACCAGACCGCACAGCAGCGCTGCAGTAAATCGCTTACTGCAGCAGCGCATCACCGTTGGAAGACGAGTTCCCATTCTTGGACAGAACACGCGCGAGCCACTGACCGGTGTGCGACTTCTTGTTGCGTGCAATCGCCTCAGGCGTGCCCGTGGCGACCACTTCACCGCCCCGTGCGCCGCCTTCAGGGCCAAGATCGATCACCCAGTCAGCTGCTTTGATTACATCTAGATTATGCTCAATCACGATCAAAGAGCCACCCGCTTCGATAAGCCGCCGAAAGGCCGCAAGCAGCTTGCTCACGTCGTCGAAGTGCAGACCTGTAGTCGGCTCGTCGAATATGTACAGCGTTCGGCGAGCAGCCGACCGGCGCGACCTTGAGCCACTTTCAGACTCTTCGTCGCGATTCTTGCGTGCATCACCAGCCCGCGGAGTTAAGTGCGCAGCCAATTTCATGCGTTGAGCCTCGCCTCCGCTCAGCGTCGTCGCTGACTGTCCGAGGCGCAGGTATCCGAGTCCGACTTCTTCCAGAACACGCAGCTTGTCGGTAATCTTCTGCACCCCGGAGAAAAATTGCAGCGATTCTTTCACCGTGAGATTCAGAACCTCGTGGATGTTCTTCCCTTTGTAGCGAATTTCGAGAAGCGTCGGTTTATACCGCGTGCCGCGGCACTCTTCGCACGTAAGTTCGACGTCTGCGAGAAACTGCATCTCGACTGTAACGGTGCCATCGCCCTGGCAGGCTTCGCAGCGTCCACCGGGAACGTTGAACGAGAAGTGACCTGCGCTGTAGCCGCGCTTCTGCGCCTCCGGTAACGACGCAAAAAGCTCACGGATTGCGTCGAAGGCTTTGATGTAGGTGACGGGATTTGATCGCGGAGTACGTCCGATCGGCGACTGATCTACCAGAATTACTTCCTTGATGAACTCTCCACCTTCGAGCCGCTGGAAGAGTCCCGCTGCGCTTCCCGCATCGGTACTGCCCGTGACAGCAGCCGTGGCCTTATATAGAACATCATGAACGAGCGTTGACTTTCCCGAACCGGAAACGCCTGTGATCCCTACCAGCATCCCTAGTGGAATGGTCACGTTGATGTTCTTCAGATTGTTCGCGCGCGCGCCGATCAGGCGAAGTTCTCCAGAGGATTTGCGCCGTGTAGATGGAATTGGAATGGCGAGATTATGGCTAAGATAACGACCAGTAAGCGATTGCGTGTTGCGCGAAATTTCGCCGTATGTGCCCGCCGCAATGATCTTGCCGCCAAGCTCGCCGGCTCCTGGTCCGAGATCAACGATGCGGTCCGACGCAGCCATTACTTCCGGATCGTGTTCAACGACCAGAATCGTGTTTCCCAGATCGCGCAGCTCGTGCAGAATTCGTACGAGCCGGTCGGTATCCCGACTGTGCAGACCAATCGAAGGCTCGTCCAAAACATAGAGCGCACCAACCAGACGCGAGCCCAGTGAAGTTGCGAGCTGAATACGCTGTGACTCACCGCCCGATAGAGTTGAGGCGGTTCGATCGAGCGTCAGGTACTCGAGACCGACGCTGTTCAAGAAGCCCAGGCGGTCTCGAATCTCTTCAAGAATCTTCTCAGCAATTTCAGCCTCGTGCACGGTCAGCTTTATCTCTGCTATGAAGCGCACAGCCTGCTCGACGGTCATCGCGGTCACATCGCAGATGTTCTTGCCATTAATCTTCACATTGCGTGCTTCGGCCCGCAGACGCTGTCCCTGGCAATCCTGGCAAGTTGCGTAACCGCGATAACGGCTGAGAAACACCCGAACGTGCAGCTTATATTTCTTGCGCTCCAGCAACGAGAAAAAGCCAGTGATGCCCGGAAACTTTCCCTCGCCATGCAGAATTAATAGACGCTGGTCTTCTTCGAGATCACACCACGGTACATCGAGCGGAATGCCGTGTATTTTGGCGAATCGCTTCAGTTCGGTTTGAAAGACGCGGTACTTCGGCTTTGTCCACGGCTCGATCGTGCCATCACTCAGGCTAAGCAGAGGATTTGGAATTACCAGATTCAGATCGAAATCGATGGTGTTGCCGAATCCCTGGCACCGCTGGCAAGCGCCATATGGATTGTTGAACGAGAAAAGACGCGGTTCCGGTTCCTCATACTTTCGACCGCAGGTCTTGCACTCGAATCGCTGCGAGAACCGAAGCTGGCGGCGCGGGCTCTCGTCACGCGGAACAATTTCGAAGATGGCCTCGCCCGATTCGCGGTAGCCGATTTCCATTGCATCGACGATGCGGGCGCGCTGGTCAGACGCGAACACGATACGATCAACCAGCACGAACACCGGTTGGGCAAAATTGAGTTCGAGCAGAGACTCTGGTGTCGAGAACTCGAAGATGTTCCCGTTCTGGTACAAGCGATTAAAACCGCGGCGGCGCAATTCGCCAAGGCGGTCTTTGAGTTGATCGCTCAATCCGCCGTTCATGTTTCCCGATACTTTGGCGCGTCCACGTTTTCTTTTGCTGTCAGCCCCCGTCTGCGGGGCTGTCGGGAGGACCGGGAATAGCACATTAAACCGCATACCCTCGGGCAGCCCGCTCAGCGCAGCGAAGACCTCGTCGACCGTGTCCTTCTTTACTTCGGTGCCGCAATTAATGCAGAACGTCTTTCCAATCCGAGCAAAAAGCAGGCGCAAGTAGTCGTAGATTTCCGTGGCGGTTGCGACCGTGGACCGGGGATTGCGCGTCGTGTTTTTCTGCCGGATTGCGATAGCAGGAGAGATGCCGTCGATCAAATCGACATCGGGCTTCTCAATTCGCTCGAGAAACTGGCGCGCATAGGCGGAGAGTGACTCGACATACCGGCGTTGTCCCTCGGCATAGATAGTGTCGAAGGCCAGTGAAGACTTGCCTGAGCCAGAAACCCCCGTAACCACCGTCAGGGTATTGTGAGGGATCTCAAAATCGACATTTTTCAGGTTATGGACACGCGCCCCGCGCACCACAATGCTCTCGTTCGACATCCGGAGAAGACCTATTCCCGCCGCTCAGGGAGGTTCAGGAGGCAGAGGGGAATTTCTGATTATACCTTTTGCTCCAATGCACTTTGCGAGCGTACTTCGTCCGTTCGTTCGCGCCAGCGAATGGGGGCAATCACTCACCCATTCGCTACCCCGCGAACGGTACTGATTCCGTACTCAGGCAACAATTACCTCGAAGATCTGACCAAGACCTTCCTTGACCGGATTGCCAAGACCCAAGACCACTAGTCAGCCTCGAAAGGAAATCTCGGGACGCACTTCGTCTGCTGAAGAGCTACTCCTGGCCGTGAAATGTTCGTGAGCTCGAGAACTTCGTAGAGCGCGCCGTGGCTCTGAGCAGCGGAAAATGCTTGAGCCGATCGATTTCCCAACACAGATAAACGCGCGGCTCAATCCTTTGCGTCCTCCCAGCGACGAGCCGCTGCATCGCATCGGCAGGGTGCTTCCCATCGGTGAAGTCGAGCGACATGCAATTCTTAATGCAGTAGCTGAAGCCAAGGGGGACAAACTCTTGGCGGCTCAGATGCTCGGAATCGGGAAGACCACCCTGTATCGTCGCCTGCGCGAATATGAACGCAAAAAGCAACTGGGGACACAGCGGTGAATGCCTCTCCTGCATAAAACTTATTGCAGCCGAGGTGCTCGGTGGCGCAGATGCTGAGGGTATTTTCTACGATTGTGTGAAGATCATGGCGCGGCTTGACGCTCTCCCGAGGCATCCAAGGTAAGTTCCTTTCCCTCTAATCCCCTTTGTTGGTTGCTGTTCCGGGTAGCCGGCGTTCCTACCGGCTTGCAAGTTCTGGCAGCAAATTGATCCCAATATCCGCTAACAAGTCAGATCCGGCACTTCGTGGTGGCTTCGCAGCAGCGGGAGGACAAGCGGTGCAGGCAGACCAAAACCGCCAGCTAGTTATTGATATCCAGCCAGAAGCAGAATCCAGCGAAATCCAGCAGCACGGAAATGTTTGGGGCGAAAGTGCCGCGCCAGAGTTGGCCCAGCGCATCAGCTCGCTCGGGGATTGGTTCCATAACATCAACATCAACGGCATCTGGACCGCCCCGAATCATTTCTTGGGTGACTTCCCCAACGTTAAGTGGAAGCACATCTCTAAGGCTTTCCCGGAGGATCTGCAGGGAGCCTCGGTTCTCGATATTGGCTGCAATGGCGGCTTCTACTCCATTGCCCTCAAGAAGAGAGGCGCAGGCCGGGTGCTTGGCGTGGATGTCGACGACCGCTATTTAAATCAGGCGCGGTTTGCGGCTGAGACTCTGGGGTTGGATATCGAGTTTGAGAAGCGGTCGGTTTATGACGTCGATCAGATCACAGGCCAGTTCGACTATGTGCTCTTCCTCGGCGTGTTTTACCATCTCCGCTACCCCCTCTACGCGCTCGACAAGATAATTAAGAAAGTCCGAGGAAAGCTGTTCTTTCAGAGCATGGTGCGTGGCTCACAGGAGGAACGCCGTTGGAGCGAAGATTACCAGTTCTGGGACATGCACCCGTTCAAAGATCCGGATTTCCCTTGCATGTACTTCATCGAGCACAGCTACGCGAGTGATCCCACGAACTGGTGGATTCCGAATCGCGGTGCCGTCGAGGGCATGCTGCGCAGCTCGGGGCTCGAGATCATAGCTCACCCGGAGGCCGAGACTTACGTTTGCGAGCCGCGGCGCGTACAGCGCGACGGCAAGTACATATTCGATTTAGAGCTTTCAGGAACGCTGTAGCACATTCGACAGGGACGAGGACTCATGGTTGAAGCAGTAATGCTCTGGAATGAGCCAAATAATCTTTCCCACTGGGATTTCAAAATCGATACCGACTGGAAGATGTTCGCCGAAATGGCGATCACTGCCGCCAAAGCCATCCGTCGGGTGAATCCGGACCTGCCGATTGTCCTCGGCGGAATATCCCCTATCGATCCGCATTTCATTCAGCTCATGGGATCTCAGGGCGTGCTCGATGCCGTAGACGTCGTCGCGCTTCACGGCTTCCCTCTCGACTGGAACCACTGGAACGTAAATGAGTGGCCGGCAAAGCTGGACGAAATCCGTGCGGTAACCAAGCTGCCCATCTGGATCTCGGAAGTTGGCGCCTCGTCGTTCGGGGCGGAAGAGGTGCAGCTTTTCGGGTTGCAACGCATGGCGGAGCTTCTGAGAGGACGGGTTGATCGCATTCACTGGTACAGCCTGTACGATTTACCGGCATCTTGGACCGCAACCACTCGCCACAAAGAGGCCGAAGGCAGCTCGTACTATCGCCATTACTACATGGGAGTGCTGCGCGAAGACGGCACGCCGAAGCTGGCTGCCGAAAACTTTCCCGAGGGCCTTGGCATTTGTCAGTGGTTTCACTATGAGGATCACCGGCTCGATTCCGCAGTCGGGTGGCTGCGGAGACTGGGTGTTCGTCACCTGCGCACCGGTGTTAGCTGGGCTGACAGCTTCCGTCCAAGTGCAGAGGTCTGGTTTGATCGCCAGATGGGCGCACTTGAGGAGTTTGAAACAACGATGACCCTTTGTTTCACGCCTGAGCATCTCGGCGTGGCTCCGCACTATACCAGTCCGCCGAAGGACCCAAATACGTTTGCGGAGTTTGCCGAGTGGGCTGTTTCGCGCTATGCCCCGGCAAAACAGACGCGTCTAGCGGATGCAGCGTATGCGTCCGAACCAGTTACCAGATAACGAATTGGAGCGAAATGAGCGCAAAAAAAATTCTGATCACGGGTGGTGCTGGATTCGTAGGTTCGCATTTAGCCGATGCTCTGCTTGAGGCTGGACACGAGGTTCGCGTCTTCGACAGTCTCTCGGCCCAGGTACACGGGACTGGAGTTCCGGGCTATCTTTCTCCCGAAGTGGAACTCATGGCGGGGGACATGCGCGATGCTGCTGCTGTGAGTCACGCAATCGAAAATATCGATGTGATCTTTCATCTCGCCGCTGCCGTCGGCGTAGGCCAGTCGATGTATCAGATCGCCGACTACATGTCGTCAAACACTCAGGGCACCGCGATACTGCTACAGGCGCTGCTTGATAGCAAGAACCAGATCGAGAAGCTTGTGCTTGCGTCCTCGATGTCGATTTACGGCGAAGGGCAATATTTGTGCGCGAATTGCGGAGATGTGGCGCCTGCGCCTCGCGGCTCCGATCAATTGCTAACCAAACGTTGGGAGGTGCTTTGCCCGAAGTGCGGTACGGAGCTTACGCCTGCTCCAACCACAGAAGCCAAACCGCTGCAGTGTACGTCGGTATACGCGCTGTCGAAAAAAGATCAGGAAGAGATTTGCTTGCTTTACGGCCGCACCTACGATCTGCCGGTGGTGGCATTGCGTTATTTCAACATCTACGGCACGCGCCAGGCGCTGTCGAATCCATACACGGGCGTGGCGGCAATCTTTGCTTCGCGCCTACTCAACCGGCGGGCGCCGCTAGTGTTCGAGGATGGTCGTCAGATGCGGGACTTCGTCAGCGTACACGACGTAGTCGCGGCCAATCTGCTGGCGATGACCTCAGACAACGCGAATGGACACACCTTGAATGTAGGTTCCGGAATGCCGATTTCCATTCAGGAGGTCGCTGATTCGCTCTCACGTGCGCTCGAAATTGATATCCCATGCGAGATCACCGGCAAATATCGTGCGGGAGACATTCGCCACTGCTTCGGCGATGTCAGCAAGGCGCGCGAGTTGCTCGGCTACGAACCGAAGGTCAGCTTCGATCAGGGTATCTCAGAGTTGGTGGATTGGCTGCGGGAACAGAGCGCGGAGGACAAAGCGGAACACATGGTTGCGGAATTGCAGACATTTGGGCTCACGGCTTAAGGCCGTGAACCAAAAAGGAAACAGAGGCTAATGGTAAATCGAGACGAAAACCGGTCAGCGCTGATCTTTGGCGGAGCAGGATTTATCGGCGC
>Ga0070741_10012748_pt1 | contig 15082 bp, 9 predicted proteins | sample Coa_R1_4_FD_66440 | JGI IMG/M metagenome (GOLD analysis project Ga0070741, IMG submission 66440) | Surface soil microbial communities from Centralia Pennsylvania, which are recovering from an underground coalmine fire - Coalmine... | ecosystem: Environmental > Terrestrial > Soil > Unclassified ... | reverse complement strand
CCGTAACTGTCGTAAGGCTGACTGCAGGAGTGGGAGAAGGCGTAGGGGTTGGGGGAACAGGAGTCGCGGTCGGTGTTGGCATAGAAGTGGTAGCAGCACTACTACCTGCACCTGCGTTACCCGCGCAGGCTGCCAGTACAAAACAGAACGCCAACATACAAAAGATAGAGATTGAGGATACTTTGAATTGTTTCTTCATGAGTAATACCTTCCATTATTTATGAAATGGCGCTACATATGTATAATGAAGTTTAAGGGATGCGAAAGAGGATAGATGAGAGTTATAGAGACTCTTAGAATGGTATTAGGATAAACTTCATGATACATCCCCTGAAAGTGATGTCACAGGAACAGGCAGTTGAGACTACCTGTAAGCGCCTCACGATTATACACATAAAATAGATAAATTACAATCAGGTAATAGGTACTACTGAAGCCTTGAAGATGGTAGAATGAGTAAAGGGATCACGTGCTTATGAACACTATTTCTCTGAAAAAATGTTTAGTTAAGGAGATATTCGTGCCCGAAATACTACCAGCGATTCCAGTGCGTTTTCTCCCTGCCTATCGTTGTATCCAGCGCCTTGAGCGAGATGATCGATATCTCGCTGCTTTTATTTTTGGCTCGGTTGCGCGTGGAGAGGCTACTGAAGACAGCGATCTGGATGTCCATGTTATTACCAACGAAGATAATCCATGCACAAATATTAATCACCCCTTCATTGGAGGCGTGAAGCTTGATCTTACCTTCCTCTCTCTGGATCAACTAAAAGCGAAAACGCAGCCTGCAATGGAGCAGCGCGAGCGCATTCCCATGATGGCCGAAATAATGATTGTGTTCGATAAGACCAACGAAGTGGCGAAGTTGCAAGAGACTGCCAGGCAAGTAACGCCAAGGGGCATCTTGCCAGATGAGTACCAATTTATGCAGTTCATGTTTTATCACGGCAATGACAAAGCAGAGAGAAATCTGGCGCATGATCCTCAAACAGCACTTCTGGTGATGCATGTTGGTCTGAACGAGTTTCTTAAGTACCACTATCAACTGCACCAAAAGTGGTGGGTGAGTAGCAAATGGTTGCTGGCGGATTTGCGTAGCTGGGACCAGCAACTTGCGCAACTTTTAGAAAGTTTTGTTGCCACTAGCGAAGTACATGAGAAATTTTGCCTCTGGTCAGCTATCATAGATCATATTTTGGCCCCAGTTGGAGGACGACAGCCAATTGCTGAGAATATCTGTGATTGTGCTGTGTGTCAGAGAGATCTCGCGACGTTACAGGGTATTTTGTAAGAAAAGACACAAAGCACAAATCGATCTCTGGCAGACGCCAGAGATCGATTTGTGCTTTGTGTCTTTTCTTACAGAACATTTCTCTACCTCATTGCATTTTTAGGTAGGTGTGCGTTGTATTCCGGTATTGCCAGGACATCTTGTATCTGGATGGTTTCCCCGCGTTTTGGGCTGACAGAGACTACTGCGATTGGCGTCTCCAGAAGCGCTTCCAGGCGCTTGAGGTAGGCTTTTGCTGCTGCCGGGAGATCTTCATAGTGGGTGATGCCAGTAGTGCTACTCTGCCAGCCCTCTACCTCTTCATAAATGGGTTCGCAAGCGGAGAGATCGGAGAGTGTGGCAGGCAGGCTATGAATAATCTTGCCACGGAGTGAATAGGCCGTGCAGATCTTTATGGTGGGGAAGGTATCAAGGACATCGAGTTTGGTGATCACTGCCATATTCAAGCCGTTTAGTTGAGCAACAAAGCGACCAGCGACGGCATCAAACCAGCCACAACGACGCTCTCTGCCCGTATCTGTCCCGTATTCCTGTCCACGATCTCGCATGACCTCGCCGACCGTGTCGAACTGTTCGGTAGGCATGGGGCCGCTACCAATACGGGTGAGGTACGCCTTATAGACGCCAATCACGCGATCAATAGAACGCGGCGGAAGACCAGCACCTACAGCAGCATTCGCCGCTATTGTCGATGGTGAGGCTACGAAAGGACGTGCGCCAAAATCGATATCAAGAAGCGCTCCCTGCGCACCTTCTAGCAAGATAGTTTTGTGGTCAAATAGAGCATCATGCAGCATTTTTTGCGTATCGGCAATATGGGAGCGCAGGCGCAAGCCGTAACCAAAGTATTCGCCGTGGATTTCTTCGAGAGAAAGTGGAGGTTGACCATAGATCTGGGTAATCATGCGGTTTTTTTGGCGAAGGATAGTGGAGAGCTTTGCCCTGAAGAGATCAACATCGAGGAGGTCTGCCATACGAATACCGGTGCGGGCGTGCTTGTCAACGTAAGCAGGACCAATACCTTGCGGGGTGCTGCCGCTTGTGTCGGCTCCCCGAGCCTCCTCTTCCAGGCGATCAAGAAGGAAATGGTAAGGCATGACAACATGTGCTCGTTCGCTGATGTACAGTCGCGAGATATCAACCCCCTGTTTCTGCAACTGTTCCATCTCTTCAATCAGGCCTTTGGGGTCAACGACAACGCCGTTGCCAATGATGCAATTCGTGTTAGGGTAGAGAATACCTGATGGTACTAGACGAAAGGCGAACTCCCCTTTTTCGTGTACGACGCGATGACCTGCGTTCCTGCCGCCTTGATAGCGCACGACGAAATCCGCGCGCATTGCCAGTTCGTCTACAATCTTTCCCTTGCCCTCGCCGCCCCATTGGGCTCCGATGACTGCTACTACCGCCATGATGATGTTCCTCTCAGTTTTCTAGGTTCGTCTACCCGTGCCATACTGGTTGGCCCGTGTCACATTACCTCAAAAATTCGTTTGCTGTCAATATTCGGCTTCACGGCTGCTGGATATAGTTCAACAACAACTGATCGGTGATTTGCTCAATTGGCGCACGATCATCGGTGAAGACAATCCCGCCATCCGCGTGCCCTTGTGTTGCTACAGGTAATACCTCACTGGCAACCTGTCCCATTACGGTAGTTGGCGCGAACTGTGCAAGATTCGACTGGAAAGAGTCTAGTGAAGTCGGTTGCATCGTTGCCATTACCTCGGTGTTAAATGTTCCTGGGACGTTGAACACGTAGACGCTTGGAAAAACCTGACTCATCGTATTGACAAATGCTTGCACCAGTCTGAAATCATGAGCAGTATGGCCGGTATTGAGGGCGACTACTCCTGTAGGTGACAGGTGCGAACGAATCTCGGCAAAAAATTCGCGTGTAGTAAGTTGGAACGGGATATATGGTTGCTGAAATGCATCAATGGCGACAACATCATAGTGTGCGTGCGTCGTTGCTAAAAATGTACGACCATCCTCGATATAGATGTGCAGGTTCGGCTCGTTCATGCCGAAGTACTTATGTCCGACATCAACAATGGAGGGATCGATTTCTGCGCCGTCTATTGGCACGGGGCCGTAAACCTGGGTGAACTCGTGGGCAATAGTTCCACCTGCCAGGCCGATAATACCAACTCTTTGAAGTTGCTGTGGTTTGAAATTGCGATTGAAATAGGGCGCAGCAAGAAAGTAATCCCAATAGGCATTCGTGAGAACCCTCTGGGAATCGAGATAGTAGATCGAGTGGGTAGCCTGCCCTTCGTTGAGGACCAACTCTCTCATACCATCGTGTTGCGTGACCTGAATGTAGTTATAGAGCGACTCTTGCTCATAGATCAGGTGGGGGATATCTTTGAGCGGGCCTAATGGCAAGATCAATACTACCAGGGTGATGGCACATGCTGATGCGGCCTGTGTGGCGAAGGTAAATGCCGGACGCCAATGTGGACGCAGACCCCACAAAGAAGCAGCAAGAAGGAATGTGCCGAACACGAGCATGGTACGGCGTACGCCTATTGTGGGGATCAGCCAGAGTACCGGCAAGAAGGCACCCAGGATACTGCCAAAGGTGGAAATGGCATAAAGCGATCCACTTACACGTCCACTCTGGTCGATGTGTTTGGTAACAAGGCGTATGGCGAAGGGCGAGACCAGACCGAGCAGGGTCACTGGCACGGCAAAGAGCAGAATAGTGCCGATCAGCGAACTAAGGAAAATGCTCACCGAGACCTGTGCCATGCCGGTGATTGACCAGTTAAGGATCGCCGGGCTCACGAAGGGAATGAGCATAGTTGAAACGGCGGCTATCGCAGTGATGAGACACAACACCTGTTCGTACGGATAACGATCTGCCAGCCGCCCCCCCAGGAAGTAGCCTACCGTCAGATAGATCAGAATCAGCCCGATGAGATTGGCCCAGATCAGTTGATCCGTGCCAAAATAGGGTGCCAGGAGACGCGACGCACACATCTCAAGCGCAAGACTGACCATGCCGCTGATGAAAACCTGTGCGATGAGAAAGCGTTTCACGAAGTCCCCCTAATTCGTGCCCTGAGCTTGCGATAAAAATTGGAATTTGCCTAACATGTTGGTAAAATATTGAGAGTTCACCGAGGAGAACTGGTCCTCGGAAGCCTGCAACTCGATAATATATGCCTTTCCCTGGTGCACAGTTGCATACACCTCGATGTGTTCTTGCTGCTGTGTATCGCTCTGATAAGAAGCGGTGGCTGTGGCCCATGTCTCGCCACTAATCGTCGCCGTTGAGGATGTAGTAGGAGCCTGGTAACCAGACTTGTTAGCGAAATTTGTTTGCAGGTCGTTTGTCACGAGTTCACTGGCAGAACTATTTGTCTGACCGGCAGCTTTAAATGTGGCAAACTGGTCTGACTGCCCTGGATTGGCAAACTGGACGCCGTTGGTGCCGGCCATTGTGCCAGGTTGCCAGGTGTTTGGATATTCTACAGTAAAACCGTAGTTGGTACAGACCGCACCACACCACGAGAAGCCGTCATCAGGAGCAGGCGTGACTGCTGCTGTAGGAGCGGGTGTGGGTGCCGTCGTCGGTGATGGTATAAGCGTGGGCGTTGGTACGGTTGTCTGGGGTGTTGCTGCTGTTGTTACTGGAGTGTTTGCAGCTGGCGTGGCGGAAGATGCATACTTTGTGAAATAGAGCGTCGCCAGGCCAACTACGCTGATAAGTACTCCTACAAGACAAATACTGACGATAAGAATAACTGTATTGTTTTGCCGACGTTGCGGTGGTGGTGGAGTAGGCGTGACACGTGTTCCTGCTCTATAATTATAGTCTGCGTAGCTCTGCTCACGAACATAGGAAGGAGGTTGTGAGTAGCCGGGATTTGAGCCAGGATTTATATAGGCGCCTGTTTGTAATGATGGCATCTGTGAGCCATAGGGAGCCCTTCCAGCGTAGCTTCCCTGAGTAGGCATGGCAGGGAAATTTTGTTGTGGGGTTGGGTAGCCCTGGTTGGGAATGCCGGGGTTGTCAGGCGTGCTGGGGAAGACCGTCATGGCTTCGGTGGCATCCTGATAAAACCCGGTCTGCTGATTGCGGACAGGAATGCTTGCGGCTGATTGGTTGGGAATAAAAGGATTGCCATGCAAGGAGGGCCTGTTGGTGCTTGATGCGTTCGTTGGCATAGGAGTACGAGGATTGAGCACGCTGGATTGCGATGAAGGGAAAGCATTCTGAGGATGATATCCATTGCGTTGCCCGCCATGCGGAGGATTTGCTATCTCTCTGGATCTGGTTATAGATGGGCTAGGCGTCCCGCACTGCCCGCAAAATGCCTCTCCAGGGTTTACCTCGTTGCCACACGTGGGACATCTCATCAGTTACTCCCTCACTCCCAGTAGTTCGCTGCGCTGATACCATTCGTCAGCGTAGATAATTATAACGTATTTGTTCTGTTGTGGCTAGCCTCTTAAACCATCTCTCTTAGTGAGATAAGAGGCTATTCCTGCTTCTGCGACGTTTTCTCTCGCGATTCTGCAGTCAGAATGGTGATGCGTCGCAGTCCCTCATTGGTGTAGTGATGGTAGGCGAGAAGGGCGTCCTCGGGTATGTGCCCCTGCGCCCGCTGCATAAACGCATCATCAAATGGGCCACAAACGATCAACCATACCCAGGGGATTTGTTCCTCCTGATTGACGCGCTGCATATTTCCCCTATCAGTACTACTGGCAGCTGCAAAACCACCTGGATGGCTATGGTAAACACCAACGATTTGCCCAGAGTGGGTAAGTTCAATGTGCAATAGTTCTTCAGGGTCAAATTCAAAGTAGACCGGTGATTCAAAGATATTGCGCAGAGGGTATGCCTGTTCAATCTGCCAGTTGCCGTCTTCGTCGATGTTGCCTAGCAGGACCCCACAGGCTTCAATGCTGTGCCTCTGGCATATGTCCATAAGTACTGTTTTCTGAGCATCATCGCTGATGGTAACCCGCGCGCTTACATGCTTTTTCATATCTTGTGTAAATGCGACCGATCAGTCGCTTACCTCCCGACTCTCAACTGATTTTTGCTCCGTTCTCTTTTCGTATGTTTCCAGGCCACACCACTTCTGTACTTGTAACCCCACAATATTGTTTTTCTAAACTATACCACATTGTACAAGCTAGTTGCTTCCCGACAGGAAATGAAGGGACCATTCTTTTCTTGCCGGGGTACGCGCCAAATCGCTCGCGGTTGACCGCAAGGGATCAAGACCACTCAAACAAAGAGTAGTTCGTGCACGAAGTTAATGGTATTTTACATGTGCAGCATGGCGAGGCGTGCTGTATGTGTGATAAACCGGTGAATGCGATAAATCTGTTTCTATGAGTTTACCATGATTTGAGCGGTATTGAAAGCAAGGGATTGTCACAAAGAAAAGAAGGATAGAAGGGTCTGAAATGAAAAACGGCCTCTTATTGACAAATGCGGCATATTTAGGTAGTCTTTCTATGGAATGCTGCATGTGTGAACGTTGTTTGAAAAAATCTCCAGGAAGGGGAGTACAATCATGCAAGAAGCAGAAAAAGAGACGCAGCGTCTCCATCCCTGGGTAGCCGAGGGTCTTCAGAAGGTCCGCGCAGGCATAAGCATTATGGGTCTTGAGGAAGGTTGGAAACACTATCTTGACACGATCCTGCTTGCAGAAAAGCTCGGCTTTGACTCTTACTGGCTTCCTGATCATCCAATGTTTTCTCCTGATTTTGGAACTAACCTGGCCGCTTTAGCCGTCACCACCAGTACTATTCGCCTGGGCACACTGGTGAGCTGTGTCTTCTATCGCAATCCAGTCGTGCTCGCTCGTATAGCAGCAGATATTGACCGTTTGAGTGGTGGGCGTTTCATTCTCGGATTAGGGATAGGAGACATCCCGTTCGAATTTTCCCAGATGGGAATACCATTTCTGAGTACAAAAGAACGCCAGCGAGCTCTGGAAGAGACCATACAGGTCTTGAAAGGTATCTGGGGTACGGAACCTTTCACCTATAAAGGGAAATACGTTCAGGTTGAGCAATGTTCTCTGCCGAATGGTCCGGTCCAACAGCCACATGTGCCCCTGCTGATTGCTGGTGGTGGTGAGCGGGTGACGCTGCGCCAGGTCGCTCAATATGCCGATGCCTGTAATTTCGGGCCGCATATCTGGACGGGAAGCGCTTCTAGCATTGAGGATGTTGTACGCAAGTGCAATGCTCTGGGCGCTCATTGTGAGACGTTCAAGCGCCCTGTGGACTCGGTGCTACGCACTCACTTAACAATTCCCCTGGTATTGGGGGAAACGACATCTGCGGTCGACGCGAAACTGGCAGCTATTCCTCCCATGACGCGCGAAATGTTCCGTTCGGGCGAAGTTGCCTTAACCCCTGCTGAGGCTATCGAGTACTATGGTGTGCTCGTTCAAGCTGGCATGCAGTATTTTATTGTCGCGGTCTCTCCAGGTGACGTGGAAACAATGCTACTCTTCGGCCAGCATGTGCTACCTGCACTGACTATGATGGTTCCCAGTGTCGGGACACAAATCAGGGTCAATTGAAGGTGTCGGGCGCAATTCAAAATTTTGCGTTGAGGTGTGGGAGCAATGGGCGTACCCTTGAGGTCGTCCGCTTGCTGAAAAAAAGTGAAGCGCGCCCGAAAGGTGTCTTGTGCCTTGACTCTCCAAGCCTAGCGGGCTATACTTCCGAACAAGTCATGTTTTTCAAAAGCTTGGCCGAAACTGATGGAAGGAATTGTTGAAGAATGCCACTTACCATACAGAAACTGCAACGGCGCATTGCGGAAATGGGCCATGCCGCAGAAGGTCCTCATGTGTTTATCTCGCCCGTTCTCGTTGCTGTCGCTTCTGGTCCGATGACCCCTCCTCCGGCGGCTTCGGATGCTCTCTGGAAGAAGGTAGAAGTTGGGCAATCGTGGGGTGTGGAGCATGGTACAAGCTGGCTTATGGCGCACCTGCAAGTACCCGAAACAATGGTTGGGCAACCTGTCGTCCTACAATTGCACTGGGAAGAACATTCGCGCTGGGGCGATCCCCTGTTGCGATTATTAGAAGCCACAGTATTTCTTGATGGACATACTATCGGGGCTATCGATTGGCGGCATCCTGTGCTCTTACTGCCTGCCTATGCTTGTGATGGGCAGGAGCGCACTTTAGCCGTTCAGGTGTACACACAGAAGCCTCAATCTTTTGGGGGCCTGACGCTTAGCCCTCGCAACGAGGTAGTCTGGCAGCTTCATCATCTGATGAACACGGTACTGGAGGCTCTTCAGACCTATAGTGAGAATGATCTTGTCTACCATAGGCTCTTAGAACGCCTTAATGCTGCTTATACTATTCTTGATCTGCGCGAAGGCTGGCAAAGCAAGCGCTTTACTGTCTCGGCTCATGCCGCGCTGGATTATTTACGTCTGCATCTCACTGACGGACTTTCTGCCGGGAATCCACCTGAGATTGTTTTGAGTGGGCATGCACATCTCGACCTTGCCTGGCAATGGCCTTACTGGCGCACACGCCAGAAGATTGCCCACACTGTCTCGAATGTGCTGGCGTTGATGGAGCGCTACCCGTTCTATCACTATAGTCAGAGCCAGCCACAAGCGCTGCAATGGCTCAAAGAAGATGCTCCCGAATTGTATGCTCAGGTGAAAGAGCGCGCTGCCGAAGGGCGCTTTGAATTGGTGGGAGCAATGTGGGTGGAGGCTGATTGTAACCTCACCTCTGGCGAATCCTTGATCCGGCAGATCATTCATGGCACGCGTTTCTGGCAACAAGAGTTTGGGATGGTGCCACGCCATGTCTGGTTGCCGGATGTCTTTGGCTATAGTGCTGCTCTGCCACAAATCATGCGCGGCTGTGATATCCCCGTATTCATGACCACCAAGATCAGTTGGAATCAGTTTAATCGCATGCCATGTGATACCTTCCGCTGGCGCGGCATCGATGGTTCCGAAGTGCTTACGCACTTTATTACTGCTCCTGATGCTCATACGACGACAACGTATTATACCTATAATGGGCCGTTGCGCCCCAGTGATATGACAGGAACATGGACGAATTATCGTCAGCAGGCGATCAATGATAGTTTGCTCTATTTGTGTGGCTGGGGCGATGGCGGTGGTGGTCCTACGGAAGAGATGTTGGAACGTATGCGCACACTAGCTGAGATGCCGGGTAACTTTCCGCGTGTGTGCATGGGACGGGTTGACGAGTATTTTGAGTCGCTCTACGAGCGTGTGTGGGAGAACCCGCAGCTGCCAGATTGGGTAGGTGAATTGTACCTGGAATATCATCGTGGTACATACACCTCGCAGGCACGCACAAAACAGGCTAATCGCCGCGCGGAACTTTTCTATCGCGAGGTAGAATTGTTGAATTCATGGGCCAGCCTCTATGGGATGTCCTCGCGGCAGGAGCAGCTTAATGAAGGATGGCGTGGCATTCTGCTCAATCAGTTCCACGATGTTCTGCCCGGTTCCTCGATCCACGAGGTGTATGATGACGCAATGCGTATCTATGCTGAGGCTCGTACGATTGGCGAGAAGATTCGGGATGAGGCGCTTACTGTGCTGGCTCAGCAGTTTGATTGGGCGGGACAGGATCTGGTGTTGCTGAATACGCTTCCCTGGGAGCGCGCTGATCCTGTAGAGCTAGCTGCGTCTTCCTTGAATGGCGGCAATGGTGGGCAGATTGTTGCTGACTGGGATGGGAACAAACTGATGCTGCTTGATGGCATACGCGTCCCGTCATGTGGGGTTAACGTGATTTCGTCGGTTGGCAGGACTGATGTGCCTGGCTATTGTGCTGCGGTGCATGTAGAAGATGGCTCAATTGTGCTGCATAATGAGTATTACGAACTCAGCCTGGACGCGCATGGTGAAATAAGCCGTCTTTACGATAAACGAGCCGAGCGCGATGTCCTCGCTTTTGGGCAAACAGGCAATCAATTGATTGCTTATGAGGATCGACCGCTCAACTTTGATGCGTGGGATATTGATATCTTCTATGAAGAGAAGCCTTATCCCCTGCACGAATCGGTGCAGATGCGGATCGTTGAGGAGGGTCCAGTTCGTGCGACCGTTGAAGTCGTACGTCATTTTATGTCGTCGCGCATCACTCAGCATATCTCGCTATGGCGCAGTTCGCCACGTATTGACTTTGCCACTGAGATCGATTGGCATGAGCACCAGACGGTGTTAAAGGCTGCTTTTCCGGTAGCAATCAATAGTACATTGGCAACCTACGAGATCCAGTTTGGTAGTGTGCAGCGTCCCACTCATCGCAATACCTCCTGGGATATGGCACGCTTCGAGGTGTGTGCGCATCGTTGGGTGGATCTGAGCGAGGGTGGGTATGGGGTGAGCCTGCTCAACGATAGCAAGTATGGGCATGATATTCACGATCATGTTATGCGTCTGACCCTGCTCAAATCTGGTATTGCTCCTGATCCCGAAGCCGATCAGGGGCTGCATCGCTTCACCTATAGCCTGTTGCCACATCGAGGTGACTGGCGTGAAGCGCGAACGGTGCAGCATGCTTACGAATTGAACGTCCCGCTTATGAGTGTAACGGGGAATGTCTCACCTGCGGGTGCGGTCAGGAGTAGGACGCAGGGAGGCGAATACTCTTTTGTGCGTACCGATTGCTCGCATATTGTTGTGGAGACGGTCAAGCCCGTTGAAGATGGTAATGGGCTGATTGTGCGTTTCTATGAAGCGCATAACCAGCGTGGCAGCGGCTCTATTACCTTTGCCGTTCCGATTGTCTCGGCTCAAGAATGTAACCTGCTAGAGGCAGCCATTGGCGATGCTGTCTATCAAGATAATGCTCTCTACTTTCAGGTCAGGCCGTTCGAGATCAAAACGTTCCGCGTCCAACTTGCCAGAGCTTGAGTAAGCCCAAAAAGGCAATGATCTTCTCTCAGCGCTTCGGCGCTGAGAGAAGATCATTGCCTTTTTGGGCTTACTACAGGCATAGATTTCGTTTATCTGCTGCTGTGAGTTTGAAAAAACTGTTCGGCAGAATAATGAAGCAGGTCGGCGATATGCTCTACGGTAATATCTGGGGTAAAACCCTCGGGTAATGGGCTAGCAGCATATTTGCCCTGCCTGACGAATACGGTAGTAAGCTTGTCTTCCAGGGCGGCCTTCACGTCGGCGAGAATGCCCGGTTTGTCGTCAATTAACGCATAATGGTCAGCTGGATAGAGCTTGACCATCTCATCCAGATGATCTTGCTTATGGACATAGAGCAAAACCCGCCCGTTTACCGCTTCGGCCAGGTTACTATTGATGATTTTTGTTGACTGGTAAAATAAATCACCATCTGAGACGATAACGGTTAAGCCGATAGTACGGAGATACTCCAGTGTTTTGAGGGCATCCGGGTAGAGTGCTTCGTAGTAAGGGTAATTGTCGAAAATGGAATGAATATGACGGTAGATTTCATCATCCATTTCTGTCAGTGGCGTTTCTTCGCGCAGCCTGGAGAGCGCCAGCGGGATATCGACAACTCCTCGCTCTTTACGTACCTGCTCGTAGATATCCCAAAACCGTTCGGTCAGCTGTGGGCCTAACTCTACCTGCAAGTGCTTATCCAGGTCCTTTTTCACATCGTCAAACGCTAATAGCGTGTTGTCGACATCTATCCAAAAAACAAGAGTTGGCATTTAGGTCTCTCTCTCGCTCAAGCAAGATCCCTGCCTGATGCTATGTAGAATAGGGAAGCCAAATAGTAGCATCATCTGGTTCGATGAAGTCGCTACAATTACTGATACGTTGGTATGTGTTTCTTCGTTACTACTGAGTGCCATTTATGTAGATGCAGAGGCGTGCAACAACTGCAAGGAACCCTGCCTGGAGGCAGGGAGTATTGCTACGTGTGCCCCGGAGCTATTTTACTCAACCTGCTTTTTGGAATTTGGGTTAAATGCTAACTGGAGTAACTCTTCTTCGAGATCTTGCCAGACCTTCAACTCGGCTTCTCGCCTGGTGAGTTCTATGTTATTTTGCGATGCCGCAATCATAGCATGTGTGACTCGCTGGTGGAACTGTGCGAGATAGGGCTGTTGTATCTCGCGGGAAGGTATGAGGCCCAACTCGATATCGTGTAAGCGGTAGAACTCGTTACGTTCAAATGCAAGAACCATCAGTTCCACATAGTCCTCAATGAGATCGAGGTGCGTCTGCGAAAAGTAATTTGCCTCTTTGCTGACAATACACAGACTCCCTGCCACACGGTCTGCGAAGAGAATAGGATAGACAGCGCTGCTTCCTTCCAATTCGTGGGTATGATGGGCCGGGAACCAGCGCAATCTGTCCTCGCTGCTGTGTATAATGATGGGGTGACCCGTTGTTGTCGCTTGCCCTGTTTGTGACTCTGCACCATAAAACTGGGTCCAGTTCTCCACTATTGCTTCCCAGGATTTCGTTGTAGCTCGGCCCAATGTTTTACGCAAACTACGAACCTTGTGGCCTGGAACAGGAGGTACACACTGAGCGATGAAAGCCATCACACCTGTCTGTCGAGGATCAAGATGGCCCAGGAGTTGTTGTAAAATTAAGATGCATATCGAAGATGCCCTCAGTAATACCGGGCTGTTTGCATGAGCATTGAGCACACGGGCATAAAAGGCAGAAGGGATTTCCTGGGGGGTATGGTCAATGATTGTTGAATTTTTTGGGAAAAAATGAGGGAACTCTTTAGGAATGAGTTCAGAAAACTGTTGGTGATAGTGAGGTAAGGCGTCGAGCAATGGGAGCAGATTGTCCTGACGTGGATTCGATACGCCTGTGGCCCAACGTGTCAGGGTAATTGGCTTAACGCCCAGTGTATCGGCAATGCGTTGCTTCTCTGAAGGATCGCTTATCACCTTGCCCAGTAGATCCCGCCATGTTTGTGTTTCTTCCATTTTCTCCTGTTGCTTTATCTAAATATAATGCTGGGAAGATTTACAACCTGAGGATCAGTTTTGCGTCGCTCTCGCTCGTCATCCCATCAGGCCGCTAGATGCATGCTCTAGCTTGACGATCCGAATCGTCAAGGAAAAGCGCCATTCTCTTCTTTATACTCGTATGTATATTAAATTGGCATACATTTGTCAAGCAACTATACATCATATTCAACTGAATGGCATGGGATAAAGCGTAATTTAATACCATTTTAATTTCGAGGTTCCTACAAGCACGCAGTAGTGGTGTTCTTAGAGAGAACATGCCACTACTGCGTGTATCACAACATTAAGAGAATATGCTTATGCTCTTGCCTCCATTACGCTTCGAGTGGAAGGTGGTTGGCTTCGCGGAAGAGTTGGAAGTATTGATCGGCGCGCACGACGGAATAATCGGAACCCAGGTTCTGGGCGATGTAGGCCGCGTCGCTGGGCGTGGTGTGCCAGGCATCCAACAGCACTGAAATGAAGAGAGGCGATTTGCCGTCCCATTTGGCTGCGAGCTGATGGATTGCTTGTATGCCTCCATTCTGGTCGCTGACTCCCAGTTGAAACGATACAGGAAGGGTTCCGGCAGTGACGGTTGTGTTACTGCTACTGCCCCAATTATAGAACATGCCGTTCAACCGCATCTGGCTGTTATATGCCTGGGCAACAGCTGCTGGTATGGGGTCTGTTCTATCCAGCGCGTAGATGATGTTCATGCCCGTTTTTTGCAGGTAGCTTTCTGACTGATGCAGGTATGTACTGAGATTACTTTGCGGCCAGAGCGATGGATAGTAATAACCATCACCGGAGGGAGCGGCTATCAGCAAATCGTTGCCGGTGGCTGTTTGCTGATAGTGGCTCAAGATCATGGGCGCGGCATCGTAGATCAAGGGATCGATGGACCAGTTGAGTGGAACTCTGCCTCGTGCAGTATTATCCCACAACAGGCGCATGCGGTGCTCATCGTACTGGATATTGTCACCATCGCTGACCGTGAGGGTCACGTAAATTTTGTTTTGCAACGGTGGCGCTGGGAAGTATCTGGGCCAGCCAATGCGCGCTTGCACACCGGAAAAGACGGTCAGATTGTGAAAGTAATCGGCTGCCAGCACTTCTACGGCATGCTGAGAAGCAAGGCTGACGCCACTTACCTCGTTATCAAACCAGCCCAGGTAGGGAGTACCTGGCTGTACTGAAGAGAGAATTTGTGTGAACAGGGCTGTTTCTTGCGCGTTATCGGTGTGTAGCCAGAACACCATCGCGCGGTTCGCTACAGCGTAGTCTCTCAGGAGTGCACCAATCGGCATTTGTTGATCGGAAGAAACCTGTGGTTGGACGCTTGAGGCAGAGACGAGATACTCGTTACACATATCGACGGAAACGACGAATTGTTTGGTACCTGCTGGTGGTGCGAAGCGATAAACGAAGTAGCTGGAGCCATCTGCGAAGCGGTGAGGGCTAGACGGGTTTGTATCACAATAGGAATTGCCATGATCGAAAATGTACTGCACCTCTTGTGAGGAGCACGGGGTAAACTGAGCAACCACCTGACCGTCAGCTTTCACCGTGACCTGGTATACAGATGGTCCCCAGCCATCCTGAGGATAGGCGTCCTGAAAACGCAGGTAAACCGCCTGACCGCCGAGGTAGTTGGATAGGTCCAAATTATAGACGGCCTTATTTGAGCCATCGGTGACCGGTTGTGTGACCTGCTGTACCGTCTGAAAGTTTTTCCAGTTGTCGGGCGGTATCGGTACGCTTGTACCGGCGGGAATGCCGATGAGCATTCGATGAGTCGTTTTCGACCAGAGATTCTGGAACTCCCAGGTGTAGGCT
>Ga0070741_10012747_pt1 | contig 15082 bp, 10 predicted proteins | sample Coa_R1_4_FD_66440 | JGI IMG/M metagenome (GOLD analysis project Ga0070741, IMG submission 66440) | Surface soil microbial communities from Centralia Pennsylvania, which are recovering from an underground coalmine fire - Coalmine... | ecosystem: Environmental > Terrestrial > Soil > Unclassified ... | reverse complement strand
TGCCAAAAAGCAGTTGATTTGGAGAAACAGGCCTGAACCCGCCAATTCCTGCCCGTCCTGGTCCTTGATAGCTTCTCTTGATTCGTAATCTCAATCCATCGACGCTCCTGATCCTAACTCATGACAGAGACAAATAAACAAGCCGGTTCTCCTCTTATTCAATGGGGTGCGATCATCGGTTTGGGGATCTTGAATCTTATCATTTTTCGAACCCACTACTTCGGCAGGGATTGTTTCCCATGGGATTTTTGGAAGACTTACTATGCAATTATTCCGTTCTGGACCACGGCGGTGAGTCAGCATGTGCTTCCAGAATGGGTTCCTTTTTCCGGCATGGGATTCCCATTCTTTATCAATCTTCAGTCAAGCTTTTTCTATCCGCCGCTTTGGCTTTTTGTGGCCCCAGGCATCCACTATACATTGCACGCCGCAGTAACCATGCAGTCCCTGCATGTGTTATGGGGGGCGTGTGGCGCATTTGTTCTGCTTAGGGTGCTGACAGAGGACTGGCGGAGCGCATTGTTTGGAGCGTTGGCTTATCAGTTTTTCGGTGGGTTCTACTGCAACGCCGAGCACATGGACATCGTCCGCGCTTATGCTTGGTTGCCGTGGTTATTTTGGGCTGCAACTGTAAGGGGTTCCCTTCAAGTCAGGAATTTTCTTCTGCCGGGTATCTTTTACTGCGTGGCCACAGCAAGTTATCCTGGGAATCTCATCTCACACAGTTTCTTCCTGGGTATCTATATCGTCTTCGGTCAGCGATCTCCGGATTCGAACCTCAAAAACACGCTCATCCTTGTTGGATTGCTTGGTGTGGGAATTCTTATGTCCGTCGTAGCCCTTGGTCCCGCGTTCCTTTTGCGTAATCAACTCACTCGCGGAAATGAGATAGTGGCAGCTGGTCCGTGGCCGATCAATAATTGGCTGTCGGTGATAGCTCCGTGGGCAAGTGGCAGGGCCATGATTCGTGGCTACTTCCCTGATGTATCAATGATCTCAGCTTTTGTCGGCGTTCCGGCGCTGGTACTTATCATTCTAATCCCGAAAGCCGTTGCGAAAGCGTTTGGCGTTTGGTGGGTGCTGTTGATTTGTGCTCTGGCACTGGCCCAGGGCAGTATATCGATGTTGCGTCAGATGGCAGTGACAATCCTGCCAGTGCTCGGCCTTTCCCGAATGGCCTCCTCTGACTACAGGGGTCTAATCGGATTAGCGTTGATCGTTCTCGCCGCGGCATCGTTGAGTGCTTTCCTGGCAAGCACGCAAAACGACAGGAGGCAACTGGTCAGGCAAAGATTGAAGTCCCTTTGCCTAATACCAGTTATCGTGATGTCTGGCATTTTTGTTGTCTTTCTGCCCGCCCAGGAGTTCTTTTGGTTACTAATCATTTGGGCAGCGACCGTCATTGCCCTATACATCCAACTGCCCAATGTTAAGTATTCGCAGTGGTATTTGCTCGCAGCGTTGTGCCTGTTGACTGTTGTGGGTGGGTTGCACGTGGTCTCTGTGTCTGCATTGACGTGGACGGCACAAGGCACAGATATAGATGCTTTGTACAAACGAAAGGTTGGTTTTCGTACATCGAAGTGGCCTTTACCTGTGACAGAGAAAATTAACGGTGTGACGTCCCGATCAAATCGTATCGATCGCAAACGGGCCGATTTCGGGTGGTCTGGATACTTGGACGGGACGTACCAAATGGCCGACTGGGGCAATACAGTGCTAGAGGCGAGCGCTAAACTGGAAACCGATCAGGCTTTGAGAAGATACATGCTCGAGCCGCTGAGGCCGTTGGTCTTCCCAAATGTACAAAACGTGTCGCTTGACATGGTTCGCGGACAATTAGAGCAAGGCGCTAGCGGAGTATTCGAACAACAGAACGCAGTAACTCCGGTCAAATACGGGCTAAATGACATTGTTTACCACGTGACTTTGAGGACGGACGCGGTGTTAGTCGAGAATGAGATCTGGTTCCCCGGTTGGGAGGGCAAGCTTGAGAGAGACGCAAAACCAACTGAGAAGATCCTGGCCACAAGCGTTGGCAATAGCCTGAGGGCATGGCGACTGCCTGCAGGCCAATATACTTTGGTCACGAGGTTTAAAACCCCCTACCTCCGGGCGTGTGCCATGGTTTCGCTGACAGGCCTGTTGCTTTACTTGGGTCTGTTAGCCATTTTCTATCGAAACTGGAAGATGCAAAGGCGAATACTAGACAGATGAAGCGTGTCCACATGCAACCTTACGCATAACGCAGGGTTGTGGCTGGTAGGTGGAAAGTTCGTTTTTCAGGCAGTTGCATTCACGCAGGACAGAACAGGATCGAAATTAATTAGCACAAAGTACGTGCAGCAATCCTGCGCAATGGGACAACGCTACTGGCGAATTCATACAATGCCAGAATGGAAAAACTGCGGCCAGTGATCCAATCCCAGTCGACGCATGCACCAGTACACAGCGAACGGAATGGGAAATGCTGGAAAGACGGACGTCACTACATGGTGAAACATTCCACCTAGCTGACCCAGCACTTCGTGAACATCTCATGACTGATCGCCAAATGGACCGGCAAAAATGCCGCAGCCTTGATGTTAACAGTGGTCTGATAGAGAATACCCCGGCCGGTTCGGTGCAAAGAATTGCGGCAACGCGATGAAAAATAAAGGATACTGTTCCCACTCAGCCGTCGCTGGTAGACAATGGCAGCTGAGCGAGCCGTGTCGAGGCGAACACGGAAAGGTGGGGCGGGGCAATTGACGAGGCGAACCTTGAACGGCGCCGGAATTGAAGGAAGCTGCGACGCAAAGGTACGCGGTGGACCATCCAAAGAATTTCCGCGCAACGTGATCTTGACGGTGGCAATATGGAAGTTGCAGTAAATGAGCGTCAGGCGGACAGCCAGGCCTGGGGTCAAGCCGCCTTGGAAGAAAGGCGCGAACGCACTCGCAGCCTCCTTGCGGGGATTGCTTCCCGGCGAGAAAGCTGGATTAATCGCAATAGATATTACTACGGGCTATTGAGGCGGCTCCTTCGATTTCTAGTCGAGCCGCACAAAAAGGTCCTGTCAGTTCGCTGCAGCACCGGCAACGATTTGGACGCCGTTCGGCCCAGCGAGGGCAAAGGCATCGACATTTGCGCCGAAATCGTGGAAATCGCAAAGCAACGCAATCCAGGCTTCAAATTTGCAGTCGCCTTTCCGGACAAGGACGAGTTCCGCCAGCTTTTCGAGCCGGGCGAAAAATTTGATTACATCCTGTTCAACGACATCGGCGACACGGTGGATGTGCTTCAAGCGTTGCGTAATTTGAGACCGCTGTGTCTGCGGCACACGCGTTTGCTCGTTGAGACTTATAACCATCTTTGGGAGCCATTGGTCACCTTTGCAGAGTGGATGGGGATGAAGGTCCCTCGCGCCGAGCAAAATTGGCTCTCCACCGCGGACATTCGCAACGTGATGAAGCTCGCCGGCTTCGAAGCTCTGGAGACGCATTGGATCGTGCTCTTTCCCAAGTACGTGCCGCTCGTTTCGACTTTCCTAAATCGATTCTGCGCCCGCCTGCCATTCCTGAAAAAACTCTGCATGACGCAGGTCGTCGTCGCCAGAGCACTGCCTCCGGCTGTTCCGAAAGAAGAATTATCCGTCTCGGTGATTGTTCCCTGCAAAAACGAGAAAGGAAATGTGGAGGATGCCGTCCGCCGGATTCCATCTCTCGCAGGGCGGACGGAGATAATTTTTTGTGACGACCATTCGACCGATGGCACTGCGGAAGAGGTGAGACGAGTGCAGTCATGCTATCCGGAGAAGGATATTCGCCTTGAGTATGGCCCCGGAGTTTGTAAATCACAGAACGTTTGGACGGGTTTCAATGCGGCAAAAGGCGATGTGTTGATGATCCTGGATGCCGATCTGACAACGATTCCTGAAGAACTGCCTTACTTCGTCGATATTATCGCTTCTGGACAGGCGGAGTTTGTCAATGGATCGCGCCTGGTCTATCCGGTTGCAAAGGGAGCAATGAACGGAGCAAACATGCTGGGCAACAAATTTTTCAGTCTCGCTTTTACGTATCTCCTCGGCCAAAGGGTAAAGGATACTTTGTGTGGCACGAAAGCCCTTTGGAGAAGCGACTGGGAGCGAATCAGACCACTGCTGGGAAGTTGGGGAACGGAAGACCGCTGGGGAGACTACGAACTCTTGTTTGGCGCTGCGAAGCTGAAGCTCAAGATTCTGGATCTACCGGTTCACTATCAGGAGCGCATTTACGGTACAACGAAGATGACGAAGGTCTTTCGAAACGGGCTTATCATGCTAAAGATGTGCTGGCACGGATTTCTAAAGCTAAAGCTTGGTTACTAACCCGGTATCGGATTCAAATCCTATGGGTCCGCTGAGTATCATTTTGGGACGGCAACTTGAAATCGCAGTCATCCGAACATTTTCTCGTGCAAGAGCGCATCGCTAACGAAATTCGACACGGACGTTTCCTGGCACAGCATGGGGCAGGGGAGATCTGGAATTGGGAAAGTCCAGCTGGAAAACTGCGCTGGGCCCGCCGGGTGAAAATGCTCAGCGCTCATCTAAGACCAGGGATGAGTGTGCTGGAACTGGGATGCGGTACGGGCACCTTCACTCGAGAACTGGCGCAATCCGGAGCGGACATTATCGCCATTGACGTTTCGCCAGAGCTTCTGGAAATCGCCCGGGCCAATTATTCGGCTCTCAATGTTCAATATCAAACCGAGAACGCCTACGCGTTGAGCTATCCTGATGCCACGTTTGATTCTGTGGTGGGTAGCTCGGTTTTGCATCACCTCGAAGTCGAAGAGGCGCTGCGCGACGTGTACCGCGTGTTGAAGCCAGGAGGTACAATTTATTTTACAGAGCCCAACATGCTCAATCCTCAGATCGCGCTACAAAAGAACGTTCGCTGGATTAAACGGAAGCTGGGCGATTCATCGGATGAGACTGCATTCTTCCGGTGGCCACTCCGGCGGCTGCTGGAAAAAACAGGGTATCGTGATGTTCGGATCGATCCGTTCGATTTTCTGCATCCAAAAACGCCGGTTGCGCTGATCGACCGAGTGAACGCGTTCGGCCGGTTTCTCGAGAACGTGCCTGTCATTTCGGAAATTGCGGGCTCGCTTTATATCCGTGCGATCAAATGAGCGAGGCGTCGACGGTTTTGCAAAGCCAGGAGGCGAACGATCGAGTTGCAACATTGCGTAACCGCGCGCGGCTCGGCGCGAACAAGAATCTTCTTTTTTGGTATCGTGAGCTTTATCGTGATCAATTTCGGGACCTTCCCAATCCGGCGGGGCTCTGCATACTTGAGATAGGCAGCGGCACGTCGCCGCTGAAGCAATTTCTGCCGAACGTCGTTACAAGCGACGTGTTACATCTTGAGTATCTCGATCTTGTATTTGACTGCCATGAGATCGACAAGCTTGATGCAATCAAAGACAAGAGCGTTGACGTTATTACGCTCACAAATGTTTTGCATCATTTGAAAAGCCCCATCGCATTTCTTAACCGTGCAGCCAGCAAATTAAAATCAGGAGGGAAAGTAATTGCGACCGAGCCTTTTTTTTCTCTGTTATCGACTCCGATCTTCAAATATCTGCACCACGAACCGGTAAATTTCGACATTTCCGAGCCCGAGTTAGGCGAAGTGCAGGGGCCGCTGGCATCGGCAAACATCGCTTTGCCGTGGCTAATATTTTTCCGGCGCCGCGATTGGCTGCAGCGGTTGGACGAAAACTTCAACGTGGCGACTGTTTCGGTCCGCCCTTACACCGGCCTGTCCTACATGGCCACTGGGGGGATATCCCACAGGTTGCCTATTCCACGTCTTCTTTATCGCGCCTTGTTTCGCATAGACCGCGCAATCAGCCATTATTTCCCAAGTATGTGCGCCTCTTTTTTTACAATAATTCTGACGCGACGCTAAATGCCGGCAACTTCACTCCTTCACAACGTTGGAAATAAGGCCTACCTGCGCGCCTTTCCAGCATACCGCCTGTTTTATCGCGCTTTCAAGGCATACACTGACCGTGGGGAGCGGCAGCTACTGAGAAGGATCCTGTTTCGGGGAGCTGTTGTCGTGGACGCGGGCGCAAATATCGGTATTTATTCGCAATTTCTCTCCCGCTGTGTTGGTCCGACTGGCGTTGTTCATTCATTTGAGCCGTCGCCAGAAAATTTTGGGCGATTGCAATTCGCCACGCGCAACCTTGCGAATGTGCGTTTGTCCCGAGCTGCAGTTGGAGAGCGTAGTGGCAGATCCAAACTTTATGTTTCGGATGAGCTAAACGTCGATCATCGGACCTACATTGCGGAAGGAGATTCGCGCGATGCCGTACCCATCGATATCGTAGCGCTCGATGATTACTTTAAACCCGGCCAGCGCGTTGACCTGATCAAAATGGACATTCAAGGATACGAGCTTCATGCGCTACGTGGCGCCAGGCGCGTAATAGAGGAGAATGTGGACATCAACGTTCTTCTGGAATTCTGGCCTTCTGGCTTGGAGCAGGCAGGTGTTCGCTGGGAAGAACTTGTCCAAATGCTGCAGAGCTTCAATCTGGAGTTGGCACTCGTAAGAACGCGCGGGCTGATTCCGTTTGATGCACGCCATGTTCGAACAGATCCGCTTTGGTACGTTAACCTTTTCGCAAGGCGCAGGCGCGAATGAGATGTGCATTCAAAGGGTGTGCACGTGGCCCAGTCCGCAAAGTGATGTGACAGGGATTGTCAGGCGAATCATGTCAACGATTACGGCTGAGTAAATGCGTACAATCATCGTCACAGGCTCCGCGGGATTGATCGGTTCGGAAACGGTAAAGCGATTCGCAGAAGAGGGCGCACACGTCGTGGGGATCGACAACGACATGCGCTCGCGATTTTTTGGTGCGGAAGCATCTACGAAAAAGACCCGTGATAATTTAATCGCGAACGTCCGCGGCTATGAGCATCATGACCTCGATATCCGGGATGCTTCTGCAGTCGCCGGGTTGTTCAAAAGTCATTCCGGAAAGATCGATGCGATTGTGCATACGGCGTCGCAACCATCACACGATTGGGCGGCCCGCGATCCTCAAACTGATTTTACGGTTAACGCAAATGGCACTCTGAACCTGCTCGAAGCAGCAAGAATATTTTGTCCCGAAGCGCCGTTTGTTTTTACTTCGACAAACAAAGTTTACGGCGATACGCCGAACCAGTTACCACTGGTGGAATTGCCGACTCGGTGGGAAATCGAGCCAGGACATGAATATCAGCAGGGGATCTCGGAAAGCATGAGCATTGACTATAGCAAGCATTCGCTCTTCGGGGCATCCAAAGCCGCAGCCGATATTTTGGTGCAGGAATATGGGCGCTATTTTGGGATGCCGACCGTTTCTTTTCGCGGCGGCTGCCTCACCGGACCGGCACACGCAGGCACAGAGCTGCACGGTTTCCTTTCTTACCTGATGATATGCACAGTGAGCGGCAGGCCTTACCGCGTGTTAGGGTACAAAGGCAAACAGGTTCGTGACAACATCCATAGCTTCGACCTGGTCGAAGCATTCCTCGAATTCATTCGCGCGCCGCGCAGCGGAGAAGTGTATAACATAGGGGGCAGCCGGCACAGTAACTGTTCGATACTCGAAGCGATTGCTTTATGTGAGGAAATAAGTGGACGCAAATTAACTTGGAGCTACGAGGAGACGAACCGGATTGGCGACCACATCTGGTGGATCAGCGATGTTAGGAAATTTCAGAAACACTATCCCACCTGGAAATTTCGTTACAGTTTGCGGGAGATTCTGGAAGAAATTCATGACGTAGTCAGCAAGCGTAGAGAATAACGACAAGCCGGCGATCTCGGGGTCTTCGCTCGATCTCTCAGTGCCCCACGCGTGGAACATACCGGCCGCTGATCGATTCGATTAATGATCCTGGAATCGCAGCCGTTTGCTGAAATACACTGGCATGAGGAGGGGATGACCTGTTTGCTCTGGCATCGGCGTGAATCTTTGCGCCTGAGCATCTTCCCTATCCAGGACCAACAAAACCCAATAGGGTAGTGCGACAACTTCTGTGCCGGGCGGCACTTGTTTGAGTCCATTCAAAAAGGGCAAGTACCGTCCCCGGGGAATATTTTGAATGAAGTCGCTTTGAGAAATGTTTGGCAGCCAGGTATGCTGGGTATTATCGGTCACATGTAAGTGATAACCCGCTTTTAGCGAACGCAGGTCGACAGAACTCACGGCAGGATCTCCAAGGACCAGCTCATCCACCATTAACTTTACCGGGTGGCGACGATTCTTCACCGAGGAACCATTGCCAACCAAACACCACGAGGCCAAAACGACTACTATCGAAAGCGCTCCGCCCAGGGCCAAAGCCAGACCGACGGGGATCTTTGGCTGGAAATCTGCTTCGCGCGCAGCCGTAACCTCGTAAAATTTGGTGGCAATCAACAGATAAAGCCCACCGACTCCTGAAGAAGGCAAAAGGAAGAATAACGGAAGCGTGGCGGCAAAGATACGCGTTTCCCCATCCCACGGCGGGGCAGCAGGAAGTGAGGTAATCGTTCCCAACACCGCAGCCAGATTTAGCCAGCTCAGCGTTTGATATGTTTTGAGCTTTGACGCGAGCTGCCGGCCTCTCATTAAGAAGAACAGCGAGAGCAGAAGCCCGAGGACCGCGCACCAATGAGCAGATTCTGTAAACCAGGCGGAAGGCATCTCTGGACGGAGAGACCGAAATGGGGTGTTCTTTGACCAAAAGAACCGAAGCGCTCGCCACCATCCCGCCAAAAGCTTGCCTGGATGGTGGCTAATCTCCGCTAAACACTCCTCTCTAAGCAATTGTAATGCTTCTGGGTAAGCCTGTTCTACAATCCGCTTCCGATCAGATGGGGCTTGGCTAAGTTTGTGTTGCAACAGCTCCTCGGCGTGTTTTCGGCCGTCTGCCCAGGTCCCCCCATTTAGCAATCCATAAACACAAAACCATGCGTTGGAAGGACACGGCCATGCCATGACCCGGTAGTACGTCATTTCATGCAAAAAGAGCGATGTAGCGACGGCTGCGGCGCTTAGGCCAACCATTTTTGCTCTGGCCCTAAAGTTACCCTGGCATAATTCCCACGCAGCCAAAACCAGAAATGGCAGTGTCATGTATGCAGCTGGCCTGGCATTGAGAGCCTGCGTGATAAAAAAGAGCCCGCCACAGTAGAGCCAGGTTCTCACTTTTCCGTCTCGGGCAAGGCTTTCGACCAGTATGCCAACGCCGCACAGTGAGTAAAGGAGACCCAGTTGTTCTGTCATAAACAACCCTGTGCAGTGAAGCCGTATATAAAAAGTAATGCATACTAGATAAACCGTTGCTGCGAGGCCACCCAGACGGACGCGGATCACTTCGAAAGCTGACCACGTGGCCAGCGCCATAACAATCGTTAAGACGAACGTAATCGACTTGAAGTCATGTCTTAAGATTTTTAGAAGGACAGCCAAAAGGAGGGGAAAAGGATGCCTGGCCCCGGCCATGGCGGTGATCTTTTGTCCGTTGAGCAGGTCGCTGGCTGCAGTATAATACAAATTTGAATCAGATCCCGGCAAGATACCCCAGATTTGAAAAGGACTCACTGCAGGGTGAGTGCCGGTGTTGTAACACCAAGCCTGAAAGACCGCCTGGGTAAGGGCTATTACCAATAAAGAGAAAGCACTTCCCGCGCCACGTCGAAACAGGAGCGGCAGAGCCGCCGCCGCGGCGCAGACTAGCACGACTGGCAACGTGCCTTTAGACAAAGGGAACAGCCAGGCCACCGGCATGGGGTAACTCAGAATCCAAACGGCAAAAATGAGGGCTGCCAGGAGACATACCACCCGAAGACCTATTGAAACCCAGGAGAATCGAATTTGTTGTGACATTCCCATGGTAGGCAGCCGATATGTGAGTCGTGGTCCCTTAATGCGCGCAAGTTACCAACAAGGCGTTATACTTGCCGGGATTGGATATGCCGCACGGCTTTTGTTACCACAGCAAAAATGGTAAAAACCAGAAGCAAAGCCAGTGTGATCCGATTTAAGATCATCAAGACCCAAAACAGTGTAGGACGATACTCAAACTCGACACGATTTTCGCCAGCATTCAGGAGCACTCCAGCCTGCCACTGGTTTACTCGCAAAACGGGCCTCTTTTTGCCGTTCACTCGGGCCTTCCAGGAAGGCGTAAACCATTCGTTCAAAATTAGAAGAGAACTCGAGGCGGAAATAACGGTCACATAACTTCGATTGGGTTTATCGACAACCTTTACAATGCGGTCTCCCCTATTCTCCGAGCGCGGTTGCCTTCTCAAAAAGCCTTGGGCCATCTCAAATTCAGCAGCAGTCGCGTAGGCCGCCGAGAAGTAGTCAAATCCCTTTTTGATAATGCTTATAAATTCATTCTCGTTTTTTGCGAAGCCGGCAAGGCGATGCACCAGAGTCAGTCGCCCCATCGCGCTGGAATTTTCGTACAGCCGGTAGCCTTCGGTTTCCAGTATCTGCTTTGCCCCCGGATCAGTAGGCGAGTCGGCAGGGCCGCATAACACATAACGCGCACCCATCATCTCACGCAGATGCGGAACGTTGGTCAAATTGCTGAACCGAAATTGATCATAAGGCTGCGGAGTCAGCTGATTGTAGAAGCTTCTGATTCCATAGTAACTTGCGTTCATTGCCCAGAACCGATTCGAAAATGCCTCGTCACGGAAATCTACTCGGTAATTAGCTGCGTCGATCTCCGGCGCCATGCGCTTGAGCACCCTGTGACTTAGCAAGTTAATCGGCTTGTCGAAATCTGATTGTGAAACAGAGAGTCCCCTTATGGGAATTACCGCTGCAGCCACCGAAACAATAGCGGCTGCTGGGACCACGTTGTTATAATGGGACAATCTAAAGAGACGACCAACGGCAAGCAGAATCGGAGCCACCGCCATGATCCAAAGCGATCTCGGCAGTCCGCCGTGGCTGGTTGGAAGAAGCTCCCATAGAATTATCCCAGCAAAGATTACCCCTAATATTGCCGGCAGAATAAGAGGCCGGATCCGATCGCTCTGTTTGTACCGCTGAAAGCTTTGTTCGAAAAGGCTGTAACCCAAGCCGCTGAGAAAGGAAACGCCAATCACAAAAAGAATAAGATGTCTCCCAGCTTCGCGAATCTTATCGATAAGAGGAAGGCGAAAGTTTATGTAAGCCAAGCCCAGGTTTGTCCCGAATCCGGAAAGCAATCCGTACAGACCGATAACGCCAAAAGCCATCACCAGCATCCGGGTAAAGGAATTAAGCTGACGAAAGTAAATTCCAGCTAGTAGCACGCCCACTACGCCAAGTGGACCGACATAGGGACTGCCTACGATCGCGATCCAACCAGGTCTAATAACAACACCTGCAGCCTGATTTAAGCTGAGTTGATAAAGGTTGAAGCTTTTCCATGGAATGTGCGCATGCCCAATCACGGTCGCTCCAGCACCGACATGCCGAATCATTTCATCAGTGGCGATATAGGTTGGGAGTAGTGCAGCGCCGGCTAGTCCGAATATAATGCCGCCGCAGAGTAACAGCGAACAGGCCAGGTGCCAGATATCGACAAAACGTTTCTGGAGACACAACCAGGCAATGCCCGTGGCAAATAACAGCAAACAACTCAGACCAGCGTGAATGACTGCCTGGGACGGGCTCGCGAGGGCGAGCAGACCGGCAGCAACCGAAAAGACAAGTATTCCAGAGGGCTTTCCAGGGAATCGCAATAACAAGACCCCGCCAGCGAGCACTAATGGCAACCATGCGTAGCTGGCTGTGACAGTAATCCAGCTGGCGTAAAGTTGCGTGTTCCACGCCAGCATTCCGACGGATGCGGCAACATAAGCGGCCCACGGTGGAACCGTAGCACACCGCAACAAGACATAGAGGTTAACGTAAAAAACGAAGAGGTGGAGCAGCGTCAGATGCGTGAGCGTGTATAACGACGCCAGTGGCCCGCCATAGCTGAGCAGCCCGAAGAAATAAAACGGATAGAGGATGGAAAAATGTGGGCTCTCAAAGATTGGAAACCCTGTCCCGATATCTGGCAGATAGTATGGAACCGACCCAGATAACGCTAACCGTGAGACCTCCGAAAATATCGGCCCGTAGATGTGAACATTGTCCAGAAACGGTCCAAAGAGCAGCCCGGACGTTAAAAACGAGCTGTAACGGAGCAGAAAGGTAATGACCAGCGCCAGGAGAACAAAGCTGTCCAAAGCTCCAGGACAGTGAGACCGTTCCTCAGTCATACGGCCGATAAGTCCGTCGAACGCAATCAGGGTCGCGTTCGACGTTTGCGCTGTTCATAGAAGCGATATTCACCCAGTGTGGTGCCTAATTTGCACAACACATGCTCGAATCGCCCTCCCGCGTACGCGCGAAGGTTCGCATGGGGGCAACTCTACGCAAGATAAGATCGAAGGAACAGCTCCATGATGTGCTCGGTTGCTCCGTATGTAACATGTCGCAGATCAGACTCCCATACGGTCGACCGGTCTGAGTTTACCACGATCTCATAACTTGGAAAGTAGTCCACATTACCGTGCGCGGCAGCCCATTGCTGTGCGACTGATCTCAGGAGAGACTTGGCATAAGTGTTGGCCACGACCACGTCCATTGTTGAAAACGTCGCCATCAGGGGCACTGGGGAAACTGTGATCACAATGCGATGGTCAGGATGCCCATAACGGGAGAGCAATGCGTGTATCGCTTCCAGATTAGTCCAGTTCTCAGCAAAACCAGTCAGGTGAAACTCATACCGATCTGGATGAGTCTTGAACAACGGAGTGCGATTGATGTACACGTTTGCTTTTATATCGCGCCAGACCTCGGCCAATCCCAGAGTAATAATCACCGCCCGACAATTGGCTATGCGTTTGGTAACTGTTTGCATCAGCGCGCGGCGATCCAGAGTTTCCTCAAACCCAACCGATTCAAGAGTAGGCGTGATATGCGGGTCAAACCAGATGTCCTTGGTAATTTGAACAATCGATTCCACAGGAAAGGTCGCGGTTGGGTCGAGAGCCCAGCGAAGCTCGTTCAGCATTGAGAACGTGTTATACTTGTTCGTAAAGCCGAGTCCTGTTACGTCCTCGTTGACCGGTTGAAGCCTGACGAACTCCGGTGCGGCGCTTTCAATAACCAATCCGCGTTCGACGAGAGCCTGTTCAAGTGCTCGAGCGAAACAGGATCCGATTGCAAAAAACTTGTCTTGCGAACGTAGTTTGAATTTCGGATCAATGTGCGGTGTAAACCAGGTCCGCGGCAGCCAGGTCTTTCGTAGCCGCTGAAAAGCGTAATCACCTGTGAGATCATTAGGATCTACCCCCTTTTTATACCAGCGGCTGGCACGATTTTGTTGCCAGTTTTTATCCGCCTCAGCTGCAGTTGCGACGTAAATGGATTTCGGGACAGGGAACGACGAAGCACTCGACAAGACAGGCGGGAGCGGCTTCACGGCGTGCGTCGCAGGTATCGAGCAAGAAGTTTTATCCATTCTCATCATTAACAAATCACAGGCCCGACGCGAAAACGATTATTTGCGCCGTGTATTCAGCCAGTCCCGCAGGACGACTTTCTCGACTTCCCGCGTGTTGGCAAATCCAATCAAACGGGCCAGGACAAACCAGAGCGTTTCAGCCCGCGCTGAAAAGTCGAGACTGGCGGATCAAAGCATTTTGCGCGATAAAAGCGAACTGTCATGGAACCCGCATCCGAGAACACAGTCCTTATCATTGAGGATGAACGCGATGTGGTCGATCTTCTCGCGCTCAATTTGCGCAAGGCCGGTTTCGCGACCTCCACGGCGCTCGATGGCGCTGCAGGGCTGGAGAAGGCGCGCAACGAAAAGCCAGCTTTGATTATTCTTGATCTCATGCTGCCAAAGATGCCCGGGCTGGAAGTTTGCAAAATTCTTAAAAGCGACCCGGGGACTCGCCGAGTCCCGATCATGATGCTCACGGCGAAAGCCGAGGAAATCGACCGGATAGTCGGTTTGGAATTTGGCGCGGACGATTACGTGACAAAGCCTTTCAGTCCCCGGGAAGTGGTCCTACGGATTCGAGCGATCATGCGCCGTGGCGACGCGAAACAGGACGATGAACGTTTGACGGCCGGTCCCATCACCGTTGATCCGGCGCGTTATGAAGTTTCTGTTAACGGCAAACGAGTCAATCTCACCAGTCTTGAATTCAAACTTCTGCGTACACTGATCCAGCGACGCGGCCGTGTGCAGGCGCGTGACCGCTTGCTTAACGATGTGTGGGGTTACGAAAGTGTCATTGATACGCGCACGGTGGACACGCACGTCCGACGCCTGCGCAAGAAACTTGGCAAGGCCGCCGATGTGATTGAAAGCGTGCGCGGGTTCGGCTATCGGATGAGAGAAAAGTAAGGCCAGATGTGTTGGCTAATCCTCGGCGTGCTCTGCGTCGCATTCGCAGTGACAGGGCTGGTACTCTGGCAAAAATGGGCTGCGCCCTGGGCACAAATTGAGCAGCTCGTTTTACAAATAGCCCGCGGTGAACGCCCGTCCACGTTTCTGATAAACGGTGGACCAGATCCACAGCGGGTCGCTCTGGCGCTGGAGAACATTTCTGCCCACCAGCAGGAACTCGAGCGCCAGATCGCAGGGCGCGAATCCGACACGCAAACAATTCTCGGCGCGATGGAGGATGGCGTGCTGGTCGTTGACGCGCGCAACCGCATCACACTCATGAATCCCACATTCGAAAAACTATTCGAGCTGCGCGATCCGGCAGTGGGAGTTCCTTTGGTTGAGGCCGTCCGACACGCAACATTGGATCAACTGGTCGCGGAGACGCTGCTTACTGGCGAAGCCATGCGAAGACAGTTGAGCCTGACCGATTCGCGAACCCGCGCCGAGCGGCATATCGAAGTCAGCGCCGTTCCAATCAAGAAAGGTGATGATGAAATAACCGGTGCCGTCGCGCTCTTCCACGATATCACCGAGTTGAAGCGGCTGGACCAAATCCGGCGCGACTTTGTGGCAAATGTTTCCCACGAACTGCGAACGCCT
>Ga0070741_10012746_pt1 | contig 15084 bp, 17 predicted proteins | sample Coa_R1_4_FD_66440 | JGI IMG/M metagenome (GOLD analysis project Ga0070741, IMG submission 66440) | Surface soil microbial communities from Centralia Pennsylvania, which are recovering from an underground coalmine fire - Coalmine... | ecosystem: Environmental > Terrestrial > Soil > Unclassified ... | reverse complement strand
GCACGGGGTGCGTCGGGGTGTAATCGGTTGAGGAAAGGTCGATGGCCTCGGCATGGTCACAGCCAAAGAGGTACTTTTCCAAGTCCTTGTAGTTGACCATGCCGAAGCCTCCCGACCTTTGCCCCATTCACTCTGCCTGCTACCCGGCCGCCGAGGTCGCGGATTACGCGCCGACCAGACTGTAAACCGTGTACGCCTCGGTACCGGCCCCGACGTTCGTAATGACGCCGAACAGCAAGGCAGATTTGTTCTGCGCAATGCTCGTGCCGCCGCGGAGCGTGGCGCCGCCGGCCGCAAGGGTGATCGCGTTGGCGCCGCCGGAAGTGTTCTCGATGACAGTTTGGAAGCTGTCCCCGACCTTGCATCCCTTCATCCCGGCAACCATGTTGGCCGCGGTCGGCAGGGTGAGCGTAATGCCGGCGCCGGGCGCGCTGTTGATGAAACCGCCGAGTAGCTGCGCCGCGGTGAGGGTAGCCGTCGCGGAAGCCGTGGCCTCGGAGCGCACGCCTTCCAGGCCGTTCGGCGGACTGGCCTGCGGGTAGTGGAGAACCCAGCAAAGATCCCCGTCGGCCGCGGGACCGGCCCCGGACGCAAGGAAGGTCGGGCCGGCAAGCAGCGTACCGAAATGGACGTTGCCAACGGCCGTCCCGGTAATCTTTTTGTTGGCGGCGTCCCAGAAAACCTCTTGGCCAACGGAAAGGGCGCCGTCGGCCACGCATTCGTAGACACCGCCGCGGGCCGACAGCTCGCCGAGGGTCGTTCCGCCCGTGAACGCGGGGATGTCCTCGTGCGCGACCAGGGGCGTCGGGCCGGCAACGATAACGTCTCCGGCTTTGTAGGTGTTGCCCCCCGCGTCGTAGGGCACCATGATCGGCTTGCCCTTGCGGAAGGTCGTCATCGGGCCGGCATTGGCTGCCATAGGTTTTGTCTCCTGTCAGTGCGGCATCTGCCGCGTTGGTTTGATGGTTGCTACCTGGTCCCCGGTCCGTTACGCGCCGACGGAGTAGACGCCTCCGCGGAAGTTCTGTTGATTGGCGCCGAAGGGCATCGTTCCGCGAATGGAGATACCCGGCTTGTCGAATTGGTAATCAGGGCCGGCCTGTAGAACGGCGGGCGTGTCCACACCGTTAAGGAAACAAGCCTCGATCACTGCGAGAACGGCCGGATTGAACATGAGCCAAAAAGCCGTTGTGCTGTTCACGTAGCTGGCGTTTTCGATGTAACGGCTCATGGCCGGCTTGACCTTGCCGGCCCAAATGTTGCCTTGCGGCTGCTTGGCCGCGGCCGCCCCGCCGTAGACAAGCTCGCGATAGGTCGCGAGCTCAAGGGCGGTAACCCAATTGCTCGGCCCAAACAAAAGGGTCGGCATGGTCCCCTCAAAGCCGAGGGGGTTGCCGTTCGGGTCGATCTGGTTGTCATACAAAGCTTTCGCCGTGGCAAGCGCGGCGCTGGACAGCGCCGAAGGACCGCCACTCATTTTGTTCGCCTTGTACGCCTTGCCCTGTTTCTTGGCCGCGTCGGTGAGCAAGGAACCGGTGCGGAAGAACGCAACTCCGTCGTCGCCGTTGACGGTCCCGGCCGCCATGGCGGCCCAAAGCGCCCAAATAACATCGTTCAGGGCCAATCCGGCGCCCTGCCCAACCTTGGCCGGTACCTGGCCGAGGATTCCGAGGTCGTCGTTGACAAGATGCGTCCACGGAATGGTAACGATGCCGCCGTAGGGGTCGGCCTGGTTGCTGAAAGCCTGGTCGCCGAGGGTGAAGTTGACCAGCTCGCCGGCCGCGCCAAACTTCTTGAACTGAGTCAGGCCGAGAAGGTTGATAGACTTCGTGGCCTTGAAGTCCGACACGGGCCGGATGGCGCAGATTTCGCGCCAAGTCTGCTCCGTGTATAGGTAGCCCTGCAAGGCAAACTTGTTCATCACGTTTGCCAGAATGTTGGAAAAGCTGGCGTTGCTGCTGCCTTCCGCCCGGATGCTGTTTTGGCGGTCCAGGTAATCCCATGCCTTCAGCGCCGAGGTAATTCCGCCCTCGCTGCGCAGGTCCAGGCTGCCGGTGTAGCCGGTCAGACGGAGCCCGATCGAAAGCAGCTCGTGCAGGGTGATGCGCCCGTGAAAGCGGGTATGAGCGGCCTGCTGTACCTGGTCGGTGTAGCGTTGGCGGAAATCGCGTTGGGCCTCGGCCTGGATGCGGGCCGGAACGCGGCGAATCGGGGTGCGGCCGTCCGGGGCCATGTCCAGGTAAAAGCTGTCGTCCTCCAAAAGCAGTTGGTGCCGGAGCGCGTGCAGTACGGCGGATTCCAGGACAGCGCCGGTAACCTCGGGCGTCGTGGTGGCGTAGGCCAGTCCGCCGGGCACACCGACGGGGCCGGTGGGCCGGGCGGCCCGGAGTGCTTCGAGCTCGGCCCGTTCGACGGTCCAATTCTGGCCGATCGCGTGGGCAATGAGGATGACGCGCTTGCCGTCGAGCTCGATTTCGTGGCCGGCCGGGTCGGCGCCAAGATGCTTCCGCACGGCCGCGGTGATGGCGCTCTGCCGGATGTGCTCCGTGGCGGCCTGCTGCCGCGCCGCGGTCATCACCTGGTCAACCTCGGCCTGGATTCGCAGGGCCCGCGCAGACTTCGACTTGTTCTTGGCCTTCTTGCCGTCTTCTCCGTCGTCGTCGTCGTCGTCGTCGTCGTCGTCGGCCGCCTTGGCCTTGCCTTCTTCGTCCATGCACTTTTTGAGCGCGGCCCGGGCCTCGTCCGCGGTCATCTTGTCAATCTCGCCATCGCTGTACTTCGCGAGCTCCACCGTGCCGGCGGCGGCCCGAAGCTTCGTCATGAGGTCTTTTAGCGCAAGGTGCCACGGATTCATCTTCGGTCCCCCCTGTTGTGCCGCGATGGTCGCCGAAGTGTCTCCGTCGGCGCCGAGCGGAACAAAGCTGATTTCTCCAAGCCGCGTCTTCCGAGAAATAACAAGCGGGCCTTTCACGGTCCGCCCGTTAACGTCGGCTTCCTCGCCGGGTTCAAGCCTCTCCGTAGTGATCGGGTCCGCCCCGATGCTGAGCTGCCATTGAAAGCCGTTCTTGGCCGGAACAACTACCTTGTCCGAATGTTCCTGTTGGCCGCTAAAGAGCCCGGCCACGTGCACGCCTTCCTTGTTGACCTTTACCTCTGTCGTGTGTCCTACAATCTGCTCGTGGTCATGCTGTCGCAGGGCCGGGCGGTGTTGGGAAGGAACCTCCACGCCGCCTAGGTCGATGATGAGGTCTTCGAACCATCCCCCCGGGCGCATGACGGCCCCGGTGTAGGCCGTGCCTTCAAAGGATGCAAGTTTGGCGTCTTTGCCTTCGCCTTCCGCCGCGCGAATCGTGGCCGGCCCCGCCCCGGTAATCCGGATGGGCTGCGAGCTGCCAGCGCTGGCTAGAATTCCCTTAGACATTGGCCGGTTGCCTCTTCGGTTTCTTGCCGTCCGGGCCCTTGGCCGGGGGTTTCTTGTCGCCGCCCTGGTCGGCGTCTTCGTCTTCCTGAATTCGCTCGGTCTTTTGCCTGGGGTCGCCGAAGTCCAGGCCAAGCCGCTCAATTTCCTTCTGTTCCTCGGCCTGCTGCGCCAGAATGAGGCGCCAATCGTAGCCGCGGCGGGCCCAAAACTGCTGATAGGTAACCGTCCCGTTGCTGAGCCGGGCATGGTCGGCCTGGGCGTCTTTCAAAGGGTCCAAGGGCGCGTAGCCGGGCCAGTGCCATTCGTGGGGGATGTCCGCGGCGCTCCGGATGTCGGTAGGTAATAGGCCGGGAATGAAAACGGCCTCGGCCACAAAGGCGCGGAAATAATGGTCGAGAACCATCACGTTGCAATCCGCGCGTTCAACGTCCAGACTGTTCCGGTAGTTGATATGGTCCAGTTGCGCGGAGCTAAAGTTAAACTTTTGGGACGTGCCGAGGGCGAGATTGAGCGGATAGGCAATGGGCCTGCACGCCTCGCCGAGACATTTTTCTTGAAACTCCTCATACGTGGCGGCCGGCTCGCCGGTCACATACTGTTTCAGCTTGGCGCCGGCCGGCAACGTGGTTTGCGTGCCCCGGTCAACCGGTATGTGCTGCCACGGCGTGGCCTGGCTGCCGTCGTCGTCCTGGGATGCGGAAGCCTCCGTTTCGAGAACCGCGGTCAGGTTGGCCGCAAGCTGGGCCTTCGTCAAAATGGCCTTGCGGTAGGCGCGTAGCTCGGCGAAAAGGTCTAGGGCCGGGGTGAAAACGGGCACTCCGCGCACTTGGCCGGGCCTGAATTTCCGGAACCAGTGCACTACCCATTTCGCCTTGATCCGGTCGTATTCGAGCGGGTTCAGGTTGGGGAAAAAGAAGTCCCCGGGGTGCGTCCGCAAAATCGTGTATTCTTTCGGCCGGCCGGTAACGGGGTGCAATACGAGTCCATCAACCCAGAGCTCGGTTAGGCTGAGCGGGGCCGGCGTCGTCATCTGGTCGGCTTCGATATCGCACGGGTAGAGTTTGACGGGGTGCTCAAGGTCGCGAACCGTCTTTAGGACGTTGACGCCTTCCCCGTCCACTTCCTTTGCAATCTTGCACGTGCGAAGCTTCTCGGTCAGTCCGACTTCGGCGGCCCAGCTTTCCCAAGCCGATTCGATTTGCTTGTTTTTGGCGCTGCTGTTTGTAAGGGCTTGCAGCTTGGGGCCCGTACCAATGAGGTCATCGGCGTTACTATTGACAACGCCGAACAAATAGGGGTTGTTGCTGACTTCGTGTCGGCTCCGCATTCTGAGGGTTCGGCGGACATGGAAGTTATTCGCGCTCTTCGCCGAGAGGTAGTCAGCAAGCCACCAGTTACGTTGATTCTCTTCGGTCGTCTGGGCGTTCTCGTACCGGGCTTCTACCGACAATTGCCGGGAAAGCAGCTCTAGCGCGCGCTCCGCGGCTCGGCGCGACACGGGCGGGGCCGGTTGCGGGGTAGAGAATCCAAAAAGCCGCTTGATGCCGTCGAACAATCCGCGCCCCTGATTACGGGATGCCGCCCGGGCTTTCAAAGCTGCTGAGTCCGCCAAAGCCGGTTCCCTGCTGGTCCGGCATGGCGCCGGCCGGAATCAGCTTGGTAAAGCAGGCTCCGCGGCGCGCACTCTTGCGCGCGGCAACGGCCGCGGAGTAGCGGTCAGCTAGGATCTTGTCGGGGATGGAATGTTGGCGCGCGCTGAGGCTCCCGGCGGCCGCCTCGGCGGGCTGCTCACTGTCGGCCTGAATCTGTGCGCTATTGTCTGCCATGCTGCCAGCTTAGAGGCGCACGGCGTACCTGGTCGAGTGAAGGATAGGCTTGGGCGATGGAAAAGACGGGAGAATGATTATCAAAGTTAACAACGGTGCGATTATTACTCGTCAACCGGCTGGGAAGCCTGGATCATTGACCAGTCTGCGACCTGGAAGCGTGTCCACTCGTAAAGGAATCCTTTCGGCGGGTCGGTGAATTCTAGCACGGCCCTAAGTGATTCCGTTCCGCCGATCCTGTTTCCGGTCATAGCTGAAAGGTAAAGGGCTTCCGCCGGGTGTCCCCAAACCGGGTCCCGGTTGACAGTGTTCAGGAGCATTACAAAGAGCCATTCCAAATCCGATGCCTTGAGGGTAGTCTGGCGCTTCATCGCTCGGCCTGCCTTTCGATCACAACCGGGGTATCGGCCTGGGCCTCGTCGGCAATCGGGCGGGAATCCTCTGGCGCGTGCTCGTCGCAGTAAGGTATCTTCAAGCCAGAATAGTAGATGGGGTTTTGCCAGTAGGCCGAGCATTCCTTGCGCACTTCCTGCACGTAGCGGGTTGCTTCCCGGTCGCACTGCGGGTGATCGCATCTCACAGGCTCTCTCCCGGCCTGGGCCCGGGCCTCCGCTCGGGGTGGACTTTGTAGTAGTCGTCAAGCCAGCTCCGCTTGGCCGGTTTTGCCGCGGGGGCCTGCGCCCACGACAGGGGCACTCCCTGCATGGAAGCAACAGCGGCCGCGCCTACCAGGCAATCCCACCAGTGATTATCCGATCGCTCGGGCCTCTGCTGCCATTCCTCAACCTCGCGCGTGTCCGTTCTGACCCTGACACGGTATTCGGCGGTCAAATGGTCGGCGAGTAGCCGATGCCGGTTGGTTTCCCGCCCGAACAGGGTTAGCGCCCCGCGGTCGCCGATCGCGACTTGCAAGCGGCCGGCCACAACGGATTTCCAGTAGTTCGTATCAATCAATAAATGCCTAACGGCTTGCTTCTGGGTCGTCCCGGCCGTCAAAACCCAGTGATGGCCGAACCGGTCCCCGGGCGACTTGGCATACTCGGCGAAAGGCTTGCTCTTTGCACCGACAAAGCGGCCGTGCGATGGTAGCACAGCCGCCGCGTGGCTACTGTTCCGGCAAAAGGTCTTTACGGTGTCGGTCTGGTAACCGGCGTCGATGCCGACCTTTTCGATTTTCAGAATCGCGCCGTCTTGCCTCCGCCATTCCCGGGAAAGCAGCTCCTCCGTTAACCGGGTTAGGCCGGCGTGGATGCTCCCCTCGATCCCGGCTCCCGGTGCGGCCCTCGCCAGCGTCCGCTGCGCGTCGGCCAGCGTGAAGTAACTCCGTTGTTGGTCGGGATAGGCTCCGTAATCCAGTATCGCTCCGCCCATACCGTCTGACCATGCCGCCACTAACCAGTAGAGCAACCTCTGTTGCACGTCCACGAATGCGGTAAGTTTCTGGCCGGCCAACGGTACGGTTCCGCGGTCGATCCCGTTTAGCCTGGTCAGGATCTCATCGGTTTTGAGCTGTCCAGCTTCCTCGTTTGCGGGTAGCGGCTCGTTTTGATATTCCGCATGGAAAGCGGCCGCGTCCTGGTAATACAGGTTCATGCAATGCTGAACGGCGGAGAGCTCATCTTCGCGCTTCCTCTCCGGCCAAGCCACGATTGCGCCGAGGTCCATTGCCTCTCTGCGCTCCCGGTAGAACGCGGTCGCCTGGCTGCCGTCCCCGTCGTTGCGCAGCTCGTCGGCGCGTAGGTCGGCGTACTGCTGCCATAAATCCATATCCTTGGGGAAAGCGTAAAGCAGCTTGTACCGTTGGCCGGTCCAGTCCGGGGATTCCTCCCGGTTTAGCATCCGGTCCGCCAAGTCTCCCGGGGCAATGACGGTGCAAGGGCATATCGCGGTAATCCGTTTCCCGGGCCCGGCCATGCCCAAAACCGCCCCGTGCACTAGGCGGTGTCTCGTTTCGCATTGGTGCGGGCTGCGCGCGCTTTCGTCGTCCTGCGGATCGTCCAGCAAAACCAGTGACGGGCGCACACTCTTACCGTCGTGCGGCCGAATGTACTTCGGGCCGCGGATTCCGCCCGATGTCAGGCCGGCGACGCGCAGCAGATTGCCGCTCGCCGGGCTCCATTGGCCGGAAGCAAGCCGCACGGCCGGCAAGATAATTTCACCCTTGCCCCACCGGATAAAAGTCGGCTGGCCGTTGATGTGCTGGCCTTTGGCGCGGTTCGCCCTGTCCTCTAGCGCGCGGATCGGAAAACAAACTTCGGGGAAGTCCTCGGCAAGCCGGTCATTGGTCAACAGCTCGGTTTTCAGCGCTTGCAGCAGCTCGGCCCCGCGGCTGCCACTAACCGCCAGAAGCATGATAAACGGGTGCAGATGCGCGACCTTCGTCGTGCTCGCCCATAAGCAAGCCACTTCGCAAAGGCTGGTTTTGCCTCCGCCGCGTGGGATTGCGAATGCGTGCAGTCCGCCTTTTCGTACTGCTTCCTCGATGCGGTCGAGAACGTGCAAGAGGTCTTGGGACCAGGGCAGGGTAAACCGGTTCGGAAAGTAGTGGTCACAGTAGGCGCGTAGGCTGTTCTCGCCTTCGTCGCGCCGTTGCTGGTTTACCACTGGGGGCGGAGGGCCGATGTCCCGGCCGGACCGTGCAAGCCGTTCACTCCGGGCCGCGGCCTGCAACTTCTTCTTTGCGTATCCCGTCGGGCCCGTCGGCGTCGGCGGGCCCGGCAAGCTCAACAGGCTTTCCACCTGCGCCAGCTCGGCCGGGGTCATCGCTTCTAGCGCCCGTCTCAGTGCTGGGCCCTTCAATCGCTTCAACGATTCGGGTAACTCGGCCTTCTCTTCCTTCATCGCTCAACTTCCGCCCGGGCGTCTCGGCCCCGTTATAAAGTCCCAACAGGTTGGACTCGTCGCGCAGGCAAGCCAGCGCAACCGATAGCTCGCCGTTGTTGACCGCGCGGGCGAACAGTGTTCGGCGCTGGACAAGCTGCCGTGCTACAAGCTGGCCGAGGTCCCCGCGGACGCTTTCGAGAATCTGCCGGTCGGCCTGGCGGATCAGGCGGCCGATCTGCGCTTCCGAGAGGGGCTTTTCCCCGTCGGCCAGCTTCCACGGGTCGGCGGCCTGGTCGCCGCATTCGTGCTCGCGCACGTACTCGGCAACGTCCCATGCTTGCGCCCCGTCAATCCGGATGCGCAATACCTCTTCAACCCGTCGGCGGTTCCGCTCGGCCTGCTCCGGGTCGGGCTTCCTGTTCTTGGCCTTCATAGCGTGTTACCAGGTCGTCAATCCACCGGGAATGCCAGTCGTGCAAACCAGCGTCTTGCACTAGGGCGAATTGCTCCCGGCCGCTCCCGTTCCCGCATAGGTTTGCGCTGCCCTCGATCACGTATCGTCCGCCGTCCGCAAAGGCCAGCGTGCAGACCTTCGCGTGCGAGTAAGCCGCGGCGAGTCGCTGCCGTCGTTGCCGAAACTGCTCCCGGCTGAGCTCCCAGAGCTGGCCTTTGTGCGCCCGGTGAAACTTACTGGTCAGTAGCGTTATGCTCCCAACCTGGCCGGCGTCGAACCAGCGCATTAGCGCAATGAGGTTCTTTTCGTTGTAGCCGAGGGTCGCGATTAACAACCGGTCGCATCGTCCCAAGCGGCCGAGCAAATGGCCGATCAAGTCGCTGAGGTCCAGGCGGGCCGTGCACACCATGTGCACCGATTCCCCGGGGGCCGGGTAGGTAAGCCAGTGCCTCGGCCGCCTCGCGTAGGCCGGCCTGCCTCCGGGCCTGGGCCTTCAGAACGTGCGGCCGAGGTAGGCCGCGGCCGTCGTCCTGGTCGTCGTCGGCCAGCTCCCCGGCGGCCGCCTCCTCGGCGGGCTTGGCCGGCGGACCGAAGCGAAGCTTGCCGCCGTTGGCGTATTCGCCCTTTCTAACTTCGAATCTCACAAGCTACCCATGTGGATTGCCCTGGTGATCGCGTAACGCTTCTGCTCCTTTGTCAGTTGTTTCTTGGCGGCCGCCTTGCCCGTGCCCCGCTTGCGCCCGCTTTTCGTCTTCCGGTTCGCGCCAAAGTCGAAACTCGTGTCAGCCGCTCGGAAACTGAGTTTCCCTGCCATGCTCACTGCTCCCAATGGTTGGGGTGGGGGTGGGGTAAATCGGCACGTCGCCGCGGAGCTCGGTAATCTGGCCTAGGGGTAACCATCCTCCGTTCCCGTCGGAAATGGAAACGTCCATCGGCCCGGAAAAGACAATCTCGCGGGATACGTGGGTAACGCGGCCTTCCTGCCGGGTAACGTGCAACAGACTCCGCGCCGTACAGTGCGGCGTACAGTGCGGGGGCGTGCGGGCCGGTCGTTTCTTGCTCATGGGGTCAGCTCCCAATCGGAAAATGAACCGGGCCAGTAGGGGCCCGGCTCTCCACTAATCCGGCATCCCGGCCGCCGAGGGGTGCGCCTCACGCGCCGCGGGCGATTGCCGAACGGGCCGGTTTCTGGCCTGGGAAGTTTGGTTTCCGCCTACTCGGCCTAGCGCCGTCTCCCAGACTCCCGGCGCCGCCATACTCTTTCCTCGTACTCCCGGCCCCGCCACGGTTGAGTATTTCAACGGTCCGCCTGCGCCTCATGGTTCCCGGCCACTGGCAACGGTGCTGAGGGCGGGCGGCCCGGGGCAAGCCAAGCGTCCAGCGCCAAGCCTAGCCAGAACAGGAACGCCAGAAGGACCAGCAACGCCAGAAGGACCAGCAAACAGGCGGCGATGTTGCGGAGCACGGCTAGTCCTCGCGACAATTAAACCGGCCGTCCAGGTGTCGCTCTGGGAAGTCAGCTGCCCTTGTTCGCCCGATCGTCCTCGGCAACTCCGGACACGGCACTCCAGGATTTACTTCCCACGGCCAGAGTCAATCAGTATTTCTCGAATCCTCTCCACTACGCGCCAACCCGGTACCGTCTCGCGAGGATTCACTGCGTCACCGACGGATTTCGCTGGGAAGATCTGGCGAAACTCGGCGCTGCCAGTGTCGGTGAGGGCCAGTGCCGCAGTCAACGCCGCATCGGCTTCTTCAAGGCTCTTTTTGAGAGCAAGGCCAATGGTCGTAGCCTCATCAATGCACGCCTGCACCTTCTCAGCAAACCACGGAATATCGAGCATCGGATGCGGGCCCTGCTCGCATGGGAAGCGCGTCAGACAATACTCGGCAATTGATCGAGCGCACTCCACCGCGAGATAACAGGGCCGGTTCTTTGGCATCGCAGGATCTCTCGTTGGCGTTCTCATGTTCGTTTCAATCTATTCTGAAACCAAGAAAGAAAGTGAAAATCCACGGCTGTTCCCGGTCCCATCAATTTTTTCAAAAAATCGCGGAAGGACCCGCCGTTTTGGGTTTTAATCCTGCGGCCTATTAGGGGTCTGGCGCCTATTGGGGGTCGGCGCCGAGCCGTAATAGGCCGGCCCATATAGGGGCGGCCCTATTGGCTGTCACGTAATAGGGCCGAACGTGACGATAAACGGCTTGCGCCAATACAGGTCGATGGCTTGCTCGATCAGCGCATCATTCCGCTCGGCCAGTGAGACAACGGCGCCTATCATGGCCTCTTCAAAGTCCAGGTCGCCGAATTGGTACTCACTCAACCACGCGCGCACAACGGGATTCTTCCGGGCCGCCTCCAACAGGTCTTTTCGCGTAGGCTTACCGTTCAGCATGATTGGCCGCTCCTGATAGGCTGGTCCCCGTCATCTCGCCGCCGCTGCTGCGCCCCGCAAGGCGCGTGCTCCCTGCACCAGGGCACTCGACCGGTCAGTATCCGCGCGGGAAGCCTCGGCTCGTCCGGCTGCTCCACGGTTATGGTGCACTCGGTGAAATGCGTTGCCTCTTGCGTGCAATTTCGCTTCGTGCAACGTAGGAATGGCATCGGTCTTCCTCGCTCTTGGTTCTTTGGTTCGCTTCATCCTGCCGAGGATCTTTCGCAGTTCCTTTTGCCTCCGCTTAATTTGGAGTCGCAGCTTGCGAGCGCGGTATGCCAGGTAATCGCGGCCGGCCTGGGTCGTGCTACGGCTGCCCATCACTCCGCCTTTTCGAGCTGGGCAATTACCCGGGAAATCTCGACCGGCTTTTTCCAGCTCGGTACGTCGCGCCAGTCGTCCAGCGAACCATCCTCGCAAACGAGAACGGCAAACCGCGTTTCCGGCTGATAGCGCCTCAACCAATCCACGATGAGCCGGGCTTCCTGCTTACCTATCCCCGCGTCGATAATCGCAAACGTATGGCAGCTTCGGGAAAGGGCCGCAAGAGCTGCTAGGCAATCGGCAGCAAACGTAATCAGGTAGCCAGCGTCGGCCAGTGACAGCACGGAAACGGATTCCGGGGCAACGTGCAAGATGTTCCTGAAAAAGAAGTCGCCGGGGTGTTGCGATCCGTTTCCTTCCGTCGCGCTTTGCTGCAAAGCGCAAACAACGTCGGCGCGTCCCAACCGGTTTGCTAAGGCGATGGCCGAGGATACGGTAGCTCGGCGATAACCGGCTTTGCCGTTCATCGGGGGCAAGCGCGAACCGGTTAGTAAACCGGTGTCGAACCAGCGCGCCGCCGTCGTGATGGATACTTCAAACAACCGGGCAACGTCCACGGTCGTAAGGTGGCGTCTCCGCTGTTTCTGCACGGGTCGGCCCTGCGTAGGTTTTGGTTTGCTTTTCCGCATGGTATCCCGTTGAGGTCGGCCGCCGCAATAGGCAGAGCATTGCGAATGATGGTATACGTGGCGATTGTGATACCAGTATTGCCAGTATTGCTAACATTCACCATTCGGCGGCTCGGCCAGCAATGCGGCCACGGTCCGCCGGTCAACGGCCGGCCTGGGCAGTTGCTCCAGACCTTCCGGCCCGATTTCCTGCCGTGCCGTCCGAATTACTTCGCAACCTTTTTCCCCGTACGTCTGTGTTATCCATCGCTTGATTTCTGCCCAAGCGGTAGCCGCTTTCGCAAGCGCTTCCAAGGTTAAATGTCCTACCGATACGTCTTTGGCTGCCTCGGCCAAGTATCTTGTTTCCAGGTCTACCGTCTTGATCCAGAAGTGAGCTAGGATCTGCGGGGTTGCCCGGTAGAAAATCCGGGGGGCAATCTCCCCGGCCACTTGCGACCAGAACGCGGGCGGTCCTTCATAGCCGACCGATTCGAGAAAGTAGACGCAATGCAGGGCCGCGGAGATGTAAAGGGCAATGGAATACTGGTCGCCTAGGCCGATCGCGTCCGAATTCCCCGGTAGGGGGTTCTCTATTAATCCTCCGGGGAATTCGGACGGCATTGCGGCCGGCCTGGGTTCTGATTTGCTACGCTTACCATCGTCTAAAGGGATATACGGGGCCATCGGCGCGCACTCCGGAAAGCTGCCCCGGTGCGGGGCGGTTTTGAAAGGTCGGCGTTTGCTGCTGTCTGGGGCAAACTCCCGGGCCGGAGTCGCCGAGGTTGCCTGTTAGCCGTCCTCTTCCGGGGCAAGGTTCAGCTCGGAATTGATCGGCTTGCGGTAACATGCGGTTTGCTCCGCGGTCAGTTGCTCGGCCCCGTCGCCATGCTCGAACAGGTCAAACGGCATGGTGTTTCCGTGGAGCATCGCTAACCAGAGATTGCTGCGCTGGGCAACGGTCTGCGTGTGGATCAGCAGTTTCCGGGGCGAGAACGAATGCGGGGCACGCGCTTCCTTGAAGGTCGTTCGGATTCCGTTGTTTTCGCACAGCTCGTGAATTTCGGCCGTGGTCATCGTGACTCGCCCTACGCGGGTGAATTCGCTCGGCGGTTTCTCCTCTTCGATCAGCTTCCACGCGCGGGAGGTCGTAATCGGCCGGGCTCCGTCCAGCTCGTCAACGTGCAAGCAAAGCCGGTCGATAACGGCGCGGGCCTGCGCGTTGGCCGCGGCCGCGTCGATGCGGCCGAGGTCGCCGAGGATAGCGGTTGTCAGAACGAAAACCTTGCCGTTGCCGGCCGAACAACGGAAGTAGCGGCCGCGTTGCCGTTTGATGACGGCGTGCACGGCCGGCCAGCGTTCCACGGGGGTGGTAGCGGTCGAGAACGTGGCTCCGCGGCCTTCCTGGAGTAACCGGGTTGAGAGGGACGATTGATGCCGTGCCGCGAGAACGTGAAAACAAGCTCGGCAAGTCCAGCGCTTGCATGGTACATAGAACACCGCAAAGCCGGGCCCGGCAACGTGGTTCATGGCGACGCGGTAGGGATTCGGGCAACGGCATCGCTCCGATTCCCGGGCGGCCGCGGCCGCGTAGGCTTTGGCGCCTTCCGCTTCGGCTTGCTCGGCCGCCTGATTGCGCGGGGCCGGGGTGCCGGCTGCGAGCTCGGCAAGGGCGGCCTGCTGCGCCGAGGGGCCTGCCGGCGAGCTGGCCGAGGTCGCCGAGCTGGCCGAGGTCGCTGGGGTCGCCGAGGGGCTGGGCTTCGGCATCGGTTCGTATTCCAGGGTAATCCCGTCCAGCCAAGCGATTTCATCCCGGCGGCCGATCCGCCAGCTCCCGGTATCGGCCAGCAAATGGCCGCGTTCCCCGGGCTGCGCGTCGGCCCGGTCGAGCGCGTGGGCAATCTCGCGGTCCGACCAGGGCGGTAGGCAGCGATTGGAATACTCGACCAGCAAGAGGTAGGCTTCGTCAATCGGCAGGGCAAAGCCGATGACTAGGACGCAAGCCGCATGGAAAAAGTGCTTGCTCCCGTTCTGGCCCTGCACGGCCGGCGGAAGCTTTTCCAGGTAGGCGCGGGCACGGTTGATGATGCGCTGCCGGTCGGCGTCGGTGTTGAGGAAGGAAACGGGCAAGGGCTTGGTCAGCTCCGCGGCCCTCGGGGGTCGGCTTGCCTGGTACCGGGCGATTTCCTCAAAAAACCATCCGGGCATATCGGCCGGGTCGGCGAGTGATGCCCAGCGATAGCGGCGGCCGCTCGCGTGCTTGGAAGGCGGAAGGATGGTAATGTGGCGGCCGGAAAGCAGCTCGACACCGGGGGCAAAGTCCAGCTTGGTAACCGGCGGCATGTCGGCCGGGCGGGTCGGGGCGTTGAAGTAGAAATGAAAGCCTCCGCCTCCCGTTCCCACCGTGGCCGTTGCCGGCAGCTCGCCATAGCGGGCTTGCAGCGTTGCCAGGTTTTCCAGCCCTCCGTTGCGCGGGTCGATGTCCAGGCAGACCAGGCCGGAAGCTCCTAGAACCATTCCCCAACCTCGGCGATGGTCGTAATGGTACCAATCCTCGATTTGCCGCGAACCGGCCGGCTCCGCAAGCCTGGTCCAGGGGTAGGCCGGGTGTTTGCCTACCTGGGTGCAGTCCGGCCGCTTGCAGCCGCAAGTAAGCTTTCCGGCGGTAGTGGCCGAGGGCAAAACAGGGTGAAGGGGAAAGACTGCCCAATCGTGGGCGTTGTATTTGAGGATAAGGTCAAGCTTGCGCTGGTATGCGCCGGCTAACGTGTCGTTTTGGTGGTCTGCCACGGTGAATCTTCCTTTCGTTTCTGTTGCCGTCGGTGTCGGAATCCTAGCAGATACGTTCTACGATTGCGTCTCCGGGGTACAGGAATCCCAAGTGTACCTGATGTGCAAGCCCCTTGTCTGCCTCTTCCTTTGATGGCCAAGCCATGAAACCGCGCGTGCCGTCGTCGTCCATCGGTGGGACAAAGCCCATTCCGGTGGTAAGCTTGAGAACCCAAATCTCGGGGGGTGTCATTGCTGCGAGTCTCCTTCTTCGTCCTCGGCCAACGGTTCGGCCCGGTGGCAACATTCCCCGCACAGGTAATGTCCGTCCGTCATGCAGTCGCGCCAATCGCCGGGCTTCCACTTCCGGGGCTCGTAACTGCTGCAAGGGTTGCCCGGGTCCCGGTTGAAGGGAATTCCTACC
>Ga0070741_10012745_pt1 | contig 15085 bp, 9 predicted proteins | sample Coa_R1_4_FD_66440 | JGI IMG/M metagenome (GOLD analysis project Ga0070741, IMG submission 66440) | Surface soil microbial communities from Centralia Pennsylvania, which are recovering from an underground coalmine fire - Coalmine... | ecosystem: Environmental > Terrestrial > Soil > Unclassified ... | reverse complement strand
GGGAAGGGGCGGCGTCGCATGCTGCGCTGGCTGCCCCTTCTCGCCGCGCCGCCCCGGCAGCCGAGACGATCGTCGCACCGCCGAGCAGCACGTCGCCGTCGTAGAAGACGACCGCCTGGCCGGGGGTGATCGCTCGCTGGGGCGTGTCGAAGATCACGCGCACGGCATCCTCGCCCTGCTCCGGGGCCGGCAGCACCGTCGCCGGCGCTTCCTCCATCCGGTAGCGGATTCTCGCCCGGCAGCGCACCGCTCCTTCCAGCGCCGGCAGGGCCACCAGGTTCAGGCCATCGGCGATCAGCTCGGTGTGGAGCAGATCCGCCTCGGAGCCGACGATGAGCAGGTTACGCTCGGGATCGATGTCCACCACGTAGAGCGGCTCGCTGCCGGCCAGGCCAAGGCCCTTGCGCTGCCCAATGGTGAAGTAGCTGATCCCGGGGTGCTCGCCGCGGTAGCGGCCCTGCGTGTCGATGATCGGCCCGGGTACCACGTGCTCCGGCGCCTGGTGCTGCACATAGCGGCCGTACTTGTGGTCCGGGATAAAGCAGATCTCCATGCTCTCCGGCTTCCTGGCCACCGGCAGGCCAAACACCTCGGCCAGCCGGCGGGTCTCGGCCTTGGTGTACTCGCCGAGCGGGAAGAGCGTGCGCGCCAGCTCCTCCTGGCGCAGGGGGAAGAGCACGTACGACTGGTCCTTCGAGGGATCCACCGCCTTGCGCAGCCGGTAGCGACCGGTCTGTGGATCCCACTCGCGACGCACGTAGTGGCCGGTGGCAATGTAGTCGGCGCCGAGCGCCGCCGCCCGCTGCAGCACGGGCCGGAACTTGACATGCTGGTTGCAGCGCACGCAGGGGTTGGGCGTGCGGCCCCGCGTGTATTCCCGCACGAAGTCGGCAATGACGAACTCGCGGAACAGGTCGCGGAAGTTGAGCACGTAGTACGGGATGCCGAGCAGGTCGGCAACGCGGCGCGCATCGTCGACGGCGGAGAGGCCGCAGCACGCCTTCGTGTGCGTCACCTCGTCGAGCGACTGATCCGGCCAGACGTTGAGCGTCACGCCGATGACGTCGTGCCCTTGATGCTTGAGCAAGGCGGCTGTGACGGAGCTATCGACCCCGCCGCTCATGGCCACCACAATACGCGCCATACTCCAATGGTACTGGGTGCGCCGCGGTGCTGGCGCGGAACCAGTGGGCGATCAGAGCGGCGGGCCCTCGGGGAGTGACTGCAGCGCGGCATCGGAGAGATAGTGGACCTGCGACCAGGTAAGCCCCCGCGCCACGAAGGCATCGAGGCTGCTGATCCAGCGACGCTGGCCGCCGCTGTAGAGATAGACCCGCTCACCGGTTCCCTTGAGCGCCATGCCCTCCTGCAGATCGAGCGGGATCGAGCGGGCCACGCGGTCGTCCACCGGTATCACCCGGTCCCAGGTGTACCCACCGGCGGCAAATGCCTCCGGGCTGGGAATCCACACGCGCTTCCCGCCCCGAATGACGTACACGGGCCCATTCGCCGTCTGGATGAGTGCTCCCTCCGCCAGTGGTGGCAGGGCCGGCCCCTCCGGATAGCGCACCAGCTCGGCGGCGGTGAGGCTGGCCGGCAGTCGGCCACCCAGGCCCAGGAGCTGCTGCGTCACCGGATCGGGGATGTAACGGCGCTGGCCATCCACCAGCACGTAGACCTTGCCGGTGCTCGGATCGCGCACCAGGTCGCCGCCGAGCCGGTCGGGGGGCGATTGGGTGAACGTGCGTACGTTATCGCGCAGCGCGTAGAAGTGATTGTCGCGCGAGCCGACGTAGAGCATCCCGGTAGGGCCGATTGCCGGGCTGCTGAAGATGCCATCCAGCGCGTGGAACGTCCCGGTCACCCGCCCATTCTGATCAAGCACGTAGAGGTTCGAATCGGCCGAGCCCACGTAGAGCAGCCCGTCCGGCCCCACGGCTGGCGAGGAGCGTACCGTCGCGCCCGTCTGGTACTGCCAGCGGATGTTTCCAGATGGAGCAACGGCGAGCACCTGGCCGTTATCGGCGCCGGCGTAGATCGTGCCGTCGGCACCGATCGCCGGGCTGGTCATCACCGGGGCGCCCGCGCCCACGCGCCAGAGAATGCTGCCCGTATCGGGGCTGATGGCCAGCAAGCTGCCGCCGGCGCCGACATAGAGGGTGCCATCGGCGCCGACCGAGGGCGCCTGGGCAATGGGGCCATCGAGCGCCACCTCCCAGCGCACGTCACCGGCCGGCGACATGCGCCGCAGGCGGCCATCGAGCCCGCCCCAGAAGACGTCCCCGGCTGGCCCGATGGCCGGCGCCGCCACGACTGCATCGCCGGCAGCGAGGCGGAACTTCTCCTGCCCCGTCGACCCATCCAGTGCTACCAGTGCCGGTGCATCGGTGCCGATGTAGATCGTCCCGTCGCGCCCCACGGCGGCCGTGCCGCGGACTGAGCCGAGGCCGGCTGTTACCCAGGCGGCGCTGCCGTCGGCCGCATTGAGTGCGCGAAAGCGCCCGGAGACATCGCCGATCAGCACCTGCCCCTCATTGCTCAGCACTGGCGAGCCGTAGATGCGGGCGCCGGCCCCGAAGACCCACTTTGTGCTCCCATCCGGATTGATGGCCACCACGGTGCCATCCGTGCTGGCCACATAGATGGTGCCGTCGGACCCGATGGCGGGGCTGGCATCGACATCGTCGCTCAACGGCACGTACCAGGCGAGCACGGGCGAATACGGCCCGGGCACCGGGCTCAGCCCGGTATGCTGAGCATTGGCGTGGAAGGCGGCCCATGCACCGGCATCGGCCGAGAGCAGGTCCGGCGACGCCCATGCCAAGGCGGCGGTGAGGACGGCTGCGAGCAGGGCCGGGAGAAGAAAGGGCGGCAAGCAACGCATGCGCACATGGTACCGGGAGAACTATTCCCCAGTGCGTGTACACCGGCGATGTGGCGGCACCTTAACGAAGTTTTTACACCCTCTCGCCGCCCTTACCGTCCTTGCAGATGGTCACAGATCGTCGAGGTCGAGCTGATCTTCATCCAGCGCACGCTTCTGTGGGCGAAAGGCCACTTGCAGATGGTCACAGATCGTCGAGGTCGAGCTGATTGATCACCTTGCGGAAGGCCGCCAGCTGCTCGTCGGTCAGCCGCGGCTCGCCCGGCGCCTCCTCCTCAGGGGGCGGCTCGGGCACGAACGCTGCGCGCTCGAGCACGGCTTCCTCCACGTAGATCGGCGTGCCAGTGCGTAGCGCCAGCGCCACCGCATCGGAGGGGCGCGCATCGATCTCCACGTGCCGCCCCTCGACGTCGAGCATGATGCGGGCGTAGAACGTGCCGCGCACCACATCGGTGATGAGCACGCCGGTAATCCGGCCGCCGAGGGTGGTGACCACATTGCACAGCAGATCGTGGCTCAAGGGACGCAGCACCTCGGCGTTCATGAGCTTGATGGCAATCGCGCTGGCTTCGGCGGCTCCGATGGCAATGGGCAGATAGCGTTCGCGGGTGACGTCTTTGAGCACGAGCAAGCGATGCCGCGCGAGCAGATCGATGCGTACGCTGTCGACGGTCATCTCCACCGGCATGGCTCTCGCTCCGCGCTACTCGTCTCGATCACGCTTGGCGAGCAGTGCATCTGAAGCATGGTGCACATCTCGTGCCAGGTGGCGCCTGAGCCGTGAGAGCGCCGGGCACGTCCTGCCGGTGCCGGACGAACGACGCCCGCCGGCAGCCGCTTCGTCCTTCGCTTTGGTTCTTCGTCTTTGGTCCAATTTGGTCCAAATCTTTGCGCTAGCGTGCCTCTAAAGCAAAGCCATGGTGACAGCCGCCGTGTCGATACCGGACGCCAAGGTGGTTTCCATCGTGGCCGTGGCTTCGGTTTAGGTGGCCGGGCGCGCATCCAGTGGAGCGGCCGGCCACTCCACTGGCACCGGCTGGCATGCGGGCTCGGGCGGCCGGCCCAGCTGGGCGTAGGCGCGGATGGTATTCTTGCCGGCCCGCTTCGCGGCGTACATCGCCTCATCGGCGCAGCGCAGGAGGCCATCGGCGTTCCGTGCGTCATCGGGGAAGGTGGCAATGCCCAGGCTAATCGTGCAGTGGACGGCAGCGCTGTCGATAGAGAAGACCTGCGAGGCCACCTCGTGCCGCAAGCGCTCGGCCACGCGGAGCGCCTGCGCGGTGCTGGTATCGGGCATCAGCACCACGAACTCGTCGCCGCCATAGCGCACCAGCACGTCGCTGGAGCGCACGCCGCGGCCAAGCGCGCCGCGCCGCGCCTCGGCTTCCTCCGGCCGTTCCCCGGCGGCGTCATGGCCATGGTAGCGGCCGCGAATGGCCTCGGCCAGCTGGATAATGAGCCGGTCGCCGATATCGTGGCCGTGCAGGTCATTGACCCGCTTGAGCCCGCTGCTGGTCTCGCTCGAATCGGAGTCGAGCAGGATCAGCGACAGCGGCCGTCGCGACCGCTCTGCCTGGGCCAGCATCACGGGCAGGTGCTCGTGCAGGAAGCGCGCATTGGGTAGGCCCGTCAGCGGGTCGGTCAGGCTCTGCGCCCGTGTATGGTGGTAGAGCCAGGTATTCTCGATTGCTATCGCGACCTGCGCTGCCAGGATCTCCAGGTAGCGGAGCGTTACTCGGTCGGTGTGCAGTGGCTCGCCGCCACCGGCGGCGGCCACGAGGCCCGTGCGCCGGCCTCTGACCATGAGTGGCACTACCAGGAGCCGGTGCCAGCCGGTGCCGGCGAGGGCAGCGGCGAGCGATTCGTCGCCCTCGCGGGCCAGCCGGGCAACGATCGCCGGCATGTCGAGCGTGCCGGCGCCGGCCTTTGCCGGCCGTACGCGCAGGAGCCAGGCCGCCAGCCGCAGCAGCTCGCGCGGCGAGACGGTGGCCTGCCCGCTCAGCTCGAGGACGGCCGGCTCGTGCTCCAGCGCAAGCCAGGCCACGGCCGCCCCGGTTTCGCGGCGCAGCTGCTCGAGCAGCGTGGCGCTCAGCGTTCCCAGGCTCGCTTCAGAGATGAGCACCTGCGCGAACGGCAGGAGCGCCTCCAACGCCGGCGGCCGCTGCGCGGCGGCTACCACCTCTGGCGGCGCGATGACGAGGTCGAACCCGTCTAGTCCATCTGGCACATCCGGTAGCGGAGCCGGCACGCGCATGAGCGCGGCGCGTGAGCGGGTCACGCGCACCTCGAACCCGGCCTGGCGCAGCGCACGCACGAGCGCACGACGCCGCCCGGCGTCGTCGTCACAGACGAGCGCTCGTGCCCTGGACACGGATGTAGCCGCATTGTAGCGGCGCTGCTACCAGATCACGTTCGCAATAGCGCAATCGGGCTATGCGGCGATCGCGGATCTATGGCTATAGGCTGGCGCTCTCCTGGGCATCCTGCGACTTAGCGCAATCGGGCTATGCGGCGATCGCGGATCTATGGACGGGCTATTGGCACCGGCCTTCCGGCTATGCGATGATGTAGATGGGTTGCTGATGGTGGAACGCCAGCGGCGGGATAGACGTGCCGCACGGGGTGAGGCCCTGAGCGAGCAGCCGATGAGCAGGCGTTTGCCGGCCATGCAACGGACGCGACGCGCCATTCTGGATTATCTGAAGCGGAGGCCTGGGGCCACCGTCGACGAGCTCGCGGCGGCGGCCGGCATCGCACCGGTGACGGTGCGGGCACATCTGGCCGTGCTCGGCGAAGCGGGCCTCCTCCGCACGGCAGACGTGCGCCATGGTCGCGGCCGGCCGCTACGCCGGTACTACCTCACCGAGGCGGCCGATAGCTACTTCCCCAAGCGGTACGATCGCCTGGCCACTAGTCTCCTGGCCGGGCTCAGCCAGCTTGAAGGCCATGAGGCGGTGGGGGCGCTGGTGCGACACGTGGCCGAAGGCATGGCGGCCGGCTATCTCTCCCGCGTTGCCGGCCGGCCGCTCGCCGAGCGCGTGGCGGCGATTGCCGGGATCATCGAAGAGGAGGGTGGCGCCGCCGACTGGGCCGCCACCGAGTCAGGGTTTGTGGTGCGCGAGCATAACTGCCCCTATGCCAGCGTCTCCCGCTGCACCGACCACGTGTGCGAGATCGACCGCCAGATGGTGGCCAGGCTGGCCGAGGCACCGGTCACGGTCACCGAGCGCCTGCGCGACGGCGCTGATCAGTGCACCTTCTTGATTGCCGCCGAGCCGGAGACGCTGGCCAAGACCAGCTAAGCCCACCTCTGGACCCCGGCAGCGCAACGCGCGCCGCCCGCGCCGCGTTGTGGATGATGCCGCGCCGGCCGAGACCGGTGCGGCACGGCCTGCCGGAGGAGGGCCCGGGGTGATCGAAGAAACGACGCTCGTCTACGACCCACCATGGGCCGCGGCGGCGCTGGCCGAGACGGCCCGCGGCGTGGAGCTTGATCCGCTTGCCATCGAGGCCCCGGCATCCGCGACGACGGCCGATGCCTCCACCTCGGCCGCGGATGAGTCTCGTGAGGATGCCGTCGCCATCTACCTGCGCGAGGTCGGGCGCCGGTCGCTGCTCACGGCGCGCGATGAGCGCGAGCTGGGGCGGTGCATCGAAGATGGACGGACGCTGGAGGAGCTGCTGGCGCAGGTGGCCGGCCGATTCCCGCACCCGGCCGAGATTCGGCCGGGGCGCCTGGCGGCTCCCGTCGCCCTGGAGCTCCTGCGCCAGCTCGTCGATGCCTGGCCGCTGCTTGCGCTCGTGGCCGAAGCCACCGGCCATGCTCCGAGCGCGCCGGCCGCCGTCGTGCTGCACAGCCCGGCCGCCCGCGCGCTGATCGACGACGAGCCGCCCGCGCCGTTGCTCGAGCTGGCAGCCGCTCGGCTCGGCTGGCCAGCCGCCCACGCCGCCAGGGCAATGATCGCCATCTCCCAGGCCGGGCGACTGCTGGCGCCGGCGTTCACTGCCCGCGCGCTCGCCGGGCGCAGTGCCGATGGCCCGCCGCCGGACCTTGCCGCTGCTGGCGCCGCCGCCGAAGCGCTAGCCGGGGCGCTCGAGCAGCACTTCGAAGAGGCGCGCCGCCGCGCGGCGCAGGCCCGTGAGCGCCTCACCGAGGCCAACCTCCGGTTGGTGGTGAGCCTGGCCAAGCGCTGGATGACCCAGCTTCCCCTGGCTGACCTGATCCAGGAAGGCAACCTGGGCCTGATGCGCGCGGTGGAGAAGTTCGACCATCGCCGCGGCTTCAAGTTCTCTACCTACGCCACCTGGTGGATCCGGCAGTCGCTCACCCGCGCCGTTGCCGATCAGGGGCGGACGATCCGGCTGCCGATCCATGTGATCGAGAGCCTGCACCGCCTGCAGCGCATCTCCAGCGCGGCCGTACAGCGCCTGGGGCGTAGCCCCACCGCCGAGGAGCTGGCGCTCCTGGCCGGGTTCGGCAATGAGCCGCTCGAGTGCGCGCTGGCAGCACGTGTCGCCAGCGCTGGGACTTCTCCGGCCGGAGACGGCGCTATGGAAGCAGCCAATTCGCCGGCAGCAGAGGGCGCCGGGGAGGAGGCGCCGGCGCGCTGGCGGATCGTGGAGGCGGGCCTGCTGCGCCATCCAGCCAGCCTGCCGCCCGAGCTGCGCCGCCCGGTGGTAGGGATGGTCGGGCGCATGCGCCAGCTCCTCTACGCGGCGCAGGACGTGCTCTCGCTCGAATCGCCGGTGGGCGAGCACGACGACACCGCGCTGGCCGACTTCGTGGAGGATCCCGACCGGCCGGCAACGGTCGAGCTGGCAGTGCTCGGCGTGCTGCGTGACGAGGTGGCGGCGGCTTTGAGCGACCTTTCGCCGAAGGAGCGGCGCGCGCTCGAGCTCCACTTTGGCATCGGCGCCCCGCGGCCGGCCACGCTCGAGGAGGCGGGGCGCGCCTTTGGCCTCACCCGCGAGCGCGTGCGCCAGATCGAGGCGCAGGCGCTGGAGAAGCTCCGCCGCCATCCGGCCACGGAGCGCCTCAAGGTGTTCTGGGAGTAGCCGGGAGCGCGCCCTGGCGGATCGTCAGGGCTGCGACGGGACAAAGCGCCTCAAGGTGTTCTGGGAGTAGCGAGTGCCGGCGTACTCCGGCTTCGGCTCTACCAAGGCACGCGCGCTGGCCGTCAAGGTGTTCCGGGACCGGGAGGAGCAGGTACCTGTGCGCCGGCCTGGATCGCCTCATTGAGCAGATCGACGAGGTGCACCGCGCGCGGCTGGTGGCCGCGCTGCTTGAGGCCCAGATTGAGCTGCAGCAGGCAGCCCGGATTGCCGGCCACGACGCAGTCGGTGCCGGTGGCCAGCACGTGCTCCATCTTCGCCTCCAGCACCTGCAGGCTCATCTCCGGCTGGACGATGTTATAGATGCCGGCGCTGCCGCAGCAGCGATCCGAATCCTGCATCTCCACCAGCTCGAGCCCCGGAATAGAGAGCAGGAGCTCGCGGGGCTGAGTGCGGATGCCCTGGCCATGCGCCAGGTGGCAGGCATCTTGGTAGGTCACCGTCCGATGCACCGCGCCGAGTGGCGCGGTGAGCCCCACGCGGGCCAGGAATTCGGCGATATCCTCGACCTTCGCCGCGAAGCGCGCCGCGCGCGCGGCGAACTGCGGGTCATCCTGGAGCAGATGGCCGTAGTGCTTGAGCTGCGCGCCGCACCCAGCGGCGTTGATGATGATGCTCTCGATGCCGGAGAGATCGGGGCCAGCGACCTGCTCGAATGCCTCGATGTTGCGACGCGCCAGCTGGGCGGCTGCCTCGGCATCGCCGCTGTGGGCCGCCAGCGCGCCGCAGCAGCGCTGGGCACGGGGCACGATCACGTCGCAGCCGTTCGCCGCCAGCACGCGCACGGTCGCTTCGTTGGTGGGAGCGAAGGCCAGCGGCATGATGCAGCCGGAGATCATGCCCACGGTGAAGCGACGCTCGCCGTGCGCCGGAATGCGCTCGGCCGCCGGCTCGAAGAAGCGCTCGCTCAGGCGCGGCGCCATCTGCTCCATCACCGCCAGCCGCCTGGGCAGCAGACCCCACCGCGCCGCCTGCTGCACCAGCGCCGGCAGCGGGCTGCGCTGGTAGAGGCGCAGCCCGCGGGCGATCAGCTTCAGCCGGCCCGGGTGTGGAAAGAGCTGCCGGAAGGCGAGCCAGGAGAGGAGCCGGCGCTTGAGCGAGCTATGCTCGGTGAGCAGCGAGTGGCGCGCCGCCTCCATCACCTGCCCGAACTGCACGTGCGAGGGGCAGGCCGTCTCGCACGCGCGGCAGACGAGACACCGCTGGAGGTGCTCGACAACGTCGTCAGTGACGGGGAGCGCGCCCTCGCTCACCGCGCGGATCAGGTAGAGCCGGCCGCGGGGTGAATCGGGCTCGAGCCCATTCGCGCGATAGGTGGGGCACTGATTCAGGCATAGCCCGCAGTGGACGCATTTGACCAGCGCTTCATAGTCGCGCGGGCTGAGAAAGCCCTGCAGGCCGGGGGGTGGTGGTACCTCAGTGATGGTGGTGTGGCGGCTGATGCTCGGCTCGACAACGGCCATGCTGCGTTACTTGCTCCAGCCAAAGGATACCCGGCCGGCTAGAGCCGCCCCACGAACCGGCCGGGATTGAGCGTTCCCTGGGGATCGAACGCCTGCTTGAGGCGCTGCATCAGCCAGAAGTCCCCTCGGGTTGGGCCCCAGACGTCGAGCGCGCGCCGTACCGCGAGCGGCGCCTGCTCGATCACGCCGCTGCCGCCGCGCACCGCTGCCAGCTCGACCAGACCCTGGAGCTGGTGGGGCTCGAGCGGCCCAGGTGCGATGTAGAGCACGCCGCTGCCGGCATGGGCCACCATCGGCGGCGGCGCTGCGCCCTGCGTCTGGGCCGCGCGCTCCACCGCCGACACCAGCTCGACGAGCTGTGAGGGCCGGCAGGTGAGCTTCAGCAGCGTGGGGCTGTCAGATGGGCCAGGCGGGCTGTTGGTGCCGGCGCGCCCGAACTCGCGCACCGCATTCCAGAGGCGCCGGTGCTCGTGCCCTTCGAGCCGTACCACCTCGGTGGCGCCTGCCTCGTGGCACCAGGCGATGGCGTCGCGCACCTGGCGATCGACCGTGGCCGGTGATCCGGCAGCCCAGACCAGCACGCGCCACGCCGCCTCGCCGGCTGGCGCCGGCAAGGCTGGGCCAGCCGGCGCGTCCAGTGGCCCATGCACGAGCTCCACCGCGCGCGGATAGAGCACCGAGCGAGCGATCCGGCCGGCCACGGCGTGCGCCGGCTCGAGCGTGCGGAAGGCGGCCAGCACCGTCGCCTCCGCCGCTGGCAGCGGATGCACCTTGAGCGTGGCCTCGACGATCACGCCGAGCGTGCCCAGCCCGCCGATGTGCATCTTGTTCAGGTCATAGCCAACCACATTCTTGACCACGCGCCCACCGCTCTTGACCAGTTCGCCTTCGGTCGTCGCCACGCGCAGGCCAAGCACCAGATCGCGCGCCGTGCCATAGAGCAGCCGACTGGGACCGCTGGCGTTCGCGGCCAGCGTGCCGCCGAGCGTCGCCCGACTAGCGTATGGCGGATCGAGTGCGAAAAACTGGCCGGCTTCGGCGAGCCGCTCCTGGAGTTTGGCCAGCGGGATGCCGGCCTGCACCGTGACTACCAGATCGGCCGGCTCATACTCCAGCACCTGGTCGAGCGCGCTCAGGTCCAGCGCCACGTCGTAGGCGCGCGGCACGTTGCCGAGTCCCTGCTTCGTCCCCGCTCCCCACGGGATGACGGCCTCGCCCACCTCAGCCGCGCGGCGCACCGCCTCGGCCACCCCCTCGGCCGTCTCAGGGCGTTCGACCCGCCGCGGCACGAGCCCATCGACGACGAGCTCGTGAGTGGTCTTACGCATGGTCCCGTGGGAAGATCTTGCCTGGATTGAGCCGACCATCGGGATCGAAGACGTGCTTGACGCGGCGCATGGCCCGGAAGTCGGCCTCGGAGAAGATCCACGGCATGTAGGCCTGCTTCTCGAGGCCGATGCCGTGCTCGCCGGAGAGCGTCCCGCCCACCTCGATGCACTTCTTGAGGATATCTGCCCCGGCGGCGACGACCTTATCCAGCTCGCCCGGCACGCGCTGGTCGAAGACGATGCACGGATGCAGGTTGCCGTCGCCGGCGTGGAAGACGTTGGCGATCGGCAGGTCGTAGCGTGCGCTCACCTCGGAGACCACCCGCAGCACCTCCAGCAGCCGCGTGCGCGGGATGACGCCATCCTGCAGGTAGTAGTTCGGCTTGAGCTGCCCCAGTGCGCCGAGCGCGCCCTTGCGCGCCTTCCACAGTCGCTCGCGCTCGCCGGCGGTCTGCGCCGTGCGCACCTCCGTGGCGCCCTGCTCCAGGCAGATGCGCTGCACTGCCGCCACCGTCTCGGCCACGCCTTCACGCAGGCCCTCCACCTCCACCAGCAGCACGGCCTGGGCAGTGGGCGGGAGGCCGGTGTGGCCGGCGCGGAGCAGCGCCTGGATGGTCAGCGCATCCATCATCTCCAGCGCGGCGGGAATGATCCCCGCGGCCACGATGGCCGAGGTGGCACGGCTGGCGTCGTCGATCGAGCTGAAGCTGGCCAGCAGTGTCTGCACTGCCTCCTGGATGCGCATCAGGCGCACCTCGATCTTGGTCACAATGGCGAAGGTGCCTTCCGAGCCGACGACGAGCCCGCGCAGGTCGTAGCCGGGGAGGTCGGGCGCGCTGCCGCCCACCTCCACCACCGAGCCGTCGGCGAGCACCAGCTCGAGGCCGAGCACGTGGTTGGTGGTCACGCCGTAGGCGAGGCAGTGCGCCCCACCCGAGTTCTCGGCGACGTTTCCGCCGAGCGTGCAGGCTGCCTGGCTCGATGGATCGGGCGCGTAGTAGAGCCCGTACGGCGCAGCAGCCTTGCTCAGATCCAGGTTCACCACCCCAGGCTCGCAGACGGCGCGCTGGTTCTCGGCATCGATCTCCAGGATGCGGCGCATGCGGGAGAACCCCAGCGCGATGCCACCTTCGATGGGGATTGCGCCGCCGGAAAGGCCGGTGCCGGCGCCGCGCGGCACGATCGGCCGGCCATAGCGCCGCGCCAGCTTGACGATCTCCACCACCTCGTCGCGGCTGCTGGGCAGCACCACCGCCTCCGGCAGGCCGGTATCGATCGAGCCATCGTAGGAATAGGCCCGCCGATCGTCGTCGCGCCAGAGGACGTGCTCGCGGCCGGCAATGGCCTGGAGCTCCATGACGAGCGGCGAAGGTCGCTCACGAGCGTCGCGAGCAGCGGGGCCAGCGGGCAGGGCGCGCTTCGCCGCCACGCCGGGGCCAGTGGCGGTGCTCTTCGGGGGAGCGGGCAGGGTGGTGGCCATTGCTCTCTTTTAGCATACCGGCCGCGGGCGCGCGTGGCGAGCCGGTCCCTGCTACGATCTTTCCCGGCAGCATGTCAGTCGAATCGGTCGCGGTTCCTGAGAGCCCATGCCTGATCCCAGCCGAGCAGCTCGCGCGGCGCCTGGCGCAGCTGCCGAAGCAGCCCGGCGTCTATCTGATGAAAGATGCCGACGGGCGCGTGCTCTACGTCGGCAAGGCCGGCGTGCTGCGCCACCGGGTGCGCTCATACTTTGGCAATCAGGCCGACCTGGCGCCCAAGGTGCGCGCGATGGTGGCCAGGGTGGCGGACTTCGACTACATCGTCACCGGCTCGGAGAAGGAAGCGCTCCTGCTCGAGAGCAACCTGCTCAAGGAATACCGGCCCCGCTACAACATCAAGCTGCGCGACGATAAGCAGTACCTGTACCTCAAGGTGGACATGCGCGATCGCTACCCGCGCGTCTCCACCGCGCGGCGCGTGGCCGACGATGGCGCGCGCTACTTTGGGCCGTACACCAACTCGCAGGCGCTGCGCCAGACGATCAAGCACCTGCAGCGCCTCTTCCAGTTTCGTACCTGCTCGCTGGATATGGCCAAGGTGTACTCGCGCCCCTGCCTGCTCTATCACATCAAGCGCTGCTCCGGGCCGTGCATCCGCACCATCTCGGTGGAGGGCTATGCCCAGTCGATCCAGCACCTAATCTGGTTTCTGGAAGGCCGGCACGATGAGGTGCTCAAGCAGCTGCGCAGTGAGATGGAGCGCGCCGCCGAGGAGCTTGAGTTCGAGCGGGCCGCGGCGCTGCGCGATCGCATTGCGGCGGCGGAGAAGGTGGCTGAGCAGCAGCGCATCACCACGGTGGGACGCGGCGATCTGGATGCCATCGCCTTCGCGCGCGATGAGGGTGAGGTGGCGGTGCAGGTGTTCAACGTGCGCGACGACAAGATCGTGGGGCGCGAGGAGTTCGTGCTGCAGGATGCCGAGGGCGCGACTTCGCAGGAGATCATCACCCACTTCGTCCAGCAGTATTACGACCGGGCGGCCTACGTGCCGCCGGTGGTGCTGCTGCCGGAGCCGGTGGAGTCGCCCAGGGCAGTGGAGGCGTGGCTTGGCGACCGGCGCGGCGGCCGTGTGCGGCTGGAGGTGCCGCAGCGGGGCGGCAAGCGCCAGCTGCTCGATCTGGTGGCGAAGAATGCGCAGGAGGCGCTGGAGCGCATTCGGCAGAAGTGGCTGGCCGATGAGCGCATGACGCGCGGCGCCGTACGTGAGCTCGGCACGGCGCTGGGGCTGGCCGAGCCGCCGCGGCGCATCGAGTGCTACGACATCTCGCACATTCAGGGGACATCGACCGTGGCCTCGATGGTCGTCTTCGAGGATGGCCGGCCGGCGCGCCAGGCCTACCGACGCTTCCGCATCAAGGCCGGCGACCAGAACGACGACCTCGCCTCGATGTACGAGGTCATCATGCGCCGCTTTCGCCGAGCGACGGCCGCCATGCCTTCCAGGGATCGGCCCGCCGCCGGCCGCGATGATGGTGTTGTCGAGGAGGAGGCTGTCGATCTTGAAGCCGCTGCCGGTGCAGTGCGAGCCGCGGCCGAGGCGCTCCAGGCGCGCAGCGGTGCTGCGCCATCCGATGCCGGTGAGGCCGGGCTCCTTGCGCCGGAGGAGCCGGATGCCGGCAGCGAAGCCGGAGGCGAGCCGGTGGCGGGCCATGGAGATGGGTGGGCCGAGCTACCGGACCTCATCATCATCGACGGTGGCCGTGGGCAGCTCAACGCGGCGCTGCAGGCAATGCACGATGCCGGCGCGCCGGCCATTCCCGCGGTGGGTCTAGCCAAGGAGCACGAGGAGATCTACCGGCCGGACTACGCCGAGCCGCTGCTGCTCCCCCGCACCTCGCAGGCGCTCTACCTGGTACAGCGCATCCGCGACGAGGCGCATCGCTTTGCCGTTACCTATCACCAGCTGGTACGTGGCAAGCGCATGGTGGGGTCGAAGCTGGATGCGGTCCCAGGCATTGGGCCCAAGCGCAAGAAGGCGCTCATCCGGCGCTTCGGCTCAGTGCGCGGCATCGCTCAGGCAAGCGACGAGGAGCTCCTGGCCGTGCCCGGCATCACTGCCGAGCTGGTAGCGCGCCTGAGGGAGCAGCTGTAACGGCGCTCAAGCGGGCGTGAAGACGCTTCTTCGTCCACTTTCGAGGTCAAGCCCGAGAAACTGGGCATATTGTGCGTTGAACAGTGCTGTCTCTGCTCCAGAGTCGACTAGGCCGATGGTAAAGATGCGCTCCCCTCGGTGCTCAAGGCAAACATCAAGAAACGGCCTGGCAGGCTCACCGAACACAATTGCGCGATACGGCTCAGCGAACGCGTACTCGACGGCGATCATAGGTGGCGCTTTGGCGCAGGATGCTGAGGAACGGCGGTGATGAGGGGATAAGGATGGCCGCGGTGCCTCGCGATTTCCATGACCGATCTTAGATCCGGGGCGGCCGCGATCACCGCCTGGCCCTCCACTGCAATGAACTGGCCCGCGTACCGCTCGTGTACCTCCTGTCCATGGGCTTCCAGCCAATCCAGATCCGCGGCCCGAGCTTCGTGTGTGTGGCCAACTTGGGTTGCCATTGCCTTCTTAGCCTTCAGCGCACTTTAGCGTAGCAATTGTCGCGAGGGTTGAGCAGCAGTGCTCGCTGAGCGAATGGTCGTATCCAGCGGATGTGATGTGGTGCGGCTCAGGGCTTGTGCTTGGTACCTGCGGGTGATCTGCGGGTGATATCGCCCGAACGACGCACAGAGGTCGTTGAGCGGGCAGATGGGGCAGGCGGG
>Ga0070741_10012744_pt1 | contig 15085 bp, 18 predicted proteins | sample Coa_R1_4_FD_66440 | JGI IMG/M metagenome (GOLD analysis project Ga0070741, IMG submission 66440) | Surface soil microbial communities from Centralia Pennsylvania, which are recovering from an underground coalmine fire - Coalmine... | ecosystem: Environmental > Terrestrial > Soil > Unclassified ... | reverse complement strand
GTTCGCGTAGGAGGTCTTCTCCTTGTTGAGAGCGTCCTGACGCTTCAGCGCGTCGGCGTAGTGTCTCTCGGCGTCCTGGACCGCCACGGCGTTGTCCTTCAGCGCACGGGCGCGCGCGTCTTCGATATCGTTCACGCTGGAATAGGTGTTGAGCAGCGCGGCGCTCAGGCGGCGCTCTTCCTTCAGGCGCTCCGCCTCCTCGGCTTTGCGCTTGCGGTCGGCCTCCTTCTGCGACTCGATCTTGGCGCGCTCCTCGGCCGTGAGCGGAGCGGCGTTCTGCTTGACGACGAACGAGCCGGATTTGTCGAGCTCGGTCGAGGCGCGGCCGGCGCACTCCGGGGGCGGCAGCTGGGTGTAATACACCTTGCCCCGGGCGTCGACGCATTTGTAGAGGTGGCCCTGCGACTGCGCCCACGACGAGGGCGCGAGCGCGAACGCGGCGAGCAGAACGATTGCACGGCTAAGCATGATTGGCCGCTCCGTAGAGTTGGCGATACTCGTCGATCGCCTTGAGATGCTGATGCATGCCGGCCCGGCCCTCGAGCCAGCGGGTGAGGTCGTCGAGGCTCGCGATCGCGATCACGGGGACGCCGTGGCGCTGCTCGAGCTCGCGGATCGCCGAGGTCTCGCCCTCGCCGCGCTCCATGCGGTCGAGCGCGATGACCAGCGCCGCCGGCGCGGCGCCGCGCGCGCGGATGAGCGCGAGCGACTCGCGCACCGCCGTCCCGGCCGTGATCACGTCGTCGACGATCAGCACGCGGCCCGCGAGCGGCGCGCCGATCGTGTCGCCGCCTTCGCCGTGGTCCTTGGCTTCCTTGCGGTTGAACGCGTAGGGCACGTCGCGGCCGCCGCGCGCGAGCGCGATGGCGGTGGCGGCGGCGAGAGCGATGCCCTTGTAGGCGGGTCCGAAGATCATGTCGAAGCGGACGTTCGAGGCGAGGATCGCCTTCGCGTAGAATTGCGCCAGCCGCTCGAGCGCGGCGCCGCTCGCGAAGGCGCCGATGTTGAAGAAGTAGGGCGAGACGCGACCCGACTTGGTCGTGAATTTTCCGAACTTCAGCGCGCCGCTCTCGACGCAGAAGGCGATGAAGTCCTCGCGGTAGTCCGACACGATCCGTTCCGAAAATGAATCGGCCCGATGTTACGCATAATCACGCTCAACCTCAACGGAATTAGGTCCGCGCTCAGGAAAGGATTCCCCTCCTGGCTCGCCCGGCAGCGGGCGGATATCGTCTGCCTGCAGGAGATCAAGGCCCAGGAGGCCGACCTCGCCGACCTGGCGCTCGTCCCCAGGGGCTTCCACGGCCACTACCATTGCGCCGCCCGGCGCGGCTACAGCGGCGTCGCGCTGTACTCGCGCGTCGCGCCCGAGAAGGTGATCTGCGGCTTCGGCAGCCGCGAGTTCGACGCCGAGGGCCGGTTCCTGCGCGCCGATTTCGGACGGCTTTCGGTCGTGTCGGTCTACCTGCCGTCGGGCTCGAGCGGGGAAGATCGCCAGCGCGCCAAGTTCCGCTTCCTCGACGAGTTCATGCCGGTGCTCGAGCGCCTGCGTCGGTCGCGCCGAGAATTCGTGCTTTGCGGCGACTGGAACATCGCGCACAAGGAGATCGATCTGCGCAACTGGCGCTCGAACCGCAAGAACTCGGGCTTCCTGCCCGAGGAGCGCGAATGGCTCACCGGCGTGTTCGAGCGCAAGGGCTGGGTCGACGTGTTCAGGCGCCTCGATCCGCGTCCCGAGCAGTACACCTGGTGGTCGACGCGAGGACGCGCCTGGGCGAAGAACGTCGGCTGGCGCATCGACTACCAGGTGGCCACCGCGGGCATCGCCGCCCGGGCGACGAAGGCCGCGATCTACAAGGCGCGGCGCTTCTCCGACCACGCGCCGCTCATCATCGATTACGACTGGTCGCTGGGCGCCGTCGGAGACTGAGCCGGCGCGCGCGCCGCGCGCATCGCGGCGAACGTCCTCACGAGATCGAGCGCGAAGCGCCCGGTGCGCCAGACGCTGAGCGCGCGCACGACCCAGCGTAGCCCGAGGCGCGGCCGCGCCGCGACCAGCACGGCCGTCGAGATCGCGAGCAGCGCGGGATGCCGGCGCGCCCACTGCCCCCAGACGAACGCGCGGTCGGCGATCGACAGCACGCTGCGGCAGCCGGCGAGCGAGGCGGCGATGGCCGCGCGCTGCTCGGCCGCGCGCGCGACGAGGCGCTCGCGCCTGACCGCGAGCTCATCGAGACGGTTCACGGGACTGGGCCTGCTCGCGGTCCTTGCGCAGCTCCGCGAGCGTGGCCGAGAAGAGGCGCGGACGCCGGGCCGCGGTGCTCCGCGCCGCGAGCGCGAGCCCGGCGGCGATCGCCGCGAACACGCCCGCGAGCACGCCGATCGCGAGCAGCCGGTTGGCGTCCCAGAAGAGCACGACGAGGAAGAGCACGATCAGGTTGATCGCGAGCGCGAGGCAGAAGCCGGCGAGCGCCGCGAGGATCGCCATGCGGGCGATCCAGGCGCGCTCCTCCTCGATGTCGGTCGCGACCAGCTCGAGGCGCGTCTGCACGACGCCGATCAGCGTCGCCGCGAGACTGCGCAGCGAGTCGAGCACCCCGACGGCCCGGCCCGCTTCGTCGCTCATCGCGCTACTTGCGGCTGATCATCATGCCGAGCACGAGGCCGACCATGGCCGCGATGCCGACCGACTGCCAGGGATGATCGTGGACGTAATCGTCGGTGGCGCGCACCGCGGCGCGCGCCTGGTCCGCCGCCTCCTCGCCGAGCAGCTCGAGCTTGAGCTTGGCCGAGTCCAGGCTGTCCTGGACGCGCGCGCGCGCGGCGGCGACCTTCTCACCCGCCTGGTTGGCGGTGGCGCGCAGCAGCTCCTCGGCGTCGACGATGATTCGGCGGAGATCCGTCGCGAGCTTGTCGTTGGCGATGTCGTTCGTGGATTGCATGGGAGACCTCTTGCGAATGAGCGATCGACCGGCACACCGGCCCCCTCTCCGTCCCGGAGCCTAGCCGGTTTCCAATGACGGATCAACCGCGCGTGCGGCAGGGATGGTTACAATCGCGCATGCCCAGCGACGCCCCCCGGACCGACAAGACTTCCTGGGTCCGGGCGCTGCTCAACCGGCGCATGCTGATCTGCGTGTTCACCGGGTTCTCCTCGGGCCTGCCGCTCTACGTCCTGATCAGCCTGGTCCCCGCGTGGCTGAAGACCGAGGGGCTCTCGCTCGCGGTGATCGGCGGCTTCGCGCTCATCCAGTTTCCCTACACCTGGAAGTTCCTGTGGGCGCCGCTCGCCGACCGCTATTCGCTCGCCTGGCTCGGGCGGCGGCGCAGCTGGATGCTGCTCGCGCAGCTCGGCGTGCTCGCGTGCATCTGGGCGCTCGGGACGCTCGCACCGGCGCGCGACCTGCAGGGCGTGATCGCGGTCACGGTGGCGCTCGCGCTGCTCGGCGCGACGCTCGACATCGCGCTCGACGCGTACCGGCGCGAGCTCCTGCGCGAAGAGGAGCTCGGGCTCGGGAACGCCGTGCACGTGAACGCCTACCGGATCGCGGGGCTCGTGCCCGGCTCGCTCGCGCTGATCCTCGCCGACCACTATCCCTGGGACTTCGTGTTCGCGGTGACTGCGGCGTTCGCGCTCCCCGGAGTCGTCATGGCGCTCGTGGTCGCCGAGCCGCCCACGCCCGCCGGCGCGCCGCGGACGCTGCGCGAGGCCGTGGTCGAGCCGTTCCACGAGTTCATGACGCGCCACGGCTGGCGCGAGGCCCTCTTCGTCCTCGCCTTCGTGTTCCTGTACAAGCTCGGCGACGCGATGTGCACGGCGCTCGCAACGCCGTTCTACCTCGACATGGGGTTCTCGAAATCGGAGATCGGGCTTGTCGCGAAGCACGCGGGCCTGTGGCCGAGCGTGATCGGCGGCCTGCTCGGCGGGCTCTGGATGGTGCGCCTCGGCATCAACCGCGCGCTGTGGCTGTTCGGCGTCGTGCAGCTGGTCTCGATCTTCGGCTTCGCCTGGCTCGCCGCGCGCGGGCCGTTTTCGGCGGTGACGTCGAGCGACCTCGGGGCGCTCGCCGGCGTGATCGGGCTCGAGGCGCTGGGCGTGGGCCTGGGCGCCGCCGCGCTCGTCGCCTTCATCGCGCGTACGACCCACCCGCGCTACACCGCGACGCAGTTCGCGCTCTTCACCAGCGTGACCGCGGTACCGCGCACGTTCATCAACGCGACCACGGGGTGGCTCGTCGAGCGCCTCGGCTGGGTCGACTTCTTCCTGCTGTGCGCGGCGCTGGCGGTGCCCGGGATGCTGCTGCTCCTTCGCGTCGCGCCCTGGAACGACAAGCGCGAGACGCTAGCCTCGCAGGCGCGCTAGCGGCCGAGGTCGCGCAGGATCTCGCGCGCCGCGTTGTGGCCGGGCGCGCCCGTGACGCCGCCGCCCGGGTGCGCGCCCGCGGCGCAGAGATACAGTCCGCGGATCGGCGAGCGGTAGTCGGCGTAGCCGAGCACCGGGCGCGCGACGAAGAGCTGGTCGGGCGTGAGCGCCCCGTGGAAGATGTCGCCGCCCACCAGGCCGAAATCGCGCTCGAGGTCGAGCGGCGAGAGCGCCGTGCGCGCGAGCACGCTCGCTTTGAAATTGGGCGCGTAGCGGTCGACCGTGTCGATCACGAGGTCGGCGGCGGCGTCGCGCGCCTCGTCCCACGAGCGGCCGTCGGGGAGCACCGGGTCGAAATGCTGGCAGAAGAGGCTCGCCACGTGGCGCCCCTCGGGCGCGAGCGAGGGATCGACCGTGCTGGGAATGAGCATCTCGACGATCGGCTCGCGCGACCAGCCGCGCGTGCGCGCATCGAAGTAGGCGCGCTCCATGTATCGGAGCGAGGGTCCCATGACGATCCCCGAGCGGTGGTGCGGCTGCGCCTGCCTGCCCGGCGCGGCCGCGAAATCCGGGAGCTCCGACAGCGCGACGTTCATGCGGAACGTCCCCGAGGCGCAGGTCCAGCGCTCGATGCGCGCGCGGAAATCGGCGTCGAGCGCCTCGCGCTCGACGAGCTTCAGGTAGAGCAGCTTCGGATTGATCGCGCCGGCGACCACGCGCGCGGCGATCTCCGTGCCGTCGGCGAGCGCGACGCCGGCCGCGGCGCCGGAGCGCACGCGCACCGCGGCGACGTCCACCCCGGTGCTGATCTCCACGCCGCGCGCCTCGGCCTCCTTCGCCATCGCCTGCGTGATCGCGCCCATGCCGCCGAGCGCGTGTCCCCAGGTGCCCCGCTTTCCGTTCACCTCGCCGAACGCGTGGTGCAGCAGCACGTATGCCGAGCCGGGCGCGTACGGGCTCGCGAAGTGCCCGACCTGCGCGTCGAAGCCGAACGCCGCCTTGATCGGATCGCTCTCGAACCAGTGGTCGAGCAGCTCGCCCGCGCTCTTCGTGACGAGCTCCCAGAGGTCGCGCTGCGCGGGGCGCTCGAGGCGCCCGAGCGCCCCCCCGAGCCGCAGCGCCGCGAGCCACGAGCGCCAGCCCCCGCCCGCGTTCGGCGGCGTCTCGAGCACCAGGCCGCGCAGCACGTCGGCCGCGGCGTCGATCGCGCGGTAGTAGCCGGGAAGCCTGAGCGCGTCGCGCTCGGAGAAGCGCGCGAGCTCGCGCTGCGTGGCCTCGAGTCCGCCGCCCAGGCGAAAGGCGCGGCCGTCGTGCAGCGGGAGGAAGTTCGAATAGGGCCGCTCGACGATGCGCAGTCCGTGCTCGGCGAGCCGCAGGTCGCGAATCACCTTCGGCTGCAGCAGGCTCACCGTGTACGCGGCGACCGAGTTGCGGAAGCCGGGGGCGAACTCCGCCGTGACGGCCGCGCCCCCGACGACCGCACGACGCTCGAGCACGCGCACGGAGAGCCCGCGCGCGGCGAGATAGCAGGCGCAAACGAGCCCGTTGTGTCCGCCGCCGACGACGAGCGCGTCGTAGCGCCGGGTCACGCTATTTCCTGCGCTTCAAGCCGGTGAAGTCGGAGGACTGCCAGGGCCGGATGGCGAGCAGCATGGTGACCCCGGTGCGCTCCGCGACGGGATCGCGGCCGTCGTCGTTGTGCGCCTGGGCGAACTCGGCGGCGATCTTGCGCAGCCGGGACAGCATCGCCTCGCGCGACGGCTTCGCCAGCCGCCCGTTCACGAACAGCATCAGCTCGTCGGGGCCGTCGAAGCGCGAGCGGAAATAGTCGGCCTGGGCCTGCGCCTTGAAGTACTGCTGCATGGGTCCGTCGGGCAGCCACGAGAAAGTTCTGGACAGCAGCAGGCGGTAGCGGTTTCCCGGCAGCAGCCGGATGATGCCGAGCTTGTCGAGCCGCACCATGAGCCGGATGCATTCGGTCTCGGAGAGCTCGTACATCGAAACGATCTTCTCGATCGGCATCTGGTTCAGCGTGCACAGCGCCATCAGCAGCAGCTTCTTGTCCGACACGATCGAGCGCTCCTGCTGCGGCGTCATGCGCGAGATCAGCTTGGCCTCGGCGCTGAGCGCGCGCGTGAGCTCGCCGATTTCCAGCCCCGCGAGCTCGAGAACCTTGTCGAGCCGCTTCAGCGTGAAGTCGCGGCGCGAGAACATGCGCTTCACGCTCGCCTCGCTCATGTCGAGCCCGCGCGCGACCTTGGCGTAGGTCAGGCCCTGCGCTTTCAGCGCCTGCTTCAGTGCATCGATCAGGGTGGCGCTTGCGCTCATGCGCGGTTCCTCTGGAGGGTGACCGACAAGAAAGTATCACCTCGCGATACCGACGGTCAAAGCCCGGGATACACCGAACGCCGCCCTTCGCGAATGCTGCACCTGCAGCAAAGATGTGCGCCAGCTGCGCGCCGGTTCCGAGGGGCCGGTCATCAGGGAGATCGCCGGCCGACGGCGCGCAGCACCCCACAGAAGGAGAGACACATGCACGGCTGCGATGAGGTCTTCCTTACCCGCCTTTCGCTCTCGATCGGCGTCGACCCGAAGCTCGAGATAGCGCCCCGGCTCACCGCCGAGGAGAACCAGCGGCTCGCCCTGCGCGCGCGGCGCCTCGTGATCCTGTCTTCGGACGCGCCGGAATGGGCGGCGGCCATCGAGCGGCCGGTCCTCACTCGCGCGGTGCCGATCCTGTGCGGTTGACGGGGAGATTCATGGGACAGGTGCTAGCCATGGAGAGGCGCGACAATCCCTTCTCGGCCTTGCGCGATCATCTCGACCGGGTCGAGATGATCGCCGAGCGTACCCTCGCCGGGATCCCGCAGGAGCTGCGCGACGACAAGCTCGTGCATTCGATTCGACTGCAATTCGCTCGAGAGGCGGTCCGCCAGATGGCGGAAATCCTGCGCTAGGCCTGTCCCGAGCTCGTCGAAGGGTTGCTTCGGCGGATACGGAAGACGGCGAGGCTGCCGGTGAGGTTCGGCAGCCAGCGCACCGGCTTCCCGCGGTGCAGGACGATGCGCTCGAGGACGTCGATGCGGTGACCGGCGCAGAACGCCTCGAAATCGGCGATCGTGCACAGGTGGACGTTCGGCGTGTTGTACCACTGGTACGGCAGGTTCTGCGACACCGGCATGCGTCCGAGCACGACCTGCAGCCGCGCGTCCCAGCGGCCGAAGTTCGGGAACGACACGATCGCCTCGCGTCCCACGCGCAGCATCTCGAGCACGATCTCCTCGGTGCGGCGCATCGCCTGCAGCGTCTGCGACAGGATCACGATATCGAACGAGCCCGCGTCGAACCCGGCGAGTCCGCGCTCGAGGTCGCTCTGGATGACGTTCACGCCGTTCTTGACGCACGCGAGCACGTTGTCGTCGGAGATATCGACGCCGTAGCCGCGGACGTTGCGTCCCTGACGCAGGTAGCGCAGCAGCAGTCCGTCGCCGCAGCCGAGGTCGAGCACGCTGGAATCGGGCCGGACCCGGGCCGCGATCGCCTCGAAGTCCGAGCGTCCCGACAGCGTGATTCGCGCCTGCTCGTGGTCGGTCATAGCGCGGCGTGGACGTTGTCGAAGTACGCGCGCACCAGCGCGTGGTAGCGCGGGTCCTCGAGCAGGAACGCGTCGTGGCCGTGCGGCGCGTCGATCTCGGCGTAGGAGACGTCGAGGCGGTTGTCGAGCAGGCCCTTGACGATCTCGCGCGAGCGCTCGGGCGGAAAGCGCCAATCCGAGGTGAACGACACGACCAGGAAGCGCGCCCGGGCGGCCGCGAGCGCCCGCTTCAGGTCGTGGCCGTGATCGGCCGCGGGGTCGAAGTAGTCGAGCGCGCGGGTGATGAGGAGATAGGTGTTCGCGTCGAAGTACTCGGAGAACTTGTCGCCCTGGTGGCGCAGGTACGACTCGATCTCGAAATCGATGTCGAAGTGAAAGCCGATGGTGCCCGCGCGCAGCACGCGCCCGAACTTCTCCATCATCGCGTCGTCGGACAGGTAGGTGATGTGGCCGATCATGCGCGCGAGCCGCAGGCCGCGCTTCGGCACGACGCCGTGCCCGTAGTAGTCGCCGCCGTGGAAGTCGGGGTCGGTCGTGATCGCCTGGCGCGCGACCTCGTTGAAGGCGATGTTCTGCGCGGAGAGCTTGGGCGCCGCGGCGACTACGATCGAGTTGCGGATCCGCCCGGGATAGCTCATCGTCCACTGCAGCGCCTGCATCGCGCCGAGGCTGCCGCCCATGACGGCGGCGAAGGCATCGATGCCGAGGCGGTCGGCGAGGCGCGCCTGCGCGTTCACCCAGTCCTCGACCGTCACCACCGGGAAGCGCGAGCCGTACGGCTTGCCGGTCTTCGGATCGACGCTCTTCGGCCCGGTCGAGCCGAAGCAGCCGCCGACGTTGTTGACGCCGACCACGAAGAAGCGCTCGGTGTCGAGCGGCTTCCCGGGCCCGATCATGTTGTCCCACCAGCCGACGTTCTGCGGATCGTCGGCGTAGAAGCCGGCGACGTGGTGCGCGGCGTTCAGCGCGTGGCACACGAGCACGGCGTTCGAACGCGCGGCGTTCAGCGTGCCGTAGGTCTCGTACACGAGGTCGTAGGCGTCGAGCACCGCGCCGCTCTTCAAGCGCAGCGGCTCCTCGAAGCGCATCGTCCGGGGCGCAACGGCCCCGACGGATCCCGGATGTCCCATGCCCGCCCGAAAAACAAAAAACCCGTTCAGCTTTGCTCGCTAAACGGGTCGCCCTCGCTTTAGCCGTATTTTGGGACGAACCCTCCGTCCCCGCGCCCGCAAGCTGATGATCAAATCGGCGCGTGCAGCCAAGTTACCGCATAAGCCGGCGCGGGTCAAACGCCCGCTCAGCCGTTCAGGCGCGCGAGCAGCTCGCGCGCCTTCTCGGGATCGTGCGTGCGGCCGATGCGATGGGCGAGCGGCTCGACGTCGGCGATGCGCGTCGTGAGGACCTGCTGCTTGACCGCGAGCAGCTGCGCCGGGTGCATCGAGAACTCGCGCAGCCCGAAGCCGAGCAGCAGCCGGGTCACCGCGGGATCGCCCGCCATCTCGCCGCACACGGCGACGGGCATCTTCGCCCGGCTCGCCATCCTGATCGTATGCGCGATGAGGTGCAGGACCGCCGGATGCATGGGGTCGTAGAGGTGCGCGACGGTGTCGTCGGTGCGGTCGATGGCGAGCGTGTACTGGATGAGGTCGTTCGTCCCGATCGACAGGAAGTCGAGCTTGGAGATGAGATATTTCAGCGACAGCGCCGCGGCGGGTACCTCGATCATCCCGCCGACCTTGAGGGCCGCGTCGTAGGGTATGCGCTCCTCGTCCAGGCTCGCCTTCGCCTGCCGCACCGCCTGCAGCGCCTGCTCGACCTCGTGCGCGTGCGCGAGCATGGGCACGAGCAGTCGTACGCGGCCGTGATGCGACGCCCGGAGGATCGCGCGCAGCTGCGTGAGGAAGATCTGCGGCTCGGCGAGACAGAACCGGATCGCGCGCAAGCCGAGCGCCGGGTTGGGCCCGGCGCGCGAGCCGTTGATGCTCTTGTCGGCGCCCAGGTCGAGCGAGCGGATGGTGACCGGCCGTCCCGCCATCGCCTGCGCGACCGAGCGGTAGGCCTCGAACTGCTCGTCTTCCGAGGGCAGCTCGTCGCGGTTGAGGAAGAGGAACTCGGTGCGGAAGAGCCCGATGCCGCCAGCGCCCACCTCCTCGGCCTCCTCGACGTCCTTGGGCAGCTCGATGTTCGCCTGCAGCGCGATGCGCGCGCCGTCGACGGTCGCCGCGCGCGTCGTGCGCAGGCCCTTGAGCTTGCGCCGCTCGGCCTCGAGGGTGGTCTGGCGGCGGCGGTACTCCTCGAGAACGAGCCCGCCGGGATTGACGATCAGCACGCCGTGCGTGCCGTCGACGACCAGCAGGTCGTTCTCGCGAACTGTCGCGCGCGCATGGCGCAGTCCCACGATCGCGGGGATGGCGAGGCTTCGGGCGACGATCGCCGTGTGCGAGGTGGCGCCGCCGAGATCGGTGACGAAGCCCGCGTACTGGTGCTGCTTGAAGATCATCATGTCGGCGGGCGACAGGTCGTGCGCCACGACGATGACGTTTTCCTCGTGCGCCGGCGCGGCGGGCGCGTGGCCCGTCCCCTGCATGGCCTTCAGCACCCGCTCGACCACCTGCACCACGTCCTGCTTGCGCTCGCGCAGGTACGCGTCCTCCATGCGCTCGAACTGCGCGACCAGCTCGTCCATCTGCTGCACCAGGGCGCGCTCGGCGTTGTAGCGGTGCCGGCGCACCAGCTCGCGCGGCGCGACGGCGAGATTGGCGTCGTCGAGGATCATCGCGTGCAGGCGCAGGAAAGCGCCGATCTCGGGCGGCGTGCCGGGCGGCAGGCCGTCCTGCAGCGCGCGCAGCTCGCCGCGCACCTGCTCGAAGGCGCGGTCGAGCCGGTACAGCTCGGCCTCGACGTCGTCGTCGGTGACCTGGTAGTGTGCGACCTCGAGCCGCGCGCTCGAGAACAGGTGCGCGTAGCCGATCGCGATGCCCTCGCCGACGCGCGCGCCGTGGAGCGTGAAGCTCGCCGATTGCGACTGCGTGTCCCGTCGGTCCATCGTTCGCGCTATTCCTCTTCGCCGAACCCGCCCGCGATCAGCGCGAGGATCGCCGCCATCGCGTCGTCCGCGTCCCCGCCTTCGGCCTCGACCAGGACCCGGCTGCCTTTGCCCGCCGCGAGCATCATCACGCCCATGATGCTCTTCGCGTTCACGCGGCGGCCGTCGCGCGAGAGCCATACCTCCGCGCCGAAGCGGCTCGCGACCTGGGTGAGCTTCGCCGAGGCGCGCGCGTGCAGCCCGAGCTTGTTCACGATCTCAGCTTCCGCTTTCGCCATTCCCGTTCATCCGCACCACGCCCTCGCAGCCGCCGCTCACGGCCTTGTCGATCACGGTCGCGAGCGGCTCGCGCCGGTACGTGAGCGCGCGGATCAGCATCGGCAGCGACACGCCGGCGACGCCCTCGATCCGGCCCGGGACCAGCAGCCGCGCCGCGATGTTCGACGGCGTGGCGCCGAGCACGTCGGTGAGCACCAGCACGCCGTCGCCGCCGTCGATCTGCGCGAGCAGCGCGCGCGCGCGCGGCAGCACCTTCTCGGGATCGTCGTGGATCGCGACCGCGAGCTGCGCGATCTGCGACGGCCGCTGGCCGAGCACGTGCGTGCAGCAGTGCAGCAGCGCCTCGCCGAAGGCGCCGTGACCGAGGATCAGGATGCCGACCATGGTCCTCCGGCGCTCATTTCCCGACGGCCGCTTCCACCGCGTCCAGGAACATCCCGGCGACGTTGAACCCGGTCTGCTGGGCGATCTCCTGGAAGCACGTGGGGCTGGTGACGTTGATCTCGGTGAGGTAGTCGCCGATCACGTCGAGCCCGACGAGCAGCAGCCCGCGGCGCGCGAGCTCGGGACCGAGGCTCTCGGCGATCTCCCGGTCGCGCGGGGAGAGCGGCCGCGCGACGCCGGTCCCGCCCGCCGCGAGGTTCGCGCGCGACTCCCCCGGGCGCGGCATGCGCGCGAGGCAGTGCGGGACGGGCTTGCCCGCGATCAGCAGCACGCGCTTGTCGCCGTCGCGGATCTCGGGGACATAGCGCTGGACCATGATGGCGCGCGCGCCGTGGTGCGTGAGCGTCTCGATGATGACGTTGCGGTTGAAATCCGCGTCGGTGACGCGAAAGACCGAGTCGCCGCCCATGCCCCCGAGCGGCTTCAGGATGACGTCGCCGTGCGCCGCGATGAACTCGTGGATCTCGCCCGCGAGCCGCGTCACGATCGTGGGCGGCGCGAGGCCCGGGAACTGGGCGATCGCGAGCTTCTCGTTGTGGTCGCGGATCGCGCCCGGGTCGTTGAACACCTTCGCGCCTTCGCGCTGCGCCAGCTCGAGCAGCCAGGTGGCGACCACGTATTCCATGTCGAAGGGCGGATCCTTGCGCATGAGGACCGCGTCGAACTCGGCGAGCGGCGCCTTGGCGAAGGCCCCGGCGCGGTACCAGGGGTCCTTCCCGGCGAGGAGCTCGATCGGCCGGGTCTGGCCCAGGACCCGGCCGCCCTTCCAGTAGATGCCGTCGAGCGTCGTGAAATGCAGCTCGTGGCCGCGCTTGTCGGCCTCGACCATCATCGCGTAGGTCGAGTCCTTGTAGATCTTGAACGAGGAGGGGGGATCGACGACGAAGAGCAGCTTCATGGCGACGAAATTCTAGCCCCAAACGCGCGGGCCGGTCGCCGAATCAGCCCGGGCGGTGATAGACCGCGTTCGGCAGCCACATCGCGATGTCCGGCACGTAGGTCACGAGCAGCAGGTAGAGCACCATGATGACGATCCAGGGCGCGAACGCGATGGTGGTCTCGGTCAGCCCCATGCGCGCGATGCCGCTCGCGACGTACAGGTTCAGGCCGACCGGCGGGTGGATCAGGCCGACTTCCATGTTGATGGTCATGATGATGCCGAAATGGATCGGGTCGATGCCGAGCTTCACCGCGACCGGGAACAGGATCGGCGCGAGCAGCAGCACGATCGACGAGGGCTCCATGAAGTTCCCGGCGATGAGCAGCAGCACGTTGCAGCCCATGAGGAAGACCCAGGCCGACAGGTGCTTGTCGATGATCCACTGCGCCATCGCCTGCGGGATGTTCTCGCTCGTCAGGAGGAACGAGAACAGGATCGCGTTGGTGATGATGTAAAGCAGCATCGCGCTCATGTTGGCCGCGTCGAGCAGCACGCGCGGCACGTCGGAGAGCTTGAGGTCGCGATAGACGAACACCGCGATGACGAACGCGTACACCGCGCTCATGGCGGCGGCCTCGGTCGGCGTGAACACGCCGCCGTAGATGCCGCCGATGACGACGACGATGAGCAGCAGTCCCCAGATCGCCTCCCAGAACGAGGCGACGATCTCCTTCAGGCCGGCGCGCGGCATGCGCGGATAGCCGCGCCGCTTCGCCACCACCCAGACGATGCCCATGAGGACGGCGGCGAGCAGCAGGCCCGGGACGATGCCCGCGATGAAGAGCTTCCCGACGCTGGTATTGGTCGATACCGAGTAGATCACCATCACGATCGAGGGCGGGATCAGGATGCCCAGCACGCCGGCGGTGCCGATCGCGCCGACGCCGAAGCGGCGCGGGTAGCCCTGCTTCTCCATCGCCGGGATCAGGATGGTCCCGATCGCGACCACCGTCGCGGGGCTCGAGCCCGACACCGCGGCGAAGAGCGCGCAAGCGAACACGCCCGCCATCGCCAGCCCGCCGTACAGATGCCCGACCAGCGCGCTCGCGAAGCGGATCATGCGGCGCGCGACGCCGCCGTGCGTGAGGAACGACCCGGCGAGTATGAAGAACGGGATCGCCATGATCGCGAACTGGTCGAGCCCCGTGAACAGCCGCTGCGACACGATCTCCACCGGCATGTCGGTCATGAAGAACAGGAACGCGAGCACCGTCAGGCCCAGCGCGATCGAGATCGGCATCCCGGTGAGCATCAGCAGGATGAGGCCGATGAAGATGATCCAGCCGCTCATCCGCGCCCCTCGGCCTGCAGGCCCTCGACGCGCGCGTGGCTGTGCGAGGGCAGCGGCTGACCGTGCCAGAAGCGCCAGGCCACCTGCAGGAAGCGGTAGCACATCAGCGCCGACCCGAGCGGGACCGCGAGGTAGACGATCCACATCGGCAGCTCGAGGTCGGGCGACACCTGCCCGGTGCCGAACATGAGCCAGACGAACTTCGCGCCCAGGGCCGCCACCATCGCCGTGAAGAAGGCGCCCGCGCCGAGCCCGAAAAGCACGCCCACGCGGCGTTGCTTCTCCGGCAGCCGGTTGATCAGCACGTCGACGCCGACGTGGATGCCGGTGCGCACGCCGTAGGCGGCGCCGAACTTCGCCATCCAGATGAACAGGTAGATGCACAGCTCCTGAGCCCACGTGAGGTTCAGGTGCTGCGTGTACTGCCAGATCCAGGGGATGTCGCCCGTGTAGCGGTACAGCACCGAGGCGAAGATGACGAGCGTCGCAACCCCCATGAAGGTCGCGATCAGCCACTCCTCGAGGTGGTCGAGGATGCGGTTCAGCAAGGCGGCGTCCTCCCGGCGGCGCTTCGCGGCCGCCCGCGCGTCAACCGGCCACTACATCTTCTTCTTCGAAGACTCGGCGACGATCTTCTCGATGGCGTCTAGGTTGTCCTTGCCGACCGAGCCCTCGTACTGCTTGTAGAGCGGCAGCATGGCCTTGCGCCACACGGCTTTCTCCGACTGGGGCAGGACGTAGATCTCGGTGGTCTTCGCCTCGCGGATCTTCTCGAGCGCGTCGTCGTTCTCCTTCTGCGCGATCGAACGCTCGTACTTGCTCGCCTCGTCCATCGCGGCCTGGAGCTCCCTATGCACGTCGGAAGGCAGGCCCTCCCAGAATTTCTTGTTGACGATGACCGCGTACATGATGACGCCGTGGTCGGACATCGTGATGTGCTTCTGCACCTCGTGCATCTTCTGCGTGTACTTGTTCGAGATGCTGTTCTCCTCGCCGTCGACGACGCCCTGCTGCAGCGCCGTGTACACCTCGGAGAAGGCCATCACCTGCGGGATCGCGCCGAGCGCGCGGATCTCGCCCTCGAGCACCTTCGAGGACTGGATGCGGATCTTCATGCCCTTGAAGTC